>Ga0247771_1000446_pt1 | contig 13149 bp, 19 predicted proteins | sample UWRJL197509C6_FD_179948 | JGI IMG/M metagenome (GOLD analysis project Ga0247771, IMG submission 179948) | Plant litter microbial communities from Arlington Agricultural Research Station in Wisconsin, United States - UWRJ-L197-509C-6 | ecosystem: Environmental > Terrestrial > Plant litter >...
GCCGCAGGACGATGCATAAGCCGGAATGGTCGGGCCGGGCGCTCGCTTCCGCCGCCTCGCGCCATACGGGAGGACCACCGCCACCGTCGTCGAGACGGTGGACGTTCTGACGTCGACCAGTGTCGTTGTGGTGAACTGCGTCGAGGTCGTCGTGGTGGTGTCCGTCAGAGTTCGGGTGCTGGTGGTGGATGTTGTCCGCGTCGATGAGCTCGTCTCGAAGACGGTCCTGGGCGGCCAAGTATCAATAGACCCGTCTCGGAACTGGTGATACGGGTGCATACACAAGCGAGGGCGTCACGGTGATGGCGAGGAAAGAAGAGCAGTCGGCTCTGACCGGCCGGTCCGGCTTCGAACCCCCCGCGACCTCTGAACCTCCAGTCAGCAGGATGTCACTTCTCCGGCCTCGGGCCGAGACCTACGCCTATAGCAGTTGTTGGAGGTGCACCCCGCCGCGGCCAGACGAGCTGCTCCCAGGAACTGCGCGCCTAGTAGCAAGCACTTCCGGAGGGACGCCATCGTGATCGTGTTTCAGAAGGGTGAACTGAGAAGCCATCGGTTTGAGGGCGGAGAGCGCCATGAAGGCTTTTCTATTCCCAGTTGAGTGAGGATCGAAATGACAGCTGCGCTAAAACCGATAGTACGTTGAGCTGGCTGGCGTGTTAGTTGGTCTGACCAATGGGCTGAACGGGTGGCTTCGAGGAGCTCGTATTAAGCTTCGCCTGCTCCGCTGTGGACCTGAGCTACTCGAGCTACCCGATCGGCGTCACCGGTGTCCTGGGCGTCTTCTTCCAACCACTAGGCTCGCCACGGATGCCATGGCGCTCTGCGATGCAGAGCTCAGCAGCCCTAGGATTATTCGCGCAAGACCTTGCAGCGCATCATGCCAATTCGGGCCTAAAGTCGCAGCAGCGTCATTCCCAAGTAAGCATCAAGCCTCTAACATAGATAGATAGCCCTGCTGTATGGGGAAAGTGTAGACTGGCATGCAGGGACCTCCCGCGGCAACAGTTCGTGATATTCCAGAGGCGGTTGTCGCGGCTCGTGCCGAACTTCCCCTCGAGAGCACTGGCACGTGATGCTCCCCAGACCTTATCTCCGACTCTTTCGCCGACCAAATTGATTGCCTTGCTTATGTCACCTTTCCAACGTCTCTTCCTTTTCTCGCCGCCACATCAACCTCTCCTGCAGCCCAACTCTCCCACGTGGGCCGCGTTCAGTCGCAATACTCCCCTGCCTCTCGCCGAGCTACCCACTGGACGGCAAGATGGACACCTTCACATATATCTTTCTGGCATTGCTGGTTTTCATGGTAGCACGAGTATGTGAATCCAAGCTCCCGAGCTCAGTCGCTGTGCTCGGTGCGCTGGTCAGTCCTTACTGACATATTCATGCTTGAAAGGGCTTACTTGCGAACCGCTCACCTATCCCCGAGACCTCAGGCAAGGTCTACAAAGTCGCCAATGCCGCCGAGTTAGATGCTCTCTTGTCGTCTACCAATCATGTCGTCGTCGACTTCTACGCCGACTGGTGTCCGCCTTGTCGCGCCATTGCCCCAGTCTTCTCCAAATTGGCCGACGAACACTCTTCCGACGGCCGTCTGGCTTTCGCCAAAGTGAACGTCGACCATGTTAACGACGTTGCTGGCCGGTATGGCGTCTCGGCGATGCCGACCTTCGTGTTCTTCCAAAACGGGACCCCCAAGGGAGTTGCGGTGGAAGGCCTCAAACCTCGTCAATCTATCGGCTTCACCAGTGATGGGCTGGTTGATAGGATCCGGGGCGCGGACCCGCCGGCCCTGCAAGCTGTGGTTCAAGCCCTTGCAAGCCGGGGGGAGGGTAAATAGTTCGGTCGCTTGGAACGAGCAGCGCACCGAAGTGATCTGCGGCAATTCAACCTCGAAAAACGCCGCCGCGAGGATTCCGCCCCCCTTGTGAATGGCTCTGAGCGCTCTGGGAGCAGCGGGCGGAATGGGAGGCGGGAGATCACATCCAACGGACATTCATTTAATGACTTCCACAGGGTCCCGTTTTGAAGCTCAGATAAGACCTATTCGTTCCGTCTTACGCTCTGTCCACTTTGTGAGCCCGTCCCTTATTCTATCCCAGCATTGAGTTTCCCGGGTTCATGAAAAGGGCAGAAATGGTGTCATGTGGTGGGCTTTACCAATCTGGTAGCCTGGCAAGAGGCGCACGCGGTTCCTAATCTGCTGATACCACTGTCAAGCAATCCTTCATTATGAATAGTGCAGCCATCGAAGACATCAACGCCTCTGCCTAGCTATCTCTAGGACTGCGGTATTGTTCATCACGACAAGCGATTCAGCCAAATCTAGTGCAACCTTGATGATTACCCTCTACCCAAGGCGTAACAGAGGGGACCATCGCAACCGCGAACGAGACGACACGGCTGTAAACCAATCGTACAGGGCGTGTTTCCGGTCAACCGAGTCCAATCCCGTAGATGCAGTAACCGGCATAGCACGCTTTGCCGCCCAGTGTTTGACAGGGATGTAAACGTACAATCCCAACTATGCGGGCGCATCTTCGATTGTGGTACAGTTCACAGCCTGAACTGGACCTCGTTCTACACTGGCTGCCATTCGAAGCATTGGGTTCCCCGCGGATGGTTCCGAGCAGCATCTCCTGTCCCCTAATACTACGCTGGAAAGACGGACGCTCGTCCTCTGCAATAGGATATCCATCGGACTACTCGTTTGACGACGTCCAGCTGCCCAGCCACCCTAACTTTTCCAAGCTGATCTTAGGGAGGCGTCTGGCTCTCGTTGATGTCGTTTTCGTGCGCAGGTTGACTGGGAATGCAATCGGAGGGGTCTTTGGGAAGGAGGGGACCGCCTGGGGTGGAGCGACGTGCCCAAGGATATGTTCAGCCTGCCCATCATGAAGGCTTACGACATAGAGTCTTCATACTCTTCGTTTACCATAGTTTAATTTAATTCTTAGGGATTCAACGCTACCTACGCGAGTTATGCGTAGTCTACTCTTGTAGCTTGTGCGTGAGATAGGTACACTCTTGCAAGACCCGACGCACGATAGTGGAGGAAAGGATACGTCTCGCTTTCGTAGAAGAAAACCGAATCTTTGTTAATATTTGCGATGGCAAAGCCGGTAGCGGGCTCGGAGGATATGGTAGTTGTGGGCGGCTATACTCATCATTTACCACGTCCTCTCTCGCACGCCCGGCTCGGACTGGAAATGGCACAACGATTCTCAATTGCCATCCACTCGCCGGTACCTCGTTACTCCGAAAGCATGAAGTTTTGCCATGTCAGATGGAACCTACCTACTTCGATGATCTTGGCGTCGGAAACGGGACATATCATTCGTGGCGAGGGACCCACGTGACCAGCACCCCTGCTGTGAACCCAGGAGTGCGGCTGAATTTGGGCGGAGGCGCACCTCGCGGAAAAGCGCGTTTTGGATTCCCTCTTCAGGATCTTTCCAATTCCCGACTCGCCGAGAGCTGCCGTGAACGGGCGGCTCGACCGGACGTATGCTTCGGATCGACATCATGGCGGACATATCCGAGCACGCGCAGGAGGGCGAGTGCGAGCATGTCGGGGAGCCGATGCCCGACATCGCGGGGACAGGGGTGAGCACGTTCCTTGCGCCGCGAGAGCCCCGGACAGCGACAGGTCGTGCTAAGGCGGTGGCCAGATATTGCTTGCGTTCATCACGCAGGCCTTCCTATCGCTAGTCCTCGCGCTCTGGGTCCTTGTGCTATCGCGCCACAGGCGTCTTGACCTCCGGCACGAGCCTGGACGGCGGAGCACGAAATCGAGCTCAAGCGACTGGAGACGGCCATCGACATCCTCATGGTTGGTAACGACATACAGATGCTCACCGGTCAGCCGTTCAACCCCGTCTATGCTATGCATAATGTAAAAGGTGTCCTGTTGTGGTGCTGATACCCTCGTAGGGCTCGCGCTCATGATCACGGCTTTCGTGGCCGAGCGGACCTCCGGCCTCTCGCTGTATCACCTGCATCTGATCTTTGACACAGTCAGCTTCGTAGGGTAAGATCTCATGCTGCCCTCCGGCCCGCCTTAGGGCATTCCTCTGGCGTGCATCCGACATAGCGTCTCTGACATGTATTCACCCTCAGCGTCTCCAACGCCGCCGCCCTCGTGACCTGGACCTTCTGCGCGTCCAAGCACCCCGACGCCTCCAAGTACGCCATGAAGACGCGCAAGACCATCTTCGGGCGCACGCGCTACGTGACGGCGCGCCACCGCACCACGTACCTGTTCGCGCTGGTCTTCCTGGCCCTCTCGATCCTGCTGCTGGTGCGCCTGGAGCGCGACTGGTCGACGGCGCCCGACGCCAAGCACGGCTCGTGCTTCCGCGCGGCCGGCCTGCTGGCGGCGCCGGCGGCGGCGCACCCGGGCGTCGACAAGACGTACGTGGGCGTGACGGCGGCTTGGTTGCTGGCCGACATGCTGCTGGCAGTCTTCTTCGGCCCGCCACGGCGCTACTTCATCCTGGCCGCCGCGGCCGCCCAGTTCCCCGTGCACCTGTACGCCGTGGCGGCGCTGCGCACCGGCAACCAGGCCTTCCTGGCGCACGAGGGCGGCGAGACGGAGAACAGCTGGGACTTTGGCCAGACCACGGCCGTGCTGCTGCTGATCGTCACGCTCAACGAGTTCGGCACCAAGATCGCCGAGGCCTGGCGCTTCGAGAGGGGCGTGCGGCGGGCCGAGAAGGCGAGGCGGCGCGAGGCCGAGGCGGCCACGGCGCCGGCGCCGGCCGTGCCCGGGGGCCAGGCGGTGGGTGGGGATGCCGAGAAGGGCTTGGTTACCGCGAACCCGGAGCCGGCCCGCAACGGCGACACAGCGGCGAAGCAGGCGGCAGCCGTGGAGACGAGCAACGTGTGAAATCACTCTCCCACCGGACGGGTGCTAGCCTGTCTGCTGGCGCTGGGATACCAAGGCGTAGGCACGGGGCGAGCCAGCATACAGGCAGCGAAAGAACAACCATAGAGCTGGCGATTGGGTACTGCTAGAGTTAGGCACCGGTATCGCGTGTCGCAATCGCATTTTTGTTCTTGATTGTCGGCGATGTCCAAGGTGGCCTCAAAGCTCAGGAATCTGACCGACACTGGAAACGGGGCCGTCTGGGTTAGTCTCAGACAATGGCATGCTAACATGCTGCCGCCCTTGATTGCTGGCTTGTTGCCTTCTTGCCCCAAACTCCATCCGCTCCGGACTGGAATATCGATGCGGCCTAATATTAAACGTATCCGTCTAGCCGTGTCCAGGGTAACCACCAAGCCAGGAGCCCCAAGCGGTCGCGCGTTTCGTGGCTCGAGCTGAGACTTTGCTGCTGCGTGATGTCGTAGATATATTGGGATGCAGACGCTGTGTGCTCCTTGGCTGCTAGGGCAGCACAAATCTGTTTCCGAGTCGCCGGTTGAGCTCGTATGCCGTGACACCGTCCGCGCCGTCATAGATGGGACCCGCGCCGTCTTGGAGCACCGCATCCAGCTCCATAATCTCCTGCGCAGACGACTTGAAGGTCATTGCGGTGTACGGTCCATCCTTGACGGCCGGATCCGCGCCGTATTGGAGCAACAGATCGACAATCTGCTGCGTCGACGACTTGAGGCAGATGGCCATGTGGAGAGGCAGGCTTCCCCACGACCTCTCGGTGTGGAGCCACTCGGGCGGCGTCTTGGTTGGCAGAAGCACCCTGGCGTTGAGTGCTTGGTTGCAGCTTCGGTGTGCGCCTGCTTCCAAGAGCTCCCTAATGAGCTCTGCGTTGATAGGCTGCGCCAGGAGGGCCAGGTGCAAAGGGGCGAGACCCGTGTCTTCGTGTTGGGAGTAGGCCCAACTCTTCTGAAAGGCTCGATCACTGAGAATCCAGCGGACCAAAGAGCAGAGTTCTAGGTCTGCCGGCTGCACGGGCAAGTGGTAGCGCATCCCAAAGTGCTTCCTCACGTACCAAGAGAATGGAGGCATTTTAGAGGGCCTCGGGACGGCGAGCGCCAGAACGTGGTGCAGGAAAGTGAGCCCATGGCCATAAGGGTGAGGATCCGTGCGTCCTAGTGACGCACCCTCGGAGATGAGGAAGTTGATGGTTGTGAACGGCACCGTATACAGTGCCGAGCGTTGATCTACCCCTTCCGAGTCAGGTTCCGCGCCTTCCTCGACCAACAACCTGATGGCGCAGTCGAGGCCGTGAGCCACCGCGAACTGCATGGCAGAAGCGCGACGAGATCGGCGGTCGTCTCCGCTGAGGTCCTGGATGTCTTGCTGCCGGCAAACGTCCCTGAGGAGATTCAAGAAGTCGTTGTCCACGCATTCGCCTTGGCCTCGACCGTAGCGCATCAGGTGCGTCGCCTTGTCATAGGCACAGATCAATTGCCCAGCACTATCCAGATCAGTTCGCGTTCGCCAGAGATGACATTTGTACGGAAGTGGCAAGCCATATGACACCGTGGTGCGTCCGACGAAGGCGTCGTGATTGACGAAGTAGCGGATGACCTCCATAATGGCGGGGGGGAATCCGGAACGGAAGCTCCTCTTGCACATGGCGACGATGACGTTGGCCAGGGGGGACGGACCGGGGATTCCGGGCTCCAAGGCAGGTAGGGGGAAGAAAGGCTCGCCGCCGGCTGCCTGATGCAAAGCTCGCACCAAGTGGACCGTCGTTCCAGGGAAGAAGTCGATGCGGTACGTGACGCCGAGGAGAAGTCGGTCCCAGTCCACCCTTGCAAGGACGTCAGGCGTCGCCGCTGACGCTACCAACTCGACGTATTCAATGCAGACCTTCCAAGTAGGTCGCGTTCGGTCGAGCGTTCTGAACATGGCGGCGAGTTCCGCGGACAACTCGTTGCTGAAGTTTCTGCTGTAGGCCCAGCGGATGTCACCGCCGCCGGCCAGGAGATATTGTCGGGCGGCCTCAAAGGCTGCGTCGCGCTTCTTCCCCCTTCTAGTGATGATGGCATGGAGCCAGGTGAGCGGGGAGTCGGGGTGACGGAGAGGCCGAGGGTATGGGGGAGGCCTGGTTCTAGTGGACTGGATGTATGTCCTTATCGGAAGTCCGTGGAACGCGTTGTGCAACGTCCTGCAGCACCTTTGGAGACTAGCGCAATCCCGGAAGCTCAGGTAGCTGGCAACGCTGAGGTGAAGCTCGGGCGGGAGGCGACTGAATCGGTCTATGCCGTTGTTCGTCGTGATCCGCGGCGTGGCCGATTCTGCCTCTCCCTCTGGCCCACTTGCGCGTCGACGGCGTTGTGGCCCCTTCGACTTGTGGCGGGGCATCTTGGGTGATGCAGGTGCATGATGTATCGTGATGTGTCGTTTGGTGGAGGAGAGGTGAGGTCGGGTGAGTAGAGCGGGGCGTGGGGGACCAGAGCTTGCGAGCTGTATTCGGCACCTGAGGCAACAGCCAACAGGCAGCCGGCAGCGGCGCAGCCGGCAAGAAAGACCGCCTTTTGTCGTCTACGACCGCCGCTTCCAGGACAGGATGGCTGCTGTTATTGCTCAGAAGAGGGCGAGGAAGGCGTTGCCTTTGGGGTCGGGTTTCTGGGCGATCGCACCAGTTGACCGCGCTAGGCCCGATCCGTACCTGTAGATATGCCTTGGACTAATCCTAATTCGGTTGCCTGCCACTTTGTGCGAGTAGAGGAGGCGATCCATCCCAGAAACACCCGGTTCAAGGTCCGGGAATCGCGGCTGAAAGTATGTGCCTCCGCGGGGGTTCGGTGGGTATCACGCCTCTCCCTGTCGCCAGCATCGCGCAACGCATGTGATGGGCAGCAAGGCGAGACACCAGGTTCCTCGAAGATCGCGCATACCCCTGCTCGGCATTCGACGTAACAATACCCATGGCTTACGAAGAAGACAGCGAGAGAGCTTTCTGGCGGCTGCAGGACCAGACGATGAAGACGACGCGGGCCGGTGCCGCCCCTCGCATGTTCATTCCATAAGCTAAAGCCAGAGTCGGCCGAAGGGGTCGTGAGTCTCTCCACTGTCCCGTTGCTTTCCGGTTGCAAGTTCAAAATACTAGTCGTTCAGACCTAAGAACAAGAGGGATACTTGGGATGCATTTTCACCTTTGCATGTAACAACCTAGCCTCGGTCCTTTCCCCAACGATATGCAAGCAGCGCTTTCCGTGACAACCCGCGCGCTGACGCCCCCACGATCGATTCACCGGATCGTTCTAAGGCCGCCATCTCCACATCCAAGTTGAGTCATCGGCGAATCCTACCATGGGTCGCCGCGGGATGCAGCAAGACCAGCGCCGAGTCCTAACTCATTTGGTTGGCAGCGCGCACTCCAGCGACGCAATCCTCCGCCCATCCGCCCAGGCCGAGTCGCCTTTGTCCCTCAACCACAATCCACTGGATCAGACTACATGTCTCCCAGCTCCCCTTGTCTTCGGTCGATACCGGGTAGCCATTGGCTCAAACTCGAGGACTGTTAGCCGCCCAGACGGTGCAGGATTCGGGGGCCACGGAGGCGGCACAGCCTCGAATCGGGCTTGAAGAGGCGCTAAGCCATCGAATCAGTGGCCAAGCCGCCCTGGAATAAACTGCACCCCACATGCGGTTGGTTGCGATGTACCATTTTCAAGCACTTGGTCTGAATCCCACAAACGCCCATATATACACGCCACGCCGCCTTGACCGCCCCCAGGCAGTACTCATAGACTGCACAATCTTGACCCGTTTTCCATGTTAGCAATCGGAAACCAGCCATTTCCCTTCCGAGGCGCATTCAGCAATAATGTCGATCTCCGAAAGAACTTTTCTCGTCCTCCTCGTCCTCCTCGTCCTAGCAACCCTCACGGACGCCGCAACCCAGCAATTCGACAAATTTCTTCCAAACTGGGATCCCGTCATCCAGTCCATCCTGCAAGACAACTGTACCGAGCAGCTCGCCGCCTACCGGACCGGTGAGGTCAATACGACGCTGGGGCTATCGTCCCTCGTTACGCCGGTCATCAATTGCATCCTCACCAACACACCCGAGTTCCGCAAGGTTGAGATGGCGGCGTCGGCAGTCGTGCTCGGCCTCACGCCATCGATACTCCAGCCGCTGGCGTCCACAACCGGCGAGCTAGCATTGCTGAGCTTACGCCGGCCCATTCTGGCGTTCCTGCTTGGGGCCGGAAGCCCCATAGTGTCTCCGACAAGGTTGATGGAATTTGAGGATCCCGCCAAGCTACTCATGGGCCAGAGGCGGAAGCGCCTGGCTGGGGGATCGTTTCCTCAGAGGTGGTTTCTTATCAGCGCGATCCAGTATGTGCTCGCGTGCGGGTGCATTGCGAATGTCGGGATCCTGGCTTATGAGCTCGGAGTGCATGCCGCGGTAATGTTCTCTCCCGAAAGCGTCTATTTGGTCGCACTATGGTCTGCCCTTGTGGCGGTCGCCCATGCCGGTTGGTTTCTGGGCCTACGGCTACGGGTACGTGTGTTCGGTGAAGGTTCTGTCGTGGAGCCCGGAGTGCTCGCCTTTACCGGGCAGCAAGCTCCAAAGCGGCCTGCCATGCTGCCAGATTGGATACGAGACGAAGTCATGCCGTCGGCATACAATAGGTGCGTGTCATTCGACTACAGCCACGATACTGGACTGTTTAAGGCTTTGTCTAGGGTTGTGTTGTGGCTCGTTTCCGTCGGTCACGTATTTCTCGTCCTATACGGAACGCTTGTGTGCTCAAGTCTGCTATTCTTCTCTGTAATTGATAGCCTAGTTATAGTTTCGAGGTACTTTCTTAGTGCAGTAATCTGCCGGCTCATTTTCTTGTACGAGCTGGCTGGGATGGAGGCCATTCCAGTGGAGAGCCAGGAGAGTAAGGGAGGGTAGAGCTAGTACTAGACCACGGACACCAGCGAGCAAATACGGCAAAGTCCTATGATCCAACCATGCAACGAGATGGCGATGCGGAAAGCCTGAGCAAGCCATCGGCAAGTCCGCTCCCGGCATCCCGACAACGCTTTGCAGCGAGTGCGTTCAAACCACAGCATTCAGGCGGGGCTCAACTTAGTGTGAATGACCCCTACCGAGCGTAAGTTGCTGCCTCTTGGTTTGTGTGAATGACGACTCTTAGCAGTGCCGTTTTTTGGGGATAAGGCAATCCCGCCAGTGACGACGACGACTCTTGGCCCATTTTCAAATTCAAGCCGAGGTTCGAATGCTGACCGACCAATCCGCAGGGGTGTGAAGGCCCCAGCTGAACCGCACTTCAATCCCGACTTCTTGGGATCCTTCCCATATCCCCAAATCTCGAATCTCGAATCCCATTCACTATCTCTTTTCTTTGCAAAACATCATTCGCAACCGAGGACATCACCTGCAATGCATCTCGCCGCCGTCGCCCCTGTTTCATGGGCTTTCGCTGCGCTGGTTTCCGGCCATCCCGGCCAAGACCACAACGACGGCGCCCTTCTACGCCGCACTTTCCTCCAGCACAACCCGAGAGATCTGACCCACTGCGCAGCCAAGCTCAAGGCACGGGGATGGGAGGATCGATCTGTCCAACGTCGCACTGATTGCTTCGCTACGTTCGCCAAGCAGGGCGCGCTCTTGGGTAAGTCCGTTCGGGCCCCGCTCCGCAAGACTCTCCGGCTCTTCCTGCTAATGTTTGTCCAGGCCGTGACGCGGCCAGTGTCTTGTCCGCCTCCCATGAGTCCCATGAACCTTACACGCCGGATACTCCCGAGACCACCGTCTTCGCAAGCAACAAGTCGTGTGTCCTAAGCCCTGAATCAACTGAAGGGCCCTACTGTGCGTTTTGGCTAAATGTTGGTGTCGTGTAAGAGTACGTTGTCTCTAACGATACAAAGACGTTGCCGGCGAACTTGTCCGGCCCGATGTCCGGGACAACCAGGCCGGTGTTCTCCTGGTCATGGACATCCAAGTCGTGGACGTAAAGACCTGCGATCCCGTCCCGGACGCGCACCTCGAGATCTGGCGTTCGTTCTTCTCTCCCTTCCAGCGATGCGGCTCAGCTTGCTCACCACCCCTTCGCACAGACTGTAACTCCACCGGTGTCTATTCCGGAGTGTCGGCCCCGGGCAATGGCAATTCAGAGTCCAACCCGACCAACCTCGACTCCGCGTTCGGGCGCGGTGTGCAGCGCACCTCCTCCCATGGTGCCACGCAGTTCGTCTCGCTGTTCCCTGGCCACTACGCCGGACGCACGCCGCACATACACGTCATGGTGCATATCGGCGCCACGGCCCTGCCCAACGGCACGCTGCAGAGCACCACGGCCGCGCACGTCGGCCAGCTGTACTTCGACCAGGCCCTCGTCGACGCCGTGGAGGCGACGGCCCCGTACAACTCCAACCGGCAGCCGCTAACGGCCAACAACCGGGACGGCGTGCTGGCCCAGGAGCTCGAGGCGGGCAGCGACCCCTTCATGCAGTACAGGCGTCTGGGCGAGGGCCTCAAGGACGGGGTCTTCGCGTGGCTGAGCTTCGGTATCGACACGACCCTGGTGCGGAACGTGAGCGCCGCCGAGACGCTCTACGAACCCGGCCAGCCGAGCGCCACGGATTTGTCGTCGATCTTGACCAGCGTGTCCGTCTCGGGATAGCATCCGACTGGCAGGCCGTACAATATCGGCACGCTGAATCCCGAAGCAGCCAATAGCGGCTGGGACATATGAGAGTCCCATCTATTAGCTTTCATCTACACACGGTTTTGTATGATGTCGTCCCTGCTCGGAATCTTGTTCCCGACCCAGCTCCCACTACTCTCGGTGATGTTGGGCCCACCCTCGTACTCTGTTTCCGGGTCTCAGATAACTATTCTTATGTTGAATCTTCCGTGGAGGCCATCAAGGACCACTGTGATGTGGGTGGCTGGGAGTTTCAGCTCCAGTCAGGGGAGAGCTTCGCGATGGCTTCCATGACATATATGCTCGTGGAAGGCAACGCTTGCGCCGAAGATGCGGCCACGGCCTGTGCATGTGTCGCGGCCGCCCCATGCGCCCCCTACTGCGTTCGTGATCGCCCTATCCATGATGAAGCCGGTATGGCCAGTGTAGCTGTTATCGCATCATCACAGCAAGTTCCAAATATTGTCCTTCATGACATCCTCGACGCGTGCGTGTAGGCGTCTAATTAGTGGATGTATTCCATAGGCCTGCCCTTCCCGCCGAGAAGGTCTATTACAATGTTTTCACGTTAGTTCATCTTGGCTTCCTACTGACCCTTGAATACATTACTAACATTCAGCCAGACAGCTTCTTTCCCCTCTTCGACAACTACATTTACGAGCTCTGTAGTACCATCGATGCCATCAAGTACGCTACCCTTCAAGTCCTCCACGACTTTGAGGGCGATGGCGTCCGCTATCTCGAGCTACGCACAACGCCGAGGGAGCGAGCCTCGGAAAGAATCACCAAGGACCTCTATGTCACCACCGTCTTGGAATGCATTCAGCGGTTTAGCACCGGCAAGGACTCCGGCAAAGGGACCATGTCAACCTTTCTTATCCTTTCAATTGACCGCAGGAACACGCCTGCCCAGGCAATGGAAACCGTGAACCTAGCGCTCAAGTTCCAGCACCGTGGCGTTGTCGGCATCGACCTCTGCGGTAACCCGACCAAGGGCGACGTCGCCACCTTTCGCGACGCCATCGCCAGGGCGCGCTCAGGTGGCTTAAAGATCACCCTGCACTTCGCTGAGGGGTTACAATGATGAAAAGGGGCCGACGACCTCTGCCGCCGGCCAGTCAGGAAGTGAACGAAGCGCCAACCTTCTTGGTCGCCAGCCGCGATGTTGGAATGGGAACATACACACTAGCCAGTGTGGCCGTGGGGACTGCTCATTGCCTTGTGGACGACCCGTCCGGCGTTAGGAGAGCTGGGAGGTGATAGGGGGTCTGGGCTGGGTTAAGACGCTGTATCACTAGCCACATCGGCTGCTGTCTCCCAACAGAATGCCCTCGGAGCACTGCGCTTCATATCTGAGTCTTTCAATCTGGTCTTGAAGGAATCGATTCACCCTCAGCATCATTGCATGTTCACTACTGCCTCCCAAAACACCGAGCGAGTATCGCAAACAAACAAACCAGAATCCTGTTAGACACTAAAACCCTCTTGCATCTAAAGAGTAGAGTCCAAGAACTGCAAAGATGAATGGGGAGGTGAACAGGAGTAGGTCTGCCATCGGCCGAG
>Ga0247771_1000447_pt1 | contig 13046 bp, 10 predicted proteins | sample UWRJL197509C6_FD_179948 | JGI IMG/M metagenome (GOLD analysis project Ga0247771, IMG submission 179948) | Plant litter microbial communities from Arlington Agricultural Research Station in Wisconsin, United States - UWRJ-L197-509C-6 | ecosystem: Environmental > Terrestrial > Plant litter >...
TCTTCTCTGGAGGGTATCTGTTGCGCCGGCTCCTTGCCGGCTGTGCGCGAAGGAATCATCTTCCTATCCGACACTGGGGAGGTCTCGCTCTATGAGATGGATCAAGCAGGCAGCCAGTCGTGGACACTAAACAAGAGCGTTCTGCGTCGGCTCCGGCACAGTGACTGCAGGCCGGATGCTGTTCAGGGCATGCGTTGGGGGGTTCTCCGAGAGGCGCCCCGCTTGTAGGATGTTGATACTTGTGGATTTTTTGCGGTCGCGGTGGCAGGAAGGCGCACAGAACCCAAGTCTGAGTGTCGATGCCGGGAACGGGACCAGGTGATGTTGGAGTTGCTGTCGTTGTGTTTCCTCGAGCCGAGTCCCGGGACGCGCCTGCACGCGTCCGTGTCTTCAAGCCAATCGAGGACCCACAGCCGCGCAAAGTGCCTGCATTAGCGCCCAAACCCCACGAAATATGCGGCTACCGGGGAATACCCTACTAAACGAACGTCGACCCGAAAATCCCATCAAGAGCTGCTCTGTACCATTCATCGGAGCCGGCGCCCGTCTCACAATCTCACCGACGCAAGACAATGCCGAAACGGAAGCGACCCCGAAGTGAGACGGTAGAGGATGTCCTCGCCCGCAGTAAGGACGAGCTCTTCCGCCTTCTCAAAGCCGCACGAGGCTTCGAGCGCCAGCGCCAGAGCAAGCGACTTCACGACGACAAGGCCGCCCCGGACAAGCTCAAGCGGCTCCATAGAGAGGCTCTCGTCTTGAAATCGCTAGACCTGGAGCAGGCCGCCTACGCGCATCTCGTCTCGTTACTGCTGAGGATCAAGGCTGTGGCGGAAGCGCCGGAGCTACCAGACGAGATCAAGAAGGGGGTCACGAAACCGGAGATCTCCGAGGAGGAGAGCAAGGCGCTACATAACGTCACGAGCTCCTTATACAATCGGATTGAAGTCCGCGGTGCCGTCAACAAGGCCATCTCAGATGTCTGCGCCGCACTGGGTGTCACGGCGCCTGAGAAGAGGACAAAGGGCCAACCATCCCTGCCCGACGGTAAACCAGCCCAAGATGGAGCGTCAGGCCCGCCAAGTGCAAGGAAAGGCCTCAAGGGTATTTTGAGTGACTCATTACGGCCTCCGAAGGTGCCTAATACGACTGTGGAATCAGATGAGGGCGGCGGATCGGAGGACGACTCTTTCGACGACTCGGAAGCCGAAGCTGCCCTTTCTCGCTTTGATGCGAGATTAGGCGGGTGGTCGGATGAGGAGGACTCATCGGACGGTGAGGACAAGGAGAAGGAACAGGACACGAGGTCCGACTTTCCAGAAAAAGAAAGACTACGGCCATCAAAATCGACCGAGTTGCCCTCTTCTATGTTCCTGCCCTCGCTTATGGGTGGCTACATCTCGGGAGACTCGGAGTCGGCTTCCGACATCGAGGAAGAGGCGCCGCGGAAGAACCGGCGGGGGCAGCGCGCGCGGCAGCAGACCTGGGAGAAGAAATACAAGGACAAGGCGAAGCACCTGCAGAACGGAGGCGCCGCGAGTCGCGACGCCGGATGGGACCCCAAGCGCGGCGCCGTTGGGCCTTCAGACGGGAAGCCGTGGAAGAAGGGCGCACGAGATCCCCTACAGAGCAAGTCCCAGCGGCCCCAGCAGAGTCTGCCCCCGCCGGTCTTGAACAGAGCCCAAAGACGGCAGCACCTACGGACCGGGCAAACCAAGCCCTACGAGAGCAAGGAGGGCAAGCCCCGGCGCGAGACCAAGAGCACGGCCGCATCACACCCGAGCTGGGACGCTGCCAGGAAGGCAAAGGAGAAGCAGGAGACGGCCAAATTTGAAGGCAAGCGCATCGTCTTTGACTAAGACGGCCACTATCGGGTATCGAGCGAGCTAAAATAATGCGTGCCCATCACAACGAAATTCCACCACCGCAATTCCGCCGCCCGCAAGATATGAGTGACCCAACGATGACCAAATGTATGGAGAGCATATTGCAGCGCGTAAGGAAAATCATGCGTCAAATGCGTCTCCAGCTGCCCAATCAGGCCCGGAGAAGGAGATGTCATCGGGCGTCCGGCAGCTGCTGGGGCTGCGGTGAGAGCGGTGTCACGGTGCTGACCCGGACCGCTTCGGCGGCGGCATCTGGAGATCCTCCAGTTCCGATGCGCTGCGTTTCCCGCGGCGCGTGATGACGCCGTCAGCGGCAACTTCGTCAGCGCCTTTCACGTCCCCGCTTTCATGGCCCTGCTCATCCTCCTCAGTAAGGTCGATGATCTGGGCGAGGGAGGAGATGCGTCGTGCGGCCGCCCTGCGCCGGCTTCGGTCAGAAGGAGGGCCGGGCGGCGGAGTCGGCGTCGGCGTTGGCGTAGGCGTCGGCGTGATGCCTAGCCCCTCGAAGGCGGTACGCCGCTGGCTGACAAAGATCGAAGACTCCCTTTCCGAAGTGAATCGCTCACGATAGTCTCGCCAGTTGGCCGGAGACTGCCCGTAGCCGCCAGGTCTGGTGCCGGCAGCCATGTCGTCCTCGTCATCCCCGTCGTCCTCGCCGTCCTCGCCATCGGATAGGACCACCGCGTTCGAAGGCACATTTGCATCCGGAAGGACCTCGTCATCCGAATCCTCGATGACAATCGCGCCCTTGTGGTCGTCGTCTTCGTCTTCGTCTTCATCCTCTTCATACTCTTCTTCGGTGTCATAGACTTGCCCAATGTCGTAGACATGGTCATTGATGTCTTCCAGCGGCGCCGAACCCTGGGCGTCGTTGTCCAATCCTTGTAGGGCTCTTGAACAGAGGTACACCCTCCCGCCAGCTGAACCCCGTCGATATTGCGACCCGGCGATGCCGTTGCGGTCAATGCCGTTGCGGTCGTCCGGGTCGTCCGGGTCCTCAGAGCCGTCAGAATCGGTATCGGAGCCGTCATCAAATGTCTGCGTCAAATCCGTATCCGCGCTTCCCGGGCGATGAACATCCCTACCGTCCTCGCCGTAGAAGCCTTTCACGATTTCCCAGTCTTGCGGGGTGGGCTGATACGTCTGTTCGCCGTCACGGATGATGGGAAACAAGGCGTCGAGGTTCTGCAGTTCGGCTCGTTCCTGATATCCTTCGGATTTGGGTTGTGTCGTCTGCCGCAACACATCCCCAGCGAACCCGACGTCGCGGATCGGCTTGTATGGCGTGTTGAACATGACCGCAGAGTACAGGTCGTACCATTTTACCGACTTCATCCCGCGCAGCTGCAGAACGGCGTCGAGACCCTGCAGCGTCCTCAGACTCCTGAACATGCGATAGTTGGGTTGGCTGCGGGACGCCCGTTCAAAGAGCCTTTTGGTTCTCTGGGGCTCACACTTTCGACGCGTTCTACCGGGACTCGACTCGTCGACTGGATGTGGGTCGATACGTTAGCAAGAGGTCCCGAACACTTCATGAAGGACGATACTCCGTACCGTGCAATGCGAGGCTTGTCAGTCTCGGAAGCTCGATGAGCCAGTCGAGCACTTGGGTCCTCCTTGAACGTTTGAGAATGATTTCCTTGTTTTTCACCACCTTAAGTTCGCCTTCGTACGTCAGGCGTTGACTTCCAGTCCAGGTCAATCTGGGGGCACACGTCAGTTCTGCACCGCAATAAGGGATGCTGTAGTCGCCACGCACTCAACATGCTGGATCCGGTCAGCTCTGCTGACGATCCCCGCCATGAATCGTCCGAACTCTCCTAGACTACTGAAGGCGAAAACGTTGAGCCCGTAGAAGCAGTGGACGCCGAGGAAATACCACCGTCTGCACACGAGGAGGACCGCCAGCACCTCGTTTGGTTTCAGCGTGTCGTCGGATATGCTGACCATATCGCCCGTGTTGCCAATGTAGAAGCGAGGAGGGAAGTGGCTTTTCTTCCTGTGCTCGTTCGCTGGAGGAGCGCTCGCCGGCTGTCTCCACTTGTCCAGCCGAGAAAAGGCATGAACATGCTTCCCCTTGTGGAAGAGCCACAGTCGGAAGATGCGCTCCTGGATATCGGCCGGGAGCTTGTCGAAGGGGAATGGCGACACGGGCCATTCAATAAAACCCTGTATGACGACTGATCGGGGGAAAATACCGGGGAGAACGAGGCTGCGAAGCGCCTCGTCGAGGTCTGCGTGATCAGCAGCATTATCGGCAGCATCATTCACGTCGACATCGAGATCCACCTCCACGCGGGGTGATCTTAACTTGATGCCGGGGTGGACGATTCTGGTACTGACGCTCATGTTCCCCTCTTTCTGGGAGCTAGGGCTGCATCAGCCGGGGACTGGGGAGAGGAAGGTTCTGTAGGCTCAGAGGAGGGTTCTCACAGTTCCTAGACCTCCTCATAGTCTTTGGGGGGGTCCAATCCGCGGAAATCTGGATTGTCAGTATTCCTGGGTAAGCCCATCAACCTCCTCAGTTGTTCCTGCCATGTCTGAAGGTGATGTCAGAACGTGGTCAGGGATCGGCCGCGGGAGAGGCTTACCACCACGTGGTGTTTCTTGCCATATTCTTTCCCCTTGATGTTGTCGATCGTCTGTCCCAGATGGCGGATGATATCACGTTGCTTGGCGATTTTTTCGCATAGATTGACGATCCTGATGTCCAAGGCGCTGGAGGTTGATGTCAGCAAATACCAATCATGCTTCAACGATGGGCAGAAGTCGCTATTACCGGTTGTCTTGGTTGAGGCGTTGCTTTTCCCGACGACAAGCAGGTATCTGGCAGTCTACGTTGGGACCCCCGCCACCTTGATGTTGAGCCGCCATGATGGTAGTAGGACGTGACTCTGATGGCGGCTAGGTTAGTGGATCGTCTGTGAGACTATGAACGGATGCCCCCGATCTGCGCGGAGTATGTCCGGAGAACTGCATAAAACGTCAATGAGTCGTAGTCCTCCAAAGTTCGGGCTGAGTGGCCTGGGTTGAATTAGACAAGCTGTAATTACTTGTGGAATGGGGAGGGAAAGAGCTGTGGAGAGACTGCAGTCTGGAGGCTGTCCAGAGTGAGTACCCAGGTAGGGTGGGAGAGGCAAGGAAGAAGTAGGCAGAAGTAGGTAGACGAACCGCAGACGGGTGCCTGCCTGGAGTTGAGGAAAGTGGGGGACTGATGGGAATGCAAGCGAAGACTACAGAACGAGGTGAGGAAGAGAGGAAGAGCAGGCTTGGTTGGAGCATGTAGACGGAGCACCTGAAGGCACCCCGGGGAAGGTGGGTAGAATGATGTCGGCAGATTTGGAGGCCACGGCTCCATACACAGAGCCCTCAGTCGAGCTGAGACTGTATGGGACGGTGATGGTCAGATGGAAGTCTCGAAGAAATACATACCGTTCTGTACTGCCTGCGGTTTCTGCTCACGGACAAGCAACTAAGACAAGTAGCGAGCCGGCGACGAGAAGCATGTCGTCTGGCGTATGGTGAGATCCGGAGGCTTGGACATCGGTGGCAAGTCTAGGTGGTGTTCTTGATCAACCATGAGAAAGGGAGGAGGCGTGACAGGCGGGGGAGGTGGCTGGTGATCAACTTGGAATGGGGAGGAGTCTGACGCTGTGTTTGGGCGGTTCGAGAGAAGGTGCCAGTAGAACCCAGGCACCACGGAAAGCCTGACTGAGGTAATCTAGGAGGATAAAAAGTGAAGACGAAGTTGGTGGTCGGTAGATATGCTGGGAGGTGGATTGATGTGGGCAGGCCGTTGGAGGCGAGCGGAGGGGTAGGCCGGATACAGGAGGATCAGGGCAAGGGGAGGACGGTCAGGTACTAGGTAGTAGTGAAGTGAACGTGTAATGAGTCTCCTGGGACCCGACGGAGATCTCAAAGGGAAAGAGACAACTTGGGCGGAATATTCGGAAGAGCTAATAGAGCTCTACCAACCAAGGGAGGTGGGTATTTACCTGTGGTAATCCTGGAATTGGAGTTGAGAGAAATGTTGTATTTTGTATGTGTCGAGGACACCACGCAGGGAGGTTTGGCGTGAACTGGTCCCGGAAGATTTGGGCCAAGGCATCTGAGTCTGCTACCGAAAAGGAAGGCCCAGGAAGATGGGAGAATCGTCGCAGGAAGGGTGAATGGGATCCAGGAAAGAGTCGGGCTGGATTGGGTCGTAAACGGGACCAGGCATCACGAAGTTAAGGGCCAAGGGTGCGAGAGGACAAAATATCGATTCTGCCAACTAAAGTCAAGAGCAATGGGCCACCACATAGATCCTCGTGTCTCTCACCCACATCCATAGCCGCTGTCTCCCAACGGAAGCCCGGTTCCGATCCCCAGCGGCCGAACGAGCGGAGCGGGCACCTCAACTACCCGTCCGAGGCAGCTCACTGCTATTTGGGAATCAAAGGAGCCCCTTCGGCGCCGGCACCACCTTGGGCAGGCGCGGCCGGGGTTGTGGTGCTCGCCGTGGCACTCGCATCTGTGGAAACCGGGCTTTGTTAGCAGTGTACGGCAAGCGACCCCGCAAGGTGTACTAACCACCGGAGGCGGCAGGCGTGGCCTTCTCGGCGCCAAAGACTTTCTCGAGGCCGGCGGCCTTGTAGGCGCTTCCGCCGTGCTCCTCCTTCTTCAGCTCGGCCAGGCGCCGGGCCTCGTTGTGGATGTCCAGCACCTGGTGCTGCGTCTGTCCGTAGAAGTTGGCAATCTTCTGGCCCGTGGGGTTGCTGGTAGCCTTTTCGAAGTACGAGCTGAGGCCGCTGAGGAGGCTGTTGGCGCGCTGGGTGATGCCGTACGACTGGTCGGCCGTCTTGGCACGGTCGGTGGCGTGGTATTTGTGGTCGAGGTTCTGGAGAGTCTGGTAGAAGCGCGACGTGACGCCGTGCTTGTGGTCCAGCGAGATGGCCTGCTGGATGGCGGCGTCGCCGATCACGTAGCCGTGCGCGAGGTATTCGGCGAAGATACGGCTGCGAGGCTTCTCCTCCTGGGTGATCTCGTCCGAGTCGCGCTCGCGCGTGTGATGGTCGCCGTCGTCCTTGTCCGCGGCGTCGCCGGTCACGGTTATCTTGCTGGGGCCGAGCTGAGTGTTGTTGAGCAGGAGAGCCGTCTTAGCGGCCGTCTCCTTCTCGAAGGTGACGGTCGCGCTCTTGCTGTCGCCCTCCTTGGTGACGCTGACGTCGGTGATCTTGCCGCTGGCTCCGGGGTTAGCTGGGTTCGGCAGGAGACGGTCCAGGGGCGGTGGACGTACCAGAAGCTGAAGAAGTCCCTGACCTCCTTGTCGTCCGTGGCCGCGCCGATGTTCTTAACGTGAACGGTATTGGGGCCCGCCATGGTGAATGCTTGGTCAAGCGATTGGATTGGTAATGGGTGTGGGAATGGAGTGAGGGGTTCCAGGTGCGGAGAGTTGATGATGAGTGGCAGGAGGTCTGGTGTCAACAACAGGGAGGATCTGAAAAGATCTGGAAAAGCTAAAGGCCGTTTTTAACAGTAGGTGCCTGGAGAGTTGAGACGCGTGGTCATCTGGTTCAGGTGGCGGGTCGTGACCGCGGCCGTTGACGACGTCATCTACGGTGCGACCCGCCGCCAAGGGACGGCAGGAGGGGCACTGTGGCGGTGCTGGTCGCCACCAGCCACGTCTGCCGTCTTCGTCTTCATCTCGTCATCCGCGGCATCCATTTGCATGTGAAAGGTCGGGTAGGCTTTCTAGGTAGGCTTTCTAGGTAGGCTTGTCGGACGCCTCTGCTCTTGGATTGGTACTAGGAGCTATGTCCATCTCTGATAATCCGCTCGCGGCGCGTCGGTACGTCTAGGACGTACTAAAGCATGTCATGATCTCGAGTACCTTGGTTACCGGATTAGGCAATTCTCGTGACAAGAGCGAGGTACTACACGAACGAGCGAGCAGTCACCGCCAACGTGTCTATTGGAACACCTCAAGAGAGAGGCATTCGGTAGTCTTGTCTTTAGCACAACTGCGCAGCCGCCGGTCGCCGAAGCTAAGCAGAGCTTCTCCGTTCTGTCGATGTTCGCCCATCCTCCACCACAGGATGCCGTATCCGCGGCTTAGTTTGTGGGCTTCGTAAACTTGTCCTTGACTGCTTCGTCCAGAGGGCCGGGGGGGTTGGACGTGAGATTCTATTTTATGCGTCAGCTGGGAGACAAATGCTATGGGACCGACGGGCTCGAACCTCGAGCTGGGACTTGTTGGTCTCGGCCTTGCCCGAGGCATCGTCGGTGCCCTTGCCCGACGCGGGGACCTCGTTCAGCTGCGCGCCCGTCTGGCGCTCCGGGGGCGGAGACTGGCCACCTTCGCGGGAAGACATGGTGTGAACGTTTCTGATTTGCTGTGTTGACTGCGTACCTAGGCGGCTTCTGTCAGTCTTACTGATGTGATGCCGGGACTGTGAGAATAGCCTACGCAGCTGCTGTGTCTCAGTGTTTCAAGGCAAACCTCGATTGAGCGTGAGATGAAAGATGAGGTGTTGAAACTTGAGCACCCGGGCTCGTTTTTACGCCTTTAAAGGTCAGTCAACTAATAAGGCACCAGTAAGCAGCTCATTCGATCGATGCCGTCATGCCCGCACAATTACATCACGCCGATGGGTCGCTTCCCGTTTGAGCAACTCTCAGCCTTGCAGCCGTGTTTCGCGGCGGTTGGAGCGCTGTAGTGCCCCGCTGTGGTGCGGCGAGCCAGTGGCCCAGTGAGGCCTTATCAGCGGGTTTATCAGCCTGAAAAGCACGATCGTTCGGTGGGGTAGCTCCGCATTTCCGGCCGCCCACCGCCCAAGCTCGCCTTCGCCAGGGGAGCGAATCAGGTGAATCCCGATCGCGAGAGGGGGAGGCAGACGAGACAGTGGTCGCATAAAGTGGTCATTTCAAGTCAACAACCCAAGGCCACACGCGTTGGCACCGTTGCGGAAAATTCGTCGGCCGCACCGGTCGCCCTCACCCTCCGCCATGCCCATGAGCCGGTTCAGCGACTAGAGATCCTCAGCGGGTGACGGCGTTCGGGCTCCGTTCGGACACTTTCGAGCCGTCGACGCACGATCAAGAGCGCACACCACCAACCATGCCCGACCTCAACTCTGTTCCGCCGTCGCCCCTCGCCCTCGCGGCATCGCGGCGGCAGTCGTCGAACCCGATGCCGCCGCCGCCGCCTCCGCCGGCCCCGACGTCGCCGTCGCTCAACATCCTCCCTTCGAACCAGACGGCCGTGAACCAGACATCGTCGTCGTCGTCGCTGCCGTCTCCCCATCCCGCCGCACCGGGAGGCGCGGCTCCCTTTGCCGGGGACAACACCGGTGTCGGGGCGGGGCCGGGGCCTCTGAGGCACCCGCGGCCCCTGACGACGGCGGAGCTCCATCTCCAGCTCGAGAAGGAACAGGAGGCGGTCGTGCGTGCATCGTCTTTCCCCCGCAGCCGGACCCCCCTGACTGACTCGCGCACCGCTAGGTGAACCGGCTTACCCGCGAGCTTTCCCTCCTCCGCGCGGCCCAGAACGCCTCGGTCGTCTCCAACACGTCCTCCACCTCGGCCGGCGCCTCGGCCTCGGGCGAACCGCCGCTCGTCGGTGACACGCAACCCCTGCTCTCGGGCTCGGGCTTCTCCATCCCCTCGTCGGCCGGCCGCCAGCACCACCGCACGTACTCCAACACGAGCACCAGAAGCGCTACCGCCCACGCCGGGTCGGCGAGCACCACGTCGGTGGTGGGCATCACGGCGCCCGCGCCGCTGCGGCCCTCGGCCCCGAGCCTGAGCCGGCAGAACAGCACGGCGTCGCGCCGCAGCCGCGCCAACTCGCCGGGCCCGGGCAGCCTGCCGCATTCCTACGCGCACTCGCACCTCGGAGACCCGAACTACTTCCAGACGCACCGCGGCGCCGCGACGCACCCGCCGCACCCCTCGGTGCCGTCGGCGACGCCGACGTCGGCCAGCGAGCTGTCGCCCGGCATCCTGCCGGCGACCAGCCGGTACGAGGAGACGGCCTTCTACCGCTCGGAGCTGGACAGCGTCAAGCGCGAGAACGAGGCCCTGAAGCGGCGCATCCGCGAGCTGGAGCGGGCGGTGCGCGAGCGCCGCGCCAGCGACGCGTCCCGGGGCCGGAGCGAGTCGGTGAGCACGACGGCCAGCGTGAACGTCGCGGCCGGCGGCGGCGGCGGCACGGGCATCGCCGGCCGCAGGGAGGGCGGCCGGGAGCGCGTCGTCAGCACGCTCAGCGTGGCGGGCAGCGTCGGCGTCGGCGTGCCCGAGGACGAGGTCCGGGTCGGCGAGAGCGCCGCCAGCGCCGGGCTGCGCGCGCAGGACCCGAGCACGGCATAGCGGGGCGTCGACGGCACGGGCGGGGTGAAAAGGGGTCCGGGTTGGTATCTGCTTGAGGGACGGACGGAGTTTCGGTCTACGGAAGAAGCGTCCGCGACGATCCGTGGTCAGGGTCGACAGCCCAATGTCGATGATGATGAGCTACGAGCAATCGTGTTGCGTCTTTGGGGAAAATATTCGGGCGGGCGAGGACAAGGACTGACCATGGATCCGCGTGGCCGTGTGGGTAGGTAGGCTAGAGGCATGAAATTCTACTGCTCTTGTGGTTCAGGGGTAGAGGCCCCCTTTTTCCGCTCGCGTCGACCGGTGTCTGACAGCCCCCATCTCGCACCGTGAAGTCGCCATGGTGTTTTCCAGTCTGTTTCTTATTTGGAATGCTGTGCTCCCGTTGTATTTGCCCAGGAAATCCCCCCAACAGCTGCATTATGTACAAGTACAGCACTCTATCCCCCGGCACCAAACAAAGCCCCCTTAGCCCCCGTCTACCTCCGCGCGTAGAAGCGCAGCTCGCTGTTGCCGACGTCGAAGACGCTGACGACGTTGTTGAGGAAGGTGTCGCCGAGCACGAAGGGGCCCTCGGGGACCGAGTCGACGAGGCCGAGGGCGCAGTAGTTGACGGCGGCGCCGTTCTCGTCGAACTCGCTGGTGACGTCCTGCTGGATCAGGTCGGCGTTGGAGAAGTAGAAGGTCTTGCCGCCGACGACGACGCCGAAGCGCGGCAGCGCCGCGTCGCAGTGGGCCCAGTAGTAGCCGCGGGCGCGGCGCACGGGGCGGGCGACCTGGCGGGCGAACTCGCGCACCACGACCTCGGGCAGCACCGACAGCGTGGTGCTGCTGTCGACGATGACGGGGAACTGGTGCCGCTGCACGCCGTCGTAGCGCGACGCGTTCCAGTACGGGTTGTTGTAGGTGAAGTTGAGCGTGGCCGTCGTGTTGCCCCCGATGACGAAGGCGTCGGGCACGATGGTGTAGTACGAGATCTCGTTGGCGTACACGGGGAAGTCGGCCGACTCGACCTGGGCGTTCGGTTAGCGAGGCTTGCTTGGTGCCCACCCTTCGGGCCCTCGTCCTCCTTGTCAGGGGGGAGGGGGCCGGGAGGGCGAGGAGACGGGGGTGCGGTAACTCACGATGCGGATCGACGTCTTCCCAAAGTCGCTGTTGTGGCTGACGGGCGGCAGGCCGCCGAAGGCGAGGTAGCCGGTGCCCGCGGCCTTGTCCATGGCCAGGCTGAAGATGGACGGGTTGAGCCCCTGCTTGACCATGGTGGCGAAGACGGGGTCGTAGCGTTTCTGGGCGGGCGAGCCCGGGTACCAGTCGTTGGTGTTGTCAGAGGTGAAGATCTGGCCCGTCACGCTGTAACCGAGGGCCAGCACGCCCGACGTCACGCCGTCGCCCAGGTACGAGGCCTCGTCAACGAGCACGATCTGCTGGTTGCGCACGTTGATGCCGCCCACAGTCAGGTCCAGGTAGCCGGCCTGGCCCACGAGGTACGAATCGTCGGGGAAGGTCCATGCGTACTTCTGCACGTCGGGCACCGTGCTCGTGAAGCCGTTGTTGAGCGCCGGGCCGAAGAAGCACTCTGAGGACTGTGTGGTTGCCGCGCCGGCGTCAGCTCTGCGTCTCCCCCTATCGCACCGGCCCGGCCCCGGGGGTGGGGGTCACCCTCTCACATCGATGACCTGGTCGCTAGCGTCGACGCAGGTGAAGCCGTTCTTGACGATCCACGTGTCGCTGGTCAGGGTGTCGATGACGAGCTTCACCTTCTCGCCGTTGACGCTGACGTCGCCGACGTAGTTGTTCTGGTACAGGAAGGTCAGGTTGGCCGTCTTGCTCGCCGTGGGGTCGGCTTGGAGGGCGGCCTCCTCGCGCCGCTCGTGCTTGGCGGCGAGCACCCTCGACAGCCGCGAGGCCCGGACGGCGTCGCCCGCGACCCGCTCTAGCCGGATGTACTGGGTGGCGACGGGGTCGACGGCGTCCCGCGGCCGGAGCGAGGCGGCCAGGGCGTCCGCGGTGGCGCCGAACAGGGACCAGCCCAGCGCCGCGGGCGCGGCGGCGAGCACGGCGACGATGGCTTTCATGGCTTCACTGGGGATGCAGGTCGACGGCCGTGTCCAAGCCTTGGGGGTTCCACTTCCGGCCAAAGTCACGATTCCCGGGGAACGCGGGCCTCCGCACTACTTATATCGCGTCCCCTCGCCAGGGGCCGGGTTGGCATGTTCTTAATCTACCCATTCAGCCTAGATGGGACCGTACCTCCTTCCCTGGGAGGTCCGTCGTGGGAACATAAGCTCGGTACGTATTGATACTCGTTAGGGCCTCGCGGCGGCGTGGCAGCTTTGCAACGTCCCGACGGCTCATCTCTACCGGCTTCGTGTAGAGAGACGGTGGCTATGGGCTTTCGGGCCATGGCTGGCGGGCGCCGGCTCGTGACACGGCCACAGCGCAGAGAGTTGCATTGGTATCGGTATTTGGGGACGTCGTTATGAACAGTCCCTCTATTTCTGCTGGGTACATAAATGCTCCGAGCGGCCGTAGCCCGAGGGGGGGGCGGTATACGTGGGCGGGCGTGGCATGGCGGCTAAACCGGACGCTCGGTATCAATTTACCGTCCTAGTACGGGGTTTGATTACCCGCCTGTTCTTACTATGTCGACATGACGCCTCGGGATGTATGCCACGGCCGGGCGCGGCCGGGTGCCGGGAAGCCGGATAGTCGTGTCGGATTATTGTAGAGTGGGCGCCTCGTCAAGCGTGTTGCGTCACCGCGCTGTGGATGACGGAGCGCGACATCGACATTGACATCGACAGGGACGAC
>Ga0247771_1000448_pt1 | contig 13024 bp, 7 predicted proteins | sample UWRJL197509C6_FD_179948 | JGI IMG/M metagenome (GOLD analysis project Ga0247771, IMG submission 179948) | Plant litter microbial communities from Arlington Agricultural Research Station in Wisconsin, United States - UWRJ-L197-509C-6 | ecosystem: Environmental > Terrestrial > Plant litter >...
CCCACCCGCATCAAGCAGCCGCCCATGCTGGACTCGCCCGGCCGGTACACCGAGACGCCCCTGAGCTCGGCCGTCTCCCCGCGGAGCACGCCCTTCGGCCATCGCTCCCCCGGCGGGTTTGCGGACCTGGAAAGATCGCCGATTCCCCGGACTAGGTCCATCAACGGCGCCACGACGCTGGACGACGTCGCCGTCGGCTCGTACGCGGGCTACGACGCCAACGGCGACGAGCCGGACTTCCCCATGGAGGAGACGACCCGCCTCCGGGACTTCCACATCGACAGTGCCTTGGCGAACGCCGTCGAGTACCAGGCAGTGGGCCAGAAACGGCGGGCGTCGTCGCCTCCCGGCGAAGAGCTCGCCCTCCATAGTGTACCGTCTTCGAGCGACCTCCTCCGCCGCCGCGACGGGGCGGCGCGCGGCTCGCCCACGCCGAGACTCAGCGTCATTCCCCAGGGCTCCATATCGTCTGTGTCCTCGGCCGGCCGGAGCAACTCGTACGCGTCAAACCTGTCCCTCACGGCGAGCAGCGTGACGAGCATGAATTCCTTCATCCCCGGCCGCCGCTCGCCCGGCGCCTTGTCCCCCGGCGCGATGTCGCCGTCGGAGCCGGGGTCGTGCAGTTCGCCCTACGCGACGCCCATGTCGCTGACCACGTCGCCGAAGTCGTCTGTCGCGCGGACACCGCACCACCGCACGCTCAGCGAGCAAAACCGGGCGCTGGCGTCGCCCCGAAAACTGTCCGAGATCCCCAAGGCCGCCGGTCCGAAGCGGCAGGGCTTCTTCATCTGCGAGTGCTGCCCGAAGAAGCCGAAGAAGTTTGACACGGCGGACGAGCTTGGGTAAGCCCGGTCCTCGTCCGCGCCTCGCACCGCCGGCGATCTCGGCTGTAGATGCCCGCTAACTCGAGATTCAGTTCGCACGAATTGGAGAAGCAGTACGAATGTACGTTTTGCGGGAACAGGTTCAAGAACAAGAACGAGGCCGAGCGCCACCAGAACTCGCTCCACGTTCGCTCGCACAGCTGGTCCTGCTCCGTCCTGTCCGACTACGGCCGAGCCTTTCACGAGAGCCCCACTCGCCCCGGCGAAGCTGACGCGTGCGGGTACTGCGGCGGAGAGTTCTACCGCAGCGGCGGTCCCGCCGGCCGGTCGGTGCTGCGTCGAGCCACGGACCAAGACTGGGACGAACGCATCCGTCACCTCCAGGACGTGCACAAGTTCAGGGAGTGCAACGCCAGCAAGAAGTTCTACCGAGCGGACCATTTTCGACAGCACCTCAAGCACAGCCACGCCGGGACGAGCGGCAAATGGACCAACATGTTGGAGAACGCCTGCATGCTGGAGGAAGAACCCCCGCTGCCGACGCGATGACGGGTCGAGCGCGTTGCTTCCTCGGAGCGGACCGCCAGCGTCGTCGTTGGGCCGTGGGCTACCTGCCTCCCTGGAAATCCGCTCGGTGCAGGCGCCCGTGGACTTCGGACGGCGTTGCTACGCCGCGTCTGGCCCCTGGGCCCCCGACATCCACCGTCAACGTCGACGGCATTTAGCTCAACGGGGGCCAATCGCGGCAACGCGTCTGTGGCTGCTTGCCCCAGCTCCCAATTGGAGGGTTTACGGCCCCTCGCGGCAAAGGATCCGAGGGAATGCCTGCGAAGCGGGCACGGATCGCCGGGCTGTCTCGCCTCTGGCGTCTACGCCGCAGCCATGCCGCTCATGCCGCGGCGCGAGACGCAGACGGCCGCCGACCCAAAAACTCGCAGCCCGTCGACGATTCTTAGTTACCGGATACGCCTTGACGAGGAACCGGTCCGGTCCAACGGCAGAGGGTGCCATTCTCAAAGGCCAAAGAGTCTTCACGTCGAAACACGACAACCGAGTCTGCTTTGAGCAAGGCCGTTTCGGTGGCCACTGCTCCCCGGCTCCCCTATCCGCCCTTTTTGGGGCTTCGGCAGTCTGACGGCGCCGAATCCCGCCTCGTACGCACGTCGAGCATTGCTTTTCCTCCAATGGATCGTGGACGTCTTCTTTATGGGGCCGGCTTTCTGTCATGCATTTCCACGGGCTAGTAGGCCGCTAGGGGCCAACTGGGAGATACCACACAGGACGCTCTGTTTTGGCGCTTGGATGGGAGGGATCCAGCACTCGAGGGATACGTCGACTTTGGTACGGACGCATTGTCGGCATCTATATAGTTGGAAATTGGGTATGCCGTCATGACTGGTGATAGCACACCGCACGAAATACAAAATTCGGGGTTGATGTCATGCCCGGCAAGGTATCCGCGATCTCGGCCGTGATCTATCATACGCGCGGTCCTTTATTCGTCGCGGCAACACTCCCGGCCGCGCGGGATGTCGAACTAGACACACGAGTACCAGTGACGACCTCTGGACAAGGTCGGCCCGCGATGCGGGTGGGGCCGAGGGCTTCGAGAAGAAACCTACATAAGTAGGTAGTTCGTGTGATGGCGGTACGATGGTACAGGCAGGGCGCGGGCGGTGAAGGGAGAGGCAGCCCGCAACTCCTTTCTGCCGACCAAATCAGACCTCCACTCTGCCCAGGCAGAGACCTCCCACTTTTTTACGAACCGCCACAAACCCTGAACACGTCCATTTCAGCACGTGCTGGCATGTCTTTGTCGCGCATCTCGGGGAGGGAGGACCTGTTCGTCGGAGGGTGCGTGCGAGCCTCAAAATCCAGGTCGCTGCATGTAAAGCTAACAAGGTCTCGCCGGGCACAGCGTCTTCGCCTTCCGTCGTCCGGCCGCCCTCGAAGCCGCGGGCGTCACGCACATCCTGTCGATGATCAAGTACACGCTAGACGACGACAAGCTGGCGAGTTCGGGTGGCAAATACACGCATCTGTGCATCGATGTCGACGACATGGAGGACGAGGACCTGCTGGTGCACTTCGCACGCTGCGTGCGCTTCATTCAGAACGGTCTATATCCCGTCGCCGCGGAAGCTGCCGGCAACAGGGAAGCGACGCCGGAGGCACCGGCGGAACAGGTTTTGAGTTCCGACGCGGCTACACGGGCGTCCTCGCTCGCCGGCGCCACTTCCGCCCAGCTCGCCCGCCTGAATCTCAAGCCCGCCGCGGACCGCAGGCTTCCGGGACCGCAGCCGACCGGGGCCGTCTTCGTGCACTGCGCCATGGGCAAGTCGCGATCCGTCAGCGTCATCATTGCCTACCTCTTGTGGAAATACCCACACCGCTTCGGCGCAGCGGAATCCAAGAGTCCCGACCGGGAATCCGCCGCGGCTCTCGCCGTCTCCCGCGCGCTGAAGTGGGTGCGGGAGTCCCGCGGCATCGCGGAGCCGAATGAGGGGTTCATGCGCCAGCTCGAGCTGTGGTGGGAGATGGGCCGCCCTGCCGATTCCGACGACGCCGTGGAACGGCATCCGACGTACCAGCGATGGCTGTACAAGAAGGAGGTCGAGGACAGCGTGAGGCTGGGCAAAGCGCCTGACTGGATCATCTTCGAGGACGAGGCAGCTTCGCCGCAAGGCGACGAGGCGAGGGCCGTGTCCGAGCGGGAGCTCCGTTGCAAGATGTGCCGGCGGGTCCTCGCGACGGGGCCCTTCGTGGTTCCTCACGTGCCTCGCAGCCCCAAGGCTCCGGGCGCATGTCCGCACTTTTTCGTCGAGCCGTTGTCCTGGATGCGGCCTGTGTTGGAGGAGGGAGGACTCGACGGCCGGCTGGTGTGCCCCAACACACGGTGCGGCGCCACCGTCGGTCGGTATTCGTGGCAGGGGTTTAAATGCAGCTGCGACGAATGGGTGTGTCCAGCCTTTTCTCTCCAACGGAGTCGCGTGGACGACATCGCAAGCGCGCCGAGAGACCCAGGCCCGGATCCGAGACAAGGCCCGGGGCTCCGCCCACCACCGCGCTCCCCGCCCGCTGTTCCGAAGGAGAACCTGTGAAGCGCTGGTCAACTCTACTTGGGCCTGAGCGGCCGTTCGTCTACTCGGTTCGGAACAGCAAACGGACGGCCTTCGAACCCCTTTGGCTTGTTCAGGCCCGGTCGTCTGCTGCGGCCCTAGCACTTTCGCGGCGCGTCTCGAGGTTATTTCCAGCCGGGAGCCCTGGTCAGGCGGCTGCTTACGCCGCTACAAGCCATCTTGCCCGACGTGTGCCGCAGAAGTGGCGAGCACGAGTGACACTCCCAGCACGCGGCAATGACGAACCGTCCTGCTTACGGTGCATCTGGGTCCGGCAGGGCGCTATCCGGCTGCTGATCCTTGGTCCCCCCGATCCCCACTCCAGCCGGCAGCTTCAAGGAGATGCGTTTCCGATCGCACCTACCGCTGACCGCCTTGTCCCCGCCCATTCCGACACAAGCTGGGCTAGGGCTTACGCGTCGAAGCCGGTTCTTGGGCTCGTCTGGCCCCGACACGCTGCCGTTCCGCGGCGGAGCCGTTCGCGGTGGGGCACCGCCTTGTGATTGACGGTAAAAAGGACCGCGCAGTAGCGTTAGATCGGATCAGCGAGGAAGGGTAGGCGATGCTAGCCCGAGCAGGAGAAGGACGGGCCAAATTCCGACCGTCTGGGCGCGCCGGCGTGGCCGGCGTACGCACAGACACGTTTCCCATCCTTCGCGATGTCAAACCGCCCATTGTATGGTGTGTCGGCTGCCCTGGCTCAATCCGACCGGTTCCCCGTGGGACGACACCTGCCAGGCAGTTAGTCCGCCGCGACGACGCCGAGCCCGGCTTGGCACCGACGCCGTCCTCCAAGACGTCGATATCGTGGCACCCTTCGTTGGGCATCCTGCCGTTTCTGACTTGGTCCTCCGCGACACGGCGCAGGATGGCGCCTGCGTGCCGACGTGCCGCCGATTTTCATATCAGGGCAGCGTCACCCGCACTGCGACAGGATCTCCACAGGGACCCGAATAGGGGTGGGCATAGCCGCGGCTGACGGTTGCGAGCTCGATGCTTGTACGGGCGGAGTGGGCGAGGCTCGAGCCCTGTAGAACGCAGCATCGCCATCTCGTCCCGCCTTTGGCACTCCATCGTAGCCGCTCCGGCGGCCCCTCTCCGCACCGAGTGGGGAGTTTGACCTTGGTCTTCCTCGGGGGGTGGCTTTACCCCAGACCCGATTTGTCCTGCACGGGACGGAAGCGGCACCCGCCATGGTTGTAGCCGTCCGTCATCCCTGTTCCTTCGGGAAGTCACACCAATGTACTGTACATACGGAGGTATGCCTAACAAGAGACGTGCCGCGAAAACTTACGTCACTGACGACATTGACATCGGCTACGGGCCCTTCGTCGGGCGGGGAGAGGCCGGTGAATCTCGGCGAGTCCGGCCGAGTCGATGGTGTTCTCCAGTATACACGGCCCGGCATCGGACCGCCGAGCTCATTAGGAATGGGTGCGCCGGAGTTTCTAGAAAGCCCCGAAACGGCCGAGCAGATCTTGGATCGAATGCGGTTATGTTGTCCGCGCCGCAGCCGAGAGAGCCGCCGAGCGGCTGGCGAAAGCCTCACCGCATCGCAATGTTGGTTGCGGCCTACAGTGCCGAAAGCAGAGCAAGCCCGAGGGTTGCGGCGCCCAACCCACAAAATCGAGACGGAGCTTCCTTCCCCCTAAAAAGATGCAAGTCGAAACATGGCGGTTTGATCCCGGACCCTCGCGTGAATGTGAATTTTGCCCTTGTTAGGCCACAACTTAGGACGAGATGATGCCCTAATAGGTGGGCCAAGAGTGCGCAACGGTTCTGATATTGAAAACGGGCTCTTGGGACAAAAGAGGTTTCCAATGGTGCAGAGTTGTGAGAGTCAGAGACGCAAAACCCGCTTTCATGAAATACACGGCAAGGCTGCGGGCTACTACCTTATGTGGGTCGGCTCACGGGACCAGAGCCTCGTCGCGGTGTTGAGCCGGCGGCACCACGTCGTGACGCCATCACCCTGCACGCAAGACTGGTCCGATAACGTGTTCTGTGGTGTTTTCAAGCGGTCGATCCCGAATTTTCCGTCCGCCGTCGACGGCCGGGGCGGAGGACGTAAGCACAGCCACACAGCCGCCCTCTGCCTCGACGCCCGAGCGAGGCTTGGCCGCTTACCGGCTATGGGGGGAGCGTCTTCCTCGGATGTACGCATTGGGCCATGCTTACGTGTCTGCGAGTGCCGACGGCGACTTGGCCGAGCGATCGAGGAGCACACTTCGGACGTGCCAAGTGTAATCGGCGACCTCGGGAGGAAGCCGAAGCCGCGGGAGGTCCTGTCTAATGCTGTTGAAAATGTCACTTCCTGTCAACCGGGATTCTGATGTTGTATGCCCGCGGCAACTTCCGGCCCCAGCGTCCGTCTTGCCTACTCTGCGAGCTTCGCCACAAGTGGCCAACGAGAGCCGAGATTCGTGTGAGCCCGACTGCCGGGTGTTTCGAACACGACCTCTTGGAGTACGCGGCAACGCTCTGCGGGTGGTTGGCTAAGTCGGGCAAGGAACTCCCGCGTCTTGAGAAAGCGAGCGACCCGTGACGGCTCGGAATCCACCGCGGACTCGGTACCGGCGCAAGGCCGGTGGCGCGAAAGAACCGACGGATACGGCGGATCCCCTGATCTTGCATGTCTTGGACAAGTGCTGACGGGGTACATAAGTACTTTTTGTCTCAGCGCTCTATACGGCTGAGTGCCCTATCAGACTTCGAACTGGATGACGACATCTCCACCTCCTCTAGGAGCCGGGTCTCGTCCGTCCAGTCTTGGCTTGGCCTCTCTGCGGAGAAGCTCGTGAGCATAAGACCCAAAACCGGCCCCTATGACGCAGACGTCGCGGACGGTTCGAGACCCAGAACCCCTGGAGTTCAAATTTGTCCACTTGCAGCTTTGAGACGACTTCTTGCGGCTGACAGCGTCAGCTCCCGCTCATCGCATTCTAGCCCCGCCCTGCAAGCCACGTTTGGTTCTAAAATGGTCGCGAGTTCATCCCTAGCACAGCGTGGACGGCTCTCTTCCCTCCGCGCCCTGTATGATGCCAAGAAGTGGCTTTATGGGGTCGAACGAACTGAGTTCAGGGCTAGGGGGTCGTCTTCTTGGGCTGCTGACTTCCATTGATGAGACTTCCCTCATCGTCCGAGGCATTTGGGCGTTTATCAGAGCTAGGCCCCCCTTTGACTTGGTATCGCCGGTGTATCTCTACTACCTGCCAACGGAGCTCGGTCGAGGCGGACCTGAGACTGTCGCCACAACGGGCCCCGATGTGCCAACAACTCATCGGTTCTTGGGCAGACCGCGCACCAAAGACGAGAGGCGGTATATGGAGTCCGTCCGATCCACAAGGCACAAGGACTCGAACCTTGTGGGGGAGGGGGAGGAGGGGGGCCGTTGGGACAGCCGCCAGGGCGCTACCAGCTCTCAAGCCACCACCGCTCACACAGCTTAAAACAAGCCTCAATCCTCGATAATCATCACATCTTATCCAGGCGTCCAAAGGTGGAAACGAACGCGCGGGTCGCCTTGTGGCCCGCAGCTCCGGCAAGGCCTCCAGCCCTGGGGTAAGCACTAGGCTTCTTCTGGGGATTACCACTGAAGGATCCAAGCTCGCACACCCCTTTCCCGCCGATAGCTCGTCTAAATACCCCGCCAGAGGACTGAAAAGCCCATGGCCCGATGTTTCAATCCTTTCGCAAGCAGAACGCCTCCTAGCGGGCTTAGCAGCCCCGATGTGCGGAGGGGCCCTTGGCGTCCGACTAATCAAGACCGAGATGCTCGGACCCTGGGACGGTCGGGGAGTCGGGCTCGCCGGGCTTGGGGGTCGACACTGCGCAGGGCACAGCTGTCGAATCTGGCACCCCACGACGTCTGCATGTGTCATTCCTGCTTGCCGAGCTCTCCTCCTTCCCACGGCTCTTCGGAGTGTGCGCCGGAAGATAGGCACGCGGGTCCCCGGACGGGGAAGCAGAGACGCATTCCTTGCACGGGACGAGTTGCCGTGGGTGGGTTGTCCCGTCCCTGTACGGACGAATGAGAGTCGACTGTGTTCGGATGATACCACCGGTCTTGCTGCTCAACGATCATATCCGACCCTATCCCCTGTTGCCCCGCCGCATGCGGTTTCGATGCGGAACTGTCCATCGAGGTCCACTATTAGCAATGTTAGGCCTGCTTTGGGCGACATGCGTCAGCTGGGCTTGCTTTCCAGCCAATGCCCCTGCCGCCGACCTTGACGTATCTGAAATCGACGAAGGACACCTCGTCATGGCGCGCCCGGGAGGGGGCGTGAGTGTAACCTGCCGCTCAGCCCGAGATTGCTAGCAAGTAAGAGAGCCATGTGGCTATATACCTCCGCTGTTTGTACAAAGCCAAAAGATGCAAAGCTGCAGCCATCCTGCAACCGCCTGTGCAGAGGGCACCGTGGGTGCCAGCCAGGGCGGGATTGCCCTCATGCCACGTCATGAGCGCCGTGCATCGTACAACCGGAGAACGGTATTCCAAATGAGGCCTTTTCGGGATTCGGGATGGGACACGGCCCGAGTATCTGACAAGTGCCCGGAGAAACAATGACGCCGGGTGCCGGATAGTATATCGCGGCCTAGGGGTTACCCTGGGGTACTGAAGGAAAGAAACCCGGATTAGCCATACGTTCACGGTTGCGTTTGGCAATCTCGGCTTGGCGTTTCTTTTCGATCCGCTGGAGGAAGAAGGTTCTGTTTGCCTGTCAGCGCTCTTGGTAGGTTTCGACATGGGAAGGATACGAAGGACGGGGGAACTACCGGTGCAGCGCAAAGACCCGCGGTTCCTCCTCTACAGGTTGAGCATTGTCCCCTTCCGTCTTCTGCCAAGTAAAATAACGGTCAGTTGCGACCTCTGCGTTCGGTGATATACGGCGAGGTTGGGTCACCTTGCCGTCCTTAGCATCGTCCTTCGTCTTGTCGGCCTTAGTCTCCTCCCCCTCGTCCTTGCCACTCTCCTTGTCTTTGGCCTTGTCTTTATCCTTGCTCTTGTCTTTTTCTTTCTCTTTGTCCTTCTTCTTCTGCTGCTTCTCCTCGTACTCCCTCTTGACGCGCTCCATTTCCTCTTCCATCTCTTTCTTCTTCTTCGCTTCGGCGGCGGCCTGGTCGATGATAGGACTGCAGAAGCCGCGGTCCTTGAGATGACTGGGGCAGACGTAGAAGAAATCCTAAGCCGTAGTTGAGTGCGAGCCGGCCACTACCGGGCGCAGGGACCCTTCATCTCACCTTGCTGTCTGGCGTGACCAGAACGCTGCTGCTGGGTTTGTAGCATATCTCGCACCCCTTGGCGGCGTTTTCCGCCACCTTTCGGTGCGTGTATACGTTTTGAAATGCCATGCTCACGCAGCCTGCCTCTCGTTGGGCACCAGAGGTGATGTCGGCCTCGGCCTTTCGCGATGAACGGTTCGGGGCAAGTTGAGGTCGAATGAGGCGGCCTATGAGCTCTCACAATTCTGAAGGAACAGTTGCAACAATCACAAGACACTGTATTCCACACTGTGGTGATCCGCTCTCCGAGGAATACTGGGTATTATTGATCAGAGTTCGAGGAAAGCTATCTGGAGCCTAGAAGCAAGTGCTTCGAAGAGGGATGGAACCTACCTACCTACCTATGATATATGAGTTTTGATGCGCTGAAGCCGACTTTGTCCGACCGTGTTTGGGCTCCCAGGTCACGGGACGCGTCATGTGCCACGTTGCGACTGTAGTGACGTCAGCGACGGAGTCTGGAGCCCAGCTGTCGCAGCTTCTTCGTTCGGCCGCCCCTCGATTGCGGACCTCGGGTCTCCCCTGACCCGGGACAATGGCGTCGACTTGATGACTTTTGTCTTCTCACTTCCGAGATGAGCTATGCATTTCGCCGGCTGTCAACACAGCTGGCGGCACCGGCGACTCGTGTCGCCTGGCGTCGAGCGTCGCCAGGGGTCGCGATGACAACTGGCCGGGTCGCCTGCGTGCCCGTGCTACGGCGACCTTTCGGCAGCTCGCTACGCCGAACGAGCAACGGCTACGATGACAAGGCAAGAGCCTTGAACCAGAAGGGGTTGGACGAACAAGAACAGGAAGTCCAGGTTCGGGAGCACCAAATCAGGCGGCCGTGGCATCGCGACGGGGCGGACAAGCCCCCGGTTAGTGAAGACGGCGAGGCCGACAACTCTCCGGTAAAGGGTGCGTCTCGCCGGCCGGCCGCGAGGGCCGTCGACTCCCATCTAGGATACTACTGACAGGGCTGTTTCCCAGGGAAGCTCCTCACAACGCCCACGCGGCTGCTGAAGCTCATCCTGCCGCTCCCAATCCGCGTCGAGAAAGACAAGGAAAACAACAGCAAGGACTACGGACGCTCAATCTCTGCCAACGACGAGATCCAGCCGCTCGCGCTGCTAGTACACCCTCAACAGCCCCTCTCGTACGTCGAACGCCTCATCCAGGCCGAGCTCCCGGCCGTCGTCGAAAACGGCACGGAAAAGATGCCCAACGTGTACTTCCGGGCCGAAGACACGACTCCCGAACAGGCAAAGAAGCGGGGCGAGTCGCCGGAGAGCCCGCACGTCGCGTCCTACTCCGGGCTCGGCCACGAGGCCGAGGAGGAGCGACATGACAAGGACAAGAAGTGGGTGCGGTGGAGCAGCAGTACCGAGATGGGCGACTTCATCCGCGACGCCGCCCGCGGTCGGGAGTTCACCGTCGAGATCGAGGGCTACAACGTCGAGATGCGGGTCGGCGTTCCTTCGTTTAACGACCGGACCCACTACATGCGACTTCAGCTCCGCAAGATGTCGCGCCGGATCGACAGGCTGGCCGGCATCAAGCGCGAGTGCGACAAGCTGGCGCACCGCGGCGCGCACCGCCTCGCCAAGGGCGGCTTCGGCCTGCTCGGCGGTTGGTGGGCCATCGTCTACTACATCACGTTTCAGACCGAGTACGGGTGGGATCTCGTCGAGCCCATCACGTACTTGGCGGGCCTCGCCACCATCATGGGCGGATACCTCTGGTTCCTGTACATCAGCCGGGACCTCAGCTACAAGGCGGCCATGAACCTGACCGTGTCGCGCCGGCAGAGCGCGCTGTACGAGGCCAAGGGTTTCGACGTGCAGAAGTGGGAGGCGCTCGTCCAGGAGGCCAACGCGCTGCGACGCGAAATCAAGACAGTGGCCGTCGAATACGACGTGGACTGGGACGAGACCAAGGATCTGGGCAGCGAGAAGGTGAAGGATGTGCTGGAGAAGGAGAGGAAGAAGACGGCCAAGAGGGACAAGGACGAGGACGAGGAAGAAGAGGACGAGGATGAGAGCGAACCGGAGAAGACCAAGGAGGACAAGAAGGACGGGGACAAGGAGGAGGGGGAGGAGCGCCGGGAAGACGGGCAGAAGCAGACGGGCCCATGAGAAACGGAGGGGCGCGAGTGATACCCAGAGCCACACGCGATCTGATCATCTACGAGCTACTCCCCAAGGCGTGGGCAAGTCCGCGGTCCATGATGCCGCCATTTCGTTTGACGACCGTTGAACGGGACATTCGGCCGTGTCCGGTCTGAGGCGTCCAGAGCATTCCATTGGGCAATTGGGGACCAAATTCAGTGGGCTGACCCCTGACAATCAGGGGACCACTTTATCGCAACAGTGGCGTCACCACCCGTGTTTGCCATCTCTCACCCCACCTGCCAACGACGTGAGCCGTAAACTTCCGCCGTCCCAATCCCAACGACCCAACCCTTTGGGAAGCACCCTCTCCTACAAGATGAGAGATTCCCGCATGCGATAGAGACATCCCAGGCGCCGATGCGCTCCTCCATCGCCGGCATCGTCCTTATCCGACCTTCCACCCGACCAGCGCATTCTCCGCCGTCCCCGGCCGTCGGCCACCGAGCACCGAGATGGGCCCCACGACGATCTACCTCCCCGACGGCCAGACGTACACCGTCATGCCCGTCTTCGCCGGCCTGTTCTTCAAGTCGCACGAGCTCACGGCGCACCACCCGTTCCCCAGCGGCTGGACCATCGTGCTCCATACCGAAGACGAGTCGGACGACAGGACCACGCGCGTGGCCTCCGTCTCGTCGGGAGAGGGGACGGGCCGAGACACGCCGCCCAAGACGCACATACACTCGTTCACCAGGCCGACGCTTCAGAACGACAGTCTGTTCATATCCAGCATCAGCAGCCCGAGCAACAGCGACTTCAAGCCGGCCACGAGCCCGACGAGGCACATAGCCATGATGCTCTGGATCACGCTGTACTGGTACTTCCACCAACCGGTGCCCGACGCGCCGCTGCCGGCGACGAAGACGACGGACGGCACACCCGCGGCCGGTCGGCCCCGCGGCGAGTGGAAGATCAGCATCAAGCGCGACGGCGTGCTCAGGAGCCGCAACCTGATTCCCAAGCTGGAGAGGATGGGGCTCATCCGGTCCCCCGACTCGGCCGTGGGCTCGAGCATGGACGACTCGCGCGGGTGGGCCGACGTGTACGTCTCGAGGCGCATGTTTTGGCAGATACCGCCGTCCCTGTTCCTCTTCACGCTGCAGCCGGCCAAGGGGAGCTCGTCGTACCCGGGCTCGCCGGTGGGCAGCCGGCCGGGGTCGCCGAGACTGAGCGACGGCCCCAAGGGGGTCGTGCCGCAGATGTCGGCCGCGCACCTGGGGGTGGCGGACCTGCCCGGCGCGCCGACGCCGACGACGCTGGTGTCGGCGCCGAGCTTTCCCATCGGGCCCTACTTCTCCAGCTCCCACCTGCCGACCTACTACCCCCCCGGCCCGCTGGAGTACACCATCACCAACCACGTCCGGCATCCGGTCCGCCCCAAGCCGCCCCGGATGGGCGAAATCTTCTACACGCGCTTCGTCTCGTCGGCGAACCAGTACCTCTCCTTCCGGGTCGCGTCGCTCTCGCCCAAGCCGGTGCCCTACCTGGGGCCGCTCGGACCGAAGCCGGCCGAGGCGAACCACCTCGGGACGCTCTCCGACACGTCGCTGCTCCAGATGTGGCTGGCGAACCCGCGGGTGCAGGCTTTCTGGGGGCCGTACGTGCCCAATTTCCTGAGCAACGCGCTCTCGAGCCGACATAG
>Ga0247771_1000449_pt1 | contig 12993 bp, 13 predicted proteins | sample UWRJL197509C6_FD_179948 | JGI IMG/M metagenome (GOLD analysis project Ga0247771, IMG submission 179948) | Plant litter microbial communities from Arlington Agricultural Research Station in Wisconsin, United States - UWRJ-L197-509C-6 | ecosystem: Environmental > Terrestrial > Plant litter >...
TGCGACGAGCGCAAAGAATCGGGGTGCGTCCGGGGAAAGGTGTTCAAAAGAAGCGGGACGTTGCGGTTGGCACGGCGGTCCGGCTGCGGCCGGGGGCCCGGGAAAGTCCGGAGATCCCGGTGCGAGTTGGGGCCGGGGGCCCGGAGAAAGTCCAGACAATCCCGGTGCCGGCTGAGGCCGGGGGCCCGAGAAGGTCTCGAAGTCCCGGTGCGAGTGCCGGCCGGGGGCCCCGGAGAAACTCCAGTCAGTCTCGGTGCGAGTTGAGGCCGGGGGCCATGAAGGTCTAGTAAGTCCCGGTGCAAGCGGCGGCCGGGGGCCCGAGTGAGTCCAGATGTCCCGGTGCGAGTGTCGGCCGGGGGCCTGGAGGAACTCCAGTAAGTCCCGGTGCTGGTTGAGGCCAGGGGCCATGAAGATCCAGTCGGTCCCGGTGCAAGTGAGCGCCGGTCAGGCGAGCGCAGGTAGCGGCCAGGCCAGGTCACGCCCAAGCCCAAGCGAAGGCCTAAAGGCTCTCGCTCAAAAGCTCCGTCAGGTGATGATCCAGCCTCCGAGTGTCCACCGGTGACACGGTGCTCCACGGCTGTTGTCCCGGTGCTGCCCGCCGCATCTGGACGTACCTTCCCCCAGGCCCGTCGAAGAACGCGACCACCCGCTCCGGCCTACGCCGTTTCCCCCACTTGTCCCGAGCCGCAGCACCGAATTGGCCCCGGTTGCTCGCGTCCCGCATCATCTCCGCCAACGTGTGCGCGTCGTCCGCCCGCACACCCCTCCCCGACAGCACCCGCTCCAACTCCTCCGGAGTCCGAGCCGCCGCCGCAGCGGCGTCCAGGTCCGCGCTCGGCAAGGTGATCGAGTGGCCAGGCCCCGCCGGAGCAGCAGGCAGGACGGACAGCGCTTCGCGGGGCAGCCCCTCGCTGGAGGCGGCGCGCAACGTCAGCTGGTCGCTGTCCAACACCGCCAGAACACCCGACTGCCCCTTGGCGGCAGCCAAAACCCTGACGCTGTGGCCCAGCCACAACCGACCGTCCACCTCAGCCTGCGGTCGGTTGAGCAGGTGCAGCAGGTCTTCCAACTCCGGGTCCAACGACACCGGCTTCCCGAGACCCCGGCGTTCCAGGCCTGCCCACGCGGTCCGCTCCAACTCGGCCCGTTCGGCGTGGGTCTTGCCGGGGGACGGGACCTTCAGGACCAGCGGCATCGTCTCCAGGCGCAGGTGTTCCCAGAGCACGTCGAATTCCAGTGCCGAGATGGTGACGGGGTCGCGCACGTCGTTCGTGCCCAGGTCCACTCCGAACGTCGTCAACTGCTCTGGTTCTCCCCGATCACCGGTGGCGAGATCATCCCGCCGATGCCGTAGATGTCGTCCGTCTCGCGGAGGTAGTCGGCGGCGTTGTGCTCGCCGTCCTCCTCCTCTTCGGCGCGGCCGCCGACGTTGCCGAACGGGTCGAACGAGCTCTGCGCGGGCACCATCGGGGTCGCTCGGCGGTGGACCGTGTCGTTGTCCTGGGCCTGCGCCGCCGCGCCGCCACCCGCTGAACCGCCGGGTGCGCCGGGCATGCCGTGCTGGCCCGCGGTGGGCGTGGCGACGGGGCCGAACTCGGCCGAGCTGGCCACGGTCGCGCCCCGGCCCGCGCCCGACGAGCCGCCGGACGAGCCGCCGTGAGCCGAGTGGCCGTCCTCGGAGGACGACGAGGTCGTGCCGTCCTTGCGGGTGGAGCGACCGCCCAGCCTGCCGAGCACGCCGGTGCTGCCGCCGGAACCGCCGGCGCCACCAGCGCCACCGGAGGTGGTTGTGCCGTTCGCGGTGCGGGTCGCGCCCTCGGTGTTGGCGGCGGTCGTGCCCGCCGCGCGGGTGGTGCTGCCGGTCGTCCCGGCCGGAGCAGTGGTCGGGCGGGCGGTGCCGCCCTGCTGGGGCACGCGGACGCCGCCCGCGTAGCCGACCGGGCCGCCCACCACGCCGTAACCGGTGCCGAGACCGCCGTTGATGCCGCCCGCGCCGCCCAGGGACGACTGCGTCGCGTTGATCACGAGCTGCGGCGGCTGGTGGAACTGGCCGAGGGTGCTGGTGTTCGTGGTGGTGCTGGAGGCGTAGGTCGCCATGACCTCGCGGGCGCGCTGCTCGGCGGCGTTGTGGGCCTTCTCCTGCACCTCGTAGTCGGTCTGACCGCCGACGAGGTGGGTCAACGCGCTCAGGATCTTGCCGGGGTCCTCGGCCGAGACGGGCACGGGCGCGGGCATGTCTGCGCGGGCCTTGCTGATGAAGTCGGCCTGCATCTCGGCGGACACGCGCATCACGTCGGCGCCGGTGCGGGCGTCGTCGGCCCACGCGGCGAGCGGGTTCAGGCCGGCGCGCGCGGTGTCGGCGGCCTTGCCCTCCCAGGTCGCGCCGGACTTCATGACGCCGGTGTACAGCTCGTTGTTGATCTCCACGAGTGCCGCCGAGACGCCCTGCCAGCGTTCCATCGACGCGTGCGACGCCTTGGGCCCCGGCCCCGAGTTGATCTGGCGGTAGAGCTCCTCGTGGCTGTACCCGTTCCAGCGGTGTCCGTCGGGCATGAAGACTTCCCCTCGATTCGCGACCGGCCCGTGCTCCCGCGGCCTCTAGCAGCCGCTTTGCCTCATCAGGCCGGTGGCGTCGCCGTCCATCGTCCGGTACTGCTGTTCGACCAGGTCCAAGGCGTCCATCGCCGACTTCAGCTGCCGCTGGTAGCTCGTCAACGCGCCCAACGCGGAGTCGCCCGAGGTGAAGGCGCGCTCGTTGAACTTCTCCGCCGCGTCCACGCTCACGCCGTCGCCCGCCCAGGGCCTGACCCTGACCTCGGTGAGCGCGAGTTCGATCTGCTCGTCCAGTTTCGTCAGGGCGTTCGCGAACGCGCTGCGGAGACTGGGGATCGCCCCCGGTTCCACACTCAGCGTGTGGGTGGTCAGGAACGCCTCGACGTCTGCACCACTAACCTCGGACGGCATCCAGGCCTCCTGCGTAACGTCGTTCTCGGTCGACACTCTAGCCATCTCGGCACGCCACCAGGGAGGGGCTGATCGGACTTCCCCCGAGTGGGTCAGCGCCGTTCGAGCAATGCGCTCAGCGCGGCCTCCGCCGCCCGTTGGGCCCCGGCGCACAGCGTGTCCTGCGTGGCCTTCTTCTCGTTGCCCCCGTCGCGGAACATCACGTCCAGGAACTGCCCTTCCGCCACGTCCACCTCCACGTTGCACACGTCGTCGAGCCCCGGCGTCCTGATCACCATCGCCGGGAACCCGCCGATGGTGGTGAAAACCGGTTCCACCTGGGCGTTCTCGGACAGCCACACCCCGATGCCCTCCACTGTGACGAGCGCCAGCCGCATCACGTTCCCACTGATGCCGCTCCGGAACGAACAGACCTTCGACTCTCCGAAGGTGTTGTCCACGTACGCGTTGGGCGCGTGGTCGAGGCTGAGCTGCGCCCGCTGGTCCGCGCTGAGCACCTCGCACGGGTCGAGGTCGTCGAGACGGACCTCCCGCGGCCGGGGCAGCTGGGGAACGGTCGTGGTCGTCGTCGTGGGGTCCGGCGGAGGGGGAGTCGAGGACCGGTGGTCCGCGGTCGGGTGGGTCGGTGTGGAGCAGCCGAGCAGGATCAGCGCAGGTAGGGCGAGTGCGAATGGCAGGAGACGCCGCATGGGCGTTTACCGTAGTGCCAGCGGGTGGACGTCCGGTGCCGCCGGGTTACCGGTCGGTCACCAGCCTGGACCAAACGCGCAGGTCGTGATGTTCCCCTTGGACCATCTGGGCGCCCCGAAGGCGACCCTCCGGGGTGAAGCCCGCCTTCTCCGCCACCCGCTGCGACGAAACGTTGTCCACGGCCTGGCGGTAGCTGATCCGGTGCAGCTCGACGAACCCGAAGCCGAAGCCGACCACGGCCGTCGCCGCGTGCACGGCGATCCCGCGGCCGCGGTGCTCGGCCGCGGTCCACAGGACCAGTTCGGCCGACCGGTTGTGCGGGTCGACGTCCTTCAGCGCGACCTCGCCGACCGGGTTGCCCAGCAGCTGGTCGCACACGGCCCACGAGTAGCGCTGGTCGCTCTCCCACTGCCAGGCGCGGAACTCCACGTACTTGCGCGCGGCGGCCTCGTCGTCGACGAGCAGCCCGCCCTGCCAGCGGCGGATCTCCGGGTCGGCGAAGGCCGCGACCAGCGCGGCGGTGTCGTCGATCCGGTCGTCGGCGCGCAGCTGCCGCAGGTAGTACTCACCCGCGTTGATCTCGACCGGTTCCACCCGGTCAGGTTAACCGTTGTCGCTGGTGAAGCCGTCGTGCTCCTCCGCGAGGGCGTCCAGCCACTCCCGGCGGGTCCCCGCGGGCCGCCCGTCGGGCGCGGTCAGCAGCTCCACGACCCAGTCGGCGGCCTCGGCGTCGTCCTCGCCCGCCAGCAGTTCCTTGTGCACGGACGCGGGCGTCCAGCCCTGCCCGGCCAACGTCTTCGCCAGCCGTTCGGCGTCCTCGCGCTCGGGCAGCACCAGCAGCACCTCGTCGGCCACCGGGGGCGGCTCGAACGCGGGGGAGTCGTCCAGCAGCCCGCGTTCCAGCAGCGCCTCGCGCAGCGCGGCCGTCGTGGGCGTGTGCACGCCGTCGACGCCGATCTTCCGCGCGCCCTCGGCGTTCTCGGCCTTGTCGTCGCAGAACACCGTCAGCGCCGCCGAGTGCTGCAACACCCGCAGCGCGCGCCGGTACGCCTCGGGCGCGGGCTTCATCGCGCCGATCCGCGCCGACGTCACGACGGCGTCCACCTCGCGGTCCAGCCCGAGCAGCCGCAGGTCGGCGGGCAGCCTGCTGGTGGCGTTGGTGAGCAGCGCGACCCGGCAGCGCCGCCGCGCCTGGCGCACCAGGTCCAGCGCCTCCGCGACCACCTCGCCCGGCCGGGTCCACGCGGCCACGGCGGCGGCCGCGTCCGGGCCGCCGAGCCGGTCGACGACACCGGCCCGCCACACCTCGTCCGGCACCTGGCCGAGCAGCGCGGGCGTGACCAGGTCCGGGGTGAAGGCCGCGCGCGCCAACGCGCCGCGCGGCAGGCCGTGGGCGTCCTCGATGGGGTCGTCGGGTCCGAAGCTCCGCAGCACGCCGTCGAGGTCGAGCAGCAGGAGCGTGGGCGCGGTCAGCTGCGCCGCCTGCGGTCGCGGTCGCGGTGGCGGTCCCGCCGACCGTCGTCGCCCAGCACGCTGCCCGCGAGGATCGCGATGGCGGGCACCATCAGGAACACCAGCGGGTTGCGGATCAGCAGGAACAGCGCCACCGCGATCAGCCCGCCCAGCGGCACGGCCGCGCGCAGCAGCCGGTGGCTCAGCGGCGACCCCGGAGCCCGCTTCGGCACGACCTCGGCCGCGGCCGGTCGGGCGACCTGCCCGAACCGGGGGTGCGGCTCCGGCAGGTCGGCGAACAGCGCGAGCAGGTCGCGGCGGGTCTTCGCGGTCGTCACGAGCGCGGACCGGTCGCCGTACTCGTCCAGTTCGAGCCGACCGGCGCTCATGTGCTCGCCGAGCGACCTGAGTGCTTCTTCGCGTTCGGTGTCACCGATGCGGATGTCGGGCTCGCTCACACCGTCGAATCTAGTCCTTCAACTCGCACAGCACGGTCCCTTGCGTGACCGTGGAGCCGGAACTGGCCGCGAGACCCGTCACGGTGCCCGATTTGTGTGCCGTCACCGGGTTCTCCATCTTCATGGCCTCCAGGACGACGATCAGCTCGCCCGCTTCGACGACCTGGCCCTCCTCCACGGCGACCTTCACGATGGTGCCCTGCATCGGCGCGGTCACCGCGTCGCCGGACGCCGCCGCGCCCGAGCCGCCGGACCGCTTGCGGGGCTTGGCCTTCGCCGTCGCGGCCCCACCGCCGCCGCCTCCGCCGCCGAGCGCGAGGTCGCCGGGCAGCGAGACCTCCAGCCGCCTGCCGCCGACCTCGACGACCACGGTCCGCCGCGGCTCGTCCTCGCCGGCCTCGGCGGGGTTGGCGAACGGCTCGATCCTGTTGTCGAACTCCGTCTCGATCCACCGCGTGTGCACGGTGAAGGCCTCCTCGGCGGTGAACGCCGGGTCGCGCAGGATCGCGCGGTGGAACGGCAGCACGGTCGCCATGCCGTCCACGACCATCTCGTCCAGCGCCCGCCGCGCCCGCTCGATCGCCTGGCGGCGGTCCTCGCCGGTGACGATCAGCTTGGCCAGCAGCGAGTCGAACTGCCCGCCGACGACGCTGCCGCTCTCCACGCCCGCGTCGACCCGCACGCCGGGGCCGGAGGGAGCGGTGAACGTGGTCACAGTGCCGGGCGCGGGCAGGAACCCTCGACCGGCGTCCTCGCCGTTGATCCGGAACTCGATGGAGTGCCCGCGCGGCGTCGGGTCCTCGGTGAAGCGGAGCTCCTCGCCCGCGGCGATGCGGAACTGCTCGCGCACGAGGTCGAGCCCGGAGGTCTCCTCGCTGACCGGGTGCTCGACCTGGAGGCGGGTGTTGACCTCCAGGAACGAGATCGTCCCGTCCAGCGCGACCAGGTACTCGACCGTGCCCGCGCCGTAGTAGCCGGCCTCCTGGCAGATGGCCCGCGCGGAGGAGTGGATCGACGCGCGCTGCTCGTCGGTCAGGAACGGCGCCGGGGCCTCCTCGACGAGCTTCTGGTGCCGCCGCTGCAACGAGCAGTCGCGCGTGCCGACGACGACCACGTTGCCGTGCTGGTCGGCCAGCACCTGCGCCTCGACGTGGCGCGGCTTGTCCAGGTAGCGCTCCACGAAGCACTCGCCGCGGCCGAACGCCGCGACGGCCTCGCGGACCGCGCTGTCGAACAGCTCGGGGATCTCCTCCATCGTGCGGGCGACCTTCAGGCCGCGCCCGCCGCCGCCGAACGCGGCCTTGATGGCCACCGGCAGCCCGTGCTGCTCGGCGAAGGCGATGATCTCGTCCGGCCCGTTGACCGGGTCGTTCGTGCCGGGCACCAGCGGCGCGCCCGCGCGGGTCGCGATGTGCCGGGCGGTCACCTTGTCGCCGAGGTCGCGGATGGCCTGCGGGCTCGGCCCGATCCAGGTCAGCCCGGCGTCGATGACGGCCTGGGCGAAGTCCGCGTTCTCCGACAGGAAGCCGTAGCCGGGGTGCACCGCGTCGGCCTCGGCGCGCTTGGCGACGTCCAGCAGCTTGTCCACCGACAGGTACGTCTCGCCCGAGGTGGCGCCGTGCAGCGCGAAGGCCTCGTCCGCCAGGCGCGCGAACGGCGCGTCCCTGTCCGGATCGGCGTAGACGGCGACGCTGGCCAGCCCGGCGTCGCGGCACGCGCGGATGACCCGGACGGCGATCTCGCCGCGGTTCGCGACGAGCACCTTGCGCAGTGCGACCACGTCCTACCTCCCAGGCAACGACGACTCGGGGACCTACCGGCAGCTTAGTGACCCGCCAGTAACCCCGTGACCGAGAGCATGCTCACTTTCCGGGGAGAATGGTCCTCCACCGGAGGCTTTCGGAGGGGGACACCGTGGCGGGAGCGCCCAGGTCTGTGCTGGTCGCGGCGGGAGCGGCGGTGCTGGTGGTCGTCGGCTGCCTGGTGGCCGCGTACGCGCTGCGACCGCCGTCGGCGCCCGACCCGTCCGGCGGGGACCGCTCGGCCGCGGACGCGGGCCTGCGCTGCGGGTCCACGGCGTGCCGCACGGCGGTCAAGTCCGACGTCGGCGCGGACGTGGTGGAGGTGCTGGTCGGCGAGGGCGGCGGCCGGATCAAGGTCACCGGTCCGGCGGGCCCGAACATCTTCGAGTCGACCGTCGTCGACTCCGGCGGGGTGATCGACGCCCAGTCGTTGGAGTGCGTGTCCGCCGAGGTCAGCGTGTGCCTGGTGCGCGGCAAGTCCGGTGAGGAACTGCTCGGCGAGGTGCTGGTCGGCCGAGGCGGCACGTGGACGCGTGCCCAGGCCCGTTACCTCGCGACCGGCGGCTACCTGGCGCTGCACGACGTCGACGGCGACCAGGTGGCCGACGTCGTCGCCGTGCAGCGCCCGTGCGACCCGACGGGCTGCAAGCGCTCGTACGCCCAGGTGTTCTCGTTCTCCGGGACCAAGCCGCTGCTCGGCTGCACGGCGGCCGTCAACGCCCTGGAGGACCTGCCCGGTTGGCCGACGGTCGCTCCCGCGGCCGCCGACCTCCGGTCCTGCGGGGCCTAGGCGGGGACCGGTTCCTCGACCGGCCCGGACAGCAGCGGCGGGGCGCTCGGGGCGTTGAGCACCTCGTCGTCCAGCAGGCCCTCGCTCCGCGCGACCAGCACCGGCACGGTGATCTGGCCCGCCACGTTCGTCGCGGTCCGCACCATGTCCAGGATCGGGTCGATCGCGTAGACCACGGCGACCCCGGTCGCGATGACCTCCGGCGGCAGGTTCACCGCGCCGAGGGTCAGGGTGAGCATGGTGAACCAGCCGGTCGTGCCCGCCGTCGCGATGGCGCCGAACACGGCGACGGCGACGATCAGCAGGTACTGGCCGATGCCGAGCTGGACGCCGAACAGGTTCGCGATGAACACCGTCGCGATGGCCGGGTACACCGCGGCGCAGCCGTCCATCTTGGTCGTGGTGCCCAGCGGCACGGCGAAGCTCGCGTAGTCCGGGTCCACGCCGAGGTTCGCGGCGGTCTGCCTGCTCAACGGCAGCGTCGCGCCGGAGGAGCGGGACACGAACGCGAACTGGAGTGCCGTCCACGCCTTCGCGAAGAACGTCACCGGGCTGACCCGGCCGACGAACCGCAGCAGCAGCGGGTAGACCACGAACAGCACCAGCAGCGAGCCCGCGTAGACCGAGGCTATGAGCGAGAACAAGGGCTTCACGAAGCTGTTGCCGTAGGTCGCGAACGCCGACCCGATCAGCCCGAACACGCCGAGCGGCGCGAGCAGGACGATCCAGCCGACGACCTTCTGCACCAGGTCGAACGCCGACCGCGTGAGCGCCACGAACGGGGCGGCCCGGTCGCCGATCGCGTACGCGGCGAAGCCGATCAGCAGCGAGATGAACACCACCTGGAGCACCGCGCCCTCGGTGAACGCGCTGAACAGGTTCGACGGCACCAGGCTGTCGAGGAACGCGCTCCACGAGCCGGTGTCGCGGGTGGCGAGCTTCTTCACCGCGGCCTCGGACGGCGTGACGTGCACGCCGCTGCCGGGCTTGAAGATCGTGGCGATGGCGAGGCCGATGAGGACGGCGATCAACGACGTGATCGCGAACCACAGCAGCGTCTTGCCGCCGAGGCGGGCCGCGGTGCGGGACCCGCCGAGCCTGCTGAGGCTGGTGATGCCGACGACGATCGCCGTGAACACCAGCGGGATGACGGTCAGCTGCAACAGGTCGGTGAAGACGCCACCGATCTTGGACAGGGTCGTCGTGAGCCAGGCTTGGCCGGTCTGCTTGGCCACGAACCCGGTGAGGGCGCCGAGCACGAGCCCGGCGAGGACGGCGAAGCCGAAGACCTTCGGCTTGGTGTAGGTGCTGAGGAACGCCACGACTGCTCCGAGGTGTGCGCGGGGGAGGGGGCTCGGGGCTGGTGGCCCGTCAGCCCGTGCTCTTCCTGCGACCCAGGTCGATGTGGCGGCGGCGCGTCAGAAACTCGTTCACGAAGCCCTCCCCGACGTCGAACGACGTGGGTCGAGCTTCTCGGAGATCCCGGTCGGTGACCAGGGTTACCACATGTCGGACACCCGAACGCCGACCTCGCCGAGCAGGCGTCGGGTCAGCGGCAGGCTGATGCCGATGACGCTCGACGGGTCGCCGTCGATGCCGTCGACGAACCAGCCGCCCAGCCCGTCCAGCGTGAACCCGCCCGCGACCTGCAACGGCTCGCCGGTCGCCAGGTACGCCTCCAGGTCGACCTCGTCCGGGCGGCCGAACCGCACGGTCGTCGGCTCGCTGCCCTGGCCGCGCGCGACGACTTCGCCATCCCGCAGCCGCAGCACGGCGTGCCCGGTGAGCAGCGTGCCGGACGTGCCCGCCACCCGCCGCCAGCGTTCGCGGGCCACCTCGACCGTGCCCGGCTTGCCCTCGAGGGAGCCGTCGGCGGTCAGCAGCATGGAGTCGCAGCCGACCACGACGGCGTCCGGGAACTCCGCAGCCACCAGCGGCAGCACGGCTTCCGCCTTGGCCACGGCCAACGCCGTCACGACCTCGGCGGGCTTCGGGTCGACCAGCGCGGCGGCGACCGCGTCCTCGTCGACACCGGACACCCGCACGACGGGCTCGATCCCCGCTCCGCGCAGGACGGACAGGCGGGCGGGGGAGGCCGAAGCCAGCACTAGGCGCACGTGATCAGCCTAGTGCCGGCTCGGTCGTCACCTTCCCTGCGTGACGGGAACCTGGTCCTGCACCGGGGCGACGGCGGGCCTGCGCATCGCCAGCGTGCAGGCGGTGCCGATCAGCAGCACGGCCACCAGCATCCACATCGTGTCGCCCGCCGCGTTGGTGAACGCCGTCGGGTAGTCGCCGCGCGCGTCCGCCATGCGGGTGTCCAGGCGGGCCTGGAGCAGCACGCCGACGGCGGCGCTGCCGAGCACCGACCCGATCTGCCGCGAGGTGTTGAAGATGCCCGACCCCGCGCCCATCAGCTTGCGGTCGACGCCGCGCGTGGAGATGTTCGCCAGCGGCGCGAACACCAGCCCGAGCCCCGCGCCGCACACCAGCAGCTCGGGGATCAGCTCCCAGCTCGCGATGCCCGGCTCCAGCCGCAGCGACAGCAGCGCGATGCCGATCGCCAGCAGCGCGAACCCGGTGGCGGGCAGGAACCGCGCCCACGGCCGGTCCGACAGCTTCCCGGAGAACGCGCTGAAAACGCCGGACAGCAACGACATCGGCGCGGTCAGCAGACCGGACTCGACGGCGGACAGCCCGAGCACCGACTGGATGTAGATGATCAGCGGCAGGAACAGGCCGGTCACGCCGAAGCCGATGACGACGTTGGCCGCGTTGCCCAGCGAGAAGTTGCGGTTCGCGAAGATCCGCAGCGGCAGCAGCGGTTCCTTCTTGTTGACCGCCTGCCACACCACGAACGCGATCAGCAGCACCACGCCCGCGGAGATGATCTCGGGGATCGTGATCGGGCCCCACACCTCGCCCCACGAGTACTGCTGGCCCTCCTGCACGCCGAACACCACGGCCGTCAGGCCGACGCAGCACAGCAGGATGCCGAGCGGGTCGAAGCTGTGGCTCGTTCCCGGCTGCCAGTCCGGGACGAGGATCGCGGTCATCACCAGCGCGACGACCCCGACGGGGATGTTCACGAAGAAGATCCACTCCCAGCCGAGGTTGTCGACCAGCACGCCGCCCAGCAGCGGCCCGGTGACCGTCGCGACACCCGCGACCGCGCCCCACATGCCCATCGGCCCACCGCGCTTGGCGGGCGGGAACAGGTGCGTGATGAACGCCATCGTCTGCGGGGTCATCATCGCCGCGCCGAGACCCTGCACGCCGCGCGCGACGATCAGCATCTCCACGGACCCGGACAGCCCGCACCACAGCGACGACCCGACGAACACCACGAGCCCGGTCATGAACAGGCGCTTCGGGCCGAAGCGGTCGCCGAGCCTGCCGGTCAGCAGCAGCGGGACGGCGTAGGTCAACAGGTAGACGCTGTTGACCCAGATGATCGCGATCAGCCCCGCGTCCAGTTCCTTGATCATGGACGGGATCGCCACGTTCACGATCGTCGTGTCGAGCAAGATCATGAAGAAGCCGATGCACAGCGCCGAGAGCGCCGCCCACGGGTTCACCTGCCGGCTCATCGCCGGTCCTCCTCCAGCTCTTCGATGCGGCGATGAACCGCGTCGGGCCACCTCAACCCACCGTTGGTGAGCCGGTCGATCAGCCGCTCGACCCAGTCGAGCTCGGCCTGCCGCATCGCGCGGGTGTAGTCGTAGTCGATCCAGAACACCGGTTCGACGTCGTGCATCGTCAGCTCGGCGATCGTCACGTCCGTGACGGCGAGCTTCTTCTTCAACGCGCTCGCGCGGCGTCGGAGTTCGGTGACGGCCTCGTCCTGCCGCAACGTGTGCAGGTGCTGCACGGCCATCGCGAACCGCGGGTACTCGGGGGTCACCTCGGACACGTTGGCCAACACCTCGGCCCGGAACGTGTCGACGCCCAGTTCGGTGAGCTGGTACGTCGTCCGCTCGGGCCGCTTGCCGTCCCTGCTGGTCTCCACGACCTCGATGAGCTGGTCCTTCTCGAGCTTCTCCACGGCGTGGTAGAGCGACCCGACGGTGACCTTCGTCAGGCGCCCGAGTTGTCGTTCGCGGATCTTCTGCTGGATCTCGTACGGGTGCATCGGGGACTCGTGGAGGAGTTCCAAGACGACCATGGCCAGCGGCCGAAGGGCGACCACGTGTGTGCTCCGTTCTGATTATTCGAACTGGAGTATATGCACGGTCGCGTAGAACTACCGATGCGGGTGGGCTGTGGCTTTCGGCACGCTGGGCGTGGTGAAGCGTTGGGCACTGGTCAGTGCGCGCCCTCGACGGGCGGGGTCGCGGGTGGCCGTCGTGGCGGTGGTGTTGGCCGTGGTGGCGGGGGTCGTGCTGGTGGGGCGGGTGCTGTCCGCCGATCCCGTGGGGTACGGGGTGCCGGTGTGGCCGTTCGCCGATGCTGGGGATCGGGCTGAGGGGCGGGTGATGTCGTCGGTTGTCGACGCGGCTCGTGCGGCTGATGGTCTGTCTGGGGTGGTTGGTGCGGTGCGGGCCGGGGACGTTGAGGTGGTTCGGGCGTCGTCGTTGCGTGGGGGGAGTGTGGTGTGGATGGTGGTGCGGTTGACCGTGCCAGGGGTGGGGGTGCGGTGTCGGGAAGTCGTGGTGCAGGGGGCTGTGCCTGTGGAGGTCAACAGTCGGCGGGTGTTGTGTTGAGGCTTTGTTTGAAGGGGTTGGTGTTGGGGGGCTGAACCCCCGGTTGCGCCAATTGTCCCACCCTCTTTCGCTTTGTCAAGGCTGGAAAGACGCCTTGACAAAGCGAAAGAGGGTGGGGGCGCAAAAACAACCGG
>Ga0247771_1000450_pt1 | contig 12993 bp, 10 predicted proteins | sample UWRJL197509C6_FD_179948 | JGI IMG/M metagenome (GOLD analysis project Ga0247771, IMG submission 179948) | Plant litter microbial communities from Arlington Agricultural Research Station in Wisconsin, United States - UWRJ-L197-509C-6 | ecosystem: Environmental > Terrestrial > Plant litter >...
GTTGTGTTCAAATCCGGGTGATATCCTGTAGAATGCTTGCGGGGCAAGGGCTTAAGTGAATAAACAAGATTAAGGTTTTCCAAAGGATGGCAACTTGAGATTACGGTTGCAGAGCTTGTGTACTTATACCGTGATTATAATGGGCTAAGTGCATACCATGAAATGTGCGGTTGATTGTAATAAGATTTAAGCGATCGCTTCGATGCACTGGGTAAATGCAGAGTGCTATAGAAATGGCTTATGAACAATCGCACGGTTGAATAGTGATCAAGAGGAATGGCTTAAAGAGAGTGACCAAGATATATATATTAATATATATAATGAGATTATATTACATATAAATTGGCTCCTCGCTGATTTGCCGTATTTATACGGTATGGCTTTTAGCACCGCCGGTTTTCGCCTACAACCAACGCTCGGATGTCGTCGTCGGCAAATATCAGCGTTGTAAGCAGCTTCAAAGGCACCGTAGAGTCAGCGATACGCTCGAGGTAACTGCTCCTATCGTGGTGAAACCCAATACATACTAAAGCCGCGGATGCAAGAGGAATGAAATCAAGCTGTTTACTTAAGCTTGCGCCTGATGATGATGGCTGCGTTGGTCTGCAGGTCCGCACTGAAATTGACCTGGTAGGAATGCGACCCGTCATGGATGATAAGCAAACCCGTATTCGGAGGGATTGTACCCAGGTTTTCCGCCACCAGCAATAGCCTCACCTCGCTCACCCCAGCCACACTAACGGTTTTCTTCGTCGCTGCCGTGGTTAACCGTGAAGACAGCACCACCGGCTGGTCATTCAGATAGACCGAAATGGTATCGCCGTCCACAACGCCGTTATCGTAAAAAGCCAGCACCAGCGAATCCGACGAGACCTCGACCGTTTGCATCACATTCGTTCGCCGCTGCCCGTAAGGAACAGGAGCCGGAGGCGCAGGTGGCGCCTCGCCCAACTTCCTGATCTTCGTCTTGTCGTCCTTGACCTTCACCTTGACCACTGCTTCGGCATCCGGATTACCCGCATTCGCCGAGGGGATCAGGTTGAGCTCCTGCAGGTGGGCGATGAGCGGCGAATGCGCACTGTCCTGCGAGCGCGAAAGAGCGATGCTGCCCGGTACGGAGAAATACGTGCGCGTCTGGTTGGTGCGCCAGCGGCCATTAAGCACCGTAATGCTGTCCTGGCCCTTGAGCGGTATCGTAAAGATCCGGCCCACACGCCGCGCCGGCGCCTGCGGAAAATTATTGATGATCATCTTGTCGTCCTGCACAACAAGCGAATCGCCGACGATATCGGCCTTGACCTTGCGGATGCCATAATAAAAAGTATCGTGAACGATGAAGGTCACGTAAGAATAACCCGAGATCTTGCCGCGGTATTCGCTGAGCGCCAGCTCGTACTGCTGAACCATCTTCGTCGTGTCGTTATAGAGCGTGCCCGAATAAAAGCCGCTGATCTTCTGCGCCAGGGAGAACAGGGGCGCAAGGAGGAAAATGAGTAGAAGCTGGTTTTTCATACAGTTTGGGGTTTGGTCAGGAGCACCGCATTGGCCGCACTCACAGTCGCACATTCGACCTTGGTCAATAACGCCGGCAGGGCTTCCCGATTGTGCAGGCCCTTAAGATAGCGCTTATCGTAATAGCGCAGGAGAATGCGGAAGGCTTCGGGAATATTCCCCTCGCGAAGGAAGGCCAGCGTGTTCTTCGCCTCCAGTCCGCCCAGCCTTTTGGTGATGCGCTCTACCGCCTCGATCATCTTGTCGATTTGGTAGCCGCCATATTGCTCTACGAGGTAGTTGAGGCGCTCCTCGAAAGGAATTTCCAGGAATACGAGCGGGGCATCGCGCATCGCATCCCAGAAGGCCGGCGGGATATTATTATTGCCGATACGCTGGCTTTCATCTTCGATCCAGATGGTATCGTCGGCGCTTAGGCCCTCGGAAGCCTTGTCCAGCGCGGCACAGAGCAGGTTGTCGAACATCTCCTGCCCCGGTGGCGGGGGCATGCGGTAGCTGCCGAAGGCCGAGCCGCGATGACTGGCAATTTCTTCGAGGTCGATTATGCGGGCGCCGTTGGCGCGCAGGTAATGAAGAACGTCCGTTTTGCCCGAGCCGGTATAGCCGCCGATTACCCGTAAGGGATAAGGCCGTTGAAAGCTTTGCAGCACATAATTACGGTAGGCCTTGTAACCGCCGGCGAGGGTATAAATCTTGAAGCCGTAAAGGTCGAGGAGCCAGGCGATGGCCGCGCTGCGCATGCCGCCGCGCCAGCAATAAACATAAACGGCTGCGGGCCGCTTCGGGCCTTCGCCTGAAGGCTGTGCGCCGGTCAGCGCTTCCGCGCGTTCAACGAAGAAGCGCATCTTGGGACCGAAGAAATCGAGGCCCAGCTTGATGGCCTGCTCCCGGCTCTCCTGCTTGTAGGCCGTGCCCACGATCCTGCGTTCCTCGTCGGAGAAAAGCGGGAAGCTGTGCGCACCCGGCATGTGCGCATGGCTGTACTCGGCCGGGGAACGTACGTCCAGCAGGGGCTGACCGGCCGCACCAGCAAGGAAATCATGTATGGAAAGCCGCTGTATCGCCACGGTGCAAAAGTATCGGACGACCGTAAATAAAAATGCTTCCCGAAGGAAGCATTTCAAAATAGTTGAACAAGGTCTATTAATCGGGATTCTTGATCTTGATCTTTTTGCCGTTGTCGCTCACCTTAACCTTGGGATTCTTGCTGGAACCCGAAGAGCCGGAGGTGCTCATGGAAGTGGTATCGCCCATGGTGCCGTTGTCCATCGAAGAGCCGCTGGCGCTGCCGCTCATGCTGGAAGAGCTGTCCATGTCATCGCTCCAACGCTTGTCGTAGGTTTCCCAATCGCCCTTGCTGCCGCGATACATGAGGCTACCATTCCTCATTTCGGCCGAGCCGACGGTATCCCATGAGGTGGCGTCATACACCCACCAGTTGCGCTTGTCGACATAACGGCGTACGGGACGGCCGCTTTCATCGGTCAGGGCGCCGGTGGACTGGTCCACGTTCAGCGCGGTGTAAGCCTTGCCGGTGCTGGGGTTCAGGTAATTGCCGGCGGTTACGTTTGCCTTGACGGTATCAGCGCGGGCCGCATAATTATTTGTAGAGGTAACCGTGCTGGTCGTTGTGTTCGTGGTCGTCGAGTCCGTCGTACCGGTAGTATCACCGCTGTTGTTGCAAGCCGCGAACCCAAGGGTCAGGCCGGCTGCCATTAAACTGAAAACATTTGCTTTTTTCATGATTGCAGGTTTGTTTCAGTCTTATGTACAAAAATGAGACCGCAGCAGGTGGGACGGCTAGCCGTTCATCGATGCCAGGAATTCTTCGTTGCTCTTGGTGCCGCGCATTCTTCTCAGCAGGTCGGACATGGCCTCCTCGGTATTCATATCGTTTAGGTATACGCGAAGCAGGTTCATCCTTTGCAGCACGTCTCTTTCCAGCAGCAGGTCGTCGCGGCGGGTAGAGGAAGCAACGAGGTCGATGGCGGGGAACACGCGCTTGTTGGCCAGGCGGCGATCCAGCTGGAGTTCCATATTGCCGGTACCCTTGAATTCCTCGAAGATCACTTCATCCATCTTGGAGCCGGTATCGATCAGGGCCGTTGCGAGAATGGTGAGCGAACCGCCGTTCTCGATCTTGCGGGCGGCACCGAAGAATTGCTTGGGCTTCTGCATCGCATTGGCCTCCACACCACCGGAGAGCACCTTGCCGGAAGCAGGCGCAACCGTGTTGTGGGCGCGGGCGAGACGGGTGATCGAGTCGAGCAGGATCACGACATCATGGCCGCACTCCACGAGGCGCTTCGCTTTTTGCATCGCGATTGTGGAAACCTTTACATGCTTTTCAGCAGGCTCATCGAAGGTCGAGGCGATCACTTCGGCGCGCACGCTGCGTTCCATGTCGGTAACTTCTTCGGGGCGCTCATCCACCAGCACCACCATCAGGTAGCACTCGGGGTGATTCTGGGCGATGGCGTTGGCCACGGCCTTCAGCAGCATTGTTTTGCCGGTCTTGGGCTGGGCAACGATAAGACCGCGCTGACCCTTACCGATGGGGGTAAAGAGGTCGATCATACGGGTGGGGAAATCGTTCGGGGCGGTAAAGAGGTTGAGCTTTTCGAAGGGGAACAGCGGCGTGAGGTAGTCGAAGGGGACGCGGTCGCGCACTTCTTCGGGACTCTTGCCGTTGATGGTGTCCACCTTCAGCAGCGCGAAATATTTTTCACCTTCCTTGGGCGGGCGTACGGAACCATTGACGGTATCGCCGGTCTTCAGTCCAAAGAGCTTTATTTGCGAGGGAGATACATAAATATCATCGGGGGAAGAGAGGTACATGTAATCCGAGGAGCGGAGGAAGCCATAACCGTCGGGCATCATTTCCAGTACGCCTTCGGCGAGGATGATGCCGTCGAACTCGATATTGAAAGTCTGCTCGCGGCGCTGGGGATAGAACTTGTTGATCTGCGCGCCACGATCGGGTTCCTGTGCGGGTTCCTGTGACGTATTGTTTTCCTGCGGTTGTTGCTGCTGCTGCATCGGCAGCTCGAGCTGAGGCTGGGCCTGTTCGGGTTGTTGCTGCTGTTGCGGTGCGTCCTGGCGGTTTCCGTTTCCTTCTTCGGCTACGGGTGCGGATGGTTGAGGTTCTTCTGCTTTTTTCCTTCCGGGCTTTTTGGGCTTTTCTTCTTTCTTGGCCGGAGCGGTTTTGCGGGCGGGACGTTTTACTTCTGCAACGGGTTCGGCGATGGGTTCATCAGGTTCTTCCACAATAGCTTCTTCTGTTGAATTTGCAGTGGTTGCCTTCACAATGCGCTTGCGCTTGGCACCTTGCGCAGCAGCACCCGGTTTCTGTTCACTACTCATAACTGCTTGTTTGTCTAGGATTTTGTAAATAAGCTCTTGTTTATCCAGCTTTTTTGCGTTGTCTATTTTCAGGCTGTCGGCAATGTCCAGCAATTCCGGAACAAGCATGTCGTTCAACTGCAAAATATCGTACATAAGAAACTATTGTTTTTGGTACTGAAGCGGATAAACCAGTCTATTTCGTTATTGATTTTTTGAATGGATCCGCCTTGAAACGGACAGTGTTGCGAGTAAATAAGGTATGAGCTCTCAACGGTTTCCGCTGCAAGTATACGGCTAAAATGAGAAAACCAAAAATTTTTATCCCCTTATATGTCATAATTAACGTATGATACAACGCAGTATCAAAGAGGCTAAAAACCAGTAGCAGAGCGGTTTTCCGCGGAATCGACCCACCCGGTGCAACACCGTTCGGCGGCCGTGGACAACCAGCGCCGGCACCGGTTTCATACACGATCTGCAACAAGTGAAGCCACAGGGAAATCGGCGCTGCTGCACCATCCGACACAATCTGGATTTATCTTTGGCGTCCGTGCGGAAGCGGTACTTCTACCGGATACAACCGACGGTCTTCGAATAATATGCTGAACAAAAGGATTAAAATCAAAGAACTTCTCTCCTGGGAACCTGCCGGCCAGGAAGTGACCGTAATGGGCTGGGTGCGCACCTTTCGCAACAGCCAGTTCGTAGCGCTCAACGACGGCTCCACCAACAATAACCTTCAGGTAGTGCTGGAGCTGGGCCAGTACGGCGACGATATTCTGAAGCGCATCACCACCAGCGCATCGCTGCGCATAAAAGGAAGGCTCATCGAATCGCAGGGCAAGGGACAGAAATCGGAAGTAAAGGCCGACGAGGTGGAAGTGCTGGGCGATGCCGATCCCACGCAGTACCCGCTGCAGCTGAAGAACCGCCCCACGCTTGAATACCTGCGCGAGATCGCGCACCTGCGCTTCCGTACAAATACGTTCGGCGCCGTCTTCCGCATACGCCACGCGCTGGCCTTTGCCGTGCATCAATTTTTTAATAATAAAGGATTTATATATCTCCATACGCCCATAATCACCGCAAGCGATGCGGAAGGCGCCGGCGAGATGTTCCATGTAAGCACGCTGCCCCTCGGCGATCCGCCGCGCAGCGACGACGGCAGCATCGATTTTTCCGAAGACTTCTTCGGCCGCGCCACCAACCTCACCGTGAGCGGCCAGCTCGAGGGCGAGCTCGGTGCTACCGCCCTTGGCGAGATCTATACTTTCGGACCGACCTTCCGCGCGGAAAATTCAAACACCGCGCGCCACCTGGCCGAGTTCTGGATGATCGAGCCGGAGATGGCCTTCTGCGACCTGGAAGACAATGCCAACCTCGCCGAGGAATTTATTCAATACCTCATCCGCTACGTGCTCGAGCACAATGCCGACGACCTCGAGTTCCTGCGCCAGCGCCAGCTGGAAGAGGAAAAGAGCAAGCCCCAGAACGAACGCAGCGAGCTAGACCTGCTGGAAAAGCTGCGCTTCGTTACCGAAAATAAATTCGAGCGCATAACCTACACCGAAGCGATCGACATCCTGCTACAGTCGCCGGCGTATAAGAAGAAGAAATTCCAGTACGACGTGAAGTGGGGCATCGACATGCAAAGCGAGCACGAACGCTACCTCGTGGAAAAGCATTTCAAGAAGCCCGTTATCGTTACGGACTACCCGAAAGATATCAAAGCTTTTTATATGCGAATAAACGATGATGGAAAGACCGTGGCGGCGATGGACATACTGGCGCCGGGCATCGGCGAGATCGTCGGCGGCTCGCAGCGCGAGGAAAGGCTCGACGCGCTGACAAAGCGCATGCAGGAGATGAGCATACCCGAAAAAGAGCTGTGGTGGTACCTCGATACGCGCCGCTTCGGTACGGTGCCGCACGCGGGCTTCGGCCTCGGCTTCGAGCGCATGGTGCTGTTCGTTACCGGCATGGGCAATATCCGCGACGTGATCCCCTTTCCGCGCACGCCCAAGAGCGCAGAGTTTTAATAGTTTTGAATATAGTTTTCTATTGCCGGCAAAGTGCCGGCAATTGTTTTTTATAGGGTTATGGAAAAGATGCAGGGGGCTTGTCTTATTCCAAACCATATTGTTCACCAAACGACCTCCTCTTTCTCACTAGTGGGTGTAGAAACAGAAAGAGTGTAACAAAACCAACCCCCATGGCACAAACAGACATGCAGCCCGCCGTCAGCGGCGGCACCAAACGCAAAACGCACTCCATGCCCCGCATCGACATGACGCCGATGGTGGACCTGGGTTTCCTGCTCATCACCTTCTTCATCTTCACCACCACGCTTTCCGAAAAGCAGGTAACCTCGCTCGTCATGCCCAGGGAAGGCGGTGAACCCATGGAGCTGGCCGCCAGCAAGGCATTGACCGTCGTCCTCGGCGATAACGACCAGGTATATGCCTACACCGGGCGCTGGGAAGATGCCGTGACCCGGCATGCCGTCGTGCGCACGGGCTACAGCACCTATGAAGGCATCGGCAAAATGATCCGCGAAAAACAAAAGCAGCTCGAGGCAAGGTCAGGCCGCAAGGGCCGCGAAGACCTGGTGCTGCTTATCAAGCCCACGGCCCGCGCCTCCTACCGCAACATCATGGCCGCCCTAGACGAAACCGCCATCAATGCCGTAGGCAAATACGCGATCGTGGATGCCAGCAGCGAAGAGCGCGCTTACCTGCAAACGCTTAACGCAGAAAAGCCCTGATGCGTTCCTCTATATTCATGCGCATATTTATATAAAAAAGGTTGATGTCCGCGATATGGTAGTTCTTCGTACGTAGAAATACCGAACCGCGGAAGGCCGGCCGGTGTACCCACAGCACGCCGCCGTGCACCTGCGCATCGGTGGTATGCTTTACGATGGTGCTGAAGTCGCGCAGCACGCTGCCGGCATTGGCCTCGCGGCCCACGGCCACCGAATCGGTGCGCCACGAGAGCGGGTTGGTGACATAGCTTTGGGGCGATTCCTTTAAAATATATTCGGGCACGTAGTCGCGGCGGTAGGTGCGCCAGCCGGCAACACAGCCCGTTTGCCCCGGCGCGGTGCACGGCGGTATCTTCTCGAAACTGTTCTGCGCGATGGGCCAGCCGATGATGTAAGCGGCCACCAGGTTCTTTTGCAGGGGCTTGCCGTCGAAGAACTCTTTCAGCAGGCGCTCGGCCAGCAGCGCCCCCTGGCTATGGCCGGCGATGATGAGCGGGCGCCCGTAGTTATACGTATGCAGGTAGGTAATGAAGGCGGCGCGCACATCGGCATAAGCGGTATCGAAGGCGGCGCGTGCAATGGGGTCGGTGGTGAAGAAGGCCGCGAGGTGGGCCTGGCGGTAACGTGGGGAAAAGATCCGGCAGTGCCTGTTGAAGACCGAAGCCTGGTAGAGGATGGAGGAGTAGTCGGTCTTGGCATTCAGGGCGGCATCGTTCACGTCGGCGTTCCAGCCGGCGCGGGTGCCCGTATAGGTTGTGGGATGAATGAAAAAAACATCGGCGAGCGAGTCGTTCTTCTCCGCGCTCAGCGCGGCCGGCAGGCTGTCGGAAGGATCTTTTTTCCAGGGATGGGCGGCCCAGTAATCGAGGCGGCTGTAATCGGGTACGGGCGTGCCTTGCGCGATTTGGTATTGCGGCGCATACTGCGTGTATTTGCTTGCGCAGGCAGATAAGATGATCGGTATGAAGAGGACTAGAAGCCGGGTGCGCATATTTGAATTTGATGTGTAAAACTTCATTTGTAAATTTGAAGCCCTTTAGTTAAAACACAAAATTCGCGTATGAATATTCCCGTAGTCGATCTGGCCGATTTTTTAAGCGGCGACGAAACACGCAAGCAAAAATTTGTACAGGAGCTGGGCAAGGCCTATGAAGAAGTAGGTTTCGTAGCCGTGAAGAACCATGGCATTCCCGATGAGCTTATCGCCGACCTCTATAAATATGTGCAGCAGTTTTTCTCCCTGCCCGGCGAAACAAAGCTCGGCTATGAAAAGAAAGAGCTGGCCGGCCAGCGGGGCTACACTTCTTTCGGACGCGAGCATGCCAAGGGTTTCGATGCGCCGGACCTGAAGGAATTTTTCCAGTTCGGCCAGAACGTGGAAGACAACGACCCCGTAAAATCGGAATATCCCGATAATGTAAGCGTCAGCGAAGTGCCGCAGTTCACACCCACGCTGACGAAGGCCTACCGCAGCTTCGAGAAGTCGGGCACCGCCCTGCTTCAGGCCATCGCCCTCTACCTCGGCCTCGACGAGCATTATTTCGACCAGTATGTGCACAACGGCAATTCCATCCTGCGCGCGATACACTATCCGCCCATCAAGAATGAGCCCAAGTCGGCCATCCGCGCCGAGCAGCACGAGGATATCAACCTTATAACTTTATTGGTGGGCGCCTCCGCCGACGGACTGCAGATCCTGACGAAGCAGAACGAATGGGTGGGCGTTACCTCGCTGCCCGAGCAGATCGTGGTGAATGTGGGCGATATGCTCCAGCGCCTGACCAACAACAAACTGCGTTCGACGACCCACCGCGTGGTGAACCCGCCGCGCGAGCTTTGGGGCACGTCCCGCTTTTCGATCCCCTTCTTCCTGCACCCGAAGAGCGAGATGAGCCTGGCTTCGCTGGACAGCTGTATCGATAATGGCCATCCGAAGGCTTACGAGGACGCTACGGCCGGCGAATACCTGGACGAGCGCCTGCGAGAGATCGGCCTGAAGAAATAAGGAGTAAGAAATTTTTTATCGAGCGATCCCCCGGAAACCCCGGGGGATTTTTTCTTACCGCTCATGGAGGAATCGGCCCACCCAAAAATTCTCTTGTGGGTCATAATTTTACTTATAGCGTTGAAGATCAGTATAAATTGGTGGCATCACTCTACAAAGCTAAAGCGGTTACCATAAAAAACTAGGTACTTTGTGTTGCATAGTACCAGCTAACACCATATCTTTGTTTCAGAATCAGTCACCGCCTCAACAAAAAAGAGAATCATGAATATTGAGAATACACAGAGCCAGATGCGCAAGGGAATACTGGAGTTCTGCATTCTCTCCATCATCCGCCGCGGGGAGGCCTACCCCAGCGACATCGTGGAAGAGATGAAAGCCGCCAACCTGCAAATCTTCGAGGGCACCCTCTACCCCCTCCTCACCCGATTGAAAAATGCCGACATGCTCACCTACCGCTGGGTGGAAAGCAACTCCGGCCCTCCGCGGAAATACTTCTCGCTCACCCAGAAAGGCGAGGTCTTTTACGGAGAGCTCGAACAAACCTGGCAGGAACTATCGAACGGCGTAAACGCCCTCACCAACCGAAAAGAAAACAATTCCTAAAACTTCAACCAAAGCCTTGATAAAATGAAAAAGATCATCAACATAAACTTATCCGGACGCGTAGTACCCATAGAGGATGCCGCCTACGAGAGTTTACAGCGCTATATCGAAAGCCTGCGCCGCTACTTCGCCAACGAGGAAGGACGCGACGAGATCATCAACGACATCGAAAGCCGCATCGCCGAGCTCATGAGCGACAAGATCAAGAAGGGCGCATCCGCCATCACCGAAACCGACATCCAGGAGATCATCCTGTCGATGGGCCGCGTGGAAGATTTTGAAGAAGCCGCCCTCGACCAGGAAACCACCACCACGGCCAATGCTGCTGCCGGTGCCGCCAGCGCCAGCTACAGCAAGGCCGGCCCCGCCAGCACCGGAGCGCCCCGCGCCAAGGGCCGCATCTACCGCGACTCTTCGGACAAGCTGCTTGGCGGCGTGTGCTCCGGCATCGCCAACTATATGAACGTGGACCCCGCCATCGTGCGACTGCTGTTCGCCATCATCACCTTCGGCGGCTTCGGTACGGGCATTCCCATCTACATACTGCTCTGGATCGTGCTGCCCGTCCGCGATCTGGACACCTACGTGGGCAAGCGCCTCTTTCGCAACCCCGACGACAAGATGTTCGCCGGCGTAGCCGGAGGCCTGGCCGCCTATTTCAACAAGCCCGCCTGGATCGTGCGCCTGATCTTCGCCGGCCCGCTCGTGCTCAACATCGTGTTCGGCACACTGAACCATATCGTGTTCGCCCTGCACCGCGACCTCTTCCCGAATTTCTTTATCGGGTCGTTCACCGGCACCTTCATCCTTATCTATATAATTCTATGGATCGTATTGCCGGAAGCCCGCAGCTCCTTTGAGAAAATGGAGATGCGCGGCGAGAAGGTGGATGTGAACCGCATACGCCAGAACGTAAAGGACGAGATGGAAAATTTCAAGACCCGCGCGCAGTCCTGGGGCGAGGAAGTAAAGACCTCGGCGCAGGAATTCGGCGAGAAGGCCCGCGATTTCGCCAATACCCGCGGCAAGGCTTTCGCCGGGGAGGTGCAGCAGACCGCGCGGCCGGTAGTGTATAATTTCCTGCGGGCGATCGGCGTGATCATCAAGGCCTTCTTCATCTTCGTGGCCGGCTGTATCGCGCTCAGCCTCTTCGGCTGTCTCATCGCCCTCATCTTCGGCGGCATAGCCTGGTCGCCCATCACCCACTTCCTCTGGACGTCGGGCCTGCAGGAAACGCTGGCCTGGGCTACCGTGATCCTCTTCCTGGGTGTGCCGGTGATCGCCTTCATAACCTGGCTGATCCGCCGCGTGGTGCGTGCCCGCTCCCGCAACAACCAGCTGGGCTGGGTATTCAGCGGACTGTGGCTCATGGGTTGGATCTGTGCCATCATGTTCGCCGTAAGCATCGTGAAAGACCTGCGCTCGTATGAAAAGACCACCGCCATCGACGTGCCCGTAAATAGCAGCATCAGCAAAATGGTGATCCGCGTGAACGAGCCCGAGATCAACTACAGCGGCGACTGGTGGATACACAATGAAAATACCAACTGGGATATTTCGGATGACAGCATGCGCTACAGCAACGTAAAGGTGCGCGTCGACAAGAGCGAGGACTCCGCTTACCACGTGCGCATCCTTAAATACAGCTTCGGCCGCAACTCCTTCGATGCCCAGCAAAGGGCCCGCCAGATCCGCTTCAACGCCGGCATGCAGGACAGCGTACTGAACATCGGCAGCGGCATCAACATCGGCCGCAGCAGCAAGTTCCGCGGTCAGGGCCTTATCGTAGAAATACAGGTGCCCGCCGGTGGCAAGGTCCGCATCGATCAATCGGTGGCCGATGCCTACAACCCCTGGGTACTGCGCACGAAGGGCCGCGAGTACGGCCGCTTTTCCCGCCGCAGCTTCGCCATGGACTGGGATGACGACGAGTCCTTCGATTGGGAAACCAACACCGACTACGTGATGACCACCGATGGAAAGTTCATCGAAGCCAGCAAGTCCGAAAAGACGAAGGACGGCATCTTCGAAAAAAAGAAGAAGGAAGAAACCCAGAAGAAAAACGAAAACCGCAAGAAAAACGATAACGACAGCACTATAGAGGACGGCGAGCAGGTGACCACCAAGGCGCCCGCCCCCAGGGAGAAAAAGCAGCAGATCGCTTTCAATCCCATGGTGCCGCTCATCATCTGATTAAAGAAGGTTGAAGTTGGGCCCGTTTTCTAACGGGTGAACTCAAAGGGCTCCGCAAGGAGCCTTTTTTTATTAAGGAGGTGTCAAAGCTGGAAAGGCGGGCGCAGCGGGCAGGTTAATCCCCCTATTTTTGCGGTTCTAAAACCAGAAGATGAAAAAGACCCCTTTCACGGACAAGCACATCGCGCTGGGCGCGAAGATGGCCGAATTTGCCGGCTACAACATGCCCATCAGCTACAGCAGCATCAACGAAGAGCACCATACGGTGCGGCGCAATGCCGGCGTGTTTGACGTGAGCCACATGGGCGAATTCATCCTCAAGGGCGAGCATGCCCTCGACCTCATCCAGCGCGTAACCACCAACGACGCCTCCAAGCTCGTGGCAGGAAAGGCTCAGTACAGCTGCATGACCAACGAAAACGGCGGCATCGTGGACGACCTCCTCATCTACTGCATCGAAGAGAACAAGGTGTACATGATCGTGGTGAACGCCAGCAATATCGAGAAGGACTGGAACTGGATCCAAAAGCACAATACCAACAAGGTGGAGATGCACAACATCTCCGAC
>Ga0247771_1000451_pt1 | contig 12980 bp, 17 predicted proteins | sample UWRJL197509C6_FD_179948 | JGI IMG/M metagenome (GOLD analysis project Ga0247771, IMG submission 179948) | Plant litter microbial communities from Arlington Agricultural Research Station in Wisconsin, United States - UWRJ-L197-509C-6 | ecosystem: Environmental > Terrestrial > Plant litter >...
TCCGATGCATTTTGCAAGCCGCCATGCTTCGTCGAGCTCGGTGGCACGGTTGGCGTCCAGAATGGCACGTCTCCGCAGTGACTGGGCATGGCGCACTCGACGCTGCCGTCTCCTGAAAGTAACAGCTCTCCCCCGGCCGACCATCCGGGTCACCGCACCGGGCCTCTGCGCCGTTCCTACGCCGGGCAGTCCCCGCTCCCGATGCCGAAGTACCTGATGTGGGCGGCGTTGACGCCGTCGCCGGCGGCACCGGCGGCGCAGTCGAGCGTCTCGCCGCCGCAGACGTACGTGTTGGCGGCGGCGGGCGGGTCGCGCGCCCAGTACTCGACGCCCTGATGGACGTAGCCGAGGTCGGCGCCGGGCAGGGCCACGATGCCGTCGTTCTCATGGCTGACGCGGAAGAAGCGTGTGGTGGCGGCGCTGGCGCCGCCGAAGCGCGCGTCGAGGAAGGCCGCGAAGGCCGCGTTGCCCGTCCGCGGCTCGCCGTACGTGAAGGCCGTCACGTTCTGATGGAGTGTCACGAGGTGCGCGGCGCAGAGGGCGGCCATGGAACCGCCGAGGCTGTTCGGCCCGAGTTCTGCGCTTCAGCGGCTCTGGCTCCTGACCCTCGTGCCGGGGACGACGTACCTGTGCCCCGTGACGACGATGCCGTAGGTGGGCCACTTGGCCGCCGCGTCCTTGACGAGACCCTTGACCTGCTCGAAGACCGACACCCAGTTGACGTAGTAGCCGCCGTGGGCCTTGCAGCCGGCGCACTGCGGCAGCGTCTCGACGTCGCCCAGGGTGTAGTTGGCGTTGGCGCGCGAGTTGACGTCGCTCGACGTGCCGCGGAAGGCCACGACGATCTCGCGCGTGGCGTCGTCGCGCAGCACCCAGCCGTGGATATCGGTCGTGGTGTTGAGGATGCTCGCCACGCGCGGCAGCCCGCGGAGGTTGCACGCGTCGCCGGCATAGCAGGCCTGCGAGATGGTCAAGAAGTGTACGAAGCGCGCGAATAGCGCCTCGGACACGCCCTTGGTCTTTTCTGCCGCCGTCGGCACCGCGGCGACGGCCGCCGCTGCCGCTGTGAGCAGGGGAACGAGGGGGAAGACTCGCATCGTGGCGTCAGGGGCAAGGGGGGACTGGGGAGGCAGGATCGGAAGCGAGAGACGGAAGAGGTACACAGCAGAAGTGCGTGAGGCGCTTGGGAGGAGAGGACCCCCCCACATAGTCCGATCTGAGCTTATATATTTGTGTAACGGAATATATGGACGATGAAGCTTGGTTGCGAGCGGCTAAGGACAACGGCCCTCGCATCGGCGATTGGATCGCCTCAACTTACCCGTCCCATATCCCAGATGAGAACCGGTCCCTGGCGCACTCCGTGCCTAGAATCCCGTGTCCCTGGATCCGCTTGCACATGGTGGAAGTGGTACTGTGGATGTATCTGTCCAGGCAAAAAGGGGTCTGTAGCAATTCAAAATGGGGTATGGCGCCCGGCTGCGTCTAGGTGGGCTATATCAGGAGCCAGAACCGGGTTCTGATCCGAATACCGGGTACCTTCATCCCCATCTTTCAACTGAGCAGTAGCCGCCCCTAACACTACTAGTAGTTGCAAGCTCTCGATTGCTCGGTTGTGTCGGGCTTGATGGTATCCATCAAGATGGTCCAAAGCACCTTACATGGTGAAGGCTCGCCAAGAGGAGTCCCCAAGACCAGGTAAGGCATCAAGACCAACCTGATCCTACCCACAACGGAAAGGTCACGCGACTGCAATTGGGAAGCCTTTAGCAACGCTTTAGCAAAGCCAGGATCCGTTTAACCAGACGGAGAAACGGTGGTTAGTTAGGTCGCTCTATCGCGACTAGCTTCTTTCCACAACAATACCAAGATTCAAGGTCTCATGGTGGAATATGATAGTTCCAAGTCTCCCATATAGGAATTAGACAATACTGGCTCTGTCGAATACTATTCTACCCTGGGCCAGATCTGGTCCGTCACCGTTCCGTCTCGTCGAGCTTCAAGCAATGCGCAGCCTAACGTGATACAAAAAGCGAGTGGGTATCTGATCCCGTGCCATCCTCAGATCGTAGTCTCGCGCCGCTCCGAGGGTGGCTCGGCAGTGACGTCGGCAATCTTCTCCTGGTTGTAGTCGCCGCCGAGGTCGTGTCCCTTGTAGGCCGATTCCTTGAGCAGGTTCATCTTCTCCTCCTGGGCATCCCACGGGCGCGTGAAGAAGAAGTAGAAGGCGATGCCGCCCAGGAAGGCCAGGATGGCCACCGAGCCGTAGTTCCAGATCAGCAGAGGGTCCTCGGACAGCGACACCCAGGCCTGACCCAGCGCCGCCGAGATGGCGGACGTGAAGTTGTAGAAGCCTGCGCAGCGAGACACGTTAGTTATCATTGCGCGTTGGATAGTCGGGAGCGTGCAATGCGACTACGTACCGAAAACCAGAGACTTCATGTTGGCCGGCGACTTGGTGTAGGCATACTCCAAGCCCGTGATGGAGGCGAAGATCTCGGCCAGGCCGACCAGGACGTACGCGCCGGCCTGGGCCCACACGTTGATAGGAGCAGGCGTCTCGCAGTCGTTCATGTAGTAGCCGCACTCGCCCCACTGGTAGATGTAGTACTGGATGACGGTGGCCCAGATCATGGCGGCGCAGGCAACGAAGAAGCCGGCGCACATGCGCTTGAGTGGGCTGAACCGGATCCTGAACTTGCGGAGGAGCGGGTACACAATGTAGTCGAGGATCGGAATCATGATGATGATGCCCAGCGGGTTGAGGTTGTTGAGCAGGTCGTTGGGCACGCCGTGGCGCTCCATGGTGGCAGCCTGCGAGACGAGGTTGTTGTCGATCTGGTTGTACGCGAGCCCTAACAAGAACTGTCAGCCGTTTCGCGCCGAGCCGGACGGAGCCCCGCCATGCACTCACAGAAAAGAGGGTAGAAGGCAAACACGAGGCAGGCCTTGACACCTCGGGCCACCTCGTCGACCCAAAGGTCGTCAAACGTCATCCACTTGGGCTTATTCTCGACCCGCGAAGGCTTCACGTCGTTCCAGAAGCTTTCGTCCTTCAGGTTCCGGTACCTGTATGGGGCCCAGTTAGCATCTTGTGCTCGGGGGAACAGGCGGGTTGTGACGTACGTCCGGACGGGGTTCGCCGAAATCTTCCCCTTGCAGGCATAATTGATCAGGCGCACCGACTTCTCCAGCACCGAGTCGGTGGGCTGGCGAAGGCGATACTGCTTGTGGAAGATCACGAGGACCAGCGGGCAGAGGGCAAACATGATGGTCGGCAGCGTGAAGGACAGCCAGAAGCCGACGTATCGCTCGGCATAAACCATGGTGACCTGGCCGACGATGGAGCCGATGTTGATGAACAGGTAGAAGTCTGCCTAGTGTCAGCGCGGAAACGACGTGGAGGAGGCGGTTTCAGGCGCGTACACATGAACATGCGCTGCGTGGTGAGCGCTGGGTCGACGATGACGCGCTCGCCCGACTTCAGCTGCTCGACGTGCATGGGCTTGGCTGTCAGCTGCTCGGCCATCAGAGGCGAGATGTTGGGCTTGAAGCCGCCAACGCCGATGCCGAAGAAGATGAGGCCGACGGCGAAGCAGCCCAGGGCGCCGTTGGGGTTGGAGATGACGGACGGGATGGCCGAGATGATGATGATGATGTGGCCAAACATGGCCATGGCGATGGACACCTGAATGGTCTTGAAGCGGCCCCATTTGGTGTCGGCGATCCAGCCGCCGAACAAGGGGACGAAGTACGCCCAAAAGCGGTTGAAGGTCACCAAGCCGGTACTGGCGCGCTGGCCGGCGCCGAGCGCGCCGGGCTGGCCCTTTTCCGAGAGGTCATTGCCGGCCACGGAGCCGATGGGCAGCGGCTTTTGGATGAAGTTGGTCACTTGGTGTCCGGTCAGACTAGCTCAGGTTTGACGGAACCGCGAGATACCAGGTAAAACTCACTGACAGCCGTCGTGCCATAGTAGGCGAAGCGCTCGCAGAGCTCGACAAAGGCGATGGTGAAGCAGATCCAAGGGATGGGGGCGGGGATCCGGCGCAGGGAGTGCATCTCCTCCTCGCTGGGGGGCACGACCGTCGGGGCATCGGAGAGCTGATCCGAGTCGCGACGCCCGCGATGGCCATGGAGGCCGTCCTTTGTTTCAGGCAGACCAACGCCCTTGACCTCGGCCGCGGCGGCCTCGGGCGCGTCAACGGTGCCGACCATAGACATGATGGCGACGGCTTTGCTTAGGACCGGTAGCAAGCGTGATGTCAACCGAGATGCAAGGGAAAACAGAGACGGTGGGGTGTGCGCTCTGGGTCAATCCCGGGGAGAGAAGAAGAGGCAGATGTCGGAACGAAGGGGGGGGTAAAACCTTAATATGTGACGTTAATCTGGGAGACGAGTCGTACCGCGGGAGCGCGGGTCTCACCCAGACGGCGACGGCTTCGAAGCTCCCCCCCAGAAGGGAAGGGATCCCGGGATGCTGCTCCAAGACGGAGTAATGCATCGGCGCGGGTCCAGCCCAATCACGAGGGGCGGGTAACTAATCGCATCACCGCCTCCACGGTGCTCTCATGCTTCTTTCGGGTGATTGACGCTGCCGATTAGCTGCCTCGACAACGGGACGAGGTGTTATCTCGCACCCTGTCGGACTCTCGCCGCGGTATGGCCGTTGCCACCATCCGCCGGCCTTCCCCCCCTCCCTTTCCGCCCTCCTTCCCCGGTGGCCGTCGACTGCCGTCTTGCCCCCCTTCGAGACGACCGTCGGACGCGCCGTCGGGCCACTCGACTGGATGCGGGCGTCGGCGACACGCCGTCATGAAATCGGCGAAACGAGGCAGCGTGGTTCTTGGCGTCAGCCACGGTTCGCGTCGGGGATTTGGAAATGACGGCAGTGGCAGTTTGTGGCATGCGACAAGCTCCCCCGCCCGCCCCTGGCATCGTCGCCAAGGCGGCTTTCTTGGCCGGAATAGGCATGAGGATAGCGGATTGCATGCAGTCTCCGCAGTCGATCCCCCGAGGCTAGCCTATCACGCGCTAGTGCCGCCGTTCGTGCTGCCACTCAAATCGCCGCTGATGTCGTCGTGTGTCGACCTGCCAGAATCGTTGCCTCCTCGCTTTTGGCCTTCGCATTGCGGCGATTTGCGGCGCTCTCTCGAGCCTCCGCTTGCCGTTCGGGGTTTCGGGGTCCATCCGAGGTGGACGAGCACGAGCACGAGCCCGGCTCCGTGGTTGCGACGTGGCAATCGCTGCAGCGGGAGCGCTCGAGGGGGTCGCACTGCACCAGGCTCGTCCCGCCCAATATGTAGCAGATTGGTGGTCCTTGGGGGTCCACGGCCGCCCGGGATTGATGAGTTCCTCCTGCGCGTTGCGCCCGGGTCAATGCTGCCCTGTCGCGGCTGCTGGCTCCCCACGACCGCAAGTCCGTGGCAGGCCTTCCGACCCGGGTCCATGGATTCGCGAGAGACATCGACAGCCGAGGTGGTGAACGTCGGGTTCGACCGCCGGCCGAGGTTGTTGTCGATCGGTGATGATTTTTTTTCTGTCGTCGGGCATCCCGACAAGGGTAAGGTCGCCCCCACAGCGCCCCTCAGACGGACTCGAACGCCACGCGAAGCGCCGAGGAAAGCCACCCGACGGCACCCGCCCGATCTGGTGAGCCGCTGAGCCGCTCCTCGGCACCTGCCAAACGTCGTCGCCGAGGTTCGAGCTCCGAAGGTTCGACTTTCCGAGGTTCACCTTCCCTCTGCACCCTCCGAACCCTCCTTCCGCCACAGGATGACAGCACGTGAACCGGACCATCCCGCATCCTTCGGCCGGGTTCCCCATTGGTCCAAGTCCTGCATCTCGGGTTCGCCCGATTGAGCCGCCGAACGGGTCCTCCTGTGGAGCGGGCTCGAGGCAGGTCCCGGAGGCCGGAGTCTTGGTAGAGGAGGTAGGTAGTACTGGTACCTAGGTAGTTGGAAGGCATGTTCCTGGGGTCCCGTCCTCAAGGCCGGCCTTGAAGTCGCCGTGCTCGAGGCGGCGCGTCTGTGAGCTGAGCGAGAGCCCGGCGGTGCGGAGAGGACCAACGAAAGGGGCACATCCGGCGGCGCGGGATTTCAAAAGGATTTCGAAGGTTGCTTCTGTGTTCCGAGGCTGACGCCAGTCCAGACCGAGCCGTCAGGATTTTGACCGCCCTGGTCAAAGCTACCTAGAAGCGTACAGTTTGAGACGACTGGCCGAGGGACAATAAATACTTATCCAAGATGGCGAAGCGGTATCGCTTGAGCACGTTATTGAGCTTCGCGTGCCAAGAAGCTGCGCCGTCTCTCACCAATGGGGCCTCGCCGACCCCTGCCGCCGCACGCCCTTACCTCGACAGCTTACGCCGGTGGACTCCGTTCGGTTTATGATTTGCCCGTTCTCCGTATTCACGTCGGTATTTAGATGTTCAATACGCCGAACCCCTGAGATGAACTATCTCGAGCAGGCTTTGGCTGGTGGCGCGTAACAAAAGGCTCGTGGCCAATCCATACTCGGCCGAGTTCGACCTAGGCCAGCCGCGCCAGCGCCTCCCGAAGCCAAGCTCGGAGGATTCAATAACGGTTCTTGTTGCGCGAACGGGCTCTCATTGAAAACGCTACCAAGGTCGGTATTCAGCAACAATGAACTCGAAAGGCCTCGGGGTGGTCCTGAAGTAAATTTTCACGGGCACTCAGTCAACCACGACCTTGCCTAGCCGACAGAGGGGATCTTGTTCCAATGTGTTTCCGACATGCGGTCAATGCTGCTGTCTGCACCGCTGCTTCACGCCGGCAAGTGGGCGCGAGGATGCAGTCTGGCTTTATGCCGAACTACCCATCGGTGGATAATCCGTGCTCAAACATATAGAAATACGGGTTGCAGATCCATGCCTTGGGTTACATGATCTTGGGGGCTTCGAGCCAGGCTAGCGGATTAGACACCTGTGAGGATTTAGTGACCGAGTATTCCATGTCTTGCACCTGTCAGACAAGAACAGACAAGAACACTATCGCCTACAAGTAGTTAGGTTAACTCCTAAGCCCTTGATCTGTCCACGCATCGTCTCATACCTTCAAGAGGTTTAAGTTCTGATGGACCGGCGAGAACCGTCGATCCGGCCTCGGCTGAGACCCAATAGATCGAATTTCGATGATTAGCGCGCGCGTTCCAAAAGTTTGGGCCCCATAGGCCTCGTCCTGGCCTTCAATCTATCAGCAGAAGGCTATCCACCATTTCAGGAGCGCCGGCGCCGCAAGAAACCCTTGGGTAGGAGGCAGTATGTCAGCAAAATGGCAAACCCCCTATCGCCGCCGTGAGCGCAAATCCCAACCACCCAGGAGGCATTCCGCCATGGCCCCTCGTGGAGGGATGGGATGCATGGAGCCTCGGCGTTGAGCTTGCCGAATCGGCACCGCTGTTCTCAACTCCAAGCCCCTCACAACCACCGGGAGTCTCGCCAAGAAGCGAAGGAGCAGATGTATGAGTGTTTCCCCTCCACGTGGCCATAGAGAGACGTATGATCGGGGAATCCAAAACGGATGGGCTGTGGTCGAGAAGATATGTTGCCAGTTTGGCAACGATGGTGCAAGGTTCTGCGGGCACAGGAGCCCACCCATTGGGGTACTATGGGAATGACGCCACAGCCGCCCGATGTCACTTCCGGCCTCTCTAGATTGTCGCTGAAGCCACGTCCGGGTGTCGGAGTACTGTCCGGGTGCCTCGCGATAAGCATCGTTCTACTTTTGACAAAAATCCTGTGGTCATAACCACTGGATCCGTTGTTGTGCGAGCCCGGGATACTCGCACCTCATCGGCGACATCGGACGGTAAGAGGGGAAAGGAACTCTGTAGTTCTCATCATGTGAAGTCCTCAGGTATCTAGCTAGGTATATAATACTCATCAGGTTCCTGTGCTGCAACACCAAGACAAGAGTATCCTTCTCCCCAGTACCTCCCGAAGCAGTTCAACCATGGCTCCCCCGGCGGCCGACATCGACGTTGCGAGCAATGCTCCCATCCACCCGATCCCGGTCAAATCCGCCACCTCGTCTCGTCTGGCTGGACCGCTGAAGTCCTCGGGAAGCCTCGACTCGTACGAGCAGTTTGACGTGACGGCCGTCATCGGCCGCGAGTTCCCGGCCCTTCAGCTCAGCAGCATCTTGCACGACGACAACAAGATTCGCGACCTGGCCATTCTGGGTAACCAACGGCCCCGGACGCGTATCCATCGGTCACGGTGCTAACCGAGCCCCAGTCTCCCAACGCGGCGTGGTTTTCTTCCGAGGCCAGGACTTGAACATCGACGACCAGAAACTTCTCGGCCAGCGTCTCGGCGAGCTGACGGGCAAACCCGAGACGTCCAAGCTCCACCGCCACGCCCTCTCTAACAGCAAGCGCGGCATCTCGGTCGACGAGAATGGCCGGTTGGACGACGAAGTTTCCATAATTTCGTCGGAGCAGAACCGCAAGTTCTACCAGGACCGCTTCACGGCCGATTCCAAGAAGATCGCAAGTCACGGGTGGCACGCTGAGCAAGTAGCCCCTTTCCAAAGGCCGACGCCGCCCGACGGGGAGCACTAACAGCCTACCGTGAAGCATCACCTTCGAGCGTATTCCCTCGGACTACGCCATCCTCAAGATCATCCAGCCTCCCGCCGACGCCGGCGGTGACACACTGTGGGCGTCGGGCTACGAAGCCTTCGACCGGCTCTCGCCCGAGTTCCAGAGGCTGGTCGAGGGTCTGACGGCAACGCATCACCAGCCCAACTTCGTCAAGGTCAAGGAGGCCTTCGGCGAAGAACTCATCGATGAGTACCGTGGCGCGCCGGAGAATTACGGCCTCGACTTCAAGGCCGAGCAGTAGGCCAACCTGGGCTCCATGGTGTTGGAGATGCATTTTGTGCTGACTCGAGACAGCCCGGTGGTACGCACGAACCCGGTGACGGGCTGGAAGAGCCTCTTTGGCGCTGGCCACCAGGTCCACGCTGGCTGGATCAACGGTGTGACTGAGCGGGAGAGCGAAATCCTGAAGGCGTACTGTAAGCCGCCAAGAGAGAATCCCTAAGCCAACCTGAGAGCGACGACGCGCTAAACTCCCACCTCTTAGTCCTGCAGCTCATCACGGAAAACCACGACTTGCAGGTCCGCTTCCGGTGGAACAAGAACGATCTTGCCATTTGGGACAAGTGAGTTACTAACATCCGGGTTTCGTCCTTGTTCAGGGGTCCACTAACCCATTGCAGCCGCTCCGTCTTCCACACGGCCACGAAGTAAGTCGTCCCGCAGGCTGTGCTAACGTAAATCTCAACATTAACCGCTTTCTTAGCGACTACGTGGGCAAGCGTCAAGGCAACCGGGTTGTGTCCCTCGGCGAAAAGCCGTTTTATGATCCCAACTCGGTGTCACGCAGGGAGGCCTTGGCCCGGCAAGGCTAGTCCCGCCCAACACCCAAGGCGTACGTTCCACCAGCCTACAGAGAGATTGACCCCGGTTCGGACGTAGGCAGGTTGTGAGAACTCTGGGCCCATAGCAGTCCTAGTCAGTGTATTCATTGTTCAAAGTACGAGCGGAATATGGCATGCGCTGGTGCGACAGATGGCGTGAGCCCCTATCCGGCTCGAACGAAGTGAAAACCCAAGAATTCGGCTCATCAAAACTCGAGGCAACAGGGCTTGGAGAATCTTGGTAGGCGTATGCGTCTTGAAGGGTTTTCGAGGTTTTAGCTCGGACTCTGCTTTGGGGTGGACACCAGCTCCAAGCCCATTATCGGCCGTTGAACGTCCTTGCCTAGCAAAATGGTCAGGGTGAGCAGAGGTGGCTAATGCTTGAGCTTGAGCAAACCTGGGCGGAGGGGGCGATCCATCCCGTAGGTAAACCGGGGGACAGGCGTCTGGGTTCGCCTCATCTCACATTGCCGTCTTCTAGGTAGGATCCGACGCGAATCGGGGCTTCGGTGGCTCGGTGCGGCGGTTACGCTGACGAGCACGACAGGAGGCAGGCGACCTACAGCAGGTGACACCCGACGGGATGGAAACAGGCCCCGGACTCGCATCGTATGATATCGAGGCCAGAAAGCAGGAGGCTGACTGAGCCCCAGATGTAGCTCACCGAGAAGGAACAAAGATTTGTCAGCTGAATTCCATCCGACTAACGATCATGGACATGCGAGGTTACGGTATTTTCATACAATGAATGCCCACGCGGTTTGTTCCGAGCCGAGTCGGGACCGCTCGGATGTGGGAGAGATCGACGACTCCGCGGAGCGCGTACAAATCGAGGGTTGAGTGGAGAACTGCAACCACGAGAACGCTTTTTCCTCCCGAACATCGTCGGACCTGGATACATTTCGTCAATTAAGCCCACATTTCAGCGGGAAGCTACACGGAGGAGCAGGGAGCGTGGTAGAAAATGTCCTGGTATATAAGAAGTCACGGTCTTCGCCGGTGGTGGGTTGGAGGCGTCTTCGCATATCATGACAAGTATATCCTTCTACACTCAACCCGGATCGTAGCAACGTCCAAGCCAAGATAAGAAGCGTCAAGGCACTGAGATCAACATGGCAGCCCCCGAGCCACCAAACTTTCCCTTCCTCCGCTCTTCGGCCCTAGAGCCTCCAGCGGAGTATGCCACGCTTAGAGCAACGGCACCCGTTTCCCGGGTCAAGCTCTACGATGGCAGCACTGCGTGGCTCGTCACCAAGTATCGCGATGTCTGCAAGGTGGCAACCGACCAGAGGCTCTCGAAGGTTAGTGCTTTTGTATCCCGACAGTGATGTTGGCTGAGGAGACCTTAGGAACGCAACCGCCCTGGTTTCCCGGAGCTCAGCGCCGGGGGCAAGGCCGCGGCCAAAAACAAGCCGACTTTTGTGGACATGGACGCTCCCGCACACATGAGACAGAGGCAAGAAAACTTTCCACTCAGGCCTCGGGCCTTGCTAACATCCGCGGCAGAGGAATGGTCGAGCCCCTCTTCGTGGCGGACCACATCAAGAAGTTGCGGCCGTATATCCAGAAGACTGTTGACGACTTGCTGGACGCCATGCTGGCCAAGGGTTGTGCCCGGCCGGTAGATCTCGTCGAAGAATTTGCCCTCCCTGTACCCTCCCATGTGAGAGTTTCCTCCCGGGTTCCGAGGCTTGCCCGAGGTCTGACCCTGGCAGATCATCTACACCATCCTGGGCGTGCCGTTCGAGGACCTCGCCTACCTCACCACCCAAAACGCCATTCGTACCAATGGTAGCGCGACGGCGCAGGAGGCTTCGTTGGCCAACCAGTATGTGGCTAGAATTTCCGCTATCCCGCGTGGAAACCGGACTGAAATTCCCCAGGGAGCTTCTCAAGTATCTCGACAGGCTAGTGAGTCTGCGGATGGGAGAGCCAAAGGACGACCTCATCAGCAAGCTCGTTGTCGAGCAGCTGCGACCGGGTCACATCGAGAAGTCGGATGCGGTGCAGATCGCCTTCTTGTTGCTCGTTGCGGGCAACGCAACCATGGTGAACATGATTGCGCTGGTATGGCCAAATCCCCGTCTTGCGTTTCTCCTCCTCCCTCGTATCTAATCGTATCAAAGGGAGTCGTAACCCTCGCCCAGAACCCCTCCCAGCTCGCCGAGCTGAAGGCTGACTCGTCCCTGGCGCCGGCTTTTGTTGAGGAGTTGTGCCGTTTTCACACCGGCTCTGCGCTGGCCATCAAGCGCGTGGCTAAAGAAGACGTCGAGATTGGTGGTGTGGCGATTCGAGCCGGCGATGGGATCATTGCGTCCAACCAGTCGGCCAACAGGGACGATGACATCTTCCCAGACCCGGATCGCTTCGATGTACACCGGAATGGGGGCAAGGACGACGCGCTCGGCTTTGGCTTCGGGCCCCATCGTTGTATCGCTGAGTCGTTGGCCAAGACGGAACTGATCGCCGTCTTCTGTAAGTGACCTCCGGACAAAGCTCGCAATGGATGGACTGACGTTTCGTCAGCAACGCTCTTCCAGAAGATGCCGAACCTGAGAATCGCCGTGGCAATCGATAACCTCAACTACACGCCCCTGTTCAGGGACGTTGGCATCGAGGACCTGCCGGTGACGTGGTAGGAGGGTTCGATGGAAAAGGAAAGGAACGAAACGTGAATATTCTCGTTGTTCTAGTCATATCTTGGTAGTCCCTGAGCGGGGATCTCAGTCAAATTCCACAGCTTTAGTAGACAGAACTTGATGTAACGAGCAGCCGAGGACTGCTCGACTGGTCGACGGCTTCGACCGCGCTGCGAGCGCGCCAACGATCCGTGCGGCGCAAGGCTGTCTGTCACGCACGGTGCTGAGATGCCTCGACACGTGGAGTCACTCGTGATTTGTTTATTGCCACTATTGGTTCCTGACGCCAGAAGTCCGTATGAAACCCCGTTGTTATCGCGAGCCAAGAATGTTCGGCCACCGGCGGGGCGACCTCCTAACGGGGCTAAGCAGTCTTCGCACCCTGAGTAGGCGTCACCTTCTTGCCGTCCTTGTTGTAACGAACACGCGGCGGGGGGGCTCGGTTGCGCCGACCCTCGCGGGATCGAACACTAGAGATGGTCAGCACGGGATGTTCATGGGTGTCGATGGGTCGGGGAGAAGCGTGGTTGCCAAGGATCTTCTCAGCCGCCGGTGCTGGGCATCGCGAGATGACCAAGGCACCGCTGTCTCGAGGACAAACGTACCGGACGATCTTGCCGTGGATAGCACAAGAGACACAGTACTGCAGCTTGAGGTACATCTTGGGAACCGTGTACTCCTGGAAGACGGAGGCATCCGAGATGTCACCTGCTGTCAGTCAGCTTCTGCCTGTCCTCTAGGCTCCACGGCCAGCCCGGGTCGGGCGGACGAGGTCGTTGAGAACGCACGGATGGCGGCCGACTCGACCATGTTGCGGATGGTGAAGCGCTTGATGGCCTTGTCCTTGGGCGTGCATCGTGAGCAGTTGGAGCAGCGAATCGGCTTGGTGTGGCCGCGG
>Ga0247771_1000452_pt1 | contig 12968 bp, 6 predicted proteins | sample UWRJL197509C6_FD_179948 | JGI IMG/M metagenome (GOLD analysis project Ga0247771, IMG submission 179948) | Plant litter microbial communities from Arlington Agricultural Research Station in Wisconsin, United States - UWRJ-L197-509C-6 | ecosystem: Environmental > Terrestrial > Plant litter >...
CTGGCCGGCCGGCTGGCCGCGCAGCAGGCAGCAGTCGGCGGCCGCATCATCAACAGCGATTCGCTGCCCGTGCGCAACGCCGTCATTCATATTCTCAACACGCTGCGGCAGACGGTGAGCGATGTAGACGGCCGCTTCTCGATCGGCGATCTTACCCCCGGCACCTACGAGCTGGAGGCGGCCGCAACCGGCTATGCTTCGCTGCTGCGCACCGTGCGCGTGGATGCGGGCACGCAAGAGCTGGTTTTAATATTATCCAGCCGCTACCGGCAGATGAGCAACGTGGTGATCACCGCGCAAAAACGCGAGGAAGCCGTACAGAAAGTGCCCGCCGCCATTACGGTCCTCACCGACCGCAACGTGGAAGCCTATCGCCTCTGGCATGCGGAGGAACTGACGGCCATCGTACCCACCCTCTACAGCGCCAACCCCGGCGACAAGCGCAACGTGACCTCCATACGCGGCATCGCCACCACTTCCTACGATCCGGCCGTGGCTACATACATCGACGGCGTAAGCCAGTTCAGCCTCGACACGTATATCAGCAACCTTTACGATGTGGCGCGGATCGAAGTATTGCGCGGTCCGCAGGGAACGCTGTACGGGCGTAATGCAACGGGAGGACTCATCAACATCATCACGCACCAGCCATCGGCAAGAGCGGGCGGCTTTGCCGAGATCAGTGCCGGCAACCACGGTCTTCAGCGCTATGCGGCCGGCCTGCGCCTGCCCCTGCAAAAGGATCACTTGTATGCGGGCCTGGCCCTGATGTACGAAGGCTCTCACGGCTACTACCGCAACCAGTTCGACGGCCGTCATTACGACCGCCAGCACAACCTTTCCCTCAATGCGTATGTGAAGTATATGCCGGGCAGGAACTGGCTGCTGTGGTGGAATATAAAGGCTTCGGATAATCGCAACAACGGCCCCTTCCCATTGGTCGTGGGCGTGGACAAGGCATTTGCCCAACCCTACCTGCTTAACCAGAACGCCACTACGCGCATCATCGACAACCTGCTGAACACATCGCTGACCGTACAGCATACGGGCCGCCATGCCCAGCTGACGATGCAGACCGCCTATGCCTCCAACTACCGCTATTACACGCGTCCGATCGACGCCGACTTCTCGCCGCTCGATGCGCTTACGATCTCCAACGATTATGGCCGTCGCTGGAACAATGTGCGGGTGCTGACGGAGGAGATCAGGTTATCCTCAGCCGCGGGCAATACGTCGAAGCTGCAATGGACGGCGGGCACTTATCTTTTTTACCAGCACAACCCGGTGAAGCAGTCCACGCACTTCGGCGAGAAGGCGCAGCTGTTGGGTTATCCCGACAAAAACTTGTCGCTGCTGAGCACGAGCCGCAACGAAGGCTGGGGCGCCGCCCTCTTTGGTCAGGCCAGCTACCGCCTTCATCCCAGATGGATGCTGATCGCGGGCCTGCGTTATGACCACGAATTAAAAAAGAGCAGTGTGCTCGGCACCTATTCAAAGGACGGCACAACCACTACCTACGACTTCCGCACCGACACCTCGGCACGGGCCAACTTTCATTCGCTCTCGCCCAAGCTGGGCCTGTCTTTCGAGGCGCGTCCTGAGCTGTTATTTTATATCACTTATACAAAGGGCTTTCGTGCCGGAGGACTCACGCCGCTGGCATCCGATTCGCCGGAACCGCCACTTTATGTTTACCAGCCCGAGCACAGCCATCTGTTTGAGCTGGGTGCCAAGAGCCGCTTTTTGGAAGACTGGCTGCAGGTGAACCTGGCCGTTTTTGCAGGATGGGTAAAAGACATACAGGTGCCCGTGCTGCTGCTCCCGGACGGCATTACCGTAACGGGCAACCGCGGCCGGCTGACCACCAGGGGCGTGGAGCTGGAGGTACAGGCGGAGCCCGTGAAGAACATGATGATCAGCTACAGCTTCGGCAGAACGGATGCGCGCTTCAGGAGTACGGTGATCCAGCAGAACGGCGCGGAGATGGACCTGAGCGGCAAGCGGCAGGTGCTGACGCCGGACGTAACCTCGATGCTGGCGGTGCAGCAAGCTATCGGCATTGGCCGGAATGTCCGCCTGGTGCCGCGTGTGGAATGGAGATATTTGGGCCGTCAGTATTTTGACCTAGCCAATACGATCACGCAGGCGCCGGCGCATCAGTTCAATGCAATGGTAATGCTGGAGTGGAGGAAATTCGCCTTGTCCCTTTGGGGCCGCAATCTCTCCGACCGCACGGTGATCGCCTACGCCTATGATTTCGGGGCGATACACCTGGCGGACCCGCGCACCTTCGGCGCTTCGCTGAAGGTGAAGTGGTGAGGCTATCTTCCGGATCAGGAATTTTGTTTCTTCAGGGATTGGGAAGGCGCTTGTGAACGGATAAAACAAAATCAACCGGACGCAGCATAATATTTAATATTATTATATTTATAAATTAGATATATTAACAAGAACCGCTGTGCTGGCGTTGTCTTGATTCATTCAGGAGTAAAAATCTTGGCAGACAAAAAATCCTTCAACCGATCATTTATCTATAGGCGTCAGCAATGCGGCAATCTTTACTGCCGATTCGTTTATAGAGTTCATGGCGTAATAGTTTAAATTTGGCTGTTGGCGGGCAGGATAATCAGGCTCTAAATTTCGATGGAGCATGCATCGCCGATTTCACGGAACACTATTATAGTCAACTATCACCGTCTGAACAATGAGCGCCGTTGCCCTGGTTTTCCCGCATCAGCTTTTTCTCCGGCATCCGGCCCTGCGCATTGACCGGCCGGTCTATCTTATCGAAGAAGAGCTGTTTTTTAATCAATACCGCTTTCACAGGAAAAAGCTGGTGCTCCACCGGGCTTCCATGAAGTATTACCAGGATCTGCTGCTGGGAATGGGCATGGTAGTCCACTACATCGAAGCGTCGGAGCCGCGCAGCGCCACAAGGCAATTGATCGCCTCGCTTCCGGAAGAGGTCACCGAGCTGCACGTTGCGGAAGTAACCGATGACTGGCTCGAACGGCGCCTGCGCAGTGCCGCTGCCGCGAAAGGACTGGCCCTTATCGTGCACCGGACACCCTGCTTTTTAAATTCAATGGCCGAAGTGACGCCTTTTTTTGAAGCACGAGGACACTACAGGCAAACGGACTTTTACATTCACCAGCGCCGGCAACGCGGCCTCTTGCTTGATGAGCGCGGACAACCACTGGGCGGTCAATGGACTTACGACAGCGACAACCGGCTGCGCTTCCCGAGAGGCCATCGTGCGCCCGGCATACCGCTGCCGCAGAACGAGACCTATGTACCCGAAGCGCTGCGCTATGTGGAAACCCACTATGCCGGCAACCCCGGAGATCTACTGCCGCCCTTTCAAAAAACAAAGGGTTTTTTTCCGGTCACGCATGCCGAGGCGGAGGCCTGGCTTGACCGCTTCCTTATCGAACGCTTTGCTTTATTTGGTCCGTACGAAGACGCGATGGTGGCCGGCGATGGCTTGCTTTATCATTCCCTGCTCTCGCCTCTGCTGAACACCGGATTGCTTACGCCCGCGCAGGTGCTGGAGAAGGCCCTGGACGCGGCTTCCGGGAACGCCGTACCGCTCAATTCTCTTGAGGGTTTTGTGCGCCAGATCATTGGCTGGCGCGAGTTCGTGCGCATCCTCTACGAGCGCGAGGGCCGCCTGCAGCGCACGCGGAACCACTGGGGCTTTACCCGTGCCCTGCCCTCCTCTTTTTATACCGGCGACACCGGGCTGCCACCCGTAGATATACTGGTGCGCAAAGTGTTGCAGAACGGCTATGCGCATCACATCGAGCGGCTGATGGTGCTGGGGAATATTATGCTGCTCTGCGAGTTTAATCCCGACGGCGTATACCGCTGGTTCATGGAAATGTTTGTGGATGCCTATGATTGGGTGATGGTCCCCAATACCTACGGCATGACGCAGTTCGCCGACGGCGGACTCACCATGACCAAACCATACATCAGCAGCAGCAACTACCTTCTGAAAATGGGCAACTGGAAGAAGGGTTCCTGGCAGGAGATCTGGGACGCGCTCTTCTGGCGCTTCCTATCTGTGCACCGCGATTATTTCAGCCAGAACCCGCGACTGGCCTTGCTGTTGAAGACCTGGGACGATATGCCTCTGAGCCGGCAGCATATGATACGCGTGCAAGCCGAAGCATTTTTACAAGGCCTGGACTGACCGGATGTGCACTTCATCCTGTGGCCCTGGCAGTTTTCGATGGGGATTTCAGTAATGACAACCCCTTAAATCCGCCAAGCATGAATAAATCAAATGCGCTTTATAAAAGCAGGATCGACAAAGTTATCGATCATCTGAACGAGAACCTGGACAGGCCGGTATCGTTGAGCGAGTTAGCGGCCGTTGCGTTTTTTTCTCCCTTTCATTTTCACCGCATTTTCCTTGCTGTGACGGGAGAGACCGTTAAGGACTTTACCAATCGGAGCCGTAATGAAAAAGCGGCAAGACTGCTCAGGTTTTCAAACCGATCGATCGCCGACATTTCGATCGCATGCGGCTTTTCGTCAGTGTCGACGCTGGCACGTTCGTTCAAGCAATATTTTGACGTTGCGCCGGGCGCATACCGCAAGGGTGCACCGATTGAAAATAGCAAGATTCGCAAAGAATCGGCACCGATAAATCAATATCCTTGCGATAGGACCCGGGAAGAACTGGAGAGGGCTTTTCCTGTTGAAATAAAAAAGTATCCGGAGCGGGCGATTGCCTACATCCGGGTCACGGATGCTTTTCGGGAAGGCGTGGTAGTAGGCGCTTTTGAGAGGATTGTACGATGGGCGAAGGATATGGGGCTTTACGAATCGCAAACGATCTTCGGCATGTCCAAGGACGATCCGGAAGTAACACCGAAGGCAAAATATCGATATGAGGCCTGCATTACCTTACCATCTGCCTTTGAAATAAATCCGGATAGCGGGGTGGCAATGACGACATTGCCGGAATGTGTGTACGCAGTGACCAGGGCAACGGGGGATTTGAAGGTAGTCGGCGAGGCATTCAATTATCTTTTTGATACATGGCTGATCAACAGTACTTATGAATGCGAAACGCAACCGGGCATGGAGATATATTTGGACAAAGAGAATGTTTGCAACTGGAACCATTTTGACCTGGAAATCTGCATACCCGTAAAGGCAATAAAAAAATATTCAATATAAATTTCGACATGAGAAAAGTTGCATGGCTGTCCGCTATCATAGGAGCATCGTTCCTGTCAGGTTTTACGGTGAAATCAATTATATCAAATCAGAAAATTAAAATGAAAAGAGTTACAGGCATCGGAGGGATCTTCTTTAAATGCAAGGATCCGAAAGCGGTTAACGAATGGTACAAATCACACCTTGGTTTTGACACCACACCGTACGGAACCAGTTTCGAATGGCGGGAGGCGGATGCTCCGGAAAAGAAAGGACTGACCCAATGGAATCCGTTTGCGGCCGACACCAAATATTTTGAACCCTCGGCAAAAGATTTCATGATCAACTACAGGGTGGAAAATTTGGAAGCTTTGGTAGAAGAGCTCCGGAAAGAAAACGTCACCATCGTAGATACCATAGAAACGTACGATTACGGCAAATTCGTTCACATCCTGGACGTTGAAGGAAACAAGGTCCAGTTGTGGGAGCCAAAAGATTAACGAAGATCGCTGATCGGCAAAAACTAAATTATGGCAAAGACCAAGACGCGCGAAACCGGAATCGGCGTGCCCGAGTTTATAGAATCGTATGTTGATACCGCGCAAAAGAAGGCGGACAGCTATCAGTTGATCAAGCTGATGACCGAATGGTCAGGATTTGAGGCGAAAATGTGGGGACCGACCATTATTGGGTTCGGGAGTTACCATTATAAATATGCCAGCGGACATGAAGGCGACGCGCCCTTACTAGGCTTCTCGCCCCGAAAAGCGGAATTCTCGCTTTATGTTTATTCACCGATCGAGGAGCAGAATATTCTACTGGATACTTTGGGTAAATTTAAAATAAAGAAAGCCTGCATCTATATTAAAAAACTTTCAGACATTAACATCGCAACCTTGGAAAAGCTGTGCAGATCAACGATTGCGTACCTCAACGAACATCATGAATGCGCTTGCAGATTATAGCGATTTTTCAACTTATCTGGGATTCAAATCCCCTATCTGATCGTTCACCAGCCAAGTAATACTATCCATCATGCCTTGGAGTGATGCAATATTCCGGACATGCAACCTGCATTCGCCTTGTGCTGCAACTCACTTCATCGCATCAATCGGAGCGGCCAGCTTTTTTGCAGGCTGTCTTTTCTATATCCAGCTTACACATTTTTCAGGCTCTATTCCATTTTATATAGTGGCCGCCTCCAAGCTATGGCCGAACTCTAGCGCATATTCAATCCTGAAATCTGAACAATCAGTTGTCGCGAAACTGATCCGGCAATAAGGAATCACAAAGGCTATAGGGAGCATCCAAAGAAGCGGTAGAGCAAATGACATGGCCGAAATCTTTTTCCCAGATGTGCGACCAGTTCAACTAAAAGAATTATGCAAAAACGCATTAGGGACTGGTGGCGCGTCTAACATCAAAATTCTCGGCTATGGTACTGCAGCACTGAATCAGCTATGAAAACGGAAAAAACCGCACGAGTCATACTTGCATTGGCTTTTACTAGCACAACACATTCACACCTACTTAAACTTATCAGTGGACTTCCAAGTCGGCATGCCCTTCTTTCCGGAAACTTCATAAGCTGGTAATTATTTAAAATAATTGTCCCGTAGACTGCTAAACAAATTTTTCCAATCTGACACAATCTGAAGAATAGTAATATATTTATAAAATATATACTTTCATACCAATCATCATTTATGCCTACGAACGACGAGACTTCAGATAGCCTCTCAGAACACATTCCGTATTCATTCATTAAAAATATCGCGATTCAATTGCCGGAAAATTTTAAGTTCGAAAATTCTCCGATACCTGATGATGGCGAGCATCTGAATAAAGAAAGGCTGAAATTTATTGGCAGGGAAGAAATAAAGAAGAAATTCAAGGACTTCCTGGGGAGCGATGCAAAGAAGGGCGTGTTCCTTGTAACCGGATATCGAGGAATGGGCAAAACGAGCTTTGTAAACATGGTACTGGCCGAGTATAAAAAAGAAAAAAGGGAGGAGGAAAAAAAGGAATGGGACAAAACCAAATGGTTTAAAAAAATAATAAACCCATGGAAAAAGCAGGTGCTTGCTGCCAACATAATACCAGTCCATCTTACTATTGCTCAAACCAATCCTACAGAAATCGACATATTGAGGCAATTGGTCAGCAGCATATTTGACAAATACAAGGAACAGGACTCGTTTAAGAAAAGGGTTAACGGTTCAAAACGCATTAAATACTGGCTTCGCAACTTGAAGTATTGTCTAGGCATCATGCTTGCCCTGGCCCTTATACCCTTGATGTTGATTCTTTCCATTCATTCAACCAAGGAGACACCATCGCTTGCCATTCAAACATTTGCGCCGTATGAAGCAATTGCAACGATTATTGTTTCATATCTTTTTGTTGTCAGCGTAATACTTTTAATAGCCCTATTGATAACAAAGCGAATATTAGATCACAAAAAGCAATCGGAAGATAATAAGGACTTTTATAAGGAAATTAAGGACCTGGCTGCAAGAACATTTTCCTCCGTTTCGGAAGAACAATCAAACAGCAAGCAATATAACCTGGAACTTAAAGGATTTAAAGCAGTGCTGGAGGATAGCGAGCCGAAAATCGACAAAAGTTATCCGATGGCGACAGCGAAGGAAATTGAATATGGATTGACTAGTCTTCTGAATCTTACCAAAAAAAGGAATATAAACCTTGAATTCATTTTCATATTTGATGAACTGGATAAAATTGATGTTGGAGGAAATGATAGAAACATTTATGAGAATCTGGACAGATTCGAGCTGTTAAATAAGGACGCTAACTTGCAGAACTTGCTTCGTAATCGCAAACAGGCAGTGATGAATATAATTGCCGGATTAAAAAATTTTTTCACTTCCGCAAATGCTCGCTTTATTTTTATCGCAGGCAGAGAAATGTTTGACGCCTCCCTGGCCGACGTATCGGATCGGCAATCTCCCCTAAGCAGCATTTTTACATACACATTTAACATTGAAAGTCTTTTGAAAGACGACGGAAACGCCAAAACGAAAAATAAATCCTCGTTAACACCTGCTATAGAAGGCTTTCTCAAAAACCAATTAGCAGACCGAAATGAGTTAGAAAAAATATCCGACAAAGGCCTATTCGAGTTTCTGAAAGAAAAATACGAAGCGCAACTTTCACCAGAGGCTTATGCCAAAATTTGGTTTTCCCTTCAGGCTTTTGTCACCTATTTAACATATAGAAGTAACGGATCTCCAAAAAAGTTAATCAAAACGTTTCATGAATTCGTAGTTAACAACAATTCCCCGCAGGACAAAACATATATCTCAGAAACGATTACTGCAAGACAAGAAACAGAGAGCGGATCAACCTTCTTTTTATATTTCAGTTACTATAACCAGTATCGCATAGGATATATCAACCATCTTTACCGTCCTTTTCTGATCCAATTTGGAAGAAGCTTTAAACTATTCAGCGACAATGCCATCTTTTCCATTCCTTTTCTGATTGACCATTTGATAAAGTTCCACCCTTTCGCATTCTCGCGTACTAATCTTGAATTAGTTCCAGAGGTACTTTCCACAAACAAAACGCCATCTGTTAAACAGGACTTAGATGAGATTATAGCTTATTTGGGAAACACTCATTTGAGGGATACGGACATAGAGCTTTTTGAATATAAATTTTATAGTAAATCCTACAATGAAATCAGGTTTTTGTCCAGAATATTTGAAGATGAAGCAGCGGCTTTTAACTTCACTTTAGATGAAAGCTATTCCGTCAAACTTTTATTAAACGACAAGATTAAAGAGCTACGAAGCATCTTCTCAAAATTTTATAAAGACTCGGACGGTTTATCACAACAAATCTTCTCGATTGCGTATCACAATGGCAATCTTGGCGACCTTCATTTTTTTGACCAAGAGTATGATGATGCAATCGGAAACTTTTCGGACGCAATCCGTCCTATCAACAACTTGCAGGTCCATAATATGAACCTCCGCGATTTTATCACCTTGATCAGGAACAAATTAAAAATAGGACTCTGTTTCGAAAAGATCAGCTCATACGAGGAAGCGCTCACTTTTTACTCCGATTCGACACAAGACGCGAAAAGATTTATTTCCTATCATTTAAAAAAAGCTAATCCCTTTGAGTTCATTGATGTCAAGCAAGAACAGGCTCTCACTATCGAACCCGAAGTTTTCTTCTCGTCTTCGTTAAATGACTTGCTGCAAATTATAGTGCAATGCTTTATTTCTGATATATACATTCAAGAAAAAATGGGGCTCGAAGGCATTACAACTATAAAGGTCCAAGTAGCTCTCGGGGCTTTTCTGGCTCTTACGGATAGTGTATCAAGCATCTGTGGGCGGAATAACCTGATTATCGCCAACAGCTTTCTGCATCTAGGGAAGTTACTTTATTTTAAAAACAGTTCGTTCCCAACCGGAGAACTTGGGACAGAAAATAGCTCTTATCCAGAGTGGATGGCCGCACGCTTGAGCCTTGTACGTAAAACAATCAAGCCGGCGGAAGACAATGAAAAAGAGGCAGGCAAAAGACAGCCTTTGCTAGCGTATTCCATGTATTTATTAGCATTAGACGAGGTTCTAAGCGCCCGGGGAAATATATTTAAAAAATTTTCCGCAAAAGGTGGTATCTCATTACTGGATCACTTTTATACAGTTTACAAAGAGGATGGTAAAGGACCTTACCTGAATGACCAGGGCATCCCCGTTAAAAATTTATTACCGGATTATTTCGAAGCGCTTAATCGTTACCTGGAAAATAAAAACGAAAGCTTAACGGCCAATTATTATAAGTATATCGCGAACCTACTTACGTCCATTGGCGACTGTATTTTAGGATTTTATGGCCTTCACATCCATGTTTCGCAAAGCATGACTATGGTGATAGACAATAAGAACTACGGCAACCTCGATGCAATTAATATATTTTCATCAGATAAGCTTATCGAGAAAACCGCAGATTTCCAAGATGCACTTTATACAAGCGCCGACACTTTTTTTTCGGTAGCCGATGTCTTTCGTTGTTATTATTTATCGTCACTATATTTCCTTAAATCCGGGCGAAGCTTTAGTGCAGGTTTCCAGTACAGAAAAATCTTACATGCTCTTAAGCTGCTTGTCTCAAACAAGGCAAAAAATCCCATGAATAAAACCTTAATTGATTTTTTAGAAAGGACTATAGTTAAGAAAGCGCTGGATATTGCCAGTGCAGGTTCCGGCAGAGCAGATATACATATGTTGGAAAAAGCAGTCCATTATTCTCTCCAAAAATCAGATCGGAAACTCCTTAGCAACCAAATCGCCAACCACCCTGCTACCCGGGAAATCGGGTTGCTTTTCGAATACATTAAGCTAAAACTTGACTGCCCACCTAAGGATATTAGACGAATCATTAATTCAAACTTTTCTGTTGCAACACAATATGTCCGGATTATGGAACTGGATTATTACAGTAAATACGTATATAAGGTAAATTTTGCTGATATCTTGGACAACCACAAAAAACTTTACAATAAACAAAATGAAAAAAAACTTTATAATAAACAGAATGAAATTATTGATTATCTCTATAGCATGAATTCACTTTTGCGGATTCTAAAAATTTATGGAACAGATTACATGTTAAGTGCAAGTTTTGTGGGCTACATTCATTTCAGGATTGCAAATTTTTTAATCAAAATTAAAATTCTTGGACAGAAAACTCAGCAGCTGCTAACTACACGATTAAGAGAACTTATGGGTGACAACTCCAGAGTATCAACCGACCCGTTATATCATTTTTGCATGGCTAAAGATCATTATGAAGATGCGATACAACTTCATACAGCAGGAAGCGTTTACAAAAAAACGGTGAAAGACATGATTTATTTGGAAGATGACTTTAATGATGATGATTATCATTTCGGTGCCGCTTTGGACAGATATATTTTAGTAAAAGAAGGATTTAAAGAAAAAATAAAAACTTGTGACGACGAAATTCAAAAAATAAAATCGTCAAACAATGCAGTCTGCTGAAATCTAAATAAAAAGCCCGCCGTCGCTCTTCGAGCTATGGCGGGCAATTCGTGAAGAATACCAGCAATCGATACGTCGAAAATGATTTGAATATATTTATCGCTTGCTTTGCTAACAGAAACAGAGGCGAAATTTTATGGGAGCAATTCGGGAAGTTGGCCGCGACCGAATAACCAGATTCATTATCTGTCGACCCGGCCCTGCGCTGACAAAGCCTGGAGGCCAAGCACCTTGCCGTTACCCTCCCTTGCTACGACCTTGGCCCTTCCCTTACCGTAATTACGAACATTGCCATTGCCGCTGAGCGACGCTTCAAAAGAATCGGAACTGGAAATGAATACATCCCCGTTACCTGCGGTCACGATCCGCGCATGCTGGGCTTTCACGTCACGGGCGTCGACATCACCATTGCCCTTATGATCAACAACAAGCGAAGCCACACGTCCCTCCAATTGAACGGCACAGTTGCCGCTTGCTTGCAGCACAAAAGCATCGCCGTCGATCCCGAGCACCTGCAGCTGCGCATTGCCATGCAGTCGAACCGAATCAAGCCGTGGAAGACGAATGTGAATCGTGAGCCGAAGACCTTCCAGATACGGCATCCTGCCACCGGGCGCTACCTTTGAAACGGTGAGGACACCGCCGTATTCCACTGCCTGAAAATAATCTATCAGGTTGTCGTTCACCTCAAACAGCACCTGGTAGGATTTGCCCGATTCAACCACTACCCTGCCGTTAATATCTTCCAGGTCAATCCGGTGAAAATTTGATGCCGGGTACGTCTTTTCGGTCAGGGTGGCCGCACCGCGCACAACCGGGGTCTGGGCAAAAAGAACGCAGGAAACACAAAGTGAAAAAACAAGGCACGCGCTCCGCGTCAGAAAAGTTTGCAGCATAAAAAGATTTGAACAAAGCTACCCGCCTACCGCCCCTCAACCGCCTCAAATTATGATTTGAGCTATACCCGTGGCAGAAAAAGAGGACGGCTATTACGCATCTGCCTTCCGTTTCAGCTGGTCGAGGTAGGCACTGGGGGTGACCCCGGTGATTTTTTTGAAGGCCCTGTTGAAAGTTGCTTTCGAATTGAAACCGCAGTCATAAGCGATCCCCACCAATGTCTGGGTCTGAAACTCGCCATACAGCAGCTTTTCCTTTATGGCTTCGATGCGGAAGGTGTTTACAAAATCATTGAAATTCTGCCCGAAGCCCCTGTTAATGACCTTGGATAAAATAATGGGACTCGCGCCCAGCAGCATGGAAAGGGAAGCCAGTGAAAGCTCCGGATTCTCATACGCCTTTTTCTCTTTCATCAAACCGAGCAAGGAATCTTTCCAGCGGTCGACCAGCTCATCGGCCCCAACTTTCCCGGAAGCCGTGTCGATCTCGATCTCCGCAACCTCCTCCGGCGCCGGCAGGGCATGATTGGCCGGGTAGTTGAGCACGAGCATGGTGCGGTTGTGCAGCAGGTCGGCAATGAAGGCAATGCCCGCTTTCACCGAATTGGAATAACCCGTAATGGCGATATAGTAGTAGATGATGGCGAACAGGAGGAAGTACCACCAGTTGCTCCAGTAATTCGTATTGATGAACAAGGAGGCAAAGTAAAAGCCCGCGCGCAATACAAGCATCAGCAGGAAGGCGATCAGAAAACCGCGCACCCAAAAAAAGGTGACCCGGTCGGCATAGCTGATCACGTGCAGCATGAGCTTGCGGAACAGCCGGTAATAGCGCAGGCTCAGTAGAAAATAGAACAAC
>Ga0247771_1000453_pt1 | contig 12958 bp, 10 predicted proteins | sample UWRJL197509C6_FD_179948 | JGI IMG/M metagenome (GOLD analysis project Ga0247771, IMG submission 179948) | Plant litter microbial communities from Arlington Agricultural Research Station in Wisconsin, United States - UWRJ-L197-509C-6 | ecosystem: Environmental > Terrestrial > Plant litter >...
CTTGAACTCCAGGCCCACGTGCGCGGCCGGGCCGTTGGGCATCAGCATCGGGATGGTGAGCGGCGAGACCTTGCGCAGGCCCTGCTGCTCGAGGAGGTCGTCCTGGTTGAGCAGGGTCATCGCGCCACCGATGCCGGTGCCGACGATCACCGCCAGCCTGTCCAGGTCCACGGTGTCGTCGCCGTGCCCGGCGTCGGCCCACGCCTGGCGAGCGGCGATCATGGCCACCTGCTCGCTGCGGTCGAGCCGACGGGCTTCGACCCTGGGGAGCACCTCGGTCGGGTCGACCGCGAGCTTCGCGGCGATCCTCACCGGCAGGTCGAAGCGCTCGACCCAGTCCATGTCGATGGTCGACACGCCGCTGCGACCGGCGAGCAGCGCGTCCCAGGTGGAGGCGACATCGCCACCGAGCGGGGTGGTGGCACCCAGCCCGGTGACGACGACGTCGTGGTTAGTGGTCATGCCTTGCTAGCGATGTAGGTCACCGCATCGCCCACGGTCTTGAGGTTGGCCAGCTCGTCGTCCGGGATCTTCACGCCGAACTTGTCCTCGGCCTGCACGGCGATCTCCACCATGGACAGCGAGTCGATGTCCAGGTCGTCCACAAAGGACTTCTCGACCGTCACGTCGTCCGCGGCCACACCGGCGACCTCTTCGACGATCTCGGCAAGCCCCTTCTGGATGTCCTCGTTGCTCACTGAAAATCCCTTCCTTCACGCATCGGACGGCTGGAACGGCTGTCCCGTCCCGCCGGAACACACTTGGGGCCTGACATCACGGGCACCGGACGACCTGTCCCGCGTAGGACAGGCCGGCTCCGAAGCCCACCAGCAGCACCACGTCGCCGCTGGAGATCTCGCCTGCCGCTCGCATGTGGTCGAGCGCCATCGGGATCGAGGCGGAGGAGGTGTTGCCGGACTCCACGATGTCACGTGCGACGACCATGTCCTCACGCGCACCCTTGGCGCGCAGGCGCTTCGCGATCGCCTCGACGATCCGGAGGTTCGCCTGGTGGGGCACGAACACGTCCACGTCGGACATCTTCAGGCCCGCCAGCTCGACCGCGCGGATCGCCACGGGGGCGATCTGGGTGGTCGCCCAGCGGAACACCGCCTGGCCTTCCTGGTGGATCGAGGAGTGGCGGTCGGCGATGGCGATGGTGTCCGCCATGTCGCCCGCACTGCCCCACACGACCGGCCCGATGGCCGGTTCGTCGCCCGCGCCGACGACGACGGCGCCCGCCGCGTCGGCGAAGATGATCGCGGTCGACCGGTCGGTCGGGTCCACCCAGTCGGTGAGCTTCTCCGCGCCGATGACCAGCACGTTCTTCGCGCTGCCCGACCGGACCATGTCCGAGGCCGTGGCCAGCGCGTAGCAGAACCCGGCGCACGCGGCGTTCACGTCGAACGCGGGCGCCGCGGTCACGCCCATGCGCTCGGCGACCTGCGCGGCGGCGTTCGGGATGGGCGACGGCATGGTGCAGGTGGCGACGATGACCGCGCCGATGTCGCTCGGCTGGAGGCCGGAGTCGGCGATCGCCTTCGAGCCCGCGTCCACGGCCATGTCGACGAGCAGCTCGTCCTTGCCGGCGAACCGGCGGTTGACGATGCCGACCCGCTCGCGGATCCACTCGTCCGAGGTCTCCATGGTCTTCGCGAGGTCGTGGTTGCTCACGACGTTCTCGGGCTGGTAGCTGCCGATCCCGAGGATGCGCGTGCCCGTCGGGCCCGAGGGGAGGGAGAACGTGGTCATCGGGCCGCCTCCGCGGTGGCCAGGAGCTCGGCGACCTTGTCGAGGTGCTCCGGAGTCTTCAACGCCAAGGTGGGGGTGCCCTTCAACTCGCGCTTGGCCAAGCCCGTCAACGCGCCCGCGGGCGGCAGTTCGACGACCGCGTGCACGGCGTGCTCGGCCAGGGTGGCCTGGCAGGTGTCCCACCGCACGGGGCGGGTCACCTGTGCGATCAGCCGGTGCAGCACGTCCGCGCCATCGGTGACGACGGCGCCGTCGGCGTTGGAGAGCAGCGGCAGCACCGGGTCGTGCGTCGTGATGCCCGCGGCGCGGGTCCGCAGCGCGTCCTCGGCGGTGGCCATGAACGAGGTGTGGAACGCGCCCGCGACCTGGAGCTTGCGGATCTTCGCGGTGCCGGGCGGTGACTCGACGAGCTGGTCGAGCGCGTCGAGCGGGCCCGCGGCGACGATCTGGCCCGCGCCGTTGCGGTTGGCGGGCGCGAGGCCGAGTTCGGCCAGCCGCGCCAGCACCTCCGCCTCGTCGCCGCCGAGGACGGCGGCCATGCCGGTCGGGTGCAGCGCGCACGCGGCGGCCATCTCGGCCCCGCGCGCGGCGGCCAGCGCCACGGCGTCGTCGGCGCTGAGCACGCCCGCCATGGAGGCGGCGGCGAGCTCACCGACGGAGTGGCCCGCGATGATCGTGTCCGACGGCAGGTCGACGCGCTTGCGCAGCTCCTCGAACGCGAGCAGCGCCAGCGCCACGACGAGCGGCTGGGTGATCGCCGTGTCCTTGATCTCCTCGGCCTCGGCGGTGGTGCCGAGGCGCACCAGGTCCAGGCCCGTGGCCTTGGACCAGGAGGCGACCCGCTGCTCGGCGCCGTCGAGTTCGAGCCAGGGGCTGAACATGCCGGGGGTCTGCGAGCCCTGTCCGGGTGCGAGGAGTGCGATCACAGTGCAACTGAACACGGTCGGGGCCGTTCCCACTCATGCCGTCGCACACGAAGTACGAGGGTCGGATTTGTAGGGTTCCTACAAAAGTTGCGCCGAAGTGTCCGAAGAACGTCGTCAGGAGTTGTGCACAGCGACCTGTGTCACCTACCTCCGCGTGCGGTGTCCGTCACACCGGGGTACCGCAAAGCGACAGATCACCACAAACCACGGGCCTTGGCGAGCCGTCCGACCGAGAGCGCGATGCGCAGCACCAGCGCGTCGCGGGCGTCGTGCGCGTTGCGCCCGGTGAGCTCGGTGACCCGCCGCAGGCGGTACCGGACGGTGTTCGGGTGCACGAACAGCTTGCGCGCGCAGGTCTCCAGGACGCCGCCGACCTCCAGGAACGTGTCCACGGTCTCCAGCAGCGACCCGCTCGCCTCCTCCAGCGGCCGGGCGATCCGGTCCACCAGCTGCCACTCGGCCTCCGGGTCGCCCGCGAGGGCCCGTTCCGGCAGCAGGTCGAGCGACCGCACCGGTCGCGGCGCGGTGGGCCAGCCGACGACCGCCCGCAGCCCGGACAAGGCGTCGCTGGCGCTGCGATGGGCTTCGGCCAGGCTGGCCACCGTCGGCCCGGCCACGACCGCGCCCTCGCCGAACGCCTCGGCGATCCGGCCCAGCACGTCGCCGTCGTCGGTCTCGCCGCCCAGCACGACGACCAGCCGCGAACCCTGCACGCTCAGCAGGACCGGCCGCGAGATGCGGGCCGCGCGGCTGCGCACCTCGTAGACCACGGCGGGCGGGTCGTCCGACGGCGGGTTGCCGACCAGCACTGTCGCCTCCGCCGCCGGGTCCCAGCCGAGCGCGGACGAGCGGGACAGCAGCGACTCCTCGGCGTCCCCTCGCACGATCCCGTCCACGACGAGCGCTTCGAGCCGGGCGTCCCACGCGCCCCTGGCCTCCGCCGCGGCGGCGTAGGACGTGGCCGCGGAGAACGCGATCTCCCGCCCGTACCGGAGCACGCCCTCGGTGAGCCGGGCGCGTTCCTCGTCGTCGGCGGCGAGCCGGGGGAGCTGCTGCTCGAACAGCTCCAGCGCGATCCGGACCAGCTCCACGGTCTGGCGCAGGCTCACCCACCGGGAGATGTCCTTGGGGGCGGACCGGAACGCCTCGGCCGTCAGCCGGATCGCCTGGCGCGGATCGTCCAACCAGGACACGAACCCCGCCACGCCGTTCTGGATCAGCAGCAGCACGCTGGCCCGCTGGTCGGCGGGCATCCGCCGGAACCACGGCAGCCTGCGCTCCATCTCCGACACGCTGGACGCGGCCAGGTCGCCGGAGGCGCGCTCCAGGTCGCGCAGCGTCGAGCGGGACAGCTCGGGCCAGGCCTGCTGCCCATCCGCACCGGCTGAGCTGGTCATACCGACAACGATCGCACGTCCGGGTGACAGAACGCCCCGGAGGGTGCGCCCGGCCCTACGTTCCAGGCGTAGCCCCGGCAGTGGGAGGTCCGGTCGTGCGGAGTTTCGTCTCAGTCGGTCTGGCGGTGGTCGCGGTGCTGTCCTCGGCCTCCGTGCCGTCGTTCGCCTCGTCCGACCCACCGGACCCGCTCGCGGAGTTCCTCGGCCAGCAGCCGACGTGGACCGCCTGCGCCCAGGGGCTGGAGTGCGCCGACGTCGTCGTGCCGCTGGACTACCGCGAGCCCCCCTCGGGGAAGCTCTCGCTGCGGGTCAGCCGCAAGAAGGCCTCCGGGCCCCGCCGGGGCGTGCTCGTGGTGAACCCCGGCGGGCCGGGGGCGTCGGGGCTGACCCTGCCCGCGTTCTTCGCGACCACGCCGCTGGGGAAGTCCTACGACCTGGTCGGCTTCGACCCCAGGGGCGTCGGCGGCTCGACGTCGCTCACCTGCCGGACGGTGCCGGAGATCGCCACCGCCGACTCGCGCCCGCCGGACGGCGAGTTCGCGAAGTGGGCGGCGGAGGCGAGGGCCGCCGAGGACGCGTGCGAGCGCGCCTCGGGCGGGATGCGCCGGTTCATCAACACCGCGAACACCGCGCGGGACGTCGACGTCATCCGGACCGTCCTCGGCGAACAGAAGATCAACTACTTCGGCTACTCCTACGGCACGTACCTCGGCGCCGTCTACGGCTCGCTGTTCCCCGAGCACCTGGACCGCAGCGTCCTGGACTCCTCGGTGCACCCGGAGAAGCTGTGGCACGAGCAGTTCAAGGGCCAGGCGATCGCGACCCGGCGCAACGTCGACCTCTGGTCCGCGTGGGCGGCGGCGTGGGACGACACCCTGCACCTCGGCACGTCCGCCGCGGAGGTCGTGGCGACCGTGGAGCAGGTCTCCGCGAGCCTCGCGGCCGACCCGGCCCGCGGGCCCACGCGGACCGAGTTCGACGCCGCCATCGGCGTCGGCGCCCGCTTCCGCCCGCTGTGGGGCGACGTCGCGGCCGTGGTCGGCGAGCTCCGCCGCGGCGGCGACACGCACGCGGCGGCCGAGCGCGGCGCCAGGATGGCGACGATCGCGCGCGACGAGCTCCGGTCGGGCGTCTACGACACGGTCACCTGCGAGGCGGACTGGCCGCGCGACGTGGAGACGTACTACGAGGAGATGCGGGTGTTCCGCGACCGCTACCCGTACGGCTTCGGCGTGGTCCGCGCCGCGCCCACGGCGTGCACCTTCCGCACGTTCACCCCGCCGGAGCCCATGGTCGCGCTCAAGCGCGACGGCTACCCCGTCGGAGTGGTCGTGCAGGCCGAGGGCGACACCCAGACCCAGTACGAGAGCGGCCCCGCGATGGCGGGAGCACTGGGCGACAACCTGATCACGGTGCTGGACGAGGGCAAGCACGGGATCTACGGCAGCGGCAACGCCTGCGTGGACTCGGCCGTCGAGCGCTACCTGCTCGACGGCGTGCTGCCCGGCAGCGCGTCGACCTGTCCGGGAGACCCCCGACCCGACCCGGTCGCGGGGTCCGCGAGGTCGTTCGAGTCCACTGTGGAGTCCCTCGGACGGGGAGCGGCCCGCTAGACGAAAACCGCCCGGCGCCAGTGGCACCGGGCGGTTCCCTCTCCCCGGTCCCCACCGGTCCCTCCACTGTGAACCGGGTTCGCGGGAAACGCCAATCGGTCACCCTTTCGTGCCAGCGCGCCGAATTGCCCGGTGGTCCGAGTTCGGGAAACCATTTCCCTCGACCGTGAACACAGGTAAACGAAGAAAGTAAGGAGGGCGTCGTGGGCTCCCAGATCACCGAAGGTCTTGGACAGGCCTGGGCCATGATCGCCACTTTCGTGCCGAAGCTGCTCGGCTTCGCGCTCGTCATGCTGGTTGGTTGGTTCATCGCCAAGGCGCTGTCGAAGGCCGTCGGCTTCCTGTTGAAGCGGGTCGGCTTCGACCGCCTGGTCGACAGGTCCGGTCTCGGCTCGATGATGGCGCAGTCCCCCGTGGACGCGTCCGGCCTGATCGTCAAGCTCGTCTACTACTTCGTGCTGCTGATCGCCCTGCAGCTCGCGTTCGGCGTGTTCGGCACGGGCAACGCCGTGAGCGCGCTGCTCAACGACGTGATCGCGTACCTGCCGCGCATCGTGGTGGCGCTGGTGCTGATCCTGGTGGCCTCGGCCATCGCCAAGGCCGTGCAGGGCCTCGTGACCGGCGCGCTCGGCGGCCGGTCCTACACGAGGATGCTCGGCACGATCACCTACGGCTTCATCATGGCGCTGGGCGTCATCGCCGCCCTGAACCAGCTCGGCATCGCCGTCTCGGTGACCATGCCGGTGCTGATCACCGTGCTCGCGACGGTGGCGGGAGTCATCGTCATCGGCGTCGGTGGTGGCCTCATCCGCCCCATGCAGCAGCGCTGGGAGGGCTGGCTGACCCGCGTGCAGGACGAGGCGGCCCAGACCGCCCCGGCCCCGCGCCGCTCGCAGGAGCCGGTCACGGCGGGCGCCCGTCGCCACGCCGCCGCGCAGCCGATGGGCTCCGACGCCCCGACGCCGCCCGCGGGCATGCCGATGCAGTCCGGCGAGTAGTTCGCGCCGTTCCCTCCCCACGAGGGCCGTCCCGCAACCGCGGGGCGGCCCTCGTGGCGTCACCCGGAGAGGTGGATCGACGTCGCTCCGCCGGGTGACCCGAAAACGCCGACAGGGCGTCCCCACCGAAGCGGGAACGCCCTGTCGGCGTTTTCGGAAGAGCTTGTCCTACGCGGCGCGCTTGCGGCGCACCAGGACCATCGCCACGGCGCCCGCGCCGACCAGGCCGAGGCCCGACAGCAGCAGCCAACCGGGCGACGCGCCGGTGGAGGCCAGCGGCGGCTGGGCCTCGCCGCCGCCACCCGCGACGGGGGTCGTGGTCGTGACCGGGACCGTCTCGGACGAGGAGGTGACCTCGCTCGACGAGGGGGGAGCGGTCTCGGACGACGGCGTGCTCGGCTTCGACTCCGTGGTGGTCGTCGTCGTGGACGAGCTGGGCGCGGTGGGCTTCACGCACGCCTCGGTCTTGAGCGTCTTGGAGTAGTTGTACTGGTTGCCGTCCGACGCCTTCACCGTGATGGTGTAGGTGTGGGCCACGTCGCCCGCACGGCTCCAGTTCTTCTCGTAGCTCTCGCCGAACGACGTGTTGACCAGTTCGGCCTCGCCGTCCTTGACCACGATGGTGTTGCCGTTCCGGGCGTAGGACGCGAGTTTCACGCTCACCACGGACTTGTCCGCGACGCACTCGGCCTTGGCGGTCGGAGTGTGGGCGGAAGCCGGGATCGCCAGTGCCAACAAGGTCAGACCGGAGGTGGCGGCCACCGTGATCGCACCGAGAACTCTGCCTGCCATGTGGTCTCCTGCTCTGGATTACGTGCGAAATCACGAGATGTGAAATGCCAATGGGTCACTCTTTCGGGTGACGCCGCACGGCACGGTAGCAGCGCACCGGTGATCGAAAGGTAGCGGCCCGGACACGCTCTGGTCACGGCTGGGTCAGGACTCGGCGGAAGATCATCCGGTGGGGTACAAGCGGGCAGCCGGACGCCGGGGGCTCACCCGTCCGATGTGGACGTGTGCCTAGTGGACGACATCGCCCCAGCTCACGTAGGTGAAACCCGTGGTGGCGAGGTCTCCTGCGGACGGTCGGCGCTCGCCGTCGTGCAGCACCAATAGGCCCTCGCGATAGCCGCGACCGAGGTCCGCCGTGACCACCTGGGCGCCGTCGGAGTGCTCCACCGAGTCCAGGCCGTGACCTGATTCCACGACGAAGTCGCCGAGCACCCGATTTCGCCCATTCCGGTCGTAGCGCACGAACCGCGAGTCGCCCTGGCTCGACGCGATCAGCTCGCCGCCGCCGTTGCGGCCCTCGGCGATGGTGAGGCCCTCGGCGTCCGCGCTGAGCCACTTGCCGCCGAAACCGGGGTCGGGACCGTCCGCGACGCACTCCTCGGTCGCCTCGTCGTACCGTTGGGGCGCCCCGAACGAGCGAACCTCGTCCACCAGTTCGGGTGACCCGAAACCGGTGGCCCGCAGGGGGATCCGCCAGATCCCGACGTCCTCCTGCGCCACGTACGCGACCCCGTGGTCGGAGTCCACGACCATGCCCTCGGCCTGCGGCCCGTCGCCGGGATCGCCGCACGGGGTCCACGTCGTGCCGTCCGGCATGACGAAACTCGACGGCAGGTCCACAGTGGACACCACCCGCGTGCCGACCGACCCGTTCGCGCCCGGCACCACGCGCAGCAGCGCGATCCGGGTCTCGCTGCGCCTGCTGGTCAGCACCAGCGGCGTGCCCGTGCGCCGGTCGACGCCCGCCGCCAACCCGTAGGCGTTGCGCTGGTCGTCCACGGCGGCCTCGGACGCGGAGAACACCGGCTTCGCGTTCGGGTCGGTCACGTCGGCGAGGACCTTCGAGCCGACCGCGGACCCGCGCCCGTCGACCTCGTAGACCCGGATCCGGTCGCGGCCCCGGTCGCTCACGAACGCGAGGTTCCGCCGCCGACCGCCGACCCGGACCCCGGCGAGCACGTCGACGTTGTTGAACCGCCCCGGCTTCGCCTCCGGCATCGGCGCGGGCGGGGCCGGGTAGAGGCCCAGCGTCCGCCCCTCGAGGTCGAACGCGGCCAGCCCGCCCTCCTTGAGGGTGCCGAGCACGACCGTGCGCTCCGGCCGCGTGGGGTGCACCCAGACGGCCGGGTCGTCCGCGTCGGCGTTGGCCGGACCGGCGGCTGAGTCGTCGACGAAGGCCTGCGTCTGCGCGGTCGGGACGACGACCGCCGGGGAGGTGGGAACGGGCGTCAGGAGGAGGACCAGGGGCAGCAGGAAGGGGGAGGGGACCATGATCCGCGACGCTAGTGAGCCCGGATGAACCCCCGGTGTACGGCGAACGAGTGCCACACGTCACAACAGCTGACGGAACACGGGATCCGCGCGACGATGTTCCGGCAACTAGGAGACGTGCGTTCCGGGGTCGGTGGAAGTCCGAACCGGTGGTGACAGCCCACGACCCGCGAGCCCCGTGGCCCGCGGTTGACCCGGTGGAACTCCGGGGCCGACGGTGAGAGTCCGGATGAGAGGCGCGCACGCCACCGGTGTTCGGCGTGCCGCCGCACCGGTGCCGCGCCGCGCCCCGGACCGCCCTGGGGATGGAGGCCGCGGTGCACGTGTTGCTGGAGCAGGGTTTCACCGTTCTGGGGCAGAAGATCGCCTACGCCGAGTTCTTCGGCCAGCTGTTCGCGCTGGCCGTGGTGTTCCTGGCGCAGCGGCGGTCGCTGTGGACGTGGCCGGTGCAGCTGGCGTCGGTCGCGCTCCTGTTCACCGTCTACCTGTCCGCCCAGCTCGGCGGCCTCGCCGTGCGCCAGGTCGTGGTCGGGCTGATCGCGTTCTACGGCTGGTACGCGTGGCTGCGCAGGCGCGACCCGGTGTTCGGCGTCGTGGTGCGCAAGGGGTCGACGGTCGAACGGCTCGCCGTCGTGGCCGCGTTCGTCGTCGGCACGGTCGCGTTCGCGCTGGTCCTGGACGCGCTGCACGCGTCGTGGGCGCCGTGGCCGGACGCCGCGATCTTCGTCGGCACCGTGCTGGCGTTCGCCCTGCAAGGTCTGGGCCTGGTCGAGTTCTGGATCGTCTGGCTCGCGGTCGACGCGATCGGCGTCCCGCTCCAGATCCAGTCCGGCCTGTACTTCAGCGCGTTGATCTACACCGTGTTCGCCGTGCTGGTGATCCGCGGCTGGCTCGACTGGAACCGCGCGGCCAAGCGCACCGCCGTGCAGGCCACGGCCTGAAACGCCACGTGGGGAGCCCCGCGAACGGGACTCCCCACGTGGTCCGGGCGCTTACGCGAGTCCGGCGTCACCCGTGGACGGGGCGGCGGCGCGAACGTCGTCGATCTTGTACTGCTGGGCGGCCTTCACGACCAGCGCCGGGTCGATCTCGCCGCGCTTGGCCAGCGCGGCCAGCGTCGCGACGATGATCGACTCCGTGTCGACCAGGAAGTGCCTGCGCGCGGCCGGGCGGGTGTCGGAGAAGCCGAACCCGTCCGTGCCGAGCGTGTGCATGTCCGTCGGCACGTAGGGCCGGATGAGGTCCGGAACGGCCTTCATCCAGTCCGACACCGCGATCACGGGACCGGTCGACTCGGAGAGCACCTTCGTCACGTACGGGACGCCGGGCTCGTTCTCCGGGTGCAGCAGGTTCTCCCGCTCGACCTCCACGGCCTCGCGGCGCAGCTCCGAGTACGAGGTCGCGGACCACACGTCGGCCCGCACGCCCCACTCCTCGGCGAGGATGCGCTGGGCGTCGACCGCCCACGGCATCGCCACGCCGGACGCCAGCAGCTGGGCCTTCGGGCCGTCGCCCGCCGGAGCCGCCTGGTACCGGTAGAGACCGCGCAGCAGGCCCTCGACGTCGAGGCCCTCCGGCTCCGCGGGCTGCTGGTACGGCTCGTTGTAGACGGTCATGTAGTAGAAGATGTTCTCGGCGTTCTCGCCGTACATCCGCCGCAGGCCGTCCCGCACGATGTGGCCCACCTCGAACGACCACGCGGGGTCGTACGCGACCACGGCGGGGTTCGTGTGCGCCAGCAGCAGCGAGTGGCCGTCCGCGTGCTGGAGGCCCTCACCGGTCAGCGTCGTGCGGCCCGCCGTCGCGCCGAGCACGAAGCCCCGCGCCATCTGGTCCGCCGCGGCCCACAGACCGTCGCCCGTGCGCTGGAACCCGAACATCGAGTAGAAGATGTAGATCGGGATCATCGGCTCGCCCTGCGTGGCGTAGGACGTGCCCACGGCCGTGAAGGACGCCGTCGACCCGGCCTCGTTGATGCCCTCGTGCAGGATCTGGCCCTGTTCGGACTCCTTGTACGCGAGCATCAGCTCGGCGTCCACGGAGGTGTACATCTGCCCGTTGGGGTTGTAGATCTTCTGCGACGGGAACATCGAGTCCATGCCGAAGGTCCGCGCCTCGTCCGGGATGATCGGGACGAGCCGCTTGCCGATCTCCGGGTCCTTCGCGAGGTCGCGCACGAGCCGCACGAACGCCATGGTCGTGGCGACCTGCTGCTTGCCCGAGCCGCGCTTGAGGACGTCGTAGACCTTGTCGTCCGGCAGCTTCAGCGCCTTCGCCGGGTTCCGCCGCTCCGGGACGAACCCGCCGAGCTGCTTGCGCCGCTCCAGCAGGTACTGGATCTCCGGGGAGTCCGGGCCGGGGTGGTAGTACGGCGGCAGGTAGGGGTCCTTCTCCAGCTGCTCGTCCGTGATCGGGATGCGCAGGCTGTCGCGGAACATCTTCAGGTCCGCGAGGGTCATCTTCTTCATCTGGTGCGTGGCGTTGCGCGCCGCGAAGTGCGGGCCCAGGCCGTAGCCCTTGATGGTCTTGGCGAGGATGACCGTCGGCTGGCCGTGGTGCTCCACGGCCGCCTTGTACGCCGCGTACACCTTGCGGTAGTCGTGGCCGCCGCGCTTGAGGTTCCACACCTCGTCGTCGGTCATCGGCGCGACCAGCTCCTTGGTCCGCGGGTCGCGGCCGAAGAAGTGCTCCTTGACGTACGCGCCGTCGTTGGCCTTGTACGTCTGGTAGTCGCCGTCGGGCGTGGTGTTCATCAGGTTCACCAGCGCGCCGTCGCGGTCCGCGTGCAGCAGCGAGTCCCACTCGCGGCCCCAGACGACCTTGATGACGTTCCAGCCCGCGCCGCGGAAGAACGACTCCAGCTCCTGGATGATCTTGCCGTTGCCGCGCACCGGCCCGTCGAGGCGCTGGAGGTTGCAGTTGACCACGAACGTCAGGTTGTCCAGCTGCTCGTTCGCCGCGAGCTGGAGCAGGCCGCGCGACTCCGGCTCGTCCATCTCGCCGTCGCCGAGGAACGCCCAGACGTGCTGGTCCGACGTGTCCTTGAAACCGCGGTCGTGCAGGTAGCGGTTGAACCGCGCCTGGTAGATCGCGTTCATCGGGCCGAGGCCCATGGACACGGTGGGGAACTCCCAGAAGCCCGGCATCAACCGCGGGTGCGGGTACGACGGCAGGCCCTTGCCGAGCCCGCCGTGCGAGTACTCCTGGCGGAACCCGTCGAGCTGGTCCTCGCTCAGGCGCCCCTCGAGGAAGGCGCGGGCGTAGACGCCGGGGGAGGCGTGGCCCTGGATGAAGACCTGGTCGCCGCCACCGGGGTGGTCCTTGCCGCGGAAGAAGTGGTTGAAACCGACCTCGTAGAGGCTCGCGGAGGACGCGTAGGTCGAGATGTGACCACCGACACCCACACCGGGTCGCTGCGCGCGGTGCACGGTCATGGCCGCGTTCCAGCGGATCCACGCCCGGTAGCGGCGCTCGACCTCCTCGTCACCGGGGAACCACGGCTCCCTCTCGGTGGGGATGGTGTTCACGTAGTCGGTGCTGGTCAGGGACGGGATTCCGACGCCGCCCTCGCGAGCTTTCTCGAGGAGTCGGAGCATGAGGTAACGGGCACGCTGCTGGCCGCCACCCTTGAGCGCGGCGTCGAACGACTCCAGCCATTCCGCCGTCTCGTCCGGATCGATGTCCGGCAGGTGTGCGGCGAGACCGTCACGGATGACGCGCACCCGTTCGGGGGCGGTGCCGTTGTTCTGCGGGGCCAAGGGTTCTCCTCGCCAGGGTTACCGCCGGCTGGTGCCGGCGTTCACTGCGGGTTCAGGCGGTTTACCTGTCCATGATTCCTCATCGGCGCTCGTGCGACACCCCAGAGGACCCCCTACCGACCAGTAGTTCTGGATCGTGTCCCTCGCGCGCGCGGTATGAGGTGTGTTCAGTGTGCGTCATCCGGTCGGGTGACGGTTCAGGGGGGTCGGATTGCGGCGTGTCATGAGGTC
>Ga0247771_1000454_pt1 | contig 12924 bp, 16 predicted proteins | sample UWRJL197509C6_FD_179948 | JGI IMG/M metagenome (GOLD analysis project Ga0247771, IMG submission 179948) | Plant litter microbial communities from Arlington Agricultural Research Station in Wisconsin, United States - UWRJ-L197-509C-6 | ecosystem: Environmental > Terrestrial > Plant litter >...
CCCCTTAAAATTTGTCGGGCGGCAAGCTTTCCACCTGCCGTTTTGGCCCGACAAAGGGGCAAAACGAGGGGTCCCCGAGTCAAATCGGCCACAGCACGCTGGAACGAGCGCCACCGGGCGACCCAGCCGGATCAAGAGCCGCAGAGTGACCCACCTGGATCAAGCGCCGCAGGGTGACCCGCCGGGATCAAGCGCCGCAGGGTGACCCCGGCTGGAACAAGAGCCACCGGGCGACCCACCTGGATCAAAAGCCGCAGGTTAACCACGCCGCGACAGACAGCCACCGGGACGAAAAACCCCACACCCCGGCCTCAAAAACGCGCTCCGCAGAGGTCCCCCATCGAGCAGAACCCCCCGACGCACAACCTACAACCCACCACCGACAAAACCCGGTTCACCCGATCGGGCACTTCAAGAAACCCAACCCCCAGCTCACAGCGCCAACTTCATCCCCAGGTGCGATCCCACAAACCCCAACCGCTCGTAAAACCGATGCGCCTCCACCCGAGAAGCGTCGGTCGTCAACTGCACCAACCCACACCCCCGCCCCCGTGCCTCCTCAACGGCCCACAGCACCAACCGCTCACCCAACCGCTTCCCCCGCTGATCCCGCCGCACCCGCACCGCCTCGATCACCCCGCGGGTCATGCCCACCCGCGACAACCCCGGGATCACCGTCAACTGCAACGTCCCCACCACCTCCCCGCCGACATCCACGACCGCCAACACCTGCCGTGGATCGCCGACGATCTCCCGGAACGCCGCCAGGTACCCCGGATCCCCTGGCGCTTCCCGTCCGGCCCCCAACGGGTCGTCGGCCAGCATCCCCACGATCGCCGGAACGTCACCCTCGACAGCGACCCTGATAGTGAACTCCACGCACCCAACCCATCACTCTCGGTTAATGACACCGCCATGATCACCCATTAGCGTGCAAGACCATGAGCCCCTACACCTCGCGAACCGCGACCACGGTGCTAGCCCTGCTGCTCACCCTGTTCACCACCTTCGGCACCGCGACCGCCGTCCCCCAGGTCCAAGCCCAACCGGCCTGCGGCGTCACCTCCGGTTTCCCGAAGGCAGCGCTCTCCTCCCTCCCGACCCAGGCCACGGACACCGTCCGCCTCATCCAGCGCGGCGGCCCCTACCCGTACTCCCAGGACGGCGCCACCTTCCAGAACCGGGAGAAGATCCTCCCGGCCTGCTCCACCGGCTACTACCACGAGTACACCGTCAAAACGCCCGGCTCCTCCACCCGCGGCGCGCGCCGCGTCATCACCGGCAACGGTGGCGAGTACTTCTACACGGCGGACCACTACGCGAGCTTCAAGCTCGTCGACATCGGCAGGTAAAACCGGACACGCCCTGCCGATCTCCCCACCGGGGTGGGACCGGCAGGGCAGACTGGTCCGGTACTGGACTTGGGTTGCGAGGAGAGTGACGTGTACCGGGTGTTCGAGGCCCTCGACGAACTGGTCACGATCGTCGAGGAAGCGCGTGGAGTGCCGATGACCTCAGGGTGCGTCGTGCCGCGTGGCGACGTCCTCGAACTCCTCGACGACGTTCGTGATTCCATCCCCGCCGAGCTGGACGACGCGCAGGACGTGCTCGACCACAAGGAAGAGCTGGTCGGCAAGGCCGCGCACGAGGCCGAGACGGGTGTCAGCAAGGCCCGGTCGGAAGCCGAGCGGATGCTCTCCGAGGCGCACGCCGAGGCCGAGCGGATGCTGTCCGAGGCGCGCGCGCGGGCCGAGCGCATGGTCGGCGAGGCCGAGAACCAGGCCGAGCGGACCGTCGCGGCCGGTCGCCAGGAGTACGAGGACCTGGTGGGTCGCGCGCACTCCGAGGCCGACCGGATGGTGCAGGCGGGTCGGGCGAACTACGAGCGCGCCGTCGAGGAGGGCCGGGCCGAGCAGAACCGCCTGGTCGACCAGACGGAGGTCGTGGCGGCCGCGCACGCGGAGTCGGCTCGGGTGCTCGACGCGGCCCAGTCGGAGGCCATCAGGCTGCGCAACGAGTGCGACGCGTACGTGGACGGCAAGCTCGCCGACTTCGAGGACCTGCTGGCGCACACGCTGCGCAGCGTCGGCAAGGGCCGCTCGCACCTGCGAGGTCCGGCTGTCGCCGCGGCGTCCGCACCGTTCGACTACCACGACTGAACCTGACGTTCACCTGCGGATTTCGCCCACGGCCCACTCGTCGCGTACCCTGGAGCGGCTGGCCGTGGTAGGTCCCCCGACAGCGAAACCAACACATCATGTCTGAGCATCGTCACGCCTCCGCGCGTCCCACAGCAACCGGGCCCTGGGTCATCGACACCAGGGACATCGGTCGTAGAGCGGGCGGCAGCCGCCCTTACCAGCGGTCTGTCCCCGCGGCAGGCCTCGGCCTGCTCGACGTGATCGCGGTTCCGGAAGGCGGGACGGTCGAGCTCGACGTGTTGGCGGAGTCGGTCGTGGAGGGTGTGCTCATTTCCGGCACCGCGTCCACGGACGTGGAGGGGGAGTGCTCGCGCTGCCTCGACCCCATCGACGACCACGTCGAGATCAAGATCGTGGAGCTGTTCGCGTACCCGGACAGCGCCACGGACGAGACCACTGATGAGGACGAGGTCAGCCGGATCTCCGATGATCTGATCGACCTCGAACCTGTGGTGCGGGATGCCGTCGTGCTCGCGCTGCCGCAGGTGCCGCTGTGTTCGCCGGACTGCCTTGGGCTGTGCGTCGAGTGCGGGGGCAAGCTGGCGGAGCTTGGGCCCGACCACGGGCATGAGACGATGGATCCCCGCTGGGCCGCGTTGCAGGAGCGGTTCGGCGGGAATCGTGATAACTCGGAGGAGAACTAGTCGTGGCCGTCCCGAAGCGGAAGATGTCGCGCTCGAACACGCGCTCGCGCCGCGCCCAGTGGAAGACCAGTGCCGTGCACTTGGTGGCGTGCTCGAACAAGGCGTGCCGCGCCCCCAAGCCCCAGCACATCGCCTGCCCGACCTGCGGCCAGTACGACGGCCGCCAGGTTGTTCAGCCGGCCTGAGTCTCCTGGCGAAGGTAGCGGCGAACCGTGGGGGGTAGGTCGTCGCGTGATCGGTCCGCCGATCGCGCCCCGTTGCTCGAAGCGCTCGGCGTCCAACTGGACGCCGAGCTCCTCGTGCTCTCCTTGACACATCGGTCCTATGCCTACGAGAACGGCGGCTTGCCGCCGAACGAGCGCCTCGAGTTCTTGGGCGACGCGGTTCTCGGACTCATCGTCACCGACCATCTCTACAACACCCACCCCGATCTGCCCGAGGGGCAGCTCGCCAAGCTCCGCGCCAGCGTGGTCAACATGCACGCACTGGCGGGGGTCGCCCGAGGTCTGGGCGACGACGGACTGGGCGGCTACCTGCTCCTCGGTCGCGGGGAAGAGCTGACCGGCGGCAGGGACAAGGCGAGCATCCTCGCCGACGGCCTCGAAGCCGTCATCGGCGCGGTGTACCTGGAATACGGTATCGATACCGCGCGCAAACTTGTGCACAAGCTGTTCGACCCGTTGTTGGCCGAGGCGCCGTTGCGCGGCGCGGGCCTCGACTGGAAGACCAGTCTTCAGGAACTCACCGCCTCAGCAGGCCTTGGAGTGCCCGAGTACCGGGTGGACGACCAGGGTCCGGATCACCGCAAGGAGTTCACCGCGACCGTGGTCGTGGCGAGCAACACCTACGGCTCAGGCGATGGTCGCACCAAGAAGGAAGCCGAGCAGAAGGCGGCCGCGGCCGCCTATCGCGTGCTGTCGGAGCAGGCGCACCGTGATCGAGAAGCGGATGCGACCGAGAACGGCCATGCTGCTGGTAACTCGGCTTCACCCGAGACCTCACCCACCGAGGAAGTCTGACGCGATGTACGCCACCAACGTCCGCACCAACCGACGCGCACGCTCCGTCAACCGGCCCACCCGTCCCCTGAGCGCTTCGCGCAGCGGGGGCATCCAGGGGCTGGTGCTCGTCCGAGACACCGCCCAGGCGGGTGGGTGGATGCTGAAGCCCACCAAGCCGCAGGCCGCCGCGTACGAAGACCTGGAGGCCATCGAGGCTCTCGAGGCCGCCCGCGCGACCGAAGAGGACGCCCAGGCCGAGGCCTGAAGTCCCACCTGATTCACTAGGGCCGTGCCCGAACTCCCTGAAGTAGAGGTCGTTCGCCGCGGCCTGGACGCACACGTCTCCGGCCGGGTCATCTCGGCCGTGGAAGTGCTGCACCCGCGAGCAATCCGCCGCCACCTCCCCGGTGCGGCGGATTTTTCCGCGCGCCTTTCCGGCCAGACGATGCTCGCCGCCCGCCGTCGGGGCAAGTACCTGTGGGTCGACCTCGACGGCCCCGGCACCACCGACGGCGAGGCCATGCTCGCCCACCTCGGCATGAGCGGCCAGATGCTGGTCCAACCGTCCACCACCCCGGACGAGAAGCACTTGAGGGTCCGCATCGCGTTCGCCGACCAGGGCCCCGAGCTGCGCTTCGTCGACCAGCGCACCTTCGGAGGCCTGGCGCTCGCGGACATCGTCGAGGTGGACGGCACCAGGCTCCCCGAGCCGGTGGCCCACATCGCCCGCGACCCGATGGACCCGAAGTTCGACCCGGCCGCCGCCGTGAAGGCGCTGCGCTCCAAGCGCACCGAGATCAAACGCGCGCTGCTGGACCAGACCCTCGTCTCCGGCGTGGGCAACATCTACGCCGACGAGTCCCTCTGGCGCGCGAAGCTCCACGGCCTCCGCCGCGCGGACAAGCTCACCAAGGCGAAGACCGAAGAACTCCTCGGCCACGCCACCGACGTGATGAACGAGGCCCTCGGCCAGGGCGGCACGTCTTTCGACGCCCTGTACGTCAACGTGAACGGCCAATCCGGCTACTTCGACCGCTCCCTCGCGGCCTACGGCCAGGAACACAAACCGTGCACCCGCTGCGGCGCGATCATCATCCGCGAGCCGTTCATGAACCGCTCCTCCTTCTCCTGCCCGGTCTGCCAGCCGAAGCCGCGGTAGTCCCGCACCCCCTCTGACCTGCCGTTGGTCCGTCGCCAGCCCCGGATGGACCAACGCCGTGGACACTACTGCGCTATCCGTAGTAGTCTCCACAGCACATCACCGGGGAGAAGCGCCATGGACACAAGTCAGTTGTTGAAGGGGGTGCTGGACCTCGCCGTCCTTGCGGTTCTCCGCTCGGAAGACGGGTACGGCTACGACGTGCTGCGGAGACTTCGCGCCGGTGGGCTCGACGAGGTCGGGGACGCCTCGGTCTACGGGACCCTGCGCAGGCTCTACAACGCCGGTCTGCTCACCTCGTACGTCGTGCCGAGCGAAGAGGGACCGCACCGCAAGTACTACAGCCTCAACGAGCCGGGGCGGCAGCGCCTGGCCGAGTCGGGAAGGACATGGCGGTCGTTCGCGCACACGCTCGACGACCTGCTGGGGGTGGTGGCATGAGCAGCACGCACACTCGCGTCGAGGTCCAGGACTACCTGGCCCGGATGCGGACCGCGCTCGCGGACCTGCCGGACGTCGAGATCTCCGAGATCATGGACGACGCGGGCGCGCACGTGGTCGAGGTGGCCGACGAGCTGGGCGAGGAGTTCTCCGCCGATGCGCTCACCACCCGGCTGGGCACGCCCGAGGTGTACGCGCGGGAACTGCGCGCCGCCGCCGGGTACCCGCCCGCCGCGGCCAAGGCCGAGGTGCCGCCGAAGCCGGTGTTCGCCGCCAGGTTCGCGTTCTGGTCGCTGGTCGCGGGCACCGCGGCCGCGTTCGGCATGGGCATCGGCGGTCGGGACGGGTTCCCGCTCGCGCTGCTGGTGGCCGTGTTCGTGGTGTGGTCGATCGTGCTGCTCAACCGCAAGGAGCCGCTGATCGGTCAGGTCGGCGACCTCCCGGAGACGCTCGCCCTCAAGGCGGCGCTGGAGCAGGCCGAACAGGGTCCGCTGGGCAAGACGATCGTCTACCTGCGGTCGCTGCAACCGGCGTGGTGGCTCGCGCGGGCGTTCCTGATCGCGATCTCCGGCCTGGTCCTCGAGGGCATCGGCGTGGTGTTCCTGTTCAGCCTCGCGCTGGCGGCCCTCGCGCTGCTGTCGGGGCCGCGCGCCAAGACGGACCGCCGCTGGCTGTGGGTGAGCCTGCCCGCCGCCGCGTTCGCCGCGGGGACGCTGCTGTTCATCATCGGCTCGGTCATCCCGAACACCCGCTACAACGACAGCTACCCGACGTCGTACGCCCCGGTCCAGCGCACGGTGCCGAGCAACGTCTACGTGTTCGACAAGGACGGCAAGGCGCTCACGGACGTCTACCTGTACGACGAGGACGGCAAGCCGTTGGACTCCTCGTTCTACGGCTGCGGCGAGGACGGCCGGGAGTACCGCGAGGACAACCGGTACCCGAGGCCGAAGGTCGACTACGACAGCCGCGGGAACTGCCGCGAGATCGGTGGCGTGCCGTTCGCGGTGTCGATCCCGCGGACGTCGTCGTTCCCGTCGTCCGCGTCGGCGACGAGCACGCCCTCCGGTTCGGTCACGCCACCCTCGAGCGTGTCGGAGGCGCCGCCGACGGCGCCCACCTCGAAGTGACCGCGGGGGAGCGGGGCCGGTCGGGGGTCCCGCTCTCCCACTCTCCTACTGCTGGGTCGGTTCGCCGAGCCTGCGCAGCAGGGGCGTGGCGGCGAGGAGCAGTTCCTGCTCGGACGGCGTGAGCTGGGCGAGCCGGTCGGACAGCAGTTCGGCCTCGCCGTGCGCCATCGAGATGATCATCTCCCGGCCGGGTCCGGTCAGCTCCACGATCGTGGCGCGGCCGTCGGCGGGGTCGGGTTCGCGGTGCACGAGGCCGGAGGCCTCCAGTCCCGTGACGACCGTCGTGGCCGTCGGCTGGGAGCACAGGGCCCGCACGGCGATCTCGCCGATGCGCATCGGGCCGTGCATGGCTAATTCCGACAGCACCAGCATCTGGGTGGGCTGCAACCGGCGCACCGTCGCCGTCTGGCGGAGGCTGCGTACCAACCGGTGCACCGCCACGACGAGCTGCAGTGCTTCCTGGTTGGTCACACTGGTGGTGGTCATGAATGGGCCTCCGCGTGCTCACTCTGCGGTGAGCGATTGTCCGAATTCGGACAGGACATTCGCACTTTCGCACCACCGCTGTCCAGCGCACGCGACGAATAGTGTCCTCCTGCGCGGCGCGACCACACCTTTGCCGTAACGCTGCAGGTCGCGGCACCCCGTTCTACCGCCATCAGGATGAAAGACCGGCGCCTGTCAAAATCACGTCAATTCCGGCATCGCCGGTGTCAAGACGGCATCAACGAGCCACGATCGGGTGACCTTCCGGCGCACTGTGTGTCCATGTGGGAACAGGGTCACCACCGGGCAGACTGACCGACGTGGACGATCGACGCAGACGAGGCGAGTTGCGCATCTACCTCGGCGCGGCTCCGGGCGTCGGCAAGACCTTCGCCATGCTCGGCGAGGCGCACCGACGGCGTGAGCGCGGCACCGACGTGGTGGTGGGCTTGGTCGAGACCCACGGCCGGGAGAAGACCGCCGAGCTCCTCGACGGCCTGGACGTGCTGCCGCGCTCCCGCGTGGCGCACCGCGGCCTGGTTCTGGAGGAGATGGACGTCGACGGCCTGCTGGCCCGGCGGCCCGAGGTCGCCGTGGTCGACGAGCTCGCCCACACGAACGTGCCCGGATCCCGCAACGCCAAGCGCTGGGAGGACGTCGAGGAACTGCTCGAGGCGGGCGTCGATGTGCTGTCCACCGTCAACGTGCAGCACCTGGAGAGCCTCAACGACGTGGTGCAGCGCATCACCGGCGTCCCCCAGCGGGAGACCGTCCCGGACGAGGTGGTGCGCCGCGCGGAGCAGATCGAGCTGGTCGACCTGACCCCCGAGGCGCTCCGCCGCCGCCTCGCCCACGGCAACGTGTACCCCGCCAGCAAGATCGACGCGGCCCTCGGCAACTACTTCCGCCTCGGCAACCTCACCGCCCTGCGCGAGATCGCGCTGCTGTGGGTGGCCGACCAGGTGGACGTGGCCCTGCGGCGCTACCGGGCCGAGCAGAGCATCACCGACACGTGGGAGACCCGCGAACGCGTGGTCGTGGCCATCACCGGCGGCAAGGAGAGCGAGACGCTGATCCGCCGAGCCCGCCGCGTGGCCACGCGGGCGGGGGCGGAGTTGCAGGTCCTCCACATCCTGCGCGGCGACGGCCTGGCGGGCGCGGCCCCGGCCGCGGTCGCGCGCTACCGGAAGCTGGCCGCCGACGTGGGCGCCACGTTCCACACCGTCGTGGGCGACGACGTCCCGACGGCCCTGCTGGAGTTCGCGCGCGCCACCAACGCGACGCAGCTGGTGATCGGCACGTCCCGCCGGACCAGGCTGGCGAGGCTGTTCTCCGAGGGCATCGGCGCGACGGTCCTCCAGGAGTCCGGCCCCATCGACGTCCACATGGTGACCCACGCGCAGTCCGGCACCGGCTGGCGCGCGGCGGTCGCCCGCAGCCCCCTGAAGCCCTCCCGGCGCGTTCTGGGCTGGGTGCTGGCCGTGCTCGCGCCCGCCGTGGCCACGGCCGTGGGCGTGGTGCTGCGCGAGGACCTGATCCAGTCCACCAACGTCGTCGACTACTTCCTCGCCACGGTCCTGGTCGCCCTGGTCGGCGGCCTGGGCCCGGCGGTGTTCGCGGCGGTGTTCTCGGCGCTGCTGCTCAACTTCTACTTCACCCCGCCGGTGTTCACCTTCACCGTCGACACCCAGCAGAACGTCGTGACGCTCGTGGCGATGGTGGTGGTGGGCGTGACCGTGGCGCTGGTCGTGGACCGGGCCGCCCGCCGTGCCACGCAGGCCGCGAGGGCCCGCACGGAGGCGACCCTGCTGGCGTCCTACGCGCGCACGGTCCTGGCGGACCCGCACCCGGTGGTCCGCCTGCTGGAGAAGGTCCGCGAGAACTTCGGCCTCACCTCGGTCGTCCTCCTCGAACGCGCCGACGGCGAGTGGACGCGGGTCGAGAGCACCGGCGTCCTCTCCTCCGGAGAGCCCGACGCCGACGTGGTCGTGACCCCCGACGTCCGCCTCGAACTGCGCGGCCGTCCCCTCCCCGCCTCCGACCGCCGGGTCCTGGAGGCCGCGGCGGGCCAAGCCCTCCTGGCGCTGCGCCAGCAGCGGATGACCGACCAGGCGCGGGAGGCCCAGCGCCGGGCCGAGGGCACCGAACTCCGCACCGCGCTCCTGTCCGCCGTGGGCCACGACCTGCGCACCCCGTTGACGTCGATCAAGGCCGCCATCGGCAGTCTGCGCGACCCGGAACTCACCCTGTCGCCTTCGGACATCGGTGAGCTGTACGAGGCCGTGGAGGTCTCGGCCGACCGCCTGACCGGCCTGATCGACAACCTCCTCGACTCCTCCCGGCTGGCCACCGGCGCGGTCCGCCCGCTGTTCCGGGCCGTGGGCATGGACGAGGTGGTCGCGCGGGCGCTGTCCGGCGTGGACGACCTGAGTCGTGTCACCGTGGACGTGGACGAACAACTGACCCCGGTCCGCGCGGACGTGGGCCTGCTGGAACGGGTGGTGGCGAACGTGGTGGACAACGCCCTGCGCTACGGAGGTGGCGAGGTGGCGATCCGCGCCAGCGCCCACGCCGCGTGGGTGGAGCTGCGCGTCGTGGACCACGGTCCCGGCCTGCCCCGTGGTGCGGCCGAGGAGGTCTTCGCCCCGTTCCAACGCCTGGGCGACCGGGACGCCGCACCGGGAGTCGGCCTGGGTTTGAGCGTGGCGAAGGGGTTCACCGAGGCCATGGGGGGCACGATCAAGGCAGAGGACACACCGGGAGGTGGGGTGACGGTGGTGATCGCGTTGCCGGTGCACGCATGACCAGGGTGCTGGTGGTCGACGACGAACCGCAGATCGTGCGCGCCCTGCGCATCAACCTGACCGCGCGGGGCTACGAGGTGCTGACGGCCCCGGACGGCGCCACGGCGCTCACGGTCGCGGCGGAGGGCAAGCCCGACGTCGTGGTGCTGGACCTGGGCCTGCCGGACCTGGACGGCACCGAGGTGATCGGCGGCCTGCGGGGGTGGACGACGGTGCCGATCATCGTCCTGTCCGCGCGCACGGACTCCTCGGACAAGGTCGCGGCACTGGACGCGGGCGCGGACGACTACGTGACCAAGCCGTTCGGCATGGACGAACTCCTGGCCCGCCTGCGCGCCGCGGTCCGCCGCTCGGCGGCCTCCGTGGCCACGGGCGAGGACGCGGTGGTGGAGACCGCGTCGTTCACCGTGGACCTGGCGGCGAAGAAGGTGCACAAGAACGGCCAGGAAGTGCACCTCACCCCCACCGAATGGGGGCTGCTGGAAATGCTCACCAGGAACCGGGGTCGCCTGGTCGGCCAAAAGCAACTGCTGCAAGAGGTGTGGGGTCCGGCCTACGCCAAGGAAAGCCACTACCTGAGGGTGTACCTGGCTCAACTGCGCCGGAAACTGGAACCCGAACCCTCACACCCCCGCCACCTGCTGACCGAACCGGGAATGGGTTACCGCTTCGAACTGTGACCTCAGTCGAGGCAGAACTCGTTGCCCTCCACGTCCTGCATCACGATGCAGGACTCGTTCTCCTCGTCGGCGTAGAGGATGCGCTCCTGCACCGCGCCCAACTCCACCAACCGGGCGCACTCGGCTTCCAGCGCGGCGAGCCGCTCGGCCCCCACGAGCCCGGTGCCCACGCGCACGTCCAAGTGCACGCGGTTCTTGACGACCTTGCCCTCGGGCACCCGCTGGAAGTACAGCCGCGGCCCCACCCCGGTCGGGTCGACGCACGCGAACGACGCCCCGCGACGCTCGGCGGGCAACGTCAGCTCGTACTCGTCCCACCCGTCGAACCCCTCGGGCGGGGGCGGGACGACGTACCCCAGAACCTCGCACCAGAAGCGCCCCACCCGCTGGGGCTCCGCGCAGTCGAACGTGACCTGGACCTGCCGAACCGACACCATCAGCCCACCCTAAGGGGGGTCAGGGCTTCGTCGGGTCCCCGGACACCGGCGGAACGGTCTCCGACGTGGTGGTGGGGGCCGACGACGAGGGCGTCGACGACGACGTCGTGGGCGCGGGCGTCGACGTGCTCGGCGGGCGCTTGGTCGTGTGCGGGGCGCTGGTGGGCTGGGAGGTCTGCGTCTCCGCCACCTCCGGCGCCGAGGCCTCCCCGTCCGCGGGCCCGGAGGCGTTCTTGACCGCCTGCTCGCCCCGCGCCTTCGTCCCCGGCACCGTGATCACGACGGTGGCCGTGCTCCCGTCCGGCGCGACGCTGATCGACGTGCTGGTCGTCGCGGGCTGGTCGACCTCGACATCGGCCTTCGCCTTGGGCGGTCCCGCCTCGGGCTTGCTCGCGCCGCCGGTGGCCAGCATCGACGCGAGGGTGGCGCAGACCGTCGCCACCAGCACCCCGCCCGCGGCCAGCAGCACCACCGACGAGAGCTTCTTCTCCGTGCGGGGTTCCGCCGACTCCGTCGACCCCGACTGCTCTTGCTCGAACACACCATCTCCCTGTGGAAACCCGGACGGATGGTTCCGTGCTCGATTCATCGGCGGAAAGCGCTGGTAGCCGCACCTTTCGGGCTACCTACCACACCTTCGTGTGACACCCCGCTACTTGACCGTCACTGTTACGGCGTGCCGTCGTTCGGCGGGGGCACCGACTCCGACGTCGTGGTCGTCGTGGTGGTCGTGTCCTGGGTCGTCGTGGTGGTCGTGGTGGTCGTCGTCGTCCGCGACGTCGTGGACGAGGTCTGCGCCGGCGGGGTGTTCGTCTGCCTGGTCGGCTGGTCCGTGGTGGTGTCCTCGACCGTCGTGGTCGTGGTGGTGCCGTCGGCGTGCGTGACCGTCGTGACCCTGGTCCTCACCGGCGTGGTCGTCGTCGTGGGCGCGTCCGAGGTCGACGACAGCGCGTCCACCTCCGACTTGCTCGGCGCCCGCGAGCTGGTGAGCGACGGCGCGCTGCGCAGCGTGCTCCGGGAGACGACGTCCTCCAGCGGGTTGTGCGAGCCGGGGGCGGCCTCGTCCTCGGGGCTCGCGGTCAGCGCGGCCACGGTGGCGAACAGGGTGGCCACCACGACGCCCGCCGCCGCCAGGGCGACGCGGGGGGCGATGCGGGGCTTCGGGCTGGTGGGGGCCGGGGATTCGTGCTGCCCGTCGTTCACACCGTCTCCAGGGTTCGTCGCTCGTGGGGCCGCAGTTCTGCGGGGCCCGTGGTGGTGAACGAGTGGCTGGCGCACTCGTCACGGTGCGGGGCGGAGTTGGTCCACTTGGTGGACCCTGGTCTCGAACCGGCGACCGGGAGACCGTGTGGTGGAGTTCCGTCGGGGGTTCCGTCACTCCGGCGTGCTGCCACGGTCGCGCAACCTATCACTAACGGGTGAATTAAGGGTGTTCGCCGGAACGGCCGGCAGGATGTGTGCCGTGTCGTCAGCAGAGCCGGTGGTCCGGCTGACCGCGTGGGTGCGCGGCAACGTCCAAGGCGTGGGATTTCGGTGGTGGACCCGAGCACGGGCCCTGGAGTTGGGTCTCGTGGGCAGCGCGTCGAACCTCCGCGACGGCCGCGTCGAGGTCAACGCGGAGGGCCCGGAAACTACGTGCAGGCAGCTCCTGGTCGCGCTGCGTTCAGGGGATTCACCCGGACGGGTGGATGCTGTGGTAGAACGTTGGTCCGATCCGAGGGGAAACCTGGTCGGTTTCGTCGAGCGTTGAACGAGTTCCGCACCAACGGCGTAGTAAGTCGATGTGGAGCCCGGTGAAGATGTGGTCAGGCAGCTGTACGGTCGCTGGCGCGGACCGTTGCACGGCTATGTCCTCCGAATGGTCGGCGGCGACTACCAGCACGCCGAGGACATCGTCCAGGAGACGCTGTTCCGCGCCTGGCGCCACTCCGACGAGCTGAG
>Ga0247771_1000455_pt1 | contig 12890 bp, 9 predicted proteins | sample UWRJL197509C6_FD_179948 | JGI IMG/M metagenome (GOLD analysis project Ga0247771, IMG submission 179948) | Plant litter microbial communities from Arlington Agricultural Research Station in Wisconsin, United States - UWRJ-L197-509C-6 | ecosystem: Environmental > Terrestrial > Plant litter >...
GACGGTAGTTGAAGCCACCGGGATTTTGCGGATCGGGTATGGGCCCGGGCGGCTTGCGCACGAGGATGCGGCTGCCGTAAGTTAGCGCAGACACGGCGGGTTGCGGAGCAAAATAAAGAATGACTGCGCCGGTGGCGGGCTGCCAACGGTCGTGGGTGCGGCAAGCTTCGGCGCGGGCAACGGCTTTGAAGGAACGGGCTTTGGCTATGGGTGCTTCCTCGAGCGTAAATGAAAGAAGGGCGCCCGGTTCGAGGCGGCCGATCCAATGGGCTTGACGTCTTATATCGTGCTGCCAAAGCAGGAGCGCGCCGAGGTAGACGAGGAGCAGGTGCAGCAACGTTCCATTGATAAGGGCGAGTCGGTAGCGGGTCCTGAGCGGCAACGCGGTGAAGGCGATCAGCAAGGCCATGATGATGCCGAGCGAGGGCATCAGCCATGCGAAGGCCAGACCGTATTTCTCCTGTACTGCAATGCCCGCCGCGAGTGCGACGAAGTAGCGCAGAAAGGGCGCCTGATGCCAGGGACGTACCGTTGATTGCATGCTGCAAGCTAGGTTGAGCGCCAGGCGATGCCATGAGAAAAGAAACAGAAAAGAATGGGATTTTTCTCCTCCACATTCCTGGCCGCCATACGATCTTTAAAAAACAATCGACACGTGCATCGGCCGTCCTGACGAATGCCGCCGCCCTTTCCCGGGACTTCGCCGATAACACGTAAAAATTGTGCTGCACGGATTTAATTACTTTGACATTTCAATTTATTTCCACCAATTTTGCACACAACCTTCAAAATATTAAATCCAATACAGCAGCATGGGACTATTTAACTGGTTCACGCAGGAGATAGCGATCGATTTAGGGACCGCCAATACCCTTATAATCCATAATGATGAAGTAGTGGTGAATGAGCCGTCCATTGTAGCCCTGAACCGCAACAACCCGAAAGAAGTGCTCGCCGTGGGCAAACGCGCCCTGATGATGCACGAGAAGACCCATGAAAGCATCAAAACCGTCCGTCCCCTTAAAGATGGCGTGATCGCCGATTTCAATGCCGCCGAGCTCATGCTGCGCGAGATGATCAAGATGGTTTACCCCAAGAAACCCTTGTTCCCCCCCAGCTGGCGCATGATGATCTGCATCCCTTCATCCATCACCGAAGTAGAAAAACGCGCCGTACGCGACAGTGCCGAGCAGGCCGGCGCCAAAGAAGTATATCTCATCCATGAACCGATGGCGGCCGCGCTCGGTATCGGCATCGACGTGGAAGAGCCCGTCGGCAATATGATCATCGACATCGGCGGCGGCACCACCGGCATCACCGTGATCGCCCTGGCCGGTATCGTTTGCGACCAGTCCATCCGCATCGCCGGCGACGAGTTCACCGCCGACATCATGGAAGCCCTGCGCCGCTACCACAGCCTCCTCATCGGTGAGCGCACCGCCGAACAGATCAAGATCCAGATCGGCGCCGCCATGAAGGATATCGACAACCCGCCCGATGACCTGCCCGTAAACGGCCGCGACCTTGTGACCGGCATTCCGAAGCAGATCATGGTGAGCTACCAGGAGATCGCCGAAGCCCTCGACAAGAGCATATTTAAAATGGAGGAAGCCATCCTCAAGGCGCTCGAGCAAACACCGCCCGAACTGGCCGCCGACATCTATCGCCGCGGCCTCTACCTGACCGGCGGCGGCGCCCTGCTGAAAGGCCTCGACAAGCGCCTGAGCCAGAAGATAAAGCTGCCCGTACACGTAGCCGACGACCCGCTGAAGAGCGTGGTACGCGGTACCGGCCTGGCCCTCAAGAACTACGACCGTTATCCTTTTGTTATGCGATAAAAAGCGGCCCGCCGCCTCCCCTGGCCGGCACTGCATTAGCCTTCTCAGATGAGAAATATCTTCCTGTTCATCCGCCGGTATTTTACCCTGCTAGCCTTTGTGCTGCTTCAGGTGTTTTCCCTGTGGATGCTGTTCAACTTCAATAAGCTGCACCACGCGGCCTTCCTCGGCGTGGCCAATGAGGTGACAGGCTCCATCAATACCCAGGTGGACAAGCTCGACGACTATTTCCACCAGGGCGAGGAGAACAAGCGGGTGCACCACATGAACGACTCGCTCCTCAACGTACTGCGCACAAATTTTTCCTTTCCCGATACAGCCCAGCACAGCGTGGTCGATTCGGTGACGGTGGACTCGGCGCTGGCTATCAGGCGCTACCTCTGGCGCGATGCCAAGGTGGTCTATAATACGGTGAATGCCGAGAAAAACTATTTGCAGATCAACCGCGGCGCCAAATACGGCATCCGCGACAACATGGCCGTGCTCAACTCCGACGGCGCAGTTGTAGGACAGGTGGTGAACGTGAGCCCCAACTTCAGCCAGGTGATGAGCCTGCTGCACGTGCAAAGCTCCGTGAGCGCCTCCCTCAAGCGTACCGGCGATGCCGGCAAGGTGGAGTGGGACGGCAAGGACCCCCGCATACTGCTGCTGAAAGGCATTTCGAAAAGCGTGGAGCTGAAGGTGGGCGATACCGTGCTTACCAGCAAGTATTCGTACAACTATCCGCCCGACAGAATGATCGGCCGCGTGGTGGCCATCGGCAGCGACCCCGCCTCGGGATTTTACCTGCTGAAAGTAAGGCCATCCGTGAACTTCAGCAATGTACAGCAGGTGTTCGTGGTGGAGAACCTGCAACGCGACGAGCAGCTGCAGCTGGATAGCGACACCGAGAAAAAACTGGATCAACAAAAAAAGCCCAAGCGTTGAGCGACCTGGTAAAAAATATCTTCCGCCTGGCCATCTTTATCCTGATACAGGTATATGTGCTGAACCGGATTCCGCACCTGCACCGCTATGTGGTGCCCTATCTCTATTTTCTTTTTATCCTCTGGCTGCCCTTCAGCATTACGCGCATCGGCCTGCTGCTGATCGGCTTCGTTACGGGCCTGACGCTGGATTACTTCACCCTCACCCCCGGCCTGCACGCCGCCGCCTGCGTGCTGATCGCCTATGCGCGGCCCTTCATCATCAACGTGCTGATACCCAAGGATACCACCGAATTCAACTACCGCGAGCCCTCGCCGAGCGGCATGGGCTGGGCGCCCTACTCGGTATACGTGCTGATCCTGACCCTGCTGCACCATGCCTACCTCATTCTGCTGGAGTGGATCCAGTTCGGCACCTTCCTCAATTTCATCATCAAGGTGGGCGCCACTACCGGCATCAGCCTGCTGCTGATCTTTACCGCCGAACTGCTCTTCCCGCGCCGGCTGAAATTCAGGACCAACACCGCCTAGCCTTTAAAAAATTAAGAAATTCTCACCTAAGTTCTTTTGCATATCAGCAAACCTTTAATCAAATTTGCAGGGCGGACAAGCACTCCCAAACCTGCATGCACTCCGGATTCAATCAATGCCTGTGTTCAACCAATCAAGAAGCTATATCATACGCATCCTCTTCATCCTGGCCTTCCTGGTCATACTGGTGCAATTGTTCAACCTCCAGGTCTTTTCCAGCAAATACCAGATCATGGCCCAGCAGAACGCACTGCTGCGCAAGACCGTCTACCCCGCCCGCGGCATCGTCTTCGACCGCAAGAACAGGGCCCTCGTCAAGAATACACTGATGTACGACCTGATGGTGACGCCTTCCGAAGTGCGCGGCACCGACACGGCCTACCTCTGCAAGCTGCTCGAGATCGACACCGCCGAATTTAACCGCCGCATCGTTACCGCCATCGTCAAGAACGGCAGCGCGCGCCCCTCGGCCTTCGAAGACCTGCTGACCCCCGAAAAATACGCCAGCCTCGATGAGAACATGTGGCGCTTCGGCAACGGCTTCTTCCTCCAGGAGCGGCCCGTGCGCAGCTATCCCTTCAATGCCGGCGCCCACTTCATGGGTTATATCGGCGAGGTGGATTCGGGCATCATCGCCCGCTCCGGCGGCTTCTACGAACCCGGCGATTACGTTGGCCGCACCGGCCTCGAAGCCTCGTACGAGAAAGTGCTGATGGGCCAGCGCGGCATTCAGGTGCTGATAAAAGACAACAAGAACCGCGTGAAAGGCTCCTACGCCAACGGCGAGATGGACCAGCCCGCCATCGCCGGCCGCGCCCTCCACACCTTCGTGGATGCGGAGCTGCAGCAGCTGGCCGAAAAGCTGCTGACCAACAAGGTCGGCGCCATCGTGGCCATCGAACCCAAGACCGGCGGCGTGCTCGCCATGGCATCGGGACCTACCTTCAGCCCCAACGATCTTACCGGCGCCAATTTCAAAAAAACCTATGGCAAGTTCGTGCTCGACGTATCGCGCCCGCTCTTCAACCGCGCCATCAAGGGACAATACCCCGCAGGCTCCACGTATAAACCCGTGGCCGCCCTCATCGGCCTCGACGAAGGCGTGATCAACCCGCGCAGCAGCATCGGCTGCAACGGCGCCTACTACGGCTGCGCGCGTCCCGTGAAGTGTACCGAAAAATGGTCGGGCCACGCCGCCAGCCTGCGCCTCGCCATCGCCCACTCCTGCAATTCATTCTTCTCCATGACCTATCGCCTGACCGTGGACAATCCCAAGCTCGGCGGCGTGAAGAAAGGCTTTACCAAGTGGAAGGAATACGTGAACGCCTTCGGCTACGGCCATCAGCTGGGTGTGGACCTGCCCAGCGAAGACAAGGGCAATATTCCCGACACCGCCGTATACAACAAGGAATACCGCGGCTCCTGGAACTCGTGCACCAACGTTACGCTCGGCATCGGCCAGGACAAGATGACCGTAACGCCCCTGCAGATCGCCAATGCCATGAGCATCATCGCCAACAAAGGCTACTACTACATACCCCACTTCGTAAAAAGCATCGAGGACGAAGAGGCCGGCGATACGCTGCTGGCCAAGTTCCGCGTAGAGCACAAGATCCCCGTACATATTCCCGACACCCTGTACAACCTCGTGATCGAAGGCATGCACGACGTGACCCTCGTGGGTACGGCCGCCAGCATTCCCAAGGTTCCGGGCATCGACATCTGCGCCAAGACCGGTACCGCCGAAAACAAGATCGTGCTCGACGGCCGCGTGGTGCAGTTGAAGGACCACTCCGTATTTGCCTGCTTCGCGCCGAAGGACAATCCGAAGATCGCCATTGCGGTGATCGTGGAGAACGGCGGCTTCGGCTCAACCTGGGCGGGCCCGATGGCTTACCTGATGATCGAAAAATACCTGACCGATTCGCTGCGCGCCGACCGCAAGGCCGAAGTGGAGCGCATCGCCGGTACGAACATCATGCCCTCCTACCTGCCGCGCCTTCAGTTCAAGGAAGATTCGGTGCGGGCCCAGTTTTATTTCAACCTCACCAAGGATAGCAACTACCTGAAAAAATACCTGCACCGCCAACCTGCACCAACACCCGTGAAAAAAGATTCGACGGCGCCGAAGCCCCGCATCGTATTCAACCGCCGCGACGAGATGATCGAACCGGAGAAATACGGGTTTGCCAAAAAGAAAAGCGGGGTAGTGTCATGAACAGGCCGGCACCAGGCATTTCGAAGGGCGTGGACTGGACCCTCGTATGGCTTTACCTGCTGCTGGTGGCCATCGGCATCATCGCCATCTTTGCCGCCACCTACCACGAGGGCGATGCCGTCATACCCAGCTTTTTTTCGTTCAAGACCGACTACAGCCGCCAGTTTTATTTCTTTCTCGTGGCCGGCTTTATCGGCATCTTCATCCTGCTGACGGACAGTAAATTCTTTCCCGCCACCGCCAACCTGTGGTATGCCGCGGGCATCTTCCTGCTGCTGCTGGTCTTTCCTTTTCACTCGCGCATCAAGGGTACGGAATCGATTATCAAGCTCGGTGGACTTTTCCAGTTCCAGCCGGCCGAGTTCTGCAAGGTGTGCGTATGTCTGGCCCTGGCCAAATACCTCTCGCTGCCCGACCAGGATTTCAGCAGGACGCGCGCCCAGCTTATTGCCACGGGCATTGCGCTGCTGCCTGCCATCATGAGCATCATGCAACACGAGACGGGTCTTGCCCTCGTGTATTTTTCCTTCTTCATCGTCATGTACCGCGAGGGACTGCCCGCAACGATACTGGTCATCGGCTTTTCGGTGGCCGCCCTGGTGGTGGCTACGCTGCTGGTGGATAAGAACATACTGGCCGGCGTGCTCACCGTCATTGCCGCCCTCCTCATCATGGTCATGCGCCGCCAGGTGCGCCGCGATCGCATGATCGTTGTAAAGGTGGCCCTGGTGTGGTTCCTTTGCGTGGGCATCCAGCGCTTCGGCGTGCCCTTCCTCTTCCGTCATGTGCTGCAGCCCTACCAGGTGGAGCGCATCTTCAGCACCATCGGCCGCGATGTGCCCGAAGACTACCAGCGCGCGAGCACCGACCCCGCCGATGCGCAGGTAAAGAAAAAAGACACCGATTATAATGTAAAGCAATCCAAGATCGCCATCGGCTCGGGCGGCATACTGGGCAAGGGCCTGCTGAAAGGCACGCAGACCCGCTATGATTTCGTGCCCGAGCAGCGTACCGATTTTATCTTCTGCACCATCGGCGAGGGCTTCGGCTTTGTGGGTACGACGGTGCTGCTGGGCGTTTACCTGCTGCTGCTTTTCCGGATCGTTACGGTGGCCGAGCGGCAGCGCAGCGTGTTCAGCCGGTGCTATGCGTACGGGCTGGCCTCGGTGCTTTTCTTTCACATCGTTATTAATATCTGCATGACGGTAGGGCTGGCGCCGGTGATCGGCATCCCGCTGCCCTTTATCAGCTATGGCGGTACGGCCCTGCTCACCTTTACGATCCTGCTCTTCATCCTCATCCGCCTTGATGCCGACCGGCAAATGGTGCTGAGGTAGGAAGTTTGCCTTCGCTGAAGCTACGGCGGGCGCAGCAGTAGGCAGTTGCGTACTACAGAAGTCGTGTCTTTATTGTTTTCTGTGCGCCGAATATTATGATATAAATATATTATTTAATTATTTATATTTCTAACTGTGCGATGAATACGGGAGGCTTTACTATCGATCATTGGTTAATCATTTCCTTTCGGAGCTAACTGCGGGTTGCAAGCGCTAATTTTGGGGTATGAAGATCATCCCGCTTTCGGAAGGCGCCTTTACTATTGACAAGTCGAAGCTGTTCGTGCCTTTCGATGAGGAAAAAGATGTGCTGAACGATCGGCCGACCGGCAGCCTGCTGGTAGAGATCCAACCCTTTGTGGTCATCACCGGAAAAGATATACTGCTGCTCGATACGGGCCTGGGCTTCAACGATGCGGGCTTCGGCCAGATGCAGCTCCACGCCAACCTCCGCCGCGCCGGCATAGAGCCGGGTGCTGTTACCAAGGTCCTCATGTCCCACCTGCATAAGGATCATGCCGGCGGCATCAGCCTCGAAAGCGATCACTCAACCCTCAGCCTGCCCAACGCCACCTACTACGTACAGCAGCGCGAGCTCGACTTCGCCCTGCTGAAAGGCGCGCCTTCCTACATCCCCGAAGAGCTGGCCGCCCTGCGCCACGGACCCCGCGTACAATTGCTGCAGGACGATGAAGGCACGATCGACGACTATATCACCTATCGCCATACCGGCGCCCACTCGCCCCACCACCAGGTGTTCTGGATCCGCGAGGGCGGCCAGACCGCTTTCTTCGGCGGCGACGATGCCCCGCAGCTCCAGCAGATGAAAGTGCGCTACAAAACGAAGTACGATTTCGATCCGGACAAAGCCATGCAGCTCCGCCGCCAGTGGTGGCAGGAAGGCAACGAGGGCGGCTGGACCTTTTTATTTTACCACGATATTAAAACGCCTGTGTATCCTGGCCTGGCTGGCTGAAGCCCAGCTGGCGCTCCACGCCGCCCGGCAATTGGGGCAGCTTGCGTCTTTCGATGAGGAAGGAAGTGAGCTGGGCGATCTCCTTGAAAATATAATGCTTGTCGGCGGCGCCCTTGAGGTAGTCGCGGCCGGTGCTGCCGCCGGTGCCGATGCGCGTGCCGATCATGCGGTGCACCATGTTCATGTGGCGGTGGCGCCAGGTGCTCAGCTGCTCATCGATCTCCAGTAATTCGTTGAGGAGCTGGAAGGGCAACTGCAGCAGGGGATAGCCGCGGTAGAGCATGATGAAAAGGGCTGCGCGATTGGCCGCGGCCGATAAGCTTGCCTCCGGTTTTTTGTCGCCGAAGAAAAGATCGTCGAAGGCGGAGAGGTTGTTGCGCTCGGCTTCGGCGAGGCTGGTGGCGTAGCGGTTGCGGTACTCCTGCCAGAAGGCCTGGTGCTCGCCGGCAGTCGCGCCGAAATCCTTCCATAGCGCTGCGTCCTCAAAGAAAGGCATGCGTTCGAGCCAGCTGTTTACAAGCTCCAGCAGGGACGCTACGTTTTCCGCGCCCTTGATGAGGTCTATATGTGCGGTGTTGAGCTGGGCGGTATAATATTCCTTGCCGTGACGGTGGTCGAACTTCAGGCCCAGCTTGGCTTCCAGCAGCTTGAACTGCCAGCTTTGAAAGCCCGATGCGGGCCGCAGCAGGTCGCGGAAGTCGAGGAAGTCCATCGGCGTCATGGTCTCGAGTATGTCCACCTGGTGCACGAGCACGCGCAGGATGACGGCCATGCGGTGAAGGCGGTGCACAACGGTTTGCAGCTCGGGCGAGTTATCATTGAGCGAAGGCTTCTGCATGATGCCCACAACCGAATCGGCCTCGTGGTGCAGCTGCTTGAACCAAAGCTCGTAGGCCTGGTGGATGACGATGAACAGCATCTCGTCGTGGGCCATGGGCTGCTCGCGTCCGCTCTCGGGGTGCTGGGCATTCAGTATCTGGTCCAGCTGGAGATAATCGTGGTAGTGTACTTCGGGCATGTCAGGTCGGTTGTTCATCGGCCACGAACTCGAAGCCGATATCGCGACGGAAATATTTGTCTTCGAAGCTGAGGGCTTCCACGAGGTCGCGGGCACGTTCGAGGGCTTCGTCGAGCATCGGGGCCAGCGCGGTGGCGCACACTACGCGGCCGCCGTTGGTGATTGTCCTGCCCCCTTCGTAGCGGGTACCGGCATGGAAGAGAAAGGTGTCGGGCTCTATCGTTTCGGGCATCGTTACCGGGTAGCCCTTGGTATAGTTGTTCGGGTAGCCGCCGCTCACGGCCACGATGGTGGCGCAGTGGCGCGGGTCGATGTCGATCTTCATGGTGGACAATTCCTCGCGGGCCGTGGCGCGCAGCAGCTCCACCAAGTCGTTCTTGATGCGGGGCAGCACGGCTTCGGTCTCGGGATCGCCCATGCGGCAGTTGTATTCGATCACGTAGGGTTCGTCGCCCACCTTCATCAGTCCGAGAAAGAGGAAGCCGCGGTATTCGAGGCGTTCTTTCTGCAAGCCGGCAATGGTAGGGTCGATGATCTTCTTCTGAACTTTTTCCATGAAGGAAGGATCGGCAAAAGGTACGGGGCTGATGGCGCCCATGCCGCCGGTGTTGAGGCCCTTGTCGCCCTCGCCCACGCGCTTGTAATCCTTGGCTTCGGGCAGCACGAGGTGGTGGCGTCCGTCGGTCAGTACGAACATGGAAAGCTCGATGCCGGTGAGGAACTCCTCGACCACGACGCGCTTGCCGGCCTCGCCGAACTTGGAGCGCTGGATCATCAGCTCGAACTCCGCGATGGCCTCTACATAATTCTGGCAGATGATGACGCCCTTGCCGGCGGCAAGTCCGTCGGCCTTGAGCACGATGGGCAGCGCGTGCTGCTGCAAGTATTGTATGCCTTCCTCGAAATTGTCGGCGGTAAACTCCCGGTAGGCGGCGGTGGGTATGCCGTGGCGCTCCATGAAGCTTTTGGCGAAGGCCTTGCTGCCTTCGAGCTGCGCGGCTTCGCCGGAGGGGCCGATGATCATGAGGTTGGCCAGCCGTTCGTCGGCGCGGAGCAGGTCCACAACGCCGTTCACGAGCGGCTCTTCGGGTCCCACGATCACCATGTCGATCTTATGCTTGATGCAGGCCTTGCGTATCTCTTCGAAATCGTTGACCGCGAAGGGCAGGTTGGTGCCGCACTGCGCGGTGCCGGCATTACCCGGCGCGATGAAGAGCCGCGAACAGAGCGGGCTTTGAGTTAGCTTCCAGGATATGGCGTGTTCTCTGCCGCCGGAGCCGAGTAGGAGTATATTCATGGTATCGGGATGCATGCCGTGCGAATATCGGTAAGATTGTTAAAGATGAAGGGGTTGGGTATCGAAAAAATAAATTCCCTTAATTTGTAGCGGTTACAATTAAAACATAAATATTGCTGTATGGCAGAAACAACACTGAAAGTGCCCACGCGAAGCCGGCATCCCAAAGCCCTCTATGTCCTGTTCCTGACCGAAATGTGGGAGCGCTTCGCTTATTACCTGATGGTGGGCATCCTGCTGCTTTATCTTATCGACAACAAGACCGGCGGCAAAGGCCTGGATGAACGGACGGCCGCCGACATCGTCGGCAGCTTTATCGCCCTCGTGTACCTGACGCCCTTTATCGGCGGTCTGCTCGCCGATCGCTACCTCGGTTATATCCGCTCGATCTTTCTCGGCGGCTCCCTCATGGCGGCCGGTTATCTCTGCCTCTCCATCCCCGGCAATACGGCCATGTTCGTCTCATTGGGTCTTATCATCGTGGGCAACGGTTTTTTCAAGCCCAACATCAGCACCCTCCTCGGCAACATCTACAACCGCGAAGACCTGAAGCCGCTGAAGGATAACGCCTACAACATCTTTTACATGGGCATCAACATCGGTGCCTTCGTCTGCAACTTCGTAGCCGCCTACCTCCGCAATAAATACGGCTGGGGTTATGCCTTCGCCGCCGCCGGCATCGGCCTGATCATCGGTCTCATAACCCTCGCCTCCTCGCTCAAGGGCCTGCGCGAAGGCGATATCAAAAAGCCGGTGCAGGCAGAAGACATGCCCACGAGCAGCATCTTCCTCTATGTGTTCGTGCCGGCCATCATAGCCGCCCTGATCGGCTGGTTCCTGCCGACAAAAATGTTCGGCTCCTCCATGATGGGCAGCCAGGCCAACGACGCCTTCATCTTCGCCTGCCTTCCCATTATCGCCTTCTACATCTCGCTGTGGGTGCGGGCCAAGGGCCAGGATAAAAAAGGCATCGGCGCCCTGCTCTTCATCTTCACCATCGCCATCGTATTCTGGACGATCTACAACCAGAACTCCACCGGCCTCACCCTCTGGGCCGAAAAGCATACCGACCGATCGCTATCGCCCGCTATGCAGAAGGTTGCCGAGAAGATGGGCAACGTGCAGCCCGTGACCGACTCGCTCCGGCCCGTAACCAAGGTGGATCAATACTTCGTGAACATAAAGGACGAAGCCGGCAAGGACGTGCAGGTAATGGGCCCCGACCCCTACTTCAACAACGTGCCGCAGGACAAGTGGCCGCACGGCAAGACCGTGCAGGTGCTCAATGCCGAGATATTCCAGTCCATCAACCCGCTCTTTATCGTCGCCCTTACGCTCATCTTCGTGCCGCTCTTCACCAGCCTCCGGCGAAGGGGCAAGGAGCCGACCACGGCCACCAAGTTCGGCATGGCGCTTTTTATTGCCGGCCTGTCGGCGCTGGTGATGGTCTTTGCCGTCATGTCGGTGCCTTCGGTGTATACGCACAAGACCTCGCCCTACTGGCTTTGGGGTACGTACTTCGTGTTTACGATCAGCGAGATCTTCCTCAGCCCCATCGGTCTTTCGCTCGTGTCGAAGCTGGCGCCGGCGCGGCTTACGGCCCTGCTGATGGGCGGCTGGTTCCTCTCCACGTCCCTCGGCGGCAAGATCGCGGGTGTGATGACGAGCTTCTGGGATGATTTCACCGACAAGAAAATGTTCTTCCTCATCCTCGTGATAGCAGCCTTCATCGGCGGCATCCTCATCTTCTCGCGATTGAAATCGCTCAACACGATCGTGCGCGACAAGACGGGCAGCGCCTGATAAAGTTCTTACAGCTTGCCGGCAACCGCCGGCAAGCTTGTTTTTATATATATTTATTCCTCAACCAAAACCAGCACTAATGGCAGAAGCAAATAACTTCCGTCCCTTTGTAAGTCCTGAAACCAACATGGCCGAGTTCACCGTCAAGTCGATACTGACGGGTGCGGCCTTCGGGATCATCTTCGGCGCGGCCACCGTGTACCTGGCCCTCAAGGCCGGCCTTACCGTATCGGCCTCCATCCCGATCGCGGTCATCGCCATCACGCTGGGACGAAAATTCCTGGGCACCACCATCCTCGAGAACAACATCATTCAAACCACCGGCTCGGCCGGCGAGAGCATCGCAGCCGGCGTGGTCTTCACCCTGCCCGGCTTTCTCTTCCTGAGTGAACCTTCGAGCGCCAACTTCTTCAACTATTTCACCATTCTTATCCTAGCCATCTTCGGCGGCATCCTCGGCACGCTGATGATGATACCGCTGCGGCGCTCCCTCATCGTGAAGGAACACGGCGTGCTGCCCTATCCCGAAGGCACGGCCTGCGCCTCGGTGCTGAAGGCCGGCGAACGCGGGGGCGAGTTTGCCCGCACGGCCTTTCTCGGTCTCGGCTTTGCCGCTGCCTATGCCGCGCTGCAAAAGGTTTTTCATGTCATTGCCGAAGTGCCGCGCTTCGCCACTACGCAGGCGCAAAAATTCTTTCCCTCGGCCCGCATCAGCGGCGAGATTACACCTGAATATTTAGGCGTCGGTTATATCATCGGTCCGCGCATTGCAGGCGTGCTGGTGGCCGGCGGCGTGCTGAGCTGGTTTGTCTTCATTCCCCTGCTGGCCTCTCTGGTGCCGGGCGATGTGGTGGCGGCGCAGCTCGTAAAGCTGGGTTATCTCAAGAGCCTCACCACTGCCGGCGGTCCCGGTGCCTGGGATCCCGTCACCCATAATTTCGGCGAC
>Ga0247771_1000456_pt1 | contig 12890 bp, 12 predicted proteins | sample UWRJL197509C6_FD_179948 | JGI IMG/M metagenome (GOLD analysis project Ga0247771, IMG submission 179948) | Plant litter microbial communities from Arlington Agricultural Research Station in Wisconsin, United States - UWRJ-L197-509C-6 | ecosystem: Environmental > Terrestrial > Plant litter >...
CGGCGGCTTGGTCGTCAAGCAGGTAGGTCCCGTCCCATCGAGCACGCGCTGCTGCTCGCAGCGAGAAGCAGCTCCGCTCACAAAAGCTCAGGCGCTCGGCATCACCCATAAAGACAAGGAAGGCGTCCCGACCAGTCGCCATCTCCTCGAGTCCGTCTCCGGCGTTGTTTTCATGGGCACTCCCCACTCAGGGGCAGATATTGCCTTTTGGGCTTCTCTAGCAAGCAGGCTCTTCAGCTTCGCGAGTCTCGGCACGCGCACCAACAAGGGCCTCGTCAAGCTCCTTCGCAAGGACTCGAATTTCCTGGGTGGACTTTCTCTCCGCTTCGCCGTCGAGAATCCTCGGTTGCACATCCTCAGCTTTTACGAGCTCGAGAAGTTCCCTCTTCTAAACTGCAGAGTAAGCCATGGTTTCCCTCATCTGCTTCCTCTAGATGGGGCCGGACTGACGCCGGCAGATCGTCGACAAAGACTCAAGCCGTGTCGGCCTGGCGAACGAGTCTCTCCTTCCCGTCCAGGCCGATCACCGAGCTATGTGCCGCTTCAGCGACGCTGCGTCGCAGAAATACCGTGCCGTCGAGGACGCCATTGTCGGCCTCGTCTCGGCAGTGAAGACGTCGAAAGCTGAGGATGATTTTGAAATCAATAGTATGCTCCCGTGTGTCGTTTCCTCTTCACCCCCCTTGTGCCTGCCTGAGTGTAGGATCCCGCTCTGACAGCGCAATACCGCAGTTGGTCGCCGCAAGGAGCTGAATAAATGGCTTGACCCGAGGCCTGCGGTCGACATCTTTGACCGTATCCGAGCAGAAAGGCTCGAAGGGTCTTGTGAATGGATTGGGAAGCATCCCCGTTTCCAAATGTGGCGCGATGAGGGCCGTTGGCGGGTGCTCCACCTGGAAGGCCCTCCTGGATGCGGGAAGTCGACGACAGTAACTCGACTTATTGAAGACCTTCGGCACCAGCATCCCGTCGCTTTCTTCTTCTGCATCGTGGGCGTGGAGAAGCAGGACTGGAGGGACATTATCTGTACGTGGATCTGGCAGCTTCTCGACGAGAAGCCGCAGTTCACCGGGGGCGTCTTCGACATCTACACGACCACCTTGGGGACGACGACGCCCATCGCTACCTACTTCAGGGCTCTTTTGTGGCTCGTCGAGCAGCTCGACTGCCCTTACTTGTTTTTGGACGGCTTGGATGAAAACTCCCAACTCGAAAGCCAAGGATTGCAAGGGCTCCGCGCCTCCTTCCGCGACCTCTCCCGACATTGCAAGCTTTTCACCTCGAGTCGGCCGGAATCCTGGATTCGGTATTCCCTACCCACGGACGACGGCACTTTTGTCCGGCTCCCCGTCCCCCTTACCTCCAACGAGGATGACATATCCCGCTTTCTGAGAGACGGTCTCTCCGAGATGGAATGGGATCCCGCCACCACCGCGTCGGTCCACGGAAGGCTGTCGCAAGGTTCCCGGGGAATGTTCTTGTGGGCGAAGCTGATGCTACACCACCTCAAGCATCAGGTAACGTTGATCGACCTTGAACGGAGCCTGGATGAACTTCCAGATGGCCTTGACGAGGTGTACGCACGCATCCTGGAGAAGCTGATGAGCCTCCCAGCATCCAAGGCTCACATGGTAGCGAAGGCGCTTCAGTGGATGTACTCGGCCATTCGCCCCCTCACTCTGGCGGAGCTCGAGGTTGCTCTCACTATCGAGCCAGGATCCCCGGAACACGCCGGCCGAAACCGAATGATGAACTTTCGTCGATTCGTCGAGGACACATGCAGCCCGCTCCTACAGCTCCACGAGGCCACGGGGGCCGTGGCATTCGCCCATGCGTCGGTGCGCCAGTATCTCGAACGACTCGCCGAAAGCGAGAGTCCGAACCCGGCACTTTCTGGGCGATTGTCCCTGACAAAGGGCAGCAGAAGCCCCCATCTCTCCGCCGTGTGTCTGACCTACCTCGCTTGCGATGACATATCCTTCGTCCACCCGAGCTCGTCAGACGAACTGTACGCCGAACGCCTCCGGCTGCACTTGGCTGAGCATCCGTTCCTGCAGTACGCCTCGCTCGGCCTCTGGGACCACTTTCCCGATAACCTCGATGGCAACGCCGTGGTGGCTGATCTCGACGGGGCACTCACAAGATTCTTCAGCACCGGCCGGAACACTGTGCGGTGGGTTCAGCTCTACCAACTTCTGGGCGGCGCCGGAAAACGACCGTCGAATCTCCACAGTGTTTTCCACCCCGATGCGACCGACTTCGACTATTTGAAGCGCTACCCGGCTTTTCGAAAACTAGGGGCAACGGAAAGCAAGCTCTTTGTCCGCTGGGACCGCTGGATAGCCGAGCGGTTCTTCAACGGACACTCGTGCTCGCCAATCACAATTGCCGCCTTCTTCGACTTCGTCGACGTTGTCAGCGAGGAGCTCAGCGCCGGCGTTCCCGTCGACGATGATACCATTCTGGGCTTGACGCCGCTCCTATTTGCCGCGCACGGAGATGCGTTGGGGTCTGTTCGACTGCTCCTTGAGCGCGGCGCGGACCCTACATGGCGGTCTCAAACTGGTTATGGGGCATTGCGCTATGCCTCGAGGAACTGCCTTTCGGTTCTCCCCACGATCTTGAGTCTGAAGGTGCCTCCTGATGCTGCCGCGAACGACGAAGGGATGACGCCTTTGCATGCAGTCTGCTCATCGGTTGGCTGGCACCCAGCCGTTTTCGATGGCATTCTTACTCGGACCGACACGGACGGGCTGGCAGCCAGGGACGTCCTAGGTCGAATCCCACTTCATCTCGCCGCAGGCATCGACGTCGCTAACTTGGCCGACCTCATGAACTATCGACGGCAGCATCGACATACGGAGCTGAAGCCAAGACTTCTTGCTACCTCTATCCAGGAAGCCTTCACGCCAACTGCGACATACTCGGTCGAGGCATGGGCGGAAGCTTGGCAGTCTCGCCTTGCACGGACGAGAGCCGAGAACGATTGCGGGCAGGGAGCCGCCTGGAAACCCCCCAATGATTTTGAAGGCTTCCTCGACCTCGTTTGTAGGATCAAGGGGTACATGATACGCGAGCTTCTAGTTCGGTCATCGCCGAAGAACGCCCAAGATGTGGTCGGCCGAACCGCTTTGCATTATGCAACTTCAGTCGGCGTCAAGAGAGACCCCCCAGCGGTGACCGAATCGTCGGTCCCCCGGACAAGTGGATCTGAGTTTCAGACCGTGGGTGCGGATACCGCCATCAAGCTGCTACTCGAAAACGGTTTGGACGCAAGTTTACGGGACAATTCTGGCGTCTCGCCGCTGGAGATTGCCATCGGTCGCCTCGATTGGAACGATTCCTCCCAGTTGTTCATGGCGCAGGGGTCCGAGGAGGCCGAGGACACAGACGACGACCAAGGACTCACCCTCCTACAAGACTCGTTTAGGTTGCCTGTTAGCAGCATAACTCGGCTGTCAATGAGTCAAACCGCCTGGCTACAACATGGCTCCAGCGATTCGAGCCCGCCCCTGTCGCATCGAGACCTTGCCGAGGTGACACTCGTGCTTCGGAGTCGCCTCAGGACCAGTCGCTCGGATCTTGGACGGGACTCAAGGATACAGACGCGGCTGGTTAGCCGGATTCTGGACCTCGCCGAGTACTGGGCCGTGACCATGGCATGGGTCGACATCGGGCGTGAAAACCAAAACCCCCAGGTGTCACTGCGACTTGGGCGCGGGTCGATTCGCAAAATCACCGTGGCCGTGGCCCGCAAAGAACCAATCTCTGGGTCAGGATGTCCTCCCCCCTACGAAGACGTTGAGTCCATGGGTCTTTCACCGAGCTCAACTCCGGCTACATGGGGCTACAGGTGGATAGATGAGGTTTCCAGCCACAGCTCTCGAGTCAAAGCTCCCAGGCATTCGCGGATCGCGCGGGCGTTCAAGTCACGGCCCTCTTCTGGTGGTGGTGGCAGCCCGCGTTTGCTATTCACCGGCAGCTCTGGTGACAGTCCCTATCTGCGATGGCGCCATGTCTCCAAATCAGGGGCTCCGGACCCCGGAGTTCCAGAGCCGCCGCAGATCCCTGGCGACCGAAGGCTCTGGACGAAGACACACGAGGGCATTCAGATAGGCATCGCCCCGGACAGATGGAAGGTATGGAACCAAGTATGGCCCTCGGAGCTGTACACTTCCGATGCCCTCCCGGTTGCAAACGACGACGAAGGAAGGGCATCAAGTATTTCCACGGAGCAGGCCGCGAGGGCCTACGAGGAGACCAAAGCCTGGCTGGGCGGGCTGAAGGAAGGCGACACCCTAATCCTGGAGCCTGCAGAAGGATTTTCCCTCCATGGTATCGCTGTCTTTCCTAAGTTCGGCGCTGTTGTCTACTCTGCTATGTAGAAGATGACTGGAAAGCGGTATGCTGCCTGGTACAGCTAAAGCCCCCGCCACGCTGAGCTGGTCAACCAGCCGTGAATACAATTCCCGAATAGACCACGGCTCGGATTCCGACGGTCGTACGATTGCCTGGGGGCGATAGTCTCCGAACTGCCCCGACGTAACATCTCCTACGCCCACTTCCCTAGCAGGCTCATGAGCACCATGCCGAGAACAAGAGGCCCGATGCCCAATACGAAGCCCGGGGTCCTGCCCGTCGCCATGTCGCCCGTATCGCTCAGGTAGTCGTGGGCCAGCATCTCGACGATGCCGACCCAGGCGAGGATACCCGATGACACGGCGTCCAGGGTGCCCGTCACCAGCAGCGTGGAACGGTCGTTGCCGTTGAAGTTACGCTGGATGGCCAAGCCGATGGCCATGCCGGCGGGCGTGACCAACCCAAAGGCCGCCGCCATGACCACCTTCTTCCATGTCGGGAGGCCGCCAGCGGCATCGGGCGGGGCGGCCGCCGCGTCCGGGTCGGGCTCCGAGTCGGGAGCCGCTGCGGCGGGCGTGGCGGGCGCGGCGACTCCGCTGCCGGCGAGTCGAGTGCCCAGTGCGACGCCCTCGAACATCTGGTGGAAGACCATGACGACGCTGAGGATCTCGAAGAAGCCGTCGGGCGCCATGACGGTGGTCACGCCCAGGACCGGGAGGATGTCAGCCGGGGGCTGCTTTCGGAGTAGGGCAGAAGCACGGGCGCAAGGGGAAGGGCCTCCGTACTCATGGAATGGAAGAGGATTCCCGCTTCTAACACGTAGAGGCTGACAGTCTCGCGCGTCTGCGAGTGGGACGCCTTTGCGGCGTTCGAGCGCAAGATCACCTGGCCCAAGTAGTCGACCAAGAAAGACAGGAAGAGCCCCGCCATGAAGATGGCCGATACGGTGCCTTCATAGCCGATGTTACCGATGCACCTGTTGGCAAAGGTGAGGGCTGCGTGGGAATACAGCTTGGCGACGCCGGTGAGCCGCCGCGTCAGGAGAACCCCTGGGAACAGATTGAGGGACGGCACGAAGACACGCGGGGGGGCTTACGTGGACAAAGGCCGTCGAGATGACGACGCCGGTTCCGAACTGCCTCAGACCGCGCAAGACCTTGTTGACGACGCCATTTCGGGGGAACTTCCTCTGGAGCCACATAGGCCCAAATACCCCTGAGTCGAGGGTCAGCGTCACGGCCCTCCGGCGTGTCGACCTCGCCAGCGCTCTTACCTATGGCGCTGCCAGCCAAAATGGCAAAGAGAAGGCCTACTCGCCTCTTCGTATCGTGGTGTCCCGCCTCGCCCGCGGAACACTCGCTCGCTTCGGGGGTGTCGCCGACGCAGTGCCTGGGCGCACGTCGTCAGTCGGTCGACCCGGGTTCGCGGACCACAGCAGGAAGCGCCTACCTCACTCCGGCGTGATAGTGGCAGTCTTCCTCTTGCGGGCCCGTTGAGCCGCCGTCGTGGCCGTTGCCTTCGCCCTCCTCGGGCCCGGCCGCCTCGAGGCGGACCTCGACATCGGCGCCGCCCGGCGCGACGCAGAAGCTGGCGGCTTTCAGCGGATGGACAGGCCACCTCCGGGGGTTGCGCTGCGTACCTCTCGCTCCCGTGGGTGTGGCACCCCGTGTAGGAAGCGGGGAGGCCGGTCGTGGCGGTGAGGGTCGTCACGATGCGGTACTCGTCGGCGCCGGACACGCAGAACCTAGGGGTCCGGGATCCGCCGGTCAGTGTCGGAGCTGGATGCCCACCGGACGCCAAGGACGTACTGGGTGGACCCGTGCGTGTGGCAGTCCGTCAAGGCCGTTGGGATCGGCGGGGCGGAAACCGGCGGTGACACCGTTTGCCGGCGGGCTACGGCCGTGGCCGTGGGGTTCTGGGAGGCGGCTGCCGCTGCCAAGAGCCCGGCGATGCCGGTGATAATGCGTTGCATTACGGATATGCCTTCTTACTCGGTCTCGGGTTGGTTGGCAGAGTCAAGAGATGAGCTGTGCTCCGGCTCAAACAGGGCGAGCAGAGTTATTTTGTCAACAGGGCTTGCCGAAGGCAGGCGGCTTCCGACGTCCCCCACGCCTTCCAGCCATTGTTTTCCTGTATATCTTATGTAGTAGAACCAAAGCGGGAAACGAGTCATCTCCACAGCCGTAGGTATCGTGGTGTCCCAGCTTGGCTGCATACGTATGAGGACCTTGATGGCCTGCTTCTGCGTGGATAGTCCGAAAGCCCACAGGGCCGAACACCCTGATAACCGCTCAGGGCCGACCACTGATCTTGGCTGCATCTGGTTCTGATGTGGCTTTCTCGCCTCACAGGTTTACTCGCGCGTCTGGCGGAACTGGCTGGCTCCCCGGACCAGTGTCAGCACATGGCGGTGGGCAGGACTCGATGCTGTCTCAGTCACCGTCTCATGCTTTCACTCTAGTTTCCCGGCGCCATTTCGTGCTCAAGCCGCCGACATGCACGCTTTGGCCACACCAGACTACCTAGCTAAATATACTTCTTTTTGCCTGGTTGACGGAAAGGGGTAACCGACCGTCTAGCGTGTTCTATGTACACCAAGCAGCTCATCCGGGGAAACGGTCCGGTCAGCCTCGGAAGGCGAACAGAAAGACGGCACACATTCCTACGGCGCCAAGTTCGGCAGCAACTCTCTGGGCGGCCGCCCCAGCGGTGACAACAGGGGCAGTGACAACAGGCGGAGGTGTCGTGGTAGGCGCGGCCGTGGCAGGCCCGCCACAATGCCAGTGGTCACCATGCGGGTGGCAGTCGACCGACGCCGTCGGGCTGGGGGGAAGGATACCAGTCCCCTCTTCGTCGCGATCTTTGCCGTGGTCGTGGTCGTCGGTCGCTGTGGGCGCGGCCGTGACGGCGCCCTGGCAGTGCCTACATCACGGTCAACCTCTCCCATCTCTCTCCCTCCGGTGACCGGGGCGGCGAGATCCGCACCAGTGGTCGCCGTGCGGCTGGCAGCCAAACGACTCGGTAGGACTCGGGGCTAGTGTCCCCGTGTGGCCGTCATCGTGCTCATCCTCGTCGTGGTGGTCTGCCTCGGCGGTTGAGGTCGAGGCCGGCGTGGTTCTGGGGCCAGCGCAGTGCCTTTACCACAATCATTGTCAGAGACAAAGCAGGCTCGGCGGGGTCCTTTCGTCCATACCAGTGGTCTCCGTGCGGCTCGCAACCGATGGATTCCGTGGGACTCGGCGCGAGGGTGGCCTGGCGCTGGCCGAGGGCCTCGGACACGGCGGCGACCGCGAAGAGAGGGACAAGGAGAGCAGCTGTGATTTTCATGATGTTGACTCGGCGTTATATTGCTCAAGGTGTTGATAGGAATCAGGAAACTGCCGACTTGCCGGGAGAGCCACGACGAGGGTGCCCACTCGGCAGCGGGGAAGGTTTGCCATATAAGACCACCGTCCCGACAACCAGGTCGGCGATATTGAGCCCCAGTCGCCGTGGCACGGCGTCAAGGCCTACACAACCGGGAACAACAGCGAGAACCCTGATGTCCTGGTGGGTGCGGTATGGGCATGCGGCGGACCGTCCCCCCAACGCTTGGCAGTGCCGGACCACAGAGGTGCTCACACATATAGAATATCACTGGCGGCCTTGCCGCGGTTCGGCCAACTCAGGGCCACTAGTCCCTCAGCCGATATCCCATTCTTCCAGGGGTGGTATCGCCGGGAGACTGGCTTTCTCCTCGGCACGCTGCTCTGCAAGTCGACCGTGACCGAACGACTATTGGAGATGTCAGGGGCGAGGAGTGGCACCAAGCCGGAAAGAGAGCGCGGCTGCCTCGTCTGTTCGTCGTCCCCTTCAGTCGCTGGCCGATCCTACTTGCTGGACACTATCGGCGGCAGAGAACATCAAAGGGCAATGGTATCTTCCTCTATCTCCGCGGGGCGTCCCGCTTTTGACGTTAAGCTACGGGTGTCCTGTCTTGGGCGACAGCCCTCGCAATGCATTTCTCGCCTTCCGCAATCCGTGCCGCCCTTCGCCGGGGACTTCTCATAAACGGAAAACCCCGCCGTTTCCATCGTTGTTACTTGAGTTCGCTTCTTCAAGGGTAGGCCGCGTTCGAAGGGTTCGGCCGCGGTCATGGTGGCGGTGGCAGCGGTGGTGTCCTCCGTCAGGCCTTCAAAGCCCCCCGTCTAACTCGCGCTTCCGAGTTCTCGGTTCTCTTCACGCAGGCTCACCAGCTGACTGGCGTAGTCCTTATTGACCCAGTCACGGTACTGGGCCCACTTCTGGTTGCTGCCGGGCTCGACGACGGCCGCGGCGGCGGCGCCGGCGGTGCTGCTGAGCGACTGCTTGAGCTTCTCGCCCAGTAGCAGTGTGAGGCGCAGCACGCTCTTGTTGGCCTCGTCCTGCTTCTCGTGCTCCTGCTTGACGGCGTTTTCCTTCAGCTTGGTCGACAGCGTCGCTCGGAACTTCTCGGACAGTGCGTCCAGCCGCCGCCGTGTCTCCTCGGGCGCCAGGAACACGAGCTTAGATACCATCAGGTTGCACAGGGCGCGGATGTCGTTGTCGTCGCCCAGGCCCGCCACAATGCGGTCGTACAGGTCGATGATGCTGATGCGCGAAAAGGCCGTCTCCATGAGCGCGTAAAGCGTCTCGTACGCTCCCTGGAGAGTGTTAGCCGTTTGTGACAAAAACCTCGAGCGGGTGCGAGACGACGCACCTTTCGGACTTCTAGGCCGTCGTCCACCATGTGCTTGAACGGTCCCATCTGCACCTCCCGGACGAGCTCGGGCTTAACCTTGGACTCCGCCATGACGTGAGGCATCAGCGATCCCAGATGGCCGAAGATGAGGTCCGGTTTGTTGTGGGCGGCAGAGGTGAGCGCCGTCATGGCGAGGCGGCGGATTTCCATCTCGGGGTCCAAGAGCATGATGTTGAGCATGTCGATCAGATACTCCTTGAGCACTGCATCAAACGCGTCCCCGCTGTCCGGGAACGTGTAGCGCAGAGCCTGAACGGCAATGCCACGCAGCGCAACATTCTGGTCCCTCAGGAGAGCCTATTCGAGTTAGTCCGGCCCCGCGGACACAGCACGGACGCAGGAAGGGGCTCCGTCCTACCTGGAGCTTCGGAATGTACGTCTGCGGGGCGATGATGGCAAGACGTCCCATACACTCGGCGCACACGGCCTTGTTGTCCTCCAAGCCGGCCGCCTGAAGCAACCGATCCCATATGGCGCTCGAGTAGGCGCCGATGTCCGTCTGTGAGACGGCGACCTGCTGAAGCACTTCCTTGATGGACTGCAGGAGGAGGTACTGCCGGCCCGGCCCCTTGTCCATGCCGCCGAGGATGACGGGCACATACTGCGAAACGTTCCCGGCGCCCGCGCGGCCGAGGGCGATGGCCGCCGCGACCGACACCTTGTCGAAATCGTCGCTGAACTGCGCCAGGAATAGGTTCGGCCGAATGGGGGATTCCGGACCGAGCCGGAGGCCGGCCTCGCCCAGGACCGAGAGGGCCAGGCTCGCCCGCGTCGGATCGCCCTTCGACGAGTCTATCTCGGTGATGAAGCTGTCGAGGCTGACCCCGGCCGTGTTGCCGCTCGCAACCAGCAGGTTCCCGATGACCTTGCCCACCACGGCTGGATCTCCGCTGATCCCCACGTCCTTGAGCAGACCGAGCATGAGCGGCTGCCCCGTGCCGGACTTGCCGACGTTGGTCACAAACTGGAGCAGCGGGTCCAGGACCGAGATGGCCGCGTTGGTCTGCAGGAGGCCGCAGATGCCCGCGACGAGCTTGGGCGTCATCACTAGCTGCGGCTGCTCCAGCACGAGCTGGGCCAGGATGCGGAGGGCGGGACTCAGGAGATGGGTGTCGGTACTGCTGACCACAGGCTGCAGCTCCGTCACCAGAGCCCGGATGGTCGCGTCGTCCAAGCTCCCCTTGATCGCGGCAGACTGAGTCAGGCTTCGTAGAGCGTGGATGCTCGACCCGCGCAGCGACCGATTCGCCTTCCGCAGCTGCGCCGACAGCTCTACCGCCACGTCGCGCACCCATTGCGACTCGAGCTGCACGCTCCGGGATACCGAGGCCGCGATGACGTCGATCGCGCGCACGGCGGCGAGCCTGGTCGTCTCGTTCCGGAGCCGATCGAGAAGCAGGTCCAGGGAGGCACGCCGCTTCTCCGGAGCCAGCAGGCTGGCGCCTTCGGTGCTGCAGGTCCTCGACACCAGGATGCCCAGGCCGTGGATGGCCTTCTGTCGCACCTCGGCGTCTACGTCCGTGGCAGCAGTACGATCCACAAGCACGTCGTAGAGTCTCTGCAGCTCCGCCTTGTACTTGGATGCCGTCAGCTGAGACCGCGGCGGGGTAATAGCCTTAACAATCTCCTCGACGGTCTGGATCGCCTCGCCCGAGATCTTGTAGAACCTGTCGTGGACGGCGGCGAGGACCCCGGCGACGATCTTGGACAGGTAGGGCTGGAGGATCTGGGACGAGTGCGTCTTGGCGATGTGGCTCGTGAGCCGCAGCGCCGCAACTCGGAGCGTCCCGGGCGTGGCCGAGGCATTTCCACCCACGATCGAAATCGATGTCGACGTGGTCGAAGCTGACGACGGCTTGATGGCTTCGTTGATAGGAACGATAATTTGGTCAAAGAACTCCGAGAGCCCGCCTTGCTGGACGGTGACGATGTCGTCGAGCAGGTTAACGACGGCTTGCTTGGTAGGAATGAGCTTCCCCTTAAGGAGCTTTGTTGATGCCTTGACGATGGCCGGCGTCTTCTCAGCAAGGTCTCGCCGCGGCCCGCTGGTGGGAATCCTCTCCAGCGTCGGCGATGTGAGACCGGCCTCCGAGAGCGTGGACGAGGCCGTCGTGAAGGACAAGGCCGACGGACCGCCGGTGCTGCTCTGTCTCCGCCGTTTCCGACTCAAAGGCGCTTGGTTCAAAAACTCGGGGCCCGAGCTGTCCAGCGAAAATTCGGGGATGACACCTTCGCCGGTCTTGCGAACCAGCAGTGACATTGCCGAGATGATCTCCAGCCGCACATTCTCCTCGCGCTCGTCGAAGCGTTTGATCAGGACGGGGGCGGCCTGGCTGTAGAGAACACCGCTTTCGAGGAGATCGCCGCTGCTCCTGGTCGAGATGAGCGTGTAGAGGGCTTTCGCCGCACAGCGCCGCACCTTCCAGCTGGCGTCGTCGTCATCGTCGAAGCCGGCATCGGCCTCAAACTCGTCGTCTTCATCCAGCTCGTCCTCGTCCTCTTCCTCGTCCATTTCCTCGTCCTCGTCAACAGCGTAGTTGGGGTCGTATTTGACGTAGCGGAGGCAAGCCTCCATGACCGCCTGCGTGTAAGGACGCATCTGCTGGGCGCAAGACGCGAGGAAGGCCTCGAGGGCCACCAATGCGGACTCGCGAACCTCGTTGAAATCGGTGCTTTCGTCGCCGCCCTCGACAGCTTCAAGATGGATGTCCAGCTCCTGCTGGCCGAGCGCGCTCAAAATGAAAGGCGCTACGGCGTCAAGGTGACGACCAAAGCGGTAGGGAATTGACCGCGCCATGGACCCCATGATGGTAACATAGAGCCGGCGCGTCATGGGCCTGGTCGAAGGATTCCTCAGGATACCAACGCTGTGAGAGATGAGGGAGCTCAGAACTTCGTCCGAGAAGTAGACGGCAAGGATGGAGATGGCGACGACGGCTCGCTTCTTGACGACGGAAGAGGGCCTTTCCTTCTCCAGAAGAGAGACAACAGCGTCTTGCAGGGCCTCCACCTCGACTGGCTGGAGCATGGGCCCGAAGCAGCGCACCACCTCGATCAGGACGTCGACCGACTCCGAGTTGATCTCAGACAGGTGGTCGAGCATTCCCCGGGGGTGCGGGGGCAGCAGGACTTCGTTGGCGCCGGCCGCCTTGGTCGAGGGAAGGGACCGACCCAGCAGCCTCGGGATAAGTACCCGGCTGATGCCGGCGTACGCTTCGACGATGTCCTTCGTGGGAGTCACGCCGGCGAGAGGTCGCGGAAGGGCCTCGATGACGTTCTTGAGGGCAAGAGCCGGAACCGTGTTGTCGACCGAATTCTTGAGCTTGAGCGATGCGAGTTTTTCTATCAAAGGGCCAAGGATCTGGGTGGGCAGCTTGACCACCAGCGGACCAAGACTGTCGCAGAGGGTCAGCGAGAAGACACGCAGGGCTGCGCCAGAGGCGGGAACGCCTACCACTTGATCGCCAGGTTCTGGACCTCGCCATTCTGGTCGTCCAGCGCCTTCACCAGGTTGTCTACTGTGCGCGCCGACGTGTTGTAGTCGTGGTGCAATAGATCTGGCTTACCGATGTTGAGCACCTGCAGAAGATCGTTCAAGGACATGAACCTGAAGTCGGGGTCGCTATCGCCCAGCTTCTGGAGCAGCTGGTTGATGGTCTGGGCCGTGGGGTTGGCCGGTATTGCGGTCGCCATGGCGGGCAGCTTGCTGGCGCGACCGTAGCGAGACTCTCGCCTGCTTGCTGGAAAAGGGTAGGAGAAGGGGCGACCTTTG
>Ga0247771_1000457_pt1 | contig 12883 bp, 2 predicted proteins | sample UWRJL197509C6_FD_179948 | JGI IMG/M metagenome (GOLD analysis project Ga0247771, IMG submission 179948) | Plant litter microbial communities from Arlington Agricultural Research Station in Wisconsin, United States - UWRJ-L197-509C-6 | ecosystem: Environmental > Terrestrial > Plant litter >...
CGACGCCCGAGAACCAGTCCGCCCCGACCTGCCAAGCCCCCATCAGCCTTTGCTGGGCAACAGAGAAAGAGAGCGCGAAGTCTTTCCTCGGATCCGAGTGCCGGCCGCCTGAACACGTCCGACTGCCTACGCTGGCGACTCAGATGAGGTCCGAAACCGAGCCGAGTCTGCTTCACGTCGGTTGCGCCGAGCATGGAGGGCCCGACGAAATCGACGGAGCCGGTCCAAAGCAAGGCCCGCCCGGGAGGCGACCCGAGCATACCGCAAGGACACTCCGCGTGCGGGTCCCAGGTACCCTTTCCGAGGACGTTAGTCCCCGTAGGCCTGCGCACGGTTGCGTTCAGCCGAAGAACGGACTAATGGAAAATGTATTGCGAGAACGAAGTGGGGCGCTCTTGTAGACCCCGGGGCGCAAATGACAGGCGGTTCATCCGTCCATCATCCATCCCTCCACACCAAATGTTTGGCGTTGGCGTTGCTGTCGCCGGGTGCTGTCCGGCCCTCCACCTCTCTGGATGCGGAGTAGCTCCCGGGAAAGGGTATGTGTTGTTTTGTGGCAGAGGCAGTAGCGAGAGCCTTTCGGCGGCCACTGCATCTGTCTAGGAAGCAGCAGGTCGGCCCCTTTGGTTGCGACGGCCCTTGTTCGTCGGCACACGCTCCCAGCCCTCTTCGTCTGGCCCCGCCAGTTCGTTATCTTCTGAGGACGTTGTCGGTTGCTGTGGTTGGTGAACGGGGGCAGCCGGACCGCCGTTCGCCCGAGGTGGACGAGGTATCTCCGCGCGGCCGCCTCGAGCGGCGCCGCTACCTCGGCGGGGACCGCCGGGGACCGGCCCACGGGAGCCCCGCTGCTCGCCAGAGGGCTGTCTCCAATTACCACTTTCGGTAGCGCGGGATTTGGCATTTTGGATGGCCTCACGCGCTTCTCGCGGCTGGTCAGCTTGCCCAGCATCATCTGTATCCCCGTTCTCCGGCTCGTTGACTTTGGCTTCGGCGAGACGCTGCGTGTCGGGTGCGCTTTCGCTGTCGTCGTCGCCGTGGCGTTCTCGGGTCTCAGAATCGGCCTTTGCGATTTCCTCGGTCTGCTGGTCTCTGACAGTCTCTTCGGCCGCGGCCTCCTTGGCTGCCCGTCGCTCCTCCTTGGCTTTGTCCTCCGAATCCTTTTTCTCTTTGAGGGTGGCGAGCCTCTTCTCCTCAATCTCGCGCTCACGGGCGGCCGTGTCTATGGGGCGTGCGGCCCCGAAAGGATTGGCCTTGGATTCACCAGCCGAGGTTGAGGCGGGAGAAGTGATGTCGGCAGCATCCGAAACCGTCCGCTTGGTGAGGTTGAGCTTCGGTCGCATGGCGGGAACGGCGACGGCGGGCGCCGGGGAAGGCGGGGCCTCGCTGCCACTACGAGACTGGGTCGGCGACTTCCCTGGACCATCGGGGCGCATATTGCTTCGCCACTGCATATCGCGCTCAGCCGCGCTGGGTACGCGCTCCGGACGATCCGGCGCATCTCTGCGCGGAGGACGCGATCCCTCCTGTCGGCCTTCTCCCCAGGCAGCAGGTGATTGTCGACGGTTGCCTCGCACAGACTCGGGTTGGCCCTCGTTGGTGCGCGGACGGCTACCATCTCGGGCGGGGACCGGGCGATCCTGCTGAGGAAGCGGCGACAGCGGGCCCTTCCGTTCCCAGTTGCCAAAATCCCGAGGCTTCTCGTCGATAGGCGTTTCGCGGGGAGCACGCCGGTCAGCGAAATCAGAAGGGCCGGACCGGCGATCGGTACCGCGGGAGGGAAGGTCGGGAAGTGGTCCCTTGCGAGTCCAGTCGCCGAAGTCTCGCGTTGAGTCGCCCCCACGATCTCGATCTTTGGCTAGGAAAAAGGTCAGACCACGGCCTGTTCTTCGCGATGCGGGCGGTACATACGCGGATCAGCAATTCGGATCTTGATGCTGCGACCCTGAAACGACACGCCATCCAGTGCGAGGGCTTTTTTCAAGCCTTCAACGGTAGCGAATTCAGCGTAACCAAAGCCTTTGGGTCTCTTCAACTCGCGATCCTCGATGAGTCTGACGCTGGTGACCTCGCAGCCCTCCAGAAGCTGGTTGATATCCTCGACTGTTACGTCGTAATCGAGATTCCCCAGGTGGGCGAGGTAGGGTGGCTTGTCGGGGATGCGCTGGGGACCAGTATCTCGCTGAGAGTATCCTACTATACAGACATGAGCTGCTGGCCTGCCGTGGGACGAGGGGACTCACGTCGGTCACCGCCGTACGAGCCAATTCCGAGAGGGCGACGGTCAGTCGCCGGCAGCGGCTGCGTGCCTTGACAGCAAGTCAAACCTCCATCCGGGTCGCGGCAATGGACTGGGCGGACATACCTGATTCTATCGAACCCCCGAGAGGTAATTAGTCAGTGCCAGAGAAGCGAACGGACAATGGTAGCTCACCATACGATTCCTCAACTTCATCCGCCCAGGAGCCTCCAAAGGCTGCGGGGGTCGGTCAGCTTCCAAGGCGGCAGGACGGTGGTGGGGAAGCCGTGGCGAGGATGGCGACCGAAACGGAGCAGCAAATAGGAAAAACCCACAGTTGTTCGTCATGAACTCTCCATAGGATAGCTTCTGGACTTCCTTCTTTTTCGGAGCTGCAAGCCTGTGTTAGTAGAGGGACCTTCGAAGCCATTGGATGGTAGCATGGTTGTAAGGAGCGGGGGCCGCACGCATGACTGATTTGCAGAGATGCTGGTTACCCACGCGACGAGGGACTCAGCCGGCGCGCAGTGGTGTGAAGTGCTTCTGAAAGACTTGACTCGGTGACGGAAGCAACCGAGAAGGGTGCAGGTTGAGGAGCGAGATGGAGGCTGGCGGCCCAGCAGGGCCAAGGTGGAGAAGACGGGTTTCGAGATGGTGAAGGGAACCCCTGGTGTTCCGGGGGGGAGTTGGTGATCGTAGGTGGAGGAGGGAGGGGAGCAATTCCGCGAAGAAAAAAATATCAAGCGGCCGGTGGAAGTGTGAGAGCGGGCCCACTTTTCTATGAGGTAGCGGCAAGAGACTTTGCGTGAATTTTTGGTGGGTCGAGACTTTGGTTCGACCTCGGGCGGGAAGACGGGACTTTTCTCACCGCCTGCCAGATGGGGTTAACATTCTCGACTGTCGCTGAGGGGCCAGTGAGGGCATCGATCCTCTGAACCAGTAGGCACCCTGCCCGTACCCAGCAAGGGCCGACCTCAAGGTACGGCAGATACCTACAGCGACTCGAGCTGTTTCAACTAGCTCTCGTTTCTCCTCACTTCTCTCCTCACCAGGTCGTTCTCGACATGCCCATTCGCGTCCCAGCAGAGTCTGCTCCCCGGAGCCGTCAGCAAAACCACGACCGGCCACTTCTGGCCCCAACCCTCCAGATTGGCGCGGCCAGTGGCAAGTCAAATCCTCTTTCTGTCTGTTTCCCCGAGCCATGGCTGATTCCCTGCTTTCCCCAGGCGCTGTTGGCTCCTTTGCGGGTGCAATGATAGGTATCGCTCGCTCAGAGACCCCTGGCCTGTATTCTCTGGTGGCTGGGGCACAGTGGTTTGTGCTCGGTTCTAGCTATTACGGTACGGTTCTGGCTGAGTCCTGAGAGAAGAGCACAGGTTGCAGCTCTGACTCCGGCGTAGCCTCGAGGCGCCTAGCCACAAGGGCATGGGCCCATGACAGACCCCTGGACCCGCCTGCCAAGATAAAGGTCAGCGCCGCCGCGGGCGCGTTTGCTGGTCTGGTCGGTGGCGTCCTTCGTAAGTGGTGAACAGGCCGTTATCCAAGGGGGCGGGCTGATACGGTGCGCAGGTGGGCCCAGGAACATTCTCCCTGGAATAGCAGTATTCTCCCTTGTTGGTGCTGGCGGGCAAGCGGTGGCCAATGCCGCCAGCCCCTCCACCACGGCCCCGGACTCTTCTCAACCGCTGCAAGGCTGGCTGCATTCAAGATGGAGCCCGGTAACGCCCCTGACAGACCAACAATACGAAGCCTTGCTCCAGGAGAAGCTCCTGCGACTGGATGCAGAGATCGCGCTTGTTGACGCCGATATTGCGCTGCTAAAAGCAGTCGCGGACACCAAGTAGAAGAGCCTCGTGGAAAGGAGACCAGCTTCCTAGAGGTTCGGGTGAACGACGGAGATACAGTAGATGTCGTATTAATGTAATACTTCCTCCCCCGCATCACAGACGTTAGGACCCCCTCGTAGACACCCCTCGTGGGTTCCTGGTTGAAAAGGTATGAAATCTGGAATTTACGTTTTGATAGAGGACATGACGTGCAGCACCGAACGCTGTGGTGGGCACGGACGGGATGTGATACCGTAGCTCAAGCGAGGCTCGCGGATCGGCGCCCGCCGCGGCACGATTGTGGCTGACAGCTTGCTGGAGGTACCTACCTTTCCTAGGTAGGTAAGTAATCAATCTACCGCAACCTCCTCACAAGCTCCCTTTCCCACACTCGCCGACAACCACAACAACGAGCTTTACAACAGTGGGCTTCTGGATTTTTCTTTGGTTGGGCTGGTCTTACGGGAGACCGTCTGTGCCTGCTGTGCTCCTTTGGCCCGTAACGTTCCGACCCGTGTGCCTTTCAATCTCGACGTGCGATCTGAGGCTCGGTTGACGGCGACTCTCACGGCTGAGCCGACAGCATTCGAGCATGGCATGCCTTATATGAACCGCTGAAGCGCGACTGATGGGTGGAAATGCCACAGCTGCGGCTCATCCCAGGTAACAGAAAGGAGCTAGCCTGTTTCCCGTTCCGCCATGGCTATCCTGCTGACGCCGCCGATGAGGACAGGATCTGCGAATGCTGCCGCGGATGCGGCCCTTGGAGATGGCGGCGCTGTTCAACCCGACTTTTTTCCTGGGCGTCGTCGTCCTCCTCTACCTTTCGTCGTTCGTCCTGTTCGCCGTCGTCCGAATCACCACCGGCTTGTCCATACAGCGCGTCGGCTACTTCTCGCTGCGTCGTCTGGCATATGTTCCGCGCGACGGTTTCAAGATCGAGATACGAGGCCTCGGCCTCAACGTTCACCGCCCCACATTTGCGCAGCCGACGTGGCTGAGCATTGTCGTCAGCGAACTCGTCGTCACGATCAATATCAGGGAGCTTGAGGGCGGCAAGACGATTGAGGAGGAGCCTGGCGGCACTCCCGAGGACGATGAATCGCGGTCGACCCCAAGAGCCCGCCGGCCCCGCCCGGTGCGCCAGAACCCCCCGGGTGCGGCACGTAGCCAGACGTGGCAGCAGTTGATGAAGCTGAAAGAGCGGATTAAACGCCTTCATCGCAACGTTAACTGGCTACGCATGGTGGACGTCGTGGCCACAAACTCGACGATCAACATTGCCGATGTTGGCAGTGTACAATTCGGAGCCTTCACCATTGCCGTCGATACACGCCGGAAGATGGTTGACCGCGCTCGCTTCTTTCGGCAGAGCAGGAACGAGAAGCGTCGGGAGAAACAGCAGGCCGAATGGATCATGACGCTGCGGAGCGTGCTCTTTACTCCTGAGGGCAAAGACTCGATGGAAATCCTGGACAATGCCACGCTGAACGTACACGGGTTCTTGTACGAGGCCCTCGATGGGCTCCGCGATGCTGCCGTTGCGCTGAAACTCGGCCGAGTTCACCTCCCGTACGACGACTTTCAGCTTTGCGCTCACCTGTACGCTAAGTGCAGGGCGGCTGCTCCTGAGCCCCAGCCGGACGCGCCTTCATCCGACGTCTTCGGGGATAACGTCCTCCTGCCGGAGCTCGACGTGCCCGGCGGTACGGACGACGACTTGATGCAAGCCGTCTCGGATTCCAAGGAGTTTGTCAGCTCCATCCTCCGAGGCATCAAGGAGGTGCAGTTCGCCGTCAGTTTCATGGGCATGACGAAAAAAGTTGAAGCTGTCGACGCTACGGGCTCACCCGCGCTATTGAACGCCTCGATGAAGGAGGTCGGCATCGACCTTCACCGTCTGGACCCCAGGTCTCCGGCTCACCGCATGTACTTCCCTTCCAAGGATATTGCCCACGAGGCTCTGGCAGCAGCTCTCTCCATCTCGGTTGGCGTCGACGACGGCCACGGAAGGCCCCAGCGGCTCGTGTACATCCCTATGGCGACAACTACTGTCAAAACCACCCTGCCGTCTAAGACGGTTGAACTAACGGGGGAGAGAAGCGCCGAGGAGAGGAATGCCAACATTCTCTTTGCCAACTCGGTCGTCACCTCGCCGTCAGTGGATCTGGACCCTCGCCATCTACCTCTATTACTCGCCATGCTTCAGCCCCGACCGACCAAGCCCCGGGTCCAGCCGCAGCGGCGGCACATGCTCATCTCGCGTCTATTGCCAAAGGCGAGCATCAAACTATCCATGCACGAGCCCGTGATCCGTATAGCGCTCCCACCGGTCCAGAAAACGGCGGATACGGACGATTTCGATCTCATTATATCGTCCATCTCCTCCGTCTCTCTCGACATCGAGTCATCACATTCCGCAGTTGAGGAGCTCCACTACTCACTGGCTTCGACAATGAGGGTTCAGACTCACCATCTGTACTATCAAACGTCGGGGGGCGGCCGCTTTGATCTCCTGCAAACCGAGGCGTTCGACCTCAAGGTCCAGCTAAGCGCCTCGCCCGAGGTGCATATCGTCGCCAGCGGCAACCTGCAGACCTTCTCCCTGAAAATGGTGCGACCTGAGATATCCGATGGTCTGCAGCAGATAGTCCGGCAGCTGCGTCTCAACGTGGAGCCAGACAAGCGTGCGACCTCCAAGACGCCAAGGCACGCAAACTTCCTTCGAGCCATCCCGGCATGGCTCCTGCACTGTCAGATCCACGCATCCGACTTCAGTATTGAGGTTGCAGGTGTCGACGAGGACATTGGTAACGACACAAGGGGCGTGGCGCTCCAGCTCGAGTCCTGGTCCGCGGAATACCGAGCACAACGTCTGGACGGACTTCCGCGCCGGCCATCACGGCGAAGAGCACCAAGCCGTTCCATGCTTGCAACCGACGCTGAGCTGCTGAGGCCCGTACCCGTCTCTCCCCGGAAGAAGTACTACCACCCCGGGGACGGCCGTCGCGTCGCCATCCATGTCCGGGGCCTCGAGGCCTTCATAGTAGAATCCTCGGAGAAATGGGAGATCGAGCCCTTTCTAGGCATTCCGAGGCTTGAGATCGCCTTCTCAACGCTGAGCGACAACCAGGGGCCCGTCTTCCACGTGCATTCCCACGTACGCACGCTTCTGGCTCAGTACTCGCTTTACCGGCACTACACGGTCGGGGTCGCCGCCGTAGTTGTTCGGAAAGTCTTCCTGAACACGAGCAGGGAGGCCACATCCCCCCAAGGCCAGCCGCGAACGCACCACCTCAAAGTCTCCACGGACGCCTATCTGGGTCTTCCCCCATCTCCCGATTACGCGCTTGGGGACCCGCACGATGCCTCGAAGGTCTCCCGCGAGCTGGTAGCCATTGACATTAAGGCGGCTCTCGTGCAGATCAAAGCCGACATGCCTGCTGACCCGCCTTTGATGCTGCAGATTTACAGCATGGAGGCAGGGCGGCACCGATGGTCACCCCCTTTCTTCCAATCCAAACTCATCCGGCTCTACGCCGAGGCGCCACGGATGCGACGTGTCTGGGCTAGGGCCCTGAGCATCAAGAACGGGCGGCTGGACTACCGGGAGTCCCGGCGCAAAGGGCCGTCAGGGTTAATCCAGGAGGAACGCATGTTTGATGTTACCACGGAGGCTATCCGCCTTGCGGTACCCCACGAGCTGGTCATAAGCAAGGTTTCGGACAACCTGATCAACGTCTTCAAGGCGGTTCAGCAGCTGCACCACAGATTCCGGACTGGGACGAACGAATACATCCTGGGCAAGGGGCCGGAGGGCCCAAGACATACTCCCAAGGTCTCTCTGCGCACCAGAACGCTGTTGTTTGAGCTGGAAGACGGCGCGTTCGAGTGGAAGCTGGGCATGATCTACAGGGCAGGAAGGGTCGAGCAGATGCAGCGGCTTGCCCGCGAAGAAGCCTTCAGGGTGAAGGTAAAAAAGGTCCATGACGCAGAGGCGCGGAAGGACTCGAACAAGTTCCGGACCAGGTCCGTTCTTCCCCGAGGGCGGTCTGCCACGTCTGCGACATCGTGGACCAGAAGCCGGAGTGAAGACGGTCGGCCAAGATCGGGGGCAGAGCCCGTGTCCCGTGGCAGGGCGCCGAGATACGATCCCGAGGGGTCCTCTCTGGGGATGACGGGCGCTGCCCAGATCTCCATCGCGGAGGCACGGCAGCGGCTCCACCTCCATAACGCGGACAGCTGGAAACAACGCATCGACCGCCATTATGTCATGGCACGCAACGGCATGCGCGACATCCGTGGTATCTTCTGGGGGCCGGACCACATTCCAGATGACATTGACGATCACGAGAACGTCCTCGAGGTTCCTCACCGCCCGGCTCTGATGTCGGCCCTCATCAGCGATCTTCATGTCTCTATCGACAAGCCCAGCTTCGCAATCAAGGACCTGCCCGACTTCCTGCATCGCACTGGGAAGGGCTTACCGCGCGACATGGCGTATTCCCTACTCGTCCCCATGAACGTTCAGGTTGAGATGGGGGAGGCGAAGGTCTCTCTACGAGACTATCCGCTTCCCCTGCTGCACGTGCCTCCCCTCAAGCCTGGCCAGTCACCGAGGTTGCACGCTCTCAGCATGAAGACGGACTTTGTGATAGCAGAAGAATTCCGTGGGCCCCAGTCGACGCGCCGCGTGAGGGTCAACATCATCCCACCCCAGGCCTTGGAACCGGGGAAACCCAGTCAGGGGAGCTTCGCCATCGATGTGCGGCGCACCATCGGCCCCGTCAAGTCATATTCGGACATACAGGTAGACATCAACACGGCGCTGCCTACCAGGATCACGTGGGGTCCGTCCTACCAGCCAGCGATTCAGGACATGATGATGGTGATCGAGTCTTTCACGAAGCCGCAGCTGGATCCCTCGGAACACGTGGGCTTCTGGGACAAGATCCGCCTGAACTTTCACTCCCGCATTCGCGTGGCATGGAAGTCAGACGGGGACGTGCACCTAGCCCTCAAGGGCACGAGAGATCCGTATCAGGTCACGGGGAACGGCGCCGGCTTCCTCATGTGCTGGCGGAACGACGTGCGTTGGAATGTCCACGCGGACGACGATCCCAAGAAATTCATGACGGTTGACAGCGGCGAATACGTCCTAGCGGTGCCGGACTACAGCCAGCACGCCCGCGAGGCGTCTCCTGGCCACGGGGATGAAGAGATCGCGAGCGTCGGTGACGGACGCAGATCCGGTGCCGCGTTCAAAAAGGTCGTCATGAAGCTGTCGGGCAAAGTCCAGTGGCTGGCCGGCCTTGTTTTCGAGCGGGCCATTGAGGACAGTGCGAGGAGTTTTGACTTCATCCCCCATTACAACGTCGTCCTCAAGTCTCCGCAATTCGCGCAGCCCGAGGGCGGCCTGCCCTACGACGCCTTTCGCGGCTTCCGCAGCCAGCACATACATATGTCTCTGGCTGTCCGCGCGCCGGTCGACCGCGCGTGGTCGTCGTCCCAGACGGAGCCGTCGCGCAGTTACAACACGGTGCACCTTACCCCCCGCTTCTTCACACACTTCTTTGCGTGGTGGTCACTCTTTGGCGGACCCCTGTCCCTCCCTATTCGGCAGGGACAGCTGTTTCCGGGTCGGGAAAAAAGCAGCAAGAAGTTTGGGCGGCATCTCGCCACGATCAAGTACAACCTCCTGCTGGCCCCCTTCTTCCTGAGCCACATCTATAGGCACAAGGACGCCGAAGATCCGATCGAGAGCGAAAACGCCACGTCGGCAACCGGGATCAAGGTACGGTTCGACAGCTTTGTCCTCGACCTGCATCAGCGCAGGGAGGAGTTCAACACGCGGGACCGTGGCCGCAAGACGCAGAGCCGGACGACGGGGATGAAGATCCACGCCGGCCAGCTTGACCTGGCATCGGCGGACATCCGTGCCGTGTCGGCAAGCATCGGAAGCAGCATGGCCGAGGTCGTCAAGAGACACTCAAAGTCGTTGTCGGCGCAGCAGCGAGAGGAGGACAACGGCGAGCTGTCCCGCTTCACCATTCCCGACAACGATTTCAGCTGGATAGACATGGACGACTTTGTCGAGCTGGATTGGATCTTGCCGAGCGAAGCCAGCCCCGACACTAAGATTCTCCCGCTCGCCTTCGCGCCGAGGATCACGTACTTCCGGCAAACGGACATTGGCGGCGTCATCGCGGGGGATCCTGACAGGACCAGCCCGTTCGGGCGAGAGCCCACACACCTGTGCATCATGAGCCAGGACGACGACCCCAGCACCGTGCAGATGCAGCTCATCCGCGACCGCCTAGGCCAGCTACAGCAGCAGATCGACAAGCACGTGGGCAGCGTCGGCGAGGCCGAGCTACGCATGGTCCGGGATGGCTACAAGGACCCGGCCCTGAGAGCTGAGTTCGAGGCCCTGACGGGCCACAGCAACGTACTGCAGGACAAACAGTCTTTCTTGGAGAGGGCGCTGCAGCAGATGGCGGTACAGCCCGGACGGGAAGACGGCCAAAAGAGCGAAGCCGACTCATCGCAGGCCACTATCGACCTTGGGGCCGGCTCGCTGTCGGTTCCGTCGGGCGCCGAGTTCGCGAGCGAGTTCAAGAACCGTTTCGTCATCCACAACATGCAGCTCAAGTGGAACAACCTGCTGCGCAACATTATCCTCCGTTACATCCACCAAGTCAGCCAAAGGCGAGGCTTCGTTTACTATCTCTCACGGCCCGCTGTCAAGTTCATCCTGGACATCGTCGAGGAGCAGACGAAGCTGAAAGCCCCGCGACCCGCGGCGACCGCCTCGCCGACCCCGGGAGGCGGCGTGGCTTCGTCGTCGGAGCCGGGCGGACCTGACAAGGACATCGCCAAGGACATCGAGGAGAGGATTCGCAAGATATTGCACGACGGGCGCAAATTTGTCAACGCCGACGACGACGTCGCCGCGGGCGACGCGGACGCGGCCGCCAACGTCCGCATGGATGACCTGACGGGCGGCATCGCGGCCGGCTTTGCCCCACAGCGCAGCTACCACGTCCGCCTCATCGCGCCGCAGATCCAACTGCAAAGCGACAAGAACAAAAAGCACGTCGTCCTGGTCACGGCCAAGGGCATGGAGCTCAAGGTGGTCGAGGTCCTCGACAAGAAGAGGATCTCGGACATTGTCAGCGGCCTGGTACAGCGGCGCTTCCTGGTCAGCATGGACAGCACCCAGTTCTTCGTCACGCATCAAAAGTGGTTCTCGACGCAGCTGCTGTCCATGTACTCTGGCAGCACGTACGGCACGCCCAACGGCTCGAGCTGGCCGCCGTGGGTGCCACTCGAGGTTGTCTTCGACTTCCAGACCGACCCCTTTGGCTTCAAGCGCGTCGTGCAAAAGACGTCGGCCATGCTCCGCTACGACAAGTACAACACGCTGCGCCTGAAGTACAACGACGAGGTCAACACGGGCGAGGGGGCCCACACCACATCGTCCGAGGCGGCCGAGAAGAAGATGGACAACCTGTGGGTCGAGTTCCCGCAGGCAAGGGCGCTCTGCAACTCATCGCAATATTACGCCATCTACGTCATCGTGTTGGACCTCCTCATGTACAATGAACCGCTGGAGAAGACGCGTAGCGAGCGGTTGGAGAAGATCATGCTAGCGTCTGACTTCAGCGATCTACGTGGGGCGCCCGAGATGGTGACGCGGCTGCAGGAGCGGATCCGCCAGCTCGAAGACATCAAGACGCACTTCCAGATCCACTCCAAGTACCTGGGCCGGCGAGGCTGGGAAGACCGTGCCGTCCTGGAGCGGGATCTGGCCGCCTGCGAGGATGAGCTGTTTTTCATGATGAAGGCCATCACGACGTCGCAGCGCCGCTATGACGCGGCCCAGAGCAATGCTCTGCTCCGGTGGACCATCGCCGCCAAGGATATCGTGTGGCATCTGATCCGCGACAACAATGAGCCGCTGGTTGAGCTGCAGCTCAAGGACGTCGAGTACGACCGCACCGACAATTCGGATGGCTCCCACATCAACCTCCTCCGTGTCGGCCGAATCCTGGGCCTCAACCTCCTGCCCGATGCCATCTACCCAGAGATGGTCGCACCCTATCTCGACGAACGCGGCCCGCCTGAAGCCGGCACCCAGCCAATGATACGTGTATACTGGTACATGCTGGAAGCCATTGCCGGCATCCCCGTCATGGACCACTTCGAGGTCAACCTCTTCCCCATGAAGATTCAGCTTGAGCGCGAGGTGGGCAAAAAGCTGTTCGACTACATCTTTCCGGGACTGGAGGGCGACAGAGGCGATGCCAGCCGGCGAAACGACTCGCCCTTTATGCTAAAACAGGCGGCACCGGGCGACGGCGACGGGGAAGACGACGCTGGCGACCAACCCGGCGCCTCGGGCAGCTCCATCAGCCGGCTGGGCTCGCCAGGCTCGGACAAGGACAGGGAGGGCGTCGCTTTTAGCACGCGGCCCGGCTCGCTAGAGCTCCGACTGCGCCCTACGCTCACGTCCGAGGCGCGGTCGAGCCCCCCCAAGCATAAGGCGCTCAGCGTACACTCGGGCGAGGGCCACTCGTTCCGTCTCTTTCGCTCGTCGGGCTCTGCTGCCAAGGCGGTCAGCAAGAAGCCGTCGTGGGAATCGCTACGGGGCGGGCCGACGCCGCGGCCGGGCGTCGGGCGGTCGTCGACGGGCTTCTCGTCGCTAAAGGACGGCAGCTCGACCACGACCGGCGACTCGAGGAAGGTGTCGCGCTTCGCGCTGCGTAGCCGAGCGGCCAGCGACCGTGACGACAAGGCATCGGATGACCTGACCAAGATG
>Ga0247771_1000458_pt1 | contig 12864 bp, 13 predicted proteins | sample UWRJL197509C6_FD_179948 | JGI IMG/M metagenome (GOLD analysis project Ga0247771, IMG submission 179948) | Plant litter microbial communities from Arlington Agricultural Research Station in Wisconsin, United States - UWRJ-L197-509C-6 | ecosystem: Environmental > Terrestrial > Plant litter >...
CGTGTGGCTGCGGCGGTCGGCGTGGCCCGCCCCCTTGCTGTCTACCCTGACCAACATCGTGTCTCGGTGGACCGCATCATGAGCCCATGGGTTGCTATAGTGTACGAGCTGTACTCACGACTTGTAGTAGAACCTTAGAAAGACCAAAAACGGGGCGTGCCAGGGGTGCGGAGTTATTACACACATCTTTGCCTGACAGTTGCCACACCACGAAAGTTGCGTCAAGCTTCTCATGAATTCCTCTTGGAGTTGTCTATCGCGGCCCGGGTCTTAATGGCGCTCGGAGACTAAGACTGACTACCCAACCACGCCGTACAAAGCTCCTGGGCGACCTGCCGCATACGATACGCTAAGCCGACTCCTGAAAGGCCCTCTTCAAGCCCTCAAAGTGTTCCTGCTGCTCCGCCGCCGGCTTGCCCTCGACGTCGCCGATGATGGTCAGCACGAGCGAGTAATTGTTGTAGAGGAACCTCTCCCTCCGCCGGCGGTCCTTGCCGAAGTGGGCCTGGCTGTGCTTGGTCAGGAAGGCCTCCATCTCGGCGCGCAGGCGGCGCAGGCTGGTGGCGACGGGCTCGTCGTCGCCGGCGTCGACGCTGAGGGCCAGCACACCGTGGAGCAGCTGGCCGAAGCGCTGCGTGACGACGTGCGGGGCCGCCGACGCCGCGGCGCCGGCCGAGGGCCGCGAGGGCAGCGCGGCGGTGAGGGCGCGCACGCTCTCGCAGTGGTGGTCCATGACGACCTGCAGGCGCGGCCACAGCAGCATGTTGGTGGCGTTGACGTAGCCGTCGACGGCGGGCACGCGGCGGCGCTGCAGCTCGAAGGCGAAGTGCTGGTTCAGGCGGATGCAGAGGAGCAGGCCCAGGGCGTCGAACGTGTCGGCCGCGAGCGTCTTGGTCAGGGCCTGGCCCAGGCCGAAGGTCGGCTCGAAAATGTAGTTGAAGTGCTTGGAGATGGTGGCAAAGGAGAGGGGCGGCGAGAAGAAGGAGGCCAGGAAGGTGTACTCGGCCGTGGCGTTGTCGACGAGCGCGAGGTTGAAGTTGCGGAAGGGCGCTTCTATGTAGTGTGTGGAGGTGTCTTCCTCGGCCAGGTAGGACGATATGGCGACTTGGTTCGTCGTCTTGACCACGTCTATCCGCCGGCCGAGGTTGAACGAGTCGTGCGGTGGCCCAGATATTCTGGAGCTGGAGAGGACCGTAGATTTGCGAGAGTGGTCATCGTGGCCGAGGACGTCGTTCTTGTCCAAGGCATGCAGCTTCATCTTCTCCAGCGACTTCCCGTACCTGGAGAACTGGTTAAGATAGTACCACCTCATGGTATTCATGTATGCCAGGGAGATCTCGTCGGCGAGAACCGGATGGTGGCTGTGTAAAAAAGAGAACAGGTCCTTGAACTTAAGGAAGTTCTGCTGTTGGATGATTTGAGCGTTGATATGTGGCGACCTGATCGCTTTGATCTGAGCGACCAGAAAGTCGCGTATTCTCTCGATGGCCTCGGACATGTCAGCCTTGACCGGGCACTGTGGCATGGGGATGCTACCTTTTGCAAGAGTTTTTCCAAGAGAGGCCCCAGGTCTGCTAATGCTTTGCCCTGTTTCTGGGCGGAGTTGTTCCGGTACGAGGCCGCCCGCTTGTCCACTTCTTTCAGAGCCTGAACCCACTGCTCGTCGATGTGGCCCTCGGAGATCTTGGACACCACCACGGGCGACACGCTTAGCTCCTCGACAATCGGGCCAAGCCCCCTTTCTACGGCCTTGCGGTTCTCTAACCGCACATTGAGAGCCGTAGATCTCGCTTGTAGGGTTTCGATGTCTGCCGAGACCAAAGCAAGGTCGTTGCGGAAGCTGGTGAGGTTCGTCTCGACCGAGTTTAGCACGTCGTCGCAAGCGCGAATAGACTTGTGCAGGCCCTCGAACTTGGCCCTGTCTTGTTCGTCTAGAGACCCGCCGTCAGAGAAGATTTACGCACGGGAGAGACCAGACTAACATTCTTCAACGGTCTGCGGCCTATGGGCACTCGGGGTGCCCTCGAAGGCGTCGGGCTGTGCCAGCTCACGGAGAGACAGGCCACCAAAATCGAATTCGAGATCGAGGTCTTCTTCCGTAATCGGCCGTTCCGCCGACGTCGCATCGCCCGGCGAGTCACCCAAAATCCTGTCGAGGAGCTGAAGGGCCTCGGCCCCGTCGTCCCCGGCGGTGGACGACTGCTTCAACGTCGAGCCATTCGGCCTTCGGGAGGAGGCAAGGAGGGATGACGAAGAGTCGTTGGAAACAAGAGACAAAGACGATCCTCTCGCTGCCCTCTGCGACGTCACGTACGGCCCACGCGCGCCCGCGGATCTCTTGGGCAAGGGCGAAGCCGCACGGCTGCTGTTGGACTGGGGAGAGGAGGCGCCAGTCTGGCCCAATCGGTCTAGCCACATGGTGAAGTCTGCTATGGATCTCGTGGAATCATTGCGGCAGCGGCGGAGCGGCACAAGACAGCGAACGGCACAATCGCTACGTCTGTCAGCGGTGAGGCGGAAACGAGGGCAAGGCGGAGGGTGGTGGAATCGTCGCGAAGGCCTTGTCGCCAGCAGGTGGCTTCAAGTTAGTCGGTCGGCACGGGCAAGGCTGCAGCTCGCGCCGTCAACCTCGGGCTGCGATTCGCCAGGCGGCTTTCAGCCACAAAGAGCCGCGGTGGGGCAATCGGCAGGCCAATTACTGGGCCGAATAGGTCATCCGAGGGGCGATGTCAACCAGGAACGGGGAGAAGAGAAGACAAAGCCTTGTGGTCAAGACATCAGGGCCACTTGCAGCTTACCGCTTATCCTGCGGTCTCTCGAAGTGACCGATGTCCGGGTCGCAGCCTCCCCTCGCCTTCAGTGCGGCGGGAACCTAACTCCCCGTAAGGTCTAAAGCAAAGTACCCACCTAAAGACTTGGGCGGACGCATGTTGCCTGCTCCGTGCCAAGGCGTCATCGTCTTGCTTCACGGAGCTTCCCTGGAGCTCAAGGCCCAACAACGGTGCCCAAAGAATACTGACCTCGGCAGCCTAGGCCTTGACGTAGGTACGGGAGCGCCTTGGTACCTCGACAGGTACCTACCGGAGATACCTGGCACGCGGGACAGGCGATAGCAGGGGCGAACCAGCCCCGCATCCGCCGCCTCGGTGGGACCCTCCCGCACCCGCACTGCCTTTGCGAATAAAAATCCCACTGCGGCGCTCCGCTGAGCAGGCAAAAAAACTTCACCCCTCCGCCCACTTGGAAACCCACCCCCCCGTCGAATAAATACCCTACCCTATCTCCTCCCCCGGGACCCCGTCATCCTCACTCGGTGCCCGGACATCCTCGCACTGGCCGAAGCCCTTCGCAGTCTCCCAGTCAACTTCCCCGGCAATTCAATCACCATGGCGGACGATGCCCAGGTACGTCGCGCTCGCGCAAGCCCCCGTGCTGCCCCGCATCGCGACAGCTCGTCAAGGCTGCCTCGCGCCTGAATGCCTCCACCCCCACCGCAACATTCGTGCCTCTTGGGAATGTCGACAGGCTGACCCCCGGGCCGTACAGCATGAGCACACCTTCGACTCGGCCGATGCCGGTGCTTCGGCGACGTACCCCATGCAGTGCTCGGCCCTGCGCAAGAACGGCTTCGTCGTGATCAAGAGCCGCCCCTGCAAGATCGTCGAGATGTCCACCTCCAAGACTGGCAAGCACGGTCACGCCAAGGTCCACCTGGTTGCTATCGACATCTTCACCGGCAAGAAGCTCGAGGATCTCTGCCCCTCGACCCACAACATGGACGTCCCCGTCGTGAACCGTCAGGAGTACCAGCTGGTAAGGGCACCCTCGCCGCACAAGGCCCTGGAACATGGCCGACCCCTAACGCGCTTTTTCCGCAGCTCGATATCACCGACGACGGCTACCTGAACCTGATGAGCGACGACGGCTCCCTCAAGGACGACGTCAAGATGCCCGATGGCGAAATGGGTGACAAGATCACCAAGATTTTCCGCACCGACGAGAAGGAGACGAGTGAGTGCTAGACATAGCGTCGGATCCCGCCCGATACTGTTCTCGGGCTAACCTGCCCGTTCCAGACGTCGTCATTCTCAAGGCCATGGGCGAGGAAGCCGCCGTCGAGGCCAAGGAGGCCCCCCGCCAGAACTAGAAGACCAGCCGATACCACGACGTTCCTCCCGCGGCAAACTCCCCGCTCGGCTTCTCGACCCTTCCACGCCCGAACCGGGTTCCGTTGTCCGCAGGCGTCCCGTTTCGTGATACGTCTTGGACTGCCGGGAGTAGTTGTTGGGGGAGGTTCTCACGAAGTGGCTGTCGACGGATAGTTCTAGCACGCTCGACACCATTCGTGGTGGCGCAAAATCGCATTTTCTCCCGGTGCTTTCGCACGTTGTCGCATCCATTATTCTCTTGGGACCGGAGAACCAGGCCAAGAAACACGACGACGACGGATGAGGGCTCTCGGCGGTCGAGAAATCTGTCATATAGACCTGCAATGATTTGTCGCAACAGCCGAGAGCTCTCGTCCGCTCGAGTCCTGATAGCACGTGATGGGTGTGAAGTCCTGCATAGGTCTATATTTGAAAGCACGCCGTTAGCGCCATGAGAGGCAGTGAAATGTGACTTCGAGATTACAAGGGTAGGGAAGAGGTAGGTACCTAGGTAGGGAAGTGGGTAGCGCGCCGAGGCAGTCGGGTCCATAGGTAGGATGTCTCGGGTGTTGGTATTGGCCTCGGGTTTTCTTCCCGTCTTCAACTCTCAGTTTGAGCAAACGGCCACACTAGAGACCGCGCACCCAACATGAAGGAAGGCTTACGGCACCAACACCGAAACCATGTCGGAATATCGAGAGTTACGCCGCTTTCGGCCCGGTGAGGCTTGTGAAGAGTGTCCCGCCCGTCGCTGGTATGCGGAGAGCGGCTTCAGGTACTGCGAGAACGGCCACCGGGTGGAGGTACGAGACCCAGCGACAATTGGCGGCGTGCCTGAAGGCTTACTTGCCGTTTAGGGCTTTGTCGAATTTGACGGGGAAGATGACGAAAATTTTGGTCGAAGGGGGCACGTAGCCAAGAAGGAGAAAGCCGTCAGGGAGAAAGAGGTCCGCCTCCTATCGGGCAACGCCGCGCGCGAGCTCCTCCTGGAGTGCCTCCAGCTGGTCCTCCGTAAGCAGGTCGCGTGGCTCACGAGGGAGCGGCGCTTCCCTGCCGACTACGAGATCGTGGTGCGCGATCTTTGGGATCTCCGGCTGCGCAACTTCCAAGGCTTGAAGCTGGCCACCGACGACTCCGAAGCCGAGTCGGGAACGGACAAGGAGGCGCGGCTGTTCAGCTCACAGCCCGAGTCCGACTTGAGCGATGCGACAAAGCGATCAGCCAACCGTCGCAGTAGGAACTGGAAGAACGACAAGCAGAATTCGCTGCCCGCCCTGCTCGACACCCTGGGCATCTGCTACCTTGGCGGCTTGTTGATGCGGCTGCCGTACAGGATAGCCGACTTTTACAGATGGGCCAAGGCGAACGAGTTACTGTTCCTGGACGCGGTACAACACCCGAACCCCCGGTTTCATGGCCGTCAGCCCTCTTCTAACCAGCGAGGACAGATAACCGAGATCCCCAGATCCATGTTGGAACGGCTCCCTGCAGGGCATCTGAAGGTGTTCATGGCGAGAAGGGTTCGTTTCGAAGGCGGTGAACTGCACAGGGCTGTGCAGGAACTCGTCCGTGGCTACCATCGCATCTACGAGATGGACTTCCCGGGCATCAGCGGGCCTCCTGTCTTGAAGCAGTATGCGAGAGAGTTGAGTCTCCCCGGTGAGTATCACAAGCCCCAACCACCCCACTCTGGATTCCAGGCTGACGTGCTCAGCTGAGGTATTTGCGGTGACCTTGGAGCTCGTCATGCATTCCAAAGACGAGCTGAGGTACGAAGGAACGAAGGGCCACATGCTCTGGCTGGACAATCCTGAGGTGCGGCTCGTAGCCAACCTAGTCTTCGTCACGAAGCTTCTCCACCCGATGGACGATGTACCGAGATTCGCGAGAAGCGCCGAAGATGCCACCCCGTTTCGTATCAACTGGAAGATATGGAAGGAGGTGCACTCGAGGCCATGTGACGAGGCCGAGAGGCTAGAGCGTCGAGATCTGTACAACATTGGCCCCGAGGACGTAGGGGAGATGACGGAGCGGCAGCTGGACGACTACCTTGCGTGGTATCAGCAAAGCGAGGTTAAGAAGGAAGGAGGCGAGTCCCATTCGAAATTCTTCATTCCCTCTTCCTTCCCGTGCTAACCGAGTAGCCCAGATTCTCGGCCCCTTGCTAGCTTTTTTCCGTTGGAGAACCTACCCCCTCCTCGCCCCCAGACGATGCTGGCCAACGAGAAAGATGATGATTCAAAACTAGACAAGGTCCATGAAAATCTCAAAAAGGTGGATATTGATGCAAAGGGTCTGAGGTTCGGGGATTCCACGGCGCATTATCGTGAAGAAGCCGATCTTGACGACGCGGCGAAGGCATTCTACGACAAGGCCGGTACGTCTTGACCATTCGCGCATTTTACCCTGCTAATTCGAACATCCCATCATGCTGACATATGCCCAACTTAAGCGGAGCTTGCTGGCATCCCGACCGCCGGGCTTGTATTTGCTGTATATTCACTGGAGCACAGGTGGGATAAATGGGTGATGCTGGAGAGCAGAGCCGGATCGGCACAAAACCAAGAAGAGACCTAAGAAATTCGAAGAGCGAGAATTCGAGCGAATTCTGCTTAGGGCACTTAGGTCGGGTCGAGGGAGATCCGTGGTTGAGTGCCTGTTAAAGTACAAAGGAGACTCGCTGGAACGTGGGTGATATATACAGTGTTTATGAACATCTTGAAGGAACATACCATTTAATGACGCCTGACTATTGGATGTTTCCTTGAGCCTATAAGTATGCAACGGCAATAGACATCTGTAAGTCTGGTCAGGGGTAGTTTAGGGGTTGAGTTCAAGGTGATCGGGTGACATACCACGTGATCCCTTAGGGCTGGTCCTGAGCGGGACCGGAAGAAGTTCGGTAGCTGCACTTGCCTTGGGGAGATTTTGAGGACCCCCACCAGAATTTCAGCGCGAAGCCGAGAACCTGACCTCACGTCAAACCGCACTCGCCACGGACGAATCGCCACGATGCAGATTTTCGTCAAGACCCTGACGGGCAAGACTATCACCCTTGAGGTGGAGTCGAGCGATACCATCGACAATGTCAAGTCGAAGATCCAGGACAAGGAAGGCATTCCGCCCGACCAGCAGCGCCTCATTTTCGCCGGCAAGCAGCTCGAGGATGGCCGCACCCTGAGCGACTACAACATCCAGAAGGTGGGCGGCCGGAATTCGGGAGGGAGCTGGACTCGGGCGCTGACAACCTGGTCAATAGGAGTCGACGCTCCATCTGGTTCTGCGTCTGCGCGGAGGCATCATCGAGCCCAGTCTGAAGGCCCTGGCCAGCAAGTTCAACTGCAAGTCTACCTGACTTCTCCATATGCATGCCGTTCGTTTGTGCTAACTCGTTTCTGGCTCAGGCGACAAGATGATCTGCCGCAAGTGCTACGTATGTTCCCTTGTGAAGACAACGTTTAAGCGCGAGGAAAGCTTACACAGAAGCTACAGGCCCGTCTCCCGCCGCGAGCCACGAACTGCAGAAAGCGAAAGTGCGGGCACAGCAACCAGCTCCGTCCCAAGAAGAAGCTCAAGTAAACGGCTGGTTAGGGGTCTGTCTTTGGCGTCCCGGGTTAGGCATCATGAGAGGCGGCAGAGGCATGCAAGAGGGAAGACACGATCAAACGGTTGTACATTGCGGCGGGTTGGCATCGGCTCGCTAGAGCAAGAAACCATAGTCATCCGTTTGGCAGCCAACAGGCTATCTGCGACCTAAGACGCAGACCTCTAATGACGTGATGCCATCATTTCTCTGCCGCTTGGGAGCTCCTCTCACGAGCAATGCCCAGCCCAGCCTGCCCACAACCCGGCCCAAGTGAGCTCTAGCAATGAAGACTGATAAACCCAAGGTCTTGACGTGGTGGCACAATCGTAGAGTTCCAAGACAACTTCATCAAGGCAAGCACCATCTTTGTGCAGTCCATGGATGGCAGGGGATCAGGTAATCACGTGAATCCGATTCGTTGTGGCGCTGGGCCCCGCCAGCTGGTGGCGGGCCGTCAAGCCGCGCCAACGCGACGACGTAATCCCGAGCGGTTACGACAACTGTCAGGAGCTCGGATAGCTTCGACATCCGCCGTTTGTTCCTCCGCCGAAGAACACTCCACGACGCCTTCCTGGTTTCTAAAGCCTCGGTTGAGGTCGAATAAGTGTCCGATTTGCCTTCGGACATACGGAGACCGCGTAAATCCCGCTTGTCATGGCGAACGCCGGCTATGATGCCGTCGTGGACGTCGACGACGAGGTGCCCTTCCCTGCCCCGACGGACCCCCGAGCTAAGTTAACGTTGCCTCGTCGCAGGGCGATCTCGGACACACCGACCTCCAGGATGATCTCGAATTCCACAACTCGACCTTTTCAGAAGCGACACCATCAAATCGCAAAGGCGGCGCCAGCTCCGGGCTGCCCCCGCCCGTCACGGCGTCCTCCTCGTCGGGGAAGCGCTTTTTGTGGACCATCTCGTTTTACGCGCAGTTTTTCGACGTCGACACGTCGTCGGTACTGTCACGATGCTGGGCAGCGCTGTTCCCGCGCGCCAACTTCCTAGACGTGCTAGAAGGCAACCCGGACTTGTACGGACCGTTCTGGATCGCAACGACGGTCGTCTTCATCTTGTTTCTGGGCGGTACCATCAGCAAATACCTGTCGACGACGGGGCAGGAGCCGTTTGCGTATGATTTTACGCTGCTGAGCGGCAAGTCTCCCTCCCTCCCCGCACGTGCTGCGCTCTCCTCGTTTCTCGAGGACGGGGCGGTAATTACGGAAATGCTGACGCCTCGTCGGGCTACCAGGCGCGGCCGGCCTCATCTACGGCTACACGCTCGTTATCCCGATCGTGCTGTTCCTCGCGCTGCGCTACTTCGGCTCCGAGAGCGCCAACCTGCTCGAGTGCTGGGCGCTATACGGCTACGGCAACCTGATCTGGATCCCGGTGGCGCTCATCAGCTGGTCGCGCATCGACGTGCTCAACTGGGTCTTCGTGGCCGCCGGCTGCGGCCTCTCGACCGTCTTCCTCGTCCGCAACCTTTACCCCGTCCTCAGCGCCACCGACCGGCAGACCTCCAAGGCGTTGCTGATCATCGTCGTCGTGCTGCACTTCGCCCTGGCCGTGACCATCAAGTTCCTTTTCTTCGCCCACGGCAGCCCCGTCGCCCCGTCGCCCCCGGGAGACGCCCCAACACCGCCGGCCGACGGAAAACCGGAGCAGCCGCCTCGGTGGTGAGAGAGCTCGAGGGATTGGGCACGCGGCGGTGGGGCTCACTAATCGGCACCTGGAGAGGGATGCATGGCTTCAGGGCAGTTGTATCACTAGGGACGCCGGCGGCGGGCAAGGGCCGGACAGGACTATCACATGCCGGAGTCAGGTATGGTGGGATCGTCGTTGTTACTCTGTCGGGATATTAGTAGAAAGGATGTGTTCGGGACATGCTAGACTCGAAGCGTTGCATCCGCTCAGCGGAACTTGCTTGGGTGCATACGGCCTTTGTATGAACAGACCCGGTGAACGCCTGACTGTCAACCCCCGTCCTCCCCCGTCCTGTATGGCAACCCGGGCCGCCTACTTGCCCTTCTCCACCTCGCCGCCCCGCTCCGCCCACTCGATCCAGCTGCCGGGATACTCGCCGACGCGGAGCCAGCCGGCGTCGCGGGCTAGGCCGGCGGCGGCGCGGCTGCGCACGCCGGCCTTGCAGTAGAAGACGAGCTCGGCGTCGCGGGGCGGGCGCGCGAAGCCGAAGCGGTCCTCGAACTCGTCGTCGCGCACGTGGAAGCTGTCAGGCGCCGACGTGACGGGGATGTTAACGGCCCCGGGGATGCGCCCCGAGGCCCGCAGCTCCGACGGCTCGCGCGTGTCTGTCCGGAACAGCCGCGGCCGGCAAGTCAGTGATGTGCGCTACGGGGACCGGGGAGCGCGGGGACGAACCGACTATCACCACCTTGGACTGCGGGTCCCGCGCCGCCTTCTGCACCTGTCCGACCGGGGGAGGCCGTGGTCAGCTCGGCTTGGCCCGCGGCCGGCCCGCTCGGGCGAGGCGTCCCACGGTGGGCTGCTTACGTCTTCGAAGAACCAGATCTTGCTCGGCGGCGGCGACGGAGCCTGCGAATAGGCCCGGACCGCCCCGGGGAGCAGCCTAGGAACCGGGCCGGCGGCCAAGCATCGTGGACCGGGGACGAGGCCAGAGCGTTGCAGCCAGGGCGCTCGCCGCGCGGGTCGGAGAAGCAGCGGTGCTAATATCGTCCGGCTTGCCATGTTGGCGTGGGGGAGCCGTAGGGTCGGAGGAGGTATACCGGTCGCGCAATGAACCGTTTTCGGACGCGGCACGCAGGCCGAGAAGCTGTCCGTCGGAGCTTGGCGATTGGACCGCGGTGATGTCAAATGTCGGGCCAGGCAGATTGATGGCCCAGTACATGCACAACGCACCCCGCCAAGTACCTACCTCAGGTACCTGCTGAGCCCATCGCATAGCACAGAGTAATCCACCGTAGCATGGCTGACGACTTATTGACGTAGAATTTCTCTTTTCGTCTCACTGCTTTCCTGCCTGTCCTCTCTCTCGCCCTCTTCTCCCCACCTCTTCTCTCCCTTCTCGTCCTCTCTCACACCTGTCCAGCAAGCGTATCCTCTCTGCTCCTCACCATGCGCCCTCGAGAACTGGTATACGACTATGTACAATTCCCTCCTCCACGACATTACAACTATGTTACGTTCCCGCTGCTCCCGAGGCGACACGCTTCCCCCAACGCTTTGCAAAAGAACGTGATGCTAGAGACTCCGGTTGCAAGTGCAGTATGCAGGTAAGCGACGGACTTCATGGCGTTGTCGGGGATCCCGCCAACCAACGTCGTCGATTCAAGTCTTCCATCCTCGATGTCGGGTTGGCTTGCGCTAAAGCCATGCCGTATCGGGGGTCCCGGCTCAGCCGCAATCCTTCGGCGCGGCGCGGACTCGACGTATATCCTCACCACTTCCGCTCCTCGAATGTCAGGGGACAATCGTCCTGAGCCGGTCAGCAACACGAAAATTACGTTGGCGTCTTGAAAAACCCACCATGGGGAAGATGGTCGCAAACACTTTGATCTCCTCTGACAACGGTGTCGGGTGGTGTGTCCAGTCGAGCAGCAAAGACGCCTTCCCGACGAACAGCGCCAGGTTGAGCTGCGCATAGTGCTGTCCCAGGCAGTAGTGCGGACCCGTGCCGAACACGAGATAGTTCTTCGCGCCCTTGACCTCGGCGTCTCCCGAATAATACCGCTCCGGGTCGAAGTACTGGGGGTTGGGATAGACTTCAGGGTCCTGCAGCGCCAGATACGTCGTGGGGATGACCATGGCACCTTCAAGCCGGTTAGCCAACCCGTACCCATCTATCCGCTTGGGGACGACTTACCCTTGGGCACGGTGTAGGTATCGGTGATGGGGAACGGCTTCTTGGCCAGGTACGGCACCATGAGGACCGGCGGACGGTAGCGCAGCAACTCGCGCACCACGGCCCTCGTGTACGTCATCGACTCGAGCTGGTCCATGTCCACCGGGGCGTGGATGTCCCCGTTTCGGACCTTGAGGTTTTCGTCGCGGACGCGGTCCAGGACCTCGGGGCGTTGGGCCATGGTCTGGAAGAGCCAGGTGGCGGCGCTGCTGGTGGCATCCTGCGACGCAAACAGGAAGGTGAAGATGGTCTGCGCGATCTCCCAGTCGGTGAAGTCGCGCAGGAGCGGCGTCGGCTTCTGGATGCCTTCGGTGGAGAGACCCCCGGCCTCGGCCTCGCGCCACCGCCGGGAATCGACCATGGCCTTGACCCAGGCGTCCATGATGCACGTCACCTCGCCGCCGGCCGCCATGCGGACCTTGCTCTTGGCGGCGCACTTGGCGAACTCGACCAGCACCATGTGCGAGGCCTTCTTTCCGTACCACGTCTTGGTGAAGGGGATGATGATGGGGAAGTTGACGAGCTCGAGCGCGGCCGTGATGAGGTAGTAGTCGTCGGCGATCTTCTTGACAGCCTGCTCGGTCATGTAGTGGCCGACGAAGGTCCGGCACGACACGGCGCACATGACCTCGCGCATCTCGGGCATGAAGGGGACCGGCTTGCCACCAGCATCCTTGGTGATCTGGAGGAAGCGCTTGAAGTACTTGTTGTACACCTCCTCCTGGCCGGGCAGGTAGCACTCGAGCGCCTTCTTGGTGAAGAGGCCGTTGAGGCCCTTGCGGAAGTCGACGTGGGCCTTGCCGTCCAGGAACACCCAGTTGTCGGCCCCGAGGAGCTTGTGGGCGACGTCGACGACGCACGGCTTGACGAATGCGGGGGCGTTGAAGACCTTCCGGGCCATGTCGCGGGTCGAGGCGATGACGACGAACCTGGGCGAGGCGGGTTAGCAGCCAGACGGTTCGGTCCGGGGAGGGCCAAGACTTGCTTGTGGAAGACCGAGACGCAGCTGAGGGGCGCGCTGGTCCATTTTGCGTAATATTCCTCGAACTTGGGGTTGACGGACTGCAGGAAAGGGCCCATGAAGGGCGTCTTCCATGCCGGACCGACGATGGAGCCCTTCTGCCAGATATAGCTGACTGCGACGGATAGGCACTCGTTAGCGCACCCTCTCGGCGGCGGCGGGGCGGCGGGAACGGCGTCCTACACTGGTCGTACACTACGGCGAGGGCCAGCAGCGTGAAGAGCACATTCCA
>Ga0247771_1000459_pt1 | contig 12837 bp, 11 predicted proteins | sample UWRJL197509C6_FD_179948 | JGI IMG/M metagenome (GOLD analysis project Ga0247771, IMG submission 179948) | Plant litter microbial communities from Arlington Agricultural Research Station in Wisconsin, United States - UWRJ-L197-509C-6 | ecosystem: Environmental > Terrestrial > Plant litter >...
CAACAGGCCGTTGGGCCCGTACTCGGCGTCGCCGGGGGAGGCGTGCAGGCCGCAGAAGAAGTGCACGACCACGGCCTGGGGCCGCGCCGTCACCAGGCTGGCCACCAGCGTGGCCGCGAAGACGGACACGGCCGACAGCCGCTCGGGCTCGCCGGGCAGATTGGCGTCGACGAGCACGAGGCCCGACCGGCTCCGCGCCAGCCAGCGCTGGAAGCCGGCGTGGTACAGCGCCGAGTTCGCCTGCCCCTGAGCTCGCGGCCGCAGGCGGCTGCGCTCCAGCAGCACGCGCTCGAGCTCCTGGTTCGCCTGCGCGAGGAAGTCGGCCTGCGAGCGCCGGCCCGCCAGGAGCACCGAGAAGTCGTCGGGGCTCAGGAGGGCCGGCGGCGGCGCCGCGGCTGGCGGCGGTAGCGCCTTCTGGGCCTCCAGCTCGGCGATCCTGCGGTTCTGCGCGGCGATCATGCGGTTCTGCTCGGCGATTCTGCGCCTCTTCGCAGCTAGGTCTCTCTCGCCTCCTGCTCGTGGGTTAGTATAACGTTCTTCTTGCCGGCGCCGTCTATGTGCACAACGTACTCTTCACCTGATCCACCAGTATGCCCATCAGGTAGTTCTTGGAGTCGGCTTGGTCCTCCTGCTTTTCATTCTCGCGGGCGGCGATGGCGACCTGCTTCTGCCCCTCCCACTTGGCCGCAAGACTTAGTAAGGACTTCACGTCGTCGTGCACCCCCTCCAACTTCTGAGCATGAGCAGCTTGACCTTCGTCGATCTTATCACCGACTTCGTCCAGGTTGGTGATGATGTCTTCGGTGTTCTGCTTGGCGTCCTTCACGTTTTGATGTACCAAAGCGAGCCCGACCCCGACTATCTGGATGTTCCTGTCGGCTCTCTGGATGGCTGCGTCGCGGGCCCGGCTGACAGCCCGCTGAAACTGGGCTGCGCTGTCCGCAACGAGCTGTAGTATCGTCGCCGTGTCGGGTGGATCGGGCGGTCGAGGCACGTACTCTTTGCCCTTGATGAATGCGTTTAATCTCCGGGGCACTTCGACGCATGTCAGCCGCGGAAATCACTTGGACGTACAGCTCAACTTCACCCGGAGGGTTACACCGATTTCACGCACTCTCAAGGCCCTTCTTCTTTGTTGCCACCCGGATCATGTCCCTGATGGAGTCGACAACAGCTTCGTATAGCTGGTCAGCGTGCTTCCTGACCTCAGCGCTATCGCGGAAACTGGTTTTCGAAGGATCGGATTCGGTGAGAATCTTCCGCAGCCCGGTGAAGGTGTCAATTATCTTCTGCTTTTTCTCCTTGGACTTCTCCGCCAACTACCAGGAGGACGTTTATCAGCAGGCCGAACGCGTACACGTACCTAGGGAGGTAGGTAGGCGTCTGTCGGGCATAATCACGCGTATGTAGGACATGAGGCACACACCTTGCACAGCACGGCCACGCCTGTTTTCACGACGGCCAAGCCAAAGTCGTTGGGTATGAGCGCAACCCAAGGATCAATAGCGTCTTTGGCACCGCCGATGCCGTGCCATATCTTGCGCCAAAAGCCCTGCTGGCTCGCTTCATAGTCTTGCTGCGAGGTCAAAATTTTCTCTGTAAGCGTCTCCCACTGGACGGGATCTGTCTGCCTCCAGTCCAACAGAAACTGCGGCCCGAGAGCCTCCGGGATGGCCCAGCTCAAGTCTTGTAGTAGGTCTCTGGTTGCAGCGTCAGCTCTAATGAACTCCAGGTGGCTATTCCACGAGACGCTTATCCGTACAAGTGGGGCTGAACCGTCGTGTAGCGCTTTAGCTGGCGGTTGTAAGTCGAGGAGCCACCGAACACGTCCGGGTTGGCCGCGGCGGCGTCATTGTCGATAAACGCGACGATGGTCGACTCGAAAGTAGCCTCGATTCCGCCTCCATCGACCTCGCCGACGTCGTCGTCGCCCCTCCTCGAGCCCATGTTCGCGATGTTCGCTCCAGGTCGAAGAGAATCTCACGGGGGCGCGAGTGCAGGCAGCCTGCATTTCGTGACCGAGAACGGCAAGGCTTCCAGCGTGCCCCTGGGCGAGTCTCTTCCACCGGATATACGGAGTATACGACCAGTCACCTCGGCTCCGAAGGCAACGAAGCCCCAGCTCATCACGACATCGGAAACTGCACTGATTGGCGTGCTCGGCTGGACAGCGGGCGCCGGAGGAGCCGCCGCACCCGAAAGTCGCAACACCCCGCAGCGAAGATCGGCCACAGCGGCAAGGCTTCAAGCAACTAGAATCCCAATGCGGTATAATGAGGCTTCCCGTTGCAGCAGGCTGCTGCACTCTGCCGCACGACGTGGCCTCGCGGCCAGGCGTAGGGCGACCCCATTGGACAGCACTCACGACCCCGGTTTTCAGCTTCTGCGGGCCCCCCTCGACCTGTTCAGCGCACGTTCCAATGAACTCCCGGTCTCCAGAGGCGACGAGGGTGCGCGCATTATCGCGCAGCGCCTATGCAGCGGCGACACGAGTGCGGACTAGACGAGGAGGGACCGGCGGTTCCGGTCTGAATACCCGTCCACGGCCCCAGCCTCTTCGATGCGGCTCTTGACCTCGCGAACCCATGGCATCACCGACGCCGTGGGGGCAAAAAAAAGGTCCGTACTTAACCGAACAACTCGGCCGCCCCATTCAGACCCTTCTCATGCCCTGAGCACTTACCTACCTACCTTATCCCGCTGTAGCATCGCCATTTGATCTCGTCTTCACCCGTTTGCCGGAAACCTCCCCCAGCCGCACCACGCTTTCGTGCCGCATCCGTATCCTCGCCCAGCATGCCTTCGCCAATCTCTTCACCCGATTTGTCGCCGCTATTAGCTCCAAAAGACCCGCCGGACCCGGCAGGCTCGAAAGCGGACGCCGGCGATGAGGAGAAACGCAAGGAGCTGATTGCCGACTGGAAGTTCCTCGACTTCGAGCACTTCAAGAACCGGTACGGCCCAGACGAGGGCTTGGAGATCATCGAAGTCCTTCAAGGCCACCAGTATCTCGACAACGAGATATGGAAAGAGACGCAGGACCGCTCTTTCCAGGGGAAGTCGAGAAGCGGCAGCAGGAAGTGGAAGAGGAAGTCGAAGGCTCATGCCGAAGACAACGAGGCCAAGCACATCCAACGCATCAGGATCCAGTCGCCGGCCCTGCTTCTCCTACTGTCCCGGCTCACCGGCAACCACAACACTTGGGCCACCGACAAACCGAGAGTCTTCTTCCGGCCGTTCCGAGCTCACTACTACTACCTACCCCAGATGAAGGAAGTCCTGGCCATCCTAGAAAAGAAATGGGGCGTTTCCCAGCCAGAAACTGCTGCCGCGGACGCGAAACCTCGTCCGGCCGCGGACGGCGAGGATACTCCCGATCACGCCCCCGGGATCTCTGAGAACCTTCCTTTTAAGCCCGACCCGGAGGAGCTTGACGACATCGATTTGGAGTATGTCGTCAGCGGCGACGTTGCCGATACCCTCACGGCACTGCAGCACGTCAGGACGTATGTGGAGTTTGTGGAAAAGCACGTCCTCCCGCTGTGGCAGGAAGCCCAGGGAACCACGAAGCGAAAAGTCACCTTCTTCGATCTGTGGAGGTCTTTCAAGCCGGGAGAGATACTCTACCGACCACCAGCCACCGACTCTTACAAGGACCGAGGGGAGACCTCGTCGCGGCCGGTCAACAAGATGTATCAGGGGGCCTGGCGGCTATACAGCATGGTGCTGGACCGCTTTTCGGACCAGGAACCGAACGACAACGAATTCGTGAGGACGCGAGACCTTGATCTGAGCTGCTACTACATCGACTACGACGGCACGTCGTACCTGCCAGTCACCAAGTCGTTCACCATCAAAGACTTCGAGGGCGAGAGGGATATTACGACATTGCCTATCTACCCGATGCGCTTCGCTAAAGACCGGGATAGCTTGATGGAGAAATTCCTGAAGCAGGGCGAGCACTTTCACTTCATCAAGACGGTGAAGTACCTCCACTACGACGGGTGGACTCTCACACAAGGCCCGACCGGGACCTCCGACTCTAAGAAGTTGTTCTCGGAGCATATCGACAGCGGCGTCGTCGTCGACTTCGTCGAGGGCTACAGGGCCGAGTCGACCCTCGACGCGCCGTCCTTCGAGGGCCTCCAGACCTTCAGCGACGACGGCTGGCCGGCCGGCAAGGACGAGATGGAGATACGGCACTGGCCCAGCGTCGACCGCTGCCAGCCTCCGACTTCCAGCACCCAGGAGAAGACGCAGACGGGCGAGTGGTTCGGGAACTACCTGCGCCAGCGCCATCTGAAGGAGAACAAGTTCATGCGGGACTGGCAGTCCGGCCTCGTCACCACGCTCGACCCGGAAGATCTGGTGCTCCTGCCACGCCGCGCCGTTGCCTACGCCTTCCGCGAGCGCAAGTTCATCCTGGCCGATATAGATAAGCTCCGCGAGGTCCGGAAGCAGGACGACGTGTTCAAGGATCTCAAGATCGACCCCAACCACAAGCAGATGATCGAGTCACTGGTCGAAACGCACTTCCAGAAGCAGGCCATCCAGAAGGAGTTTGGCACCGCCAATCTCAACCAGGACCTGATCCGCGGCAAGGGCTCGGGCTTGGTGTTGCTGCTCCACGGCGTCCCGTTAGTACCTATGTGCTTTGCCTATGCTTCTGCTGTAACAGTCCTAACCGTGACGGTCGCAGAGGAGTTGGGAAAACCGCGACTGCTGAAGCTATAGCCGCTATCAAGTCGAAGCCGCTGTTTACCATCACCTGCGGCGACCTGGGCTTCGTCCCCAGCGAGGTGGACGAGTCACTTCGGGAGATCTTCCGCTTGGCCCACCTCTGGGACTGCGTACTTCTGCTAGACGAAGCCGACGTGTTTCTATCCCGCAGAGAGGTCTATGACTTGAAGAGGAATGCGCTGGTTTCCGGTAAGAACTTGCAACTGGATCGAGACTCCTGGGTCGCCAACGCAGATGACTGATATCCCTCATACTAGTCTTCCTTCGTGTGCTCGAGTACTACTCAGGTATATTGTTCCTGACCACGAACCGAGTGGGCCATCTGGACGAGGCCTTCAGATCTCGCATCCATGTCAGCTTGTACTATCCGCCGCTGAGCGAGGAACAGACGGTCGCCATCTTTGACGTCAACATCAGACAGCTGTCCAAGATCGAAGACGAGAAGCAGAAACTGATGGAAAAGAAGGACTCCGTGATCGAAAAGCGGCCGAGGATGATCATTGACGACAAAGTCCTCCTCCAGTACGCGAGGTGGCACTGGCGCGCCCACAAGCCCTCGGAGCGCTGGAACGGCCGGCAGATCCGCAACGCCTTCCAGATCGCCTACTCCCTCGCCCACCAGCCTAGGCAGAGGCCCGCCATTGACAAGCAGGGGAGAGTAATTTCGCACGAGCGTCCGCCGTCTACGCAGCCGCAGCGGGCAGCAACACCCGGCGCTAACGCCCCGAAGCCCACCACCCCCGGCCCGGCCCCGGCTCAGACTCAGACGCCCCTCAGGCTGGACTACGTCCACTTCGAAGAGGTAGCCAAGGTGATCGAGAAGTTCAACGCCTACCTCTACGACACGCTCGCCGGCACGGCGGCCGACAGCGCCAAGGTCGCCGGCACCCGCGCCGACGGCCACGACACCGCCGCCCGGCAGTACACCCGCTTCGGCCGCCAGTCTCTTTCACCGTACGCGCCATCGCAGCAGCAGCAGCAGCAACAACAACAGCAGCAGCAGCAGCAGCAACAGCAGGCTCAGGTCCACTTCCGACGGCTCCAGCAGGCGCCCCCGCCGCCTAGGGAACAACCGCGCTTCGCGCCCGGCGGCGGCGGAGCCGGTTCGGGTTCGGGCGCCGGATCCTACGGAGCTGTGCCGCGGCGTCCGTCCGTGACCAAGCAGCCCGCGGCGCCGCGCTTCCCAGGTGGGGGCGGCGCCCTGGCGCGCGGCGGGGGGCGGGGACAGCCTCGGGGTGGCGCGGCGCCGCAGCGCGGATTTGCGCCGAGGGGGAGAGGCGGCGCCAGCTCCAGCCGCCCGCCGCCGCCCCCGCCGCCGGAGTCCACGGACTGGCACGACGACGGCGGCTTCGACCAGGCCCCGCAGGGGTGGGACCTGCCGGAGCCGCAGGACGACGGGGCCGCGGACGGCGAGGAGGCGTACCACCAGCCCAACGGCGCGGGGGCCGGCGATCCGAGCGCTCTCGGCGGGCATGGCTACGAGGAGAACGGGGAGGAGCCGCTGGCGTACGGGGATGAGGAGGAGCCGCTGGCGTATGGGGACGAGGGGCAATATGGGGAAGGGTATGTCCAGGAAGGGGAGTACCATGACGGCTACGGCCATTACTAATAGCTACGAGCCTGCCCACAGTTGTAGGGATGAGGCGGTAGTGCCCTAACTACGTATTTAGTGAGAATTACTAGTCCGACAAGGACCAGTACCCGCCCAAGTCTGCTGCCTGAGCCGGGTGGACAAAACTGAAGATGGTAGCAGACTCGCTAGTATTGATTTCCTCAGTTGAGCATCATATCAGCCCATTAGGTGACACGAATCTAGACGGCCCCTATTTCCGTTGTGGGCCGGATTCCTGAGCTGCCGCTGCTTTTACCTGAGCTGCCCTGAGCTACATTAAGCTCGCCTGCTCCTATGAGGCTAGGGAAGCGCATATCCTCCTTCTGGGATTGAGCTTGAGCGGCGTCGAAAGTTTGAGGTGTAGATCCTCGAGGTGGTCGACAGTGAGGCTGGCCATGACGTTTGTTATGGAGGACGATGCTGGTCATTGGATTCCATGGCGCTTTCGCTCAACCATCGATGAACAGTTCAATGCGGACCGTCTGAGATCAACAGACTTTATCACTTACCAACGATAAGATTACCCGCCGGCAGTCTCACGCCTCGATCGATGCAACAGGGCATTGTACTTAAGGCCCTACTCAGTTTTGGGTACGGAGTACAGGTGTAATCCTAGACTTGCCGCCCAATTTCTGAACATCCGCACAGGCGCTAAGCACCCTTTGCACCCCCACACACCCCAGCAATAACTGCTCCACATTAGACAGTTCCTCGATGGCCTTCTCAATAGCTTCGAGATACTTCTGCATTCCGAACAAGTGACTCACGAACGAAGGCCGGGTGTGCATAGGGCTTTTGTTCCTGGGAAGTACGCCTCGCACTTCTCGTCGTTGAAGTTCGTGGCGGCCAAGTCGCACCCGATGTTGCACTATCGACTGTATCAACTACCACCGCACTACCTAGGTAGATTTGTCTTAAGGGAGCTAGACTCACCACGTGGCCATCTTCTGCAAGGTTGCACGCGGAATAAGCCCCATGCCCATCGGGACACTGGCCCTTCTTGAAGAAGCCATACGGACCCTTCCTGTAGGGCTCGACGCAGGCACATCGCAAGCCGCGACATACAGGCTCCCCTCCCACGGAGCTCAGTAGATCGCGGGCCCAGTGTCGCGGCAGGCTCGTGACTCCAAGGCCGCGCTCCTGCCTTTCGACAACGATCGCGGCCGGGGAGCTCTCCAAGTCACTATCTGGGATCCTGTCGTGCTCCTTCCGCTTCTTAGTGTACTCTGGGCCAAAATTGCACACCGAGTCGGGCGGATTCGGCGGGGGTCGACCCCCGACATCGGCGACGGCGCTAAGGACGAGGCTCAGGGCCGCGGCAGCAAGGGAGAGGCGCATGGTGACGAACGCTGAAGGGTGCAGTCAGTGTAAACATTTAACAATTGGCTTACCACTGCATCCCATGCAGGACAAGCTAGATGTCTTATATATCCTAGGTAGGTCAGTTCAGATGTTGTGTTTGGATTTAGCCTGTCCAAACCTTCAATATCCCAGGGACTGACCACTGGATTTTGCGGCCTGATACTGCTCCAATATACAAAGAGCCGGAAAACAGCATACCTGCATGCAAATATCTGGAACAGAGGACCCGGGTATTTCGTCTGTTCCTTGAGCATGCGTACGTCGCGGCAAAGGACGGACAGCACTCCATCGAGTCCTCCAACATGATCATACAGCCCATACGCGACTTAGGGGTGGTTCCCCTTTACTCCATCTGTCTCGTCGTCTAGAGTTATCTGTTCTGGGCCTCGGAGTGGTCGAGGTTATCGGCGTTACTCCGAGTCAGAGTCAGAGTCGGCCGTTGGGTAAAAGCCCCTCCCAAAGCCTATGTCCCCCGTGCGCGCGCAGCAGCCGCTGAAAGTGACAGCGGCCGGGGAGACCCTCCCCCCAGATCCGCACTTCCGCCTTCTAATTGGTCGTTTGGTCCTGCGCGGCCCACTCGTGCAGCCCAAATCGAAACGCCGACATGTGACATGGTTCCTCGATCGAAACCCTCAAGTACTTCTCGACCATCGGCTCCGACAGTTCCTCACAAGACTTCGAACCACGCCCTCGGCCTGCTACTCTACTCGACTCGGCTGTACTTCAGCCAATGGAACGACTGCTGCGATCCCCGCTGACACTGACGCGACCCGCGGCATCCACGTCTTCCGAGCCAGTCTTCCGTCAGGACGGGAGCACCACCATCATACGGGCTTCTCCCCCTCAATGTGCGAATTCCACAATGGCACAGAATCGCAGAACGCTTTATAACCCTTTTCTAGGGGTTGAATATCTCAATCGTGGGGGATATGTACAAATATTTCGACTTCCCAAAACTGGGCCCCTTTTTGGTCAGGGTAGCTTTAGACGAGGTGCCCACATCAAGACTCACCAAGATTAGCCTAGCTTAGGGCAGCTTAAGGCAGCTTAGGTTAAAGCAGCAGCGGCTCAGGAATCCTGCCGACAATGGAAACGGGGGCTGTCTAGATTCGTCTTACTTAATGGGCTGTTATCTGAGGCGAATCCAGACGTTCCCATTAGAGTTGAGTCATGAAGTTGATTATAGGTCTAGGAGAGTCCAAGATTCCAAGCAGGGTTTTCTTGCTACGAGAGTCAGGACCCAGTGGCTACGCAATGAGCCTGGTTGCCTGGTTGGGCGGTGACAAGTTTACCCTTCTGAGGCAGTCTTCTCCTTCAACGTCTGCCAGAACCTAACCAGTATCTGGCCCACTCCCTCCTCTTGACTATACTTTTCTGCCATTGCATCTGCCAGGAGGCCGAATTTCCTGGCGTTTTCCAAATCTCCCTTCTCCAAGTAGGCCCAGGCAAACCCCGCGTAGTAGTTGCCGACCAGGAACCACATGTTCTCCTTCTTCAACATGTCTAGCGACTCGTCAAGCATCACAGACAGTCTTTCAATCTTCCCCTTGTATGCCACTAGTTTTGTCAGAATAGCATGGAGTCTGTGCCGCCGCCTGTCTGAGTCGGCTCTCTCCTTCTCCGAGGCGCTGCAAAGCGAGCACGTGCAATTGAAGTTCCAACCCTGAAGCATGCCTCTGCGTTCCGCGTAGGGCATGCCATGGCCCGTGTCTGAGTGGCCTTCTTAGCAGCGGCGCGGCACCTGAATCGATGGGGTGAGGGGACTCACAACTATGAGTTATTTCCTCTCCGACCTCAATATCCCTGAGTGCAATAACTTGCTGTACTAATGCTTGCGGCCTCAAACGATAGAAGGTGCTGGATATTGTAAGCCGCTTCCCGCCTCCATCTTCACACACACAGAATTAACAAACTTGGGTTTGCAGTCATGGTTCATTCTCTATTACCCTACGTTAGTACACTCTGTGGCTATAATTCGCCGTGCTAAAACGTACCGAAGTGAGCGTAAACACGCCCATATGCTCGACCCCGCCTATGTCCACCCCGAACGAATTTGTCCGTGCTATGTCTCCGATGGGCGACTCGCCGTAGTTGCTGCGGGAGAGGGAGAGGACATTGCCTCGCTCTTGCGGCGACAGCTGATCTACACCCTTCTCCAAAAGCCTCATTATCTCGCCATAGCTGGCTCCCTCGATGTCGTTAATGGCAAGGAGAGCTGGGTAGCTCATCATGACGGTTTCCAACTCTTTGATCTTCCGGGTTGCAATCGCGCCCTTCCCTCGCCCGGGAATGTCGACGATTTTGTACGGCGCCTCGTCCACGCCGCCGGCGAGGAAATGCCGGAAGGAAGGTGGGACGTTCGAGTCATCCAATACATTGGTCAGACCGGAGGCTACATCTGCTGTGGTGAGGATGCTCATGCCCTGCCCCCCACGAAAGGTGTCGTCGGTGAAGATGCAGTATTGCGAACGGACCTTGCCCAGGGCGTTACATTCCGGCCGGTGAGACCATGGCGACCATGTATCCGTCCGAGATGCAGTGAGCTCGTTTACTGGAATTGGGCAAGCGTTAAAGACCGGGGTAAGGGGGAATCCGTTGATGCCCCAGACGCAGGTGCCGTTGGAGAACCTGTCCATATTCGCGTGGGAGCCGACGTTTTGCCCTAGCAGCTGGACAACCAGCAACAAGGGTCGGAAGCGGACGGATCTTTTGTACGCCATTAGTTATTGCGGAGAGGTCTTCAGCACCGGAAGACCATGCCCCAGAGTGTACGAGATCTGGTATTATCGTTCGAGGAGATGGCGTGGCAAGAAAAATCTGAGGACCGCGCCACAGGTGTGTCGCGAATGGCCCCAGCTGAGCGAGTGGCTGAAGTAGTATCATCACGTGATAGTCACTCAACCTCCTAGGGCGATGATCCTCACATCAGCTCACACAGATTGGCGTGTTTCGGAGAGCCGAAGCAATTAGCGTCCTGGCCCAAGTCCATAACCGACTCCGTCTCGTATTGTCATCTACGTGGCTGGGACCGTTACCGGATGCTAGATAGGCCCGATGTGGCTTGAGGAAGGGCACTATGGACGCGAGACCTAGTACTGCTAGAGGCTGCTGGATGGCAAACGACTATTTGCTGGGACTCGAAACGGATGCAGAAGGAGAAGATACTCTACAATCGACAGAAGTTGCAAGGGATGAAGAAAACCCAGCAAGAGAGAAAAAAAACCTAGGTGCGGGCTGCCACGCTATCGCAGCAGTCAATCATCAGTTGAAGAAACGAAACACACGACTAGGTAATACACACCTTCGCTCATCTTGCCAGCGAAACAGCAGCATCAGCACATCAGCGCAAGCCGTCAAGTCAAGCCCCACCCAGATACTTCTGCCGCACGATGTCCAGGTCCGCCTCCACTGCAGGGGCGAATATGCCAAGCCCCCAGCCGTGAATCTCATTGACCCAGCCCGCAAATGCAGCCATCAACGCCGTATCGGTGTTGTCGCCGACGGCCACGAGGTTGCGCACGATGTACTGGTGGGCCGCGACCGCGGAGCCCACCGGATTGGCTGTGTCGTTTTCTTCGTCATTGATGACCCAGATGCTATGTTGGCGAGACGAGACGAGAATGAGGAAATGCATCATGTCCTTCTTCTTAGTCTCCTTGAGCCAAGCATCTTCGTCCTCGACCCAGGGGGAAGACTGCGGCGGCAACTGCTGGCTGCGGCGACGCTGGTTGGCCATGTCGCGAAGCCTGCTGCGCTCTTCCAGGGCGGCACACCCAAAAGCAGCCAGGCATTCGACGTTTGACTTGTCCTTGGTCGGGCCATCACCATCTGCCATGATATCGTGGGAGAAGAACTGCACCGTTAGGTAAGGGCAGATGGACATCCCGCTCGGGCATGCGCGGGTGAGGGTAGTGTACTGATATCGGATTGTCCTGTCATAGCCCGCCGGCCGAAGAGAGAAGGTGAATCGATCGCCCAAGGTAAAGGAAGTCCGTGTTGTGGCCACCACGGATGCCGACCTCGCCGGCCTTGCCAGGATTCTGCCCCGCCGTGCTGTTATTCTGATGGCCAGACCTCATCTTGGCGACCTGCTCCAGGCGGCGCATGACAAGCCACTTGGCGTCGGCACTGGCATCCGGCGAGTCAAAGAGGTCGTGACCAACCAGGATCTTCTCGGCGATGTGTCGCTGAACCATGAGATCGGGAATCGTTGGGATCTTGTAGACCATTTGTGCGTGTTGGTAAGCAAAGTGCTTCGCGCACGTGTCAGACGTGTAGACGTGGTCAAGTACGCGAGCAAGGTCAGCCGGGGCGCCACCTTGCGTGTTTGTTGGAGCAAGCTGACCGATGCCCGTCGTCTCGAAGAAGGACTTGGCATCCTAAGCCTCTGTCTGCATCTCCACGATAAACGAGCACTGCTGGTCGGTAGCGATCTGTAAATTCTGGGCGGATGCTGCTACTGCCACGATGCGGTCCGACGGCTCGGTGGACGGCTTGATGGACGAGAAGAGCTTGGCGTTGAACCGTGTAACGAGCTTCCATTGACGAGAGATGCGATCGGGATTTGTCGCCGGCGGGTGGTCAGCATCGTGAGCTACAATGTCCCGCGATTGTCGCTGGCGGCTTCGACGAGTTGGTTCCTGGCTCAACGAGGGGGCGAGCGTGGGACGGGGCGCAAAGGCAACGTAAGAACGCTTTACCTTAGGCTGCGGCGGCTGCAACCGGGGTGGAGAGGGATTCCGAGAAGGAGGTCGGAAGAGGGGCCGAAGGGGAGGCCGATGAGGTAGGACAATGTTTTCCTTGCCCTGGGAAGCTGACGACGAGCCCCGGAATGCCCGAGATGGTTTTGGCTGCGGAGTTAGATTCGCCGTTCGAACCTCTGCAAGGGCATTGTGTCCCAGAGCCATTGTGACCGTAGACTGAACCAGGAGCCAATCCAAGAGGCAAAGATGGACAGCCAAGCTTGTGGTGTTCAGGACTTTGTCGTGGTCGTGAAGTTTTTCCAAACAAATCGAGGAGTCAAACCTGAAAGAGACGGCGGGGCTCATGGTGGGCACTTGGCGGGGCACCGCGCCGCTATGACAGCAGACAGTGCAATCCAGCTCGCCCATATCTCGACGCGC
>Ga0247771_1000460_pt1 | contig 12813 bp, 14 predicted proteins | sample UWRJL197509C6_FD_179948 | JGI IMG/M metagenome (GOLD analysis project Ga0247771, IMG submission 179948) | Plant litter microbial communities from Arlington Agricultural Research Station in Wisconsin, United States - UWRJ-L197-509C-6 | ecosystem: Environmental > Terrestrial > Plant litter >...
AATACGTAGTGCCCTGGCTCAGACCCGTAACGGTGTAAGAGCTGGTAGTGCCGCCGGCAACATAGAGGTTCTGATAGCCGGTAACGAAGGAAGAGAAATCGGCAGCCATCGACACGTCGAGGCGGTAGCCGGTAACGCCGGCAACGGGCGTCCAGTTGGCGGTGAAGGCAGTAGCCTGTACGCCGGTGGCTGCGGTAGCGGCCGTAGTGGCGGGGATGGGATCGATCAGGAAATTATCCACGTCGATGGCGGCGCTGCCGGAAGAAAAAGCAAATTTCAGGTCGGTCATTGTTTGTGTGGCGGTCTGAACGTCCACATCGTCGAACAGCAGGGTAGTGCCGGCCCAGATGTCGGCCTTGTCGTTGGCCACGGAGGCATCGGCGCCGAGGGGGCTGGCGTAGGTCTGTGTCGCACCCGAGTTGTTAAGCACCCACAGGATGGTCTGCGTACCGCTGAGGGTAGCGCTGTTTACGCCGTTGGTGATGTCGCGGAGCATGAAGTTGGTGCTGTTGGCGATGACGTTGACGGCAAAACGCGCATAGGTATTGGCGTTAGACTCGGCCGTATTGGCGGTGCCGAAGCCCGAGCCCACCTGGAAGGTTGCAGCCGATGTGGCGGCGACAGTGCCGTTCACCGAAAGGTCCAGGCGATACATGAGCGTGTTGGGGTTCGCGAAGTCGGTCGTGCGGGAGAACGAGCCGGCATTGCCGCCGTTGCGGTTGAAGCGCAGCGCATTGTTGGTGCCGGTAGTGGCGATCGATACGGTGGTGCTGGTGCCGCTGGTGCTGATGGAGTTGAACTGGGCATTGTTGGGCGCAGTGGCATTTACATAGCTGGCAACCGTCGTGGACGACTGGAAGTCCTGCTGCAGAAGTTGGGCGTTAACGGACAGGCCGCCGCCAAGGATAGCAAAAGAGAGTAAAACTTTTCTCATGAAAAAGGTTTGATGAATAAATAAATCAGGCTTGCACAGGGAGATGCGGAATGGCCGATGTCATGAGATAGTTGGAAGGATGCAAGCAAATATGGACAAAATCCGGATGCCGGACAAATATCTCTGGGTTATGCTTTTGCTGCTGTGTATAAAAATCTGGAAGCCAACAGCTTGAACTCTGCGCTTGCAAGCAGGTTCATCCATTACTTATAAGCATTTTTCCTTATATGCCTGGATCATTCACTAATTCGGGCCAGCGCTTGCAGTCGTAAAATTTTGCAGGAAGAAACCTTGATTCCTCCTACCCTGCCTGGGCGCGCAGGATGAAGTAGGCATTGGCCGCAAGGTAGGCCAACAGGATCACCTGGGCCGCCACCATGTCGAAGCGGTGGGCCTTGCGCACCTTGCCCTGCTTCACCAGCAGCAGCGAGTAAGCCGTGGCCGTGATCACCGAGAAGATGCAAAAAAGCGTCAGCCCGTGCAAGGTATCGACCAGCGTGAACGAGGTGGATTCGGGAAGGGAGGAGTCGATGATGTATTTGTTGCCGATCACCGCAAACAGCGAACCGACGCTCAGTCCGAAACGCGAGTCGATGCCGTCGGCATGGATGTAAAAGCAAACGTAAGCGATGAGAAAGGCGATGTACATGCCGAGGAACATCTTCCAGAAAAGTCCGCCGGCATCGCGGAGGATCACGAGGCGCACCTTGAACGAGCTGTACTCGGTATGAGGCCGGGGCAGCGACTCGTCGCCGAAGCCGGTCTCGTAAGCCTTGATGCCGGTGGAAATAAGACAGCTGTCGATGCGCCAGCCGTTGAGGGTAAAGCGCGGATCGTAGTGGCGGCCCACCGTGTCGGGCACAAAAACCAGCGAGCGCGAATCGTATTGGGAGTTCTCGATGGAGAGGCGCAGGTTCTGGCGGTCGAAGGGAAAATTGCTGATACGCCACGAGTCCTTCATCACGCATTGCATCTTCATCTGCATATACACCTGTCCGCCCGAGGTATCGATGGTAGAGAACGAGCGGGTCACGTTCTTGGCCTGCGGCACTTCCAGGTTCTGCAGAAAATCAAAGGCCTTGTTCCTGTATTTGAGCCAGAGCCAGAAGCTAACGGTGTATTCCTTTTCCTTGAAATCAATATCATGAATGCTGGTGATGTAGATGCCGACCTTTACGGTATCGCGCGGCGCCTGTGCGGAGGCAAACCCGGAAAAAGCGAGGATGATAAAAGTGAGGATAAGCAGGTTCTTTCTCATGGATATTAATTTCGGGAGCCGGTTCGAAGCCCTGAATTTACGCTCCATTTTCTATTCCGTCAACCCGCCGCCCGAAACGGGCCCCGCCCCCTTCTCCTCCTGGCATCCCGTGGCACGATTTTTCAACCCGTATAAAAAATTTTACCGTGAAAAAATATCTTGCAGGCCTTTGCCTCGCCCTGGTGACCGTAGCTACGCTTGCCAGCTGCGAACGCCGCTACTACCGCGACCATCATGACCACAGCGCCCGTTGGCATCGTCATCACCACTCCGGCGTCGACATCGACATTCATACGTAGGAAAATTTTTACCGCAGGTACAGTTCATCGCCGGCTTCCTTGCCGATGAAGGAAAACTCCAGCTCGCGCACGTACTGGAGCAGTTCACGCGGTACGACACCCGAACAGGCATCGATCAATTCGGCCTTCGTCAGCTCCTCGCCCATTGGCACAAAGGGCGCGAGGGCCTTGTAGTCGACTATCTGGTTTTCGGAAAATCGATACTTCATGCTGAGTTTATCTGATATTATAAAGAATGGTGCCAGCATCGGCGCCGGACGCAAATTTTTGCCCCAACTTTTATTGGCCGGCCTGTGCGCCTGCTCTCCTCCTTCGGCGCCCGTGCAGCCGCCGGCCGCTACGGTAACGGCTTCCGAGCCGCGCTCACCGAAAGACAGCTCATCGTCCGCCCAGCTCATCGTGCCGGGTCAGTCCATCGGCCAGGTGCGCATCGGCGATGCAGACAGCATTGTGATCGCAAGGCTTGGCAAGCCCGACAGCAGCGATGCGGCAATGGGCAAGGCCTGGCTTTTCTGGATCTCGAAGAATGAGGCGCACGACCGCACCGGCATCTTTACTACACGCAACATGGGCTCGGCCGACGAGACCGCCCATGTGAGCCAAGTGCTGGTGAGCGCTCCCTTCTTCCTCACGGCCGAAGGGGTGCGTACCGGCGACGGCATCGACGCCATCCGCAAGGCTTATCCCGCGCTTGCGAAGGCTACAGCCGTATCGGGCGGTATGACCCTGTACGACGAGCGCGCCCGCGGCATCGCCTTCGTCATCGGCGGCGACGGCAGCTGCAAGGCCATCGTCGTGCACCGGCCCGGGGCCGCGGCGCAGGCGATCACATGGCCGTGAGGAAGAAAGAGAAGGAGTAAGAAGAGCGGTTAAAAAAGTATATGAAGACAGATGTAGAACTTTGCTGTTCCCTGCACGGTATTTGTTTCCTCATCCGTGTAAATGCATGCTCATGATCTTGGAGGAATTTGAATCACTGACGGAGAGCCGGCAACTGGACCTGCTTTACACACAGGGCGTATACATTGGCAAGTGCGCAAAGGAAGGATGCACCACGCTTCTCTTCCAACTGGACAGTTTTTATGTAGAACTATTTTACCTTAAATACCGCTGTTACATAAAACGCATGGACCTCTTCACTTCCCCGGAGGCCATCGACGAATATTTACAACCCGTTGACATAGAAAATTTGGCGGGCTGAATTAATACACCAGCCTTTGCAGTAAATTTGCAGGAATCGCCTGAACTATGACGCTATCCCTGCCGCCAAAACACCTCGTGATCTATGCAGACGACGACCCGGACGACCTCGAGCTGGTTCGCGACTCCTTCGACAAATACGCCCAGAATGTAGAATTGATCAGCTTCGAAGACGGCCGTAAGGCGCTGCAATACCTGCTCGGGTTGGCCCAGCAAAGAAAAACGCCCTGCCTCATCATTCTCGATATAAACCTGCCCGGCCTCGACGGCAAGGAAATGCTTAAGACCATCCGCACGATTCCCCACTTCAAGGATACGCCCGTAGTTCTGTTCACCACCTCGTCCCAGCCTTCCGACAAAGCCTTTGCCCGCAACCTCGACGCCGGCTTCATGACCAAGCCGCTCAGCTACGAGCAGATGGACCTCATCACCGAGCAGTTCATCGAGCATTGCGCCGAAGACATACGCAAGAAGATCCGCCGCCAGCTGGGTTAGCGTTCTACCAGATTTATAGATAAAGGGAATGGCAGACTGCCTTGCGCATCAATGCGCGGCAACATTCATCCTAAGGACGAAGGCCTTGCAGTGAGCGAATAATAATTATAGTTTGATTAATCGACCGGAAGAAGATCCGGTGCAAGAGGAGGACTTAGGACTTCCACAGTTGCGCCATCGGCGACGTGCTGCTGCGGGAATAAGCCGGTACTACGAGCTGTCCGGGCTTCACGGAACGTACAAGCACGGGCTCCTTCACCAGCGGTTTCCTTCTTCTTTTCTCCATGTTCTCTTTACGCATTTCCATACTAATTGTTTTTTTAATCGGGTTAAAAACCATGCCAAATCAGCGTTTTAGCCCTTGTTGCTCCCGAAGGTACGGTCTTATTCGCGCATTGTTCAAAGCTCTTTACGCAGCCGCACCAAAGCTTAAACCTTCACGCGCTTTATCCGCGCTCTTTCCTGGTCATACCGCCAGGTTTTCTTCCGTGCTCACGGCCACGGTCTTTTTTTGTTGCAGCTCTTTTTCCACACGGCTGTTGATCCGCCACATAAGCGCCGCGCACAGTACCATGATCACCAGACTTACATAACCCACGCGATCGAAATGAAGCAGGCGTCCGCCCGGCTCCTGCACGATGATCCAGCCCGCAATAACCGAAGCCACGCCGCCCGCTATCTGCTGCAGCGAAGATGTGATGCTCATAAAAGCGCCGCGGTCGTCGGGCCGCGGAATGGCCGTCATCAGCGCCGATGAAGGGATCATGCGCGACATGATGCCTGCGAACATCAAGGCATTGATCACTATGAGCTGCCACACCGGCACGGGCGTAAGATGCGTATAGATCACCACCATCACCATGGCCACCGTAGTGCCTGCGAAGAAGGTCGGCAGCTTGCCCAGCCGGTCGCTGAGGCGGCCGATAAGCGGCAGGATCACCATCGAGCTGAGACCGATGATAACATAGATCAGGGGCAGCTGCGCCTGATTGATGCACACGTTGTTGATCGTAAAAGCCGTGGAGAAAGGCATGAGCATGAAGCCGCCGATGGAAAGCAGCGCCGTCGTTATGAAGGGCAGCAGGTAGCGGCCGTTGCTCACCGTTTTTCTGAGATGGCTCAGTGCGTTCACCTGTCCCTGCCTGCCGATATGCCGGCTTACGGGCCGCAGCAGACGTATCACGGCGATCGCGGTCAGTAGGCTCATACCGATGATAAGCAGGAAAGGCGCGTGCCAGCCGATGCGGTTGGCAAGGTAAAGGCCCACGGGTATGCCCGCCACCTGACTGACGGCAAAGGCCATCTGCACAAAGCCCATCACGCGGCCGCGCTGGTTGTATTCAAAGAGGTCGGCCACGATGGCAAAGGAGATGGAGCCGAGCACGCCGCCGAAAAGGCCGGTAACGATGCGGCCGGCCAGCAGCATGGGATAGGAAGTGGACAGGGCGCAAACGAGCGTGCCCGCGATAAAGCCGGTATAAAAGAACAGCAGCAGCTTTTTACGGTCGTACTTGTCGGCAAAGCCCGCGGCGAGCAGGCCCGATAGTCCGGCGCTGAAAGCATAGGCCGATACGGCCGAAGCAAACTGCGAGGCGTTCAAGTGCATGGTCTTCATCAGCATATCGCCCAGGGGCGACATCACCATGAAGTCGAGGATGATGGTGAACTGCACGACGGCCAGCAGGGCGACGACGCGTTTCTGGTAAGGGGTAAACGGGGCGATGCCCGAAGATTGGCTCATGGTTGTTGGTTGGCGGTTCAAAACTAGCTGTGCGTGCTTGCGGGGAAAAGTATTCACTGGCCGGCAGCAGTCCATACAGGGTAAATGCACGGGCGGGGCGGCAAAGCGTATCAGTCGGGCAGCTCTTCGCAGATAAAGCCGGCGGCCTGCACCAGCTCGGCCACGTCGGTTGCCTGAAGGCCGCGGGCGGCTACGCGCAGCACCTTGTCCACGTCGTGCTGGTCCACGTTCCAGTGAAGAATGGCCGGGTGGCGGTCCAGCACGGGGCGTATGGCGTGCACCACGTCTTCGGAGGCGAGGTTGGTGCGAAAGACCAGTATGCCGGTTTGATCTGGATTCATTTGTATAAAATTAATAAATATAATTAATAATCATTCTTCAGGACGCAGCCCTCTCAGCACGAGGCGGAGGGCTTCCTCCATCAGCTTTTTGCTGAAGCGGAACTTCTTGCCGGCGAGGCTGGTGCCGTCGAGATGGAACTTCACGAGCTGGTAGAGCGGCGCGTAGGCCACGGCCCAGAACACTTCCAGCGGCACCTTCACGAGCTCGCGGCGGCGGATGGCGTTCCGCACGAACTGCTCCATGGCCTGCTTGAATTCCTTTTTCAGAAAATCGAGGGCCTTTTCCTGGTAGGGCGAATGGCGCATGCGTTCCAGGAAGCGGCACTCGAGCGGGTTGCTGAGCCAGAAGTCGGCGCGGTTGTTCCACTGGTTGCGCAGGCCGTCGGCAAAGGGCATACCGGGGTCGAACCCGCGAAGGGTGGCTTCGGTCATGCGCAGGGTCTCTTCGCGGCAAAGGGTGAGGATCAGGTCTTCGCGGTCTTCAAAATAGATATAGATGGTGGCGGCCGATACGCCGGCGGCGCGTGCCAGCTTGTGCATGCTCAGTCCGTCGAAGCCTTCTTCCACGATCAGCGCCATGGCCTGGCGCCGGATGGCCCTTTCCTTTACCTCATCGCGTATGCGCATGGGCAAAAATAAATGAACATTTGTTTAGTTATGGAACATTTTTCCGGGCGAGCGGGCTGCAACCGGTTTAAAAAAGTTTATGCACGCCCCTACCCTTTTGAAAATCATGCGCTCCCGCAGCTTTCGCACATATATAAGAATCACGAGTTTCGCGGAAGATGGAGAAACGGAAAAGAAAGAGTGGTTATCAAAGCGGGAACTCCACCATCAGCACAAAACCGCGACCCGGGCTGCTCTGCATCTCCACCTGACCGTCGAGCGCTTCCACCCGGCTGGTGATATTCGTGAGGCCGGTGCCTCGGCGCTGCTCCTTTATATCGCAGCCGCAGCCGTCGTCCTCGATGCGCAGCGCGATCGTATCGGAAGTGCCCACGAGCAATACGTTCACCACCGAAGCCTTTGCATATTTGAGTACGTTGGTGAGCTGCTCCTGCGCGATGCGGTAGATGGCAGTATGCACGTCCTGGCGCACCCGCTCGTCGCGCACGCCATAGGTAAGGAAGCGTACGGACAGCCTTTGCGTATCGCTGATCGAATCGGTCAGCTCGCGGATCAGCTCCTTAAGGCTGATCGAGTCGGACTCGGGGCTGACAAGGGATTGCGAAAGCGTGCGCAGGGCTTCTATGCAGTGGTTGATCTGCTGCACGGAACGCATCAGCAGGTGCTTGTTCGTTTGCTCCTCGGTGAGGCAGATCTCGTTGTACAGCTTTACCGTCGTGAGCACCTGGTTCACGTGGTCGTGCAGCTCGCGGCCGATCTCGGCGCGTTCTTTTTCCTGCGCCTGCAGGGCGGCCTTCAGCACGTTGTTCTTCTGTATGCGGCGCTGCTGCTCGATAGTGCGCTCCAGCAGCACGCGTTCGGTGATGTTGCGCACCCGTATGCACACGTGGCCGACAAAGCCGTCGTCATCGGGCATCGGGTAGTAGCCGATCCTGAGCCAGCACAGCCGGCCGGGCCGCTCGTCCTCGAATTCCACTTCCACCGAGCGGTTCTCGAAGGCGGCTTCCACGCGGCTGCCTGCTTCCTCGCGCCGGTCTTCCTGCAGCAGGGAGATGAAATCGTCGCCCGGCGCCGGCTCGACGCCGATGAGGGAATTGAAGAGGTTTATGCCCGCTTCATTTATATAAATTATTTCTCTTTCTCTGTTAACGATGGTAATGGAATCCTGCAGGATGCAGAGGGCCTGCTCCAGGTATTTATGCGGTAAGGCAATCCGGTTCTTCACAGTTTTCATAGTTGGCGTTTTAGCAAGCGCGAAAATGGAGCCCAAGATGCACCCTTTAATTGTAAAAAACAAGGGATGCACGTTGCGAAGTTCGTGTTTTTTAAAAAAATTTTTCATACAACCTGCCGCTTTACAAAAACTTCCGGCCCGCAAGCGGCCCGATCCGTCCAGTCGTACCGTATTACTACGTATTTAAATATTATTAATTTTTCAACATCATGAGGGTCCTAAGCTCATTTACCGGACGGCATCATACGCCAAAATCCTTACCCACGGCCGGTTTCGGCGGATCGACCATCACTATATCCAAACCCTTACCGTTCACCTAGGCTGCAAAGATATTGCTTCAGCCGAAAGCAGCATCCCCTCCACCATCCTGCAACTGTAAATATATTTTTTCAGCGATCTGCCTGGATCGTTTGTCGATGAATATCTAATGTTTGTCGGATTTCCGGTGCCGGCCGCACCCGTATAAATACGGGTGCGGCCCACCTTGCTTCAATTTGCCCAAAACCGACGTTGCTTTGCGCCCGGCAGCCCCGGCCGGCAATTACTGATGAATCCGGTCCCCAACCGCTATCTTAGTCGTAAAATCGAACCATGTCGTATGTGCTGGGCACGGATATAGGAACGGGCAGCGTAAAAGCCGTAGCCATCGCCCTCAACGGCCGTCTCCTCGGCAGCCTGCAGGAAGACTACCCCTCCGGGCCCTCCACCCCCGGCCGCAACGAGCAGGAGCCCCTTTTGCTTTTCCAAACCTGGCTAACCGCCGTCCGCACACTGATCGAACGCATGGGCCGGCCGCCGGACTGCATCTCCTTCAGCAGCTCCATGCACGGCATCATGGCCGTCGATGAAAAGGGAGAGCCGCTTACGCCTCTAATTACCTGGTCGGATCTCCGCGCAGCGGGCGAAGCCTCGGCCCTGCGCGCCCTGCCCGCGGGCGAAGATATCTACAACCACACGGGTACGCCCATCCACGCCATGTCGCCATTGTGCAAGCTGGTGTGGTTGCGCAGGAACGAACCCGAGCTCTTTCAACGGACCCACCGCTTCATCGCCATCAAAGAATTTATCTGGCACCGCCTCTTCGGCGAGTTTGCCGTCGACCAGTCCATTGCCTCGGCCACCGGCCTTTTCGATATTGAAACAAAGAACTGGTACGGGCCTGCGCTCGACTATGCGGGCATTACGCCCGACAGGCTTTCACGGCCCGTACCTACCGGCTATCTGAAAAAAGGGTGCACGCCGGCGCTAGCGGATCAATTGCGCATAACCGGCGCCGTTAGTTTCTGCATCGGCGCGAGCGACGGCTGCCTCGCCAGCCTGGGCACGGATGCGCTCAGTCCCGGCACGGCCGCCGTAACCATCGGCACCAGCGGCGCCGTACGCCTGGCCCTGGACCGGCCGCTGCGGCGCTGGCCGGCCATGCCCTTCAGCTATATTCTGGATGAAAAGATATTTATCTGCGGCGGCCCGGTGAATAACGGCGGCAATACCGTGCACTGGCTGCTGCGCCGGTTCTGCAACGGCGAAACCGATTACGACAAGCTCTTTGCGGAAGCGCAATCTGTAGCCCCCGGCGCGGAAGGTCTGGTCTTTCTCCCCTACCTGCACGGCGAGCGCGCACCCGTGTGGGACGAGCAAAGTTGCGGCGTTTATTTCGGCATCGGCCCGCAGCACGGCCGCGCGCATTTTATCCGTGCCGCCCTCGAAGGCATTTGCTTCGGCCTGCGCCAGGTGCTCGAATTGCTGGAAGAAGAAGGTGCTCAGGTGGAAGAGCTTTGCGTGAGCGGCGGCTTCGTACGCTCGCGGTTCTGGCTGCAGCTGCTTGCCGATACCACGCGGAAAAGCCTGCGCATAACGGCTACCGCCGATGCTTCCGCTACGGGCGCGGCCTGGCTGGCCCTCGAGGCATTGGGCCATACAATAGATAAGAAACAGGATGAAGGCAAGCGCGTCGAGCCGCAGGCAGTTGATGCGTACGAGAAAAACTTTACAATATATAGTCGCCTCTACCCTGCCCTTAAAGCGGTGATGCACGAAAGATAGTCTGCACCGTTTGCTTATCTTCAGGCCTCACCTAATCGCTTGCCGCATGTCCCTGCTGGTCGTTCTTGGCGCCATCCTCCTGCTGGTGCTGCTGATCGTAAAAAAATTCAGTCCGCTGCTGGCCCTCCTCATCGTGTCGGTGCTTACGGGCCTGCTGCTCGGCATGCCGCTGCCCGCCGTTATTACGGCCATGAACAAGGGTATCGGCGATACGCTGGGTGGAACGATCATGGTGCTGGCCCTCGGCGCCTTCCTCGGCAAGCTGGCGGAGGAAAGCGGCGCGGCACAGAAGATCGTCGAGGTGCTCGTGGCTTCGTGGGGCCGCCGGCATATCCAGTGGGCGATGCTCTGTACCGGCCTGCTGGCGGGCATTCCGCTGTTCTATAATGCGGGCTTTGTGGTGCTGATACCGCTGGCCTTCGCCATCGCTGCCACTACGCGGCTGCCGCTGCTTTATGTGGGCATGCCGATGGCCGCGGCCCTTTCAGTGACGCATGGTTTCCTGCCGCCGCATCCCGGTCCGGTAGCGCTCGCGGGTTATTTTCATGCAAGCATCGGCACCACGCTATTGTATGGTATCATCATCGCCCTGCCCGTGGCCGCGATCGCGGGGGTAGTGTTCCCGCGCCTGCTCCTCAAATACACGAAAGGCTATGGGCTGCCACCGGCAATGGCCCTGAAACCCTTGCCCCAGCTGCCTTCCGCCGGCAAGAGCTTTCTTATCGTGCTGCTTCCCGTGCTGCTCATCGCGCTCGGTACGGCGGGCGCGCTGCTGAACCTTCCGCCGCTCTTCAAATCCGTATTCATCTTCCTGCAGGAACCCACGCTGGCGCTGCTACTCACGGTGATGGTCACACTATTTTTACTGCCGCAGCCTTTGGCGCAATCAATGGAAGCCGGTGCCAATGGCATCCGGTCGGTAGCGCTCATATTGCTCATCATTGCAGCGGGCGGCGCCTTCAAGCAGGTGCTGGTGGAAAGCGGCGTGGGTGCGCTCATCAAGACCGGCGCCGACGGACTGCATCTCTCACCGCTTTTTCTCGGCTGGCTTATTGCCGCGCTTTTCCGCCTCACGCTGGGATCGGCCACAGTGGCGGCCGTTACTGCCGCGGGCATGATGATCCCCTTCCTCGGCAGCGGCGTATCGCCCGAGCTGCTGGTGCTGTCGGTGGGCGCGGGCAGCCTGTTCTGCTCGCATGTGAACGACACGGGCTTCTGGATGTTCAAGGAATATTTCGGGCTGACGCTGAAGCAGACCTTTCTCAGCTGGACGGTCATGGAAAGTCTTATTTCGGTGCTAGGACTCGCCGGCGTGCTGCTGCTCCAGGCGATCATTCATTAACCCGATACGGAAAAGCAAAGAAGCGCCACCGCGGATGCAAAAGCGGTGTTGAGAAAATTCACGGTGTCGTTGCCGATAAAGCCGCGGCGTTCCCAGGCCGCGCCAGCCACGGAATCGGCCAGGTTGCCCAGCGTGCCGGCGATCAGTATCCATGCGATTTCGCGCCAGCGATCGAAGCCTGTTGAATATACCAAGGCAATGATGCAGCTGCCGCAAAGGCCGAGCAGCAAGCCTTCCAGGCTGATGACCCCGTCGAGACCGCGCCGGTCTTTTTTAAAGGTGAGTATGTGGTAAAAATTCTTTCCGTAAATGCTGCCCAGCTCGGACGAGAGCGTATCGGCAGCCGCCGATGAAAAAGCGGCGGCTGCCATCAGCTGTGCTCCATGCGCATACTGCGGCCATAGCCAGGCAACGAGACCGCAGGCCGCACCCATGCCGCCGTTGGCCAGCACCTGACCCGCATGCCGGCGGCCTTTGTTCTCCTCGGCGATGCCCAGCGCTACCTTGGTGCTGCGCTTCCAGGCCGTCGCGGCCGTGCCCAGAATAAAGAATACGGCCATCAGCAGAACGCCCGTCCAACCGGCGCCGAGAAAGAGCAAAAGCCCAAGGAGTCCGCCACAGGTCGCGCCCGCCGGTGTCAGCTTCCGTAGAAGCACGCTTGCCGTCATGCCCGCAACAAGTATGAGAATAAGAAGGATCAGCTGCACGATTATAAATAATATTTATATAAAATACTTATCAAGTACGAATATTCTGCTCGACGCTTTCCTTATAGCTCTCTCCGATCGGAAATTCCTGCGAGCCGATATAAAGACTGTTCTTGCGGAAGGCCGTAACGGCATCGCGCGAAACGATGTATGATTTGTGGATGCGCAGGAACTGGCTGGCGGGCAGCTGCTCCTCGAGGCCCTTCATGCTCATGCGGGCCACCACGGGCCGCGCACCGTTTTTAAAATGGATCTTCACGTAATCCTTCAAACCCTCGATCCAGTCGATGTCCGCAAAAACGATCTTCACCTGGCTGTAGTCTACGTGCACAAAAAAATGCGTGGCTTCCTTTTTACCGCCGGCTCCCGACCTCAGCTCGTGCAGCTCCTCGGCCTTCGTGCAGGCCTTCAGAAAACGGTCGAAGGGCACGGGCTTGACAAGGTAGTCGACCACATCGAGGTTGAAGCCTTCGAGGGCATATTTTTCATAAGCGGTGATGAAGATGAAAAGCGGCTTGCGCGCCACGCGCTGTATGAACTGCAGGCCGCTGATGCCCGGCATCTGTATATCCAGAAATACCAGGTCGATGGA
>Ga0247771_1000461_pt1 | contig 12796 bp, 12 predicted proteins | sample UWRJL197509C6_FD_179948 | JGI IMG/M metagenome (GOLD analysis project Ga0247771, IMG submission 179948) | Plant litter microbial communities from Arlington Agricultural Research Station in Wisconsin, United States - UWRJ-L197-509C-6 | ecosystem: Environmental > Terrestrial > Plant litter >...
AGGTCAAGTTCCTGCTGCGCATCGACGACTCGCTCGACGTCTTCGCTGAGCACGCCATCGGCGGCATGGTCGGCCTCATCTTCAACGGCTTCTTCGCCTCGGACACCATCATCGGCCTCGACGGCGTCAACACGGGCATCATCACCGGCGGCTTCCTCAACTCCAACTGGAAGCAGCTCTACATCCAGATCGCCTACATCGTCGCCTGCACCGCCTACATGTTCGTCGTCTCGGCCCTCATCGCCAAGGCCATCGACCTCGTGCCCGGCCTCAAGCTGCGCGCCTCCGAGGAGGCCGAGCTGCTGGGCATGGACGACGACCAGCACGGCGAGTTCGCCTACGACTACGTCGAGGTACGTATTGCTGACACCCTGTCTACCCACCTGTCTGCCCCGAAAACACTTGCTGACGCCTCTGCCCTCGCAGGTCCGCCGCGACTACCTCGCCTGGACGCCGGCCGAGAAGGACCAGAGGGAGGACGGCGCGCGCATCATCCCGCAGCACGGCATCGAGGAGCACCAGAACATGATGAACGGCGCCTCGACGCCGCCCGTCGTGGAGAAGGTGGACCCCAGTTCCGGGCCCCAGCCCATCGCCGTCGCCGAGAAATGACAACCACTGTCCGCCCAGGGCTCCGTCTCGGGCAGCTCGAGCTGACGGGACGGGGCGGCGGGCTCTGCGTTTGTCTTGTAGTATGCAACAGGCGGGGGGCGGGGGGGAAGAACGCCACCCCCCGAGAAAATGGAGGAGCCGGGGGGATACCGGGATATTCCTCTCGCTGTTCATCTTTCCTTTCGTCCCCCCCTCGCCGTTTTGTTTTCCGCGTCGATATATATCTGTCTTGAGTGCGGGCGCGTCGCGGCCCTCGCCGCCATTCTCTGCTGGGCTTCGGGATGGATCATGGCAAAGGGACAAAGCGGAGGGGAAGGGGTTTTGCTCGAGAAGACGCGCCGGCATCTGTAACTAATACCCGATCCGCCTGACATCTGTGCTGGAATCTACTCCGTACTAGATTTGCCTACTGGGATTCACCCGTCGTGTCTAGTCCGTGAAGCGGTCGGCGAGACATGATCCCAGCGGCATAGGGGCCCGAGGGACGTCTGCTTCGCGAACCCCATGACATCTAGGCGCATCCAGCTTCGGAGGATGGGCTTGCTCGAAGCACTGCGCACGCCGCCTCCGCACGCCAGTCCGAGCACGCCCGTCGGACGGCAACCAAGCCTCGCGGGAGGAGCCTGATTATGCAGCTGTTCTTACGTGCAGGATACATGGGACCATCTGCGAGACACAGCCCGTCTAGGCAATCCCTCGACCGCACAGCCAGTCGGAAGGCGCGGGGCCGCTCTACGGCCTCGGCGAGGGATTCGTGTCGGACCCGGCGGCATCGCCAGCCGAATGACGGCCGGGTGCTAGGGAAGTTGGTGGTACACGAGGCGCCGCAAACGGGGATCGAAACGAAGAGGCGCCGTCGACGTCACACAGGGCTGCCGGGTTGACGAGTGCGTGCCAAAGTATCATGTACGCCTACTTTTAGTGCCCTACCAAATCGGCGAGGCTCCTAGAATAAGTAATGCTCGGAAAGGAGGGTTCGACTCGGGAATGCGCCCAAGCGGGTGTATCGCACTCTCCACTTCGTAAGACGATTGTGTTTTTGCAACGTGTTAGCAAAGGCACTCCGTTTCTGGAGCCCTAACACGCCGCAGGGAAGCCCTTTGCCTCCAAATCGCTTTTGCACGCCCAAAATTCATGCAGAGCACGACAGCTTTTCGCCAGATGTCCGCCCAAGATTCGATGTTGGTCAGTCGTCGTCAGAAGCCAGCCGCACCTCGAGAGCGGAAAGCTCTTGCGCAACGGTCGCCAGGCTTGGCCGTCCAAAGGTTTCGTCCGCGTCGCCGGTCGCCAGCCGTCGGCTTCTCTCGCGGATCCAGTCGTCAGTCTCCGCCAGCTTGTGATGCCAGAACTCCCTCGCATCCGCCTGGAGATTCTCCGCCGAGAGGACGTAGTCGGCATCCGAGCCACGGGCCGCCTTCTTCTTCATGTACAACCTGCTGCCCAGACGGGCGAACCGGTCGGGTTCCTCCGCCGGAGCCGAGCCGAAGCGGAAGCAGCTCCGCAGTAGCCCCCTGAGCGCCTCGGGGGTCCTTCGGAAGTTCGGAAACTCGACGTCGGGTTCCAAGCGGTACGACTGCCAAAACGACCCACGGTGCGGCGCGCTGACTCCCTCAAAGACGCACCATAGTAGGCGGCCGAGCATATAGACCATCGACGCCTCCTGCTCACGCTTGGTGAGGCACAACCAGGCGATGTTGTAGCTCTTGTCGGGCTTGCTGTACTTGGTTTCGCCCATGGTGCGCTCCAGCCACTCCCAGTCCCAGTCCTCCCTGCATCCGGCGAGTACTTGCCGGTACCGCTCTCGCGTGTCGTCCGGGATCGCGAAGTCGCCGTCGGGGTCGTCGGAGGCGAGGAGGTGGACGTAGTCGAAGAAGTTGACCTCGGGCGACGAGAAGCCGCACCAGACGCCGCGTTGCTCAAAGTCCACCAAGATCACGTCTCCGGCCCGCGACAGGAGGGTGTTGTCGAGCCGGAGATCAGGGTAGAAGATGCCGCTTTCCCAAATCGACTGCAGAGCCGTCGCGATCTGCCTAGCCCACCGGAGCTGGTCTCTCAGCTCCAGCCTGCCGTGAAGGCCCAGAGCCGGAAGGATATCACGGAGGCTTCCTATGGGGTGGAACGGGAGAATAAACCCGACTACCGCATTTTTGGCGCCGAACAAGCACTGCTTGGTGACAATGTGAGTCGGCTTCCCGATGACGTTTGGTCCCGGCGGGATGAGGTACAACAACGCGTGGAGTTCGTGGTAAAGATACCTGACCTCGCTCGTCACCGACTTCATGACGAAGAGGCCGGAATCCCCGGCCGGCCGGCCGCCGCCGCTTTCCGTCTTGAGGCGAACGAGGGAGATGCTCTCGTAGATCTGCTGTACCAGCTGCAGGTCTTGGATGCTGACCCTCGGCGGCGTCGAGGCCCGTTCGTCCGCCTCGCCCCGGCCCCACATGCCTCGCAGCTCCTTGTAAGAAAGCAGGTCCCCCTCCAGAGCGTGGTTGCCGTAGACGCGGATCTTGCATTCATGTACATCCGCCGACAGATTCTCAACCACGATTCTCGAACCGAACGGCCCGCGAGCATACAGCTCTCGCACGACAGCCGGGGCCAGCTCACCACCATCTCGTGTATGGGCCTGCAGGATCCGGACGAGGTGTCTCGCAACGCCAAGCCGGCGAACCCTCTCGGCGTCTTTGGTGTGAAAGGCCAGGTCGAGGTCGAGAAGCTCGCTGAGCGCTTCGGGGTACGACGCGCTCTCGTGGATGAACACGTCAATTCGCATCGGCGGCATATCCGAAAGAATAAGAGGGACGGCAAAGTACTGCGTGCCGAAGCCGGAACTCCCGTCTATTCGCCAAAGGGGCTTGCCAGGCAGGTCGAGACTGTCGATTCGGTTCTTCGGGTTGAGCTGGGAGTCTTGCCAGCCAACCGGGCGGTCTTGCCAACCATCCGAGCCGTCCACGGCAACTGGGACGTCTCGAGGGGTGCGGCTGGTGGACAGGCGGTCCTCGGAGAAGGCGGCCGTGGGGTAGATGACCTGGCGGATGGCGCGGAAGCTGAGCTTCATCTTGGCAGGATGTCCTCGGTGGACGGGTGAGCCTGCCTCAAGTTCCAAGTCGGATCCGGGGACGCGACGAACACGATACCGGGCATCCAACAGGGCGGAGGATGCGGTCAGACGCTTGGCGTTCTGTATGTGTGTGTGGAGCCTCGACTCGGTCGATCGGGCGACTTGCGGCTGGAGATCCGAACGGACGGTTGTGCATCGGCGACTCGACGCCTTCTCTTCCGGAGACGTCTTCCGTTGTGGCCCGACGCCGTCCAGCCACCAGGCACCACAGCGGCTGCCCGTGGGCGCTCGAGACCGCAGTCGAGACGAAGGCTGGAGTTGTCAGCCGAGATATCGGCCCGGGAGCCTCTCTCCACCCACTCTCAACGCTCCTCGGCCGTCGCGGTCCCCCAATACGCACCACCTGCTCCCGCTACCATCGGGTCACTCCTCCCTCGCTTTCGCCGCGCTGTTGCCAGGGAAAAATGGCTGCGGCACAACGTAGCCGGGTCTGTCGGCGTGAGCAATGCAAAGTCCACTCGACGATCAATGGCAGAGTTTTCCTGCCAGGACCAATTTTTGTCGGCTTTCAGTGCCACGGGTCCTCTGATTGGCTCCGATATACGGACTGTACTCCGGGAGGGCTTATGAGACGAGAAGGAGGAAGGCGCGACGGAGCCGGATGCTGCGCTCGCCTGGTCGAGGAACTCTCGTCCGATCCCTCCGGGTTTCTGGTCGTAAGCGGATCGGGGCGGGTTCGGTTCCGCCGCCGTGACGAGGCGGAACCTAGGAGCGTTCGTGAGGGACCTCGGACGCGGCTCGAGCCCACCCCCCTCTCAGCCCCTTTTCCGCCGGACAATGGAGTGCCACGAGACGACGAGCGGTGTCGGCGCGCGAGAGACTTCGCGCAGCCGGCCGCTAGGCTGAACTGCCCTCTCCCCTCGTTGCCAATCAGGGGCCTACACGCTCCCCGCAAGCGGGATACGGCAGTCAGGAATGCTCTGGGCCGATGCTCTAGTGATCACCGGGCGACCTGACACCATATTGCGTTGATCCTTCGCCAGATGTCCCCGTGTGTATCCCGGTTCCGACTCGGGGACAACTCACGGGTAGCCCTCTCCGGAAACGGTCATTTTGAGAGGGGGGCCGGAGCCGCGCCGCCGGCCGACGAGAGGTCCCAGGGACGGTGGTAGACGGCGCGGGTGCCTATTTTGGGCTTGGTTGTGGTGGACACGCTCGGCGCTTCGCCTTGGAGTCCAGCTGACCCTGCATAGGGAGGGACAAAGGGAGGCCGGCGTACCACCGACTTGCCGTGGCCCATGGGGCCGCCGCCCTTTCACACCATCCTCCTCGGCCGGCCGCAGAGGTTCGTCGACGACGCCGGTGACGGCCGCTTCCGCATCACCTGACGGAGCGAATACCGCCGGTCTCACTGCTCGACAGCCGGTGTGGGAGAGCGCCCGACGGTGCCGAAACGACGGCGGGATCTGGAGGCAGCTCGGCGGGCAGTGGTGGGGACCACCCAATCGGAGCCTCTCCCTTTGCGGACGCGCTGGAGAACCGGACAAAGGACGAAAGGTCGGCTCAACGAACAAGGCTCACCGGCCGCGTTCTAGGCCGGGAGCCGGTATACAGTCGTCGGCTCGTGACGACGAAAGGGGAAGGCAGACAGGGGCCGGAGGTCTATAGGAAACGACGTGGGCGGCCCTTGGTCGCACGGTGGCGACGAAACAGTCGGTCAAGGAAACGAGGCTGCGATGATCTGACCGATGGCGGCCTGGGACGAAGAGTAGGGTGACCGGACGAGAGACGGACGCGACCGGTGAGGCTCCCAACGGCCGGTGGGGATGCAGCAGGCTGCGGGCTTCCAAGGCGGTGTGCGCTGTCGGTAAGGAGACCGGTCACGCGAGAAGGGAAAGGGGAGGGACGGACCAGAACCGGGATGGCTGCTTGGTTGCAGTGGCAGTCTCGAGCGGTCCATTCGGCAGCCGCTGCTTGATCCTGCCCGGGTGACCGCCCGAGGGCCTTTCTCCGCCGTGACAGGTGGCCGTCGCAGACGCAGCCGGGTCGAAGGGAGCTCCGGGGTTCAGGTGTTTGACGGCGGGCTGGTGGTATCGGGAAGACGATGGCAATTATAGAAGGGGCAGAGAGCTTAGCGCACCTCGCGTCGGAGGAACAAACCGTCGTTCTGACCAAAAAAACAAGCCACGTTCAAGCACATGGTCTCAAAACTGCCAGAAAATTGTCAAGTCTGCCTATGAGCGTGGTCCCCTGGAACTTCTCTGATCCGGGCCGCATTTCGTTCGGCGGTGAGGCTGCTGATTGGCCAATCGCAGCCTTGCCTTCTCCGGAATTCGGCGCCACAAAAGGTGGGGGTGGGTCTCGGGGCTGGTTCCGTGGGACTCTCTGACAGGACGTTCGCAGCAGATCAAGCCTGCCTCCTCGCGGCCGGCAATCTCGCAGCAAAACCGAAGAAATGCCAACTGTGGCCTGCACGGAGTACAGTACCCGGGATGCCGCCATGGCATCCTGTGCATCATCCGGCGCAGAGGCTGCCTACACCGGCCTCTGGTTGCCGCCCCCGCCCGCCCAATCGAGCTCCTCACGTCCTCGCCGCCTTCCGAGAGCAGCCTCCCGGCCAGCCGGTCTTCCTTTCCGGGCACTGAGCTCGAGCCGAACATTTCGGCCCTCGATCAACACGGCGGCTCGGCCGACATAGTCGTTACCTACGGCCATCCGATCATTCGTCCGCGGAACAAACTGGACCCATCCGCCGGGCTGCTTCAGCCCGCTTCGGCCGACCCCTGTTCACGCGGCGACGGTCACGCCCGGAGCGTGGCGTAGATGGCGGTTGCGGGGTGCCGGCGGCAGGAGGAGCAAACTACGAACGGACGACAGGCTGCCTCCGGCCTCACCGGTCCACTGGTTTCGGCCCTTACCCGTGAAGTCGGCCTCTGCGCGGCTCGGCGTTGAGCCTTTGTGCGACACACCAAACCGGCAGACCGTCGTGGAGATCAACGGCATGGCGTGACTTTGTGGACTGCGATTCGACCAGCGATGGGCACTGCCGGAGAGGTCGTCTGCCGTCAGCTTCCAAAGTGGTATCGAGACACGCCCGGGGTCGGTCTAATACAGCTTCTGTTCTGCCGGAAAATCGTCACGGCGAGTTACCGCTTCCGGACGTGCCTCGTCCACAATACCGGTAACACGACACGGGGTCCTCCCGCCTGGGTGGACGACAGCGCTTGGATCAGATCGTTGCGTCTTGCGTCCGGGAGACTTGATGGATTCTCTGCTTGGGCCGTCCTCGCAGCTCGCTTCCGTGGGACGGGTCAGTCTGGTGCAGGACAACCACCCCTGGTCCGACAATTTCAACCACCCGGTCGCCGGGAGCATGTGCTGCCCATCCGCATACCCGCCTCTCAGGTCCCTCGTCAGCGCAGGCCCAGAACGTACTTCCAGACAGACAAGCACCGCGCCACGGCAGCCCTGAACGTCGGGCTGAACGCAAATTACGAAACTTCGGGTGCCTCACCGCCTGGTCCGTCCTCGGTCCGGGGGGTCACGATGGCGTATTTGGGGGAGATACACGCCAATGCAAGTCATCCTCGGCCTTCGACGGGCGCTCGCGGGGCAGGTCACAACCTCAACGGCGCGCTGCGGAGTAGCCTCCATGCACTGCCGGCCGTAACTCCGTACGCTGCGGAGTACAACCACCGGCGGACCAAGAGCCGACGATTCAAGGTTTTGCCCGCATTTGACGGTACCGGGCCCGAGGCTTTTCGAGGTCTCGAGTCTCTCACGCTCGTCGAATGACATGACGACCCCTTGTCATCCCACGGGGCGGCCGCCCCGGACACCTTCGGACGGTTGTCGCGTCGCTGGCATTGGTCATTTCCGTGATTGCTTTTTCCGCTTTGACGTCGGCTGAGGCTTGGTGCCGCTCTCAGGCCCCGGAGTCTGTTTTCTCGAAAGCTCTTCCGGAAGTCGACTAGAAGCTTTCATTGGCCGTACAAGGACAGGGCGGGAAAAGGAGGCGTTTGTCCGCCTCCGAAGGGGCCGCTAGGACCGGTCCCAAGTCTCCACGTGTGATGGTGTGAACCGGGTCGACTCCGCCCGTATCAGCGCGGTATGGTCGGTTTCAGAGGCAGCAAAACGTGGGAGAGGATCTCCCGCTCCACCCAACCGGTCGTCACGCGGCTGACCGCTAGAACGTTGTCGACGGCTCACTGGTCCTAGGGCGTTCGGCCGACGGATCCGGTTGCCCCCCCCGCGAAAAGATGCCGTTGGACATGGCCTCGGACGGCTCGGCCTGCAAGCGGATGGGGGAGACACGGGTTCGACACAGTTATCACGTCAGCACCCAGTCAGGGGACACGTGAGCCTCAACACGGACGGGTCGCGAGCCACAAGTGCGTCAGACCAGGCCGATGTGACAGCGCCGGACCAGGGGCCGTGTGCGGGCGGGGTGGGCCTCGACCCCCATATGGAAGACTCTCCGCGAAGAAACGGATTCCATGCAGCTTCCCGGACGGGCGATGGCGGGCGCACCGTCTGGAAATTCCCTGGCGGTCGGACGTTCCTGAGCGGCGGCGGCGCTCGGCTCGGCTGGCCCTGTCGTCCTGCTCACTTTCCAGGCATGACGGCCGGGAAAGGGGCGACGCAGGCTCGAAAAAAGATTTGGCGGCCAGCTGGCCCCCGGGAGCAGACAAGGGCCCGCGCCGCGCTCCTGATATGGCCGCCAGGCAACCCCCATTATGCGGTCTGTTATGGCAGTTCCGGTGGGCCGTGTCCTCGTTGAATTGTTCCATATGCGACGGGGGGTATAACCTGGGTCTGGTATTACCCCGACCTGTTGGGCAGCGCGCTGGCATGTGGAAGACCCGCCGCCAGCAGCGGCCAGTGGCCGACGAGGACACGGCAGACTGCGACGTTCCAGGGCGACTCGAGGGCGGGTCGGGGGTCACCAGGCTAGCGCGACCAGCATGTCGACGATCCCGCACATGGCCTCCAGTCGCCAAATTGCATGGAGGAGGACTTTGTCAACTTTGCCCACTCCAGGGGCGAGTCGCCCGCCTCCGCACGCACTGATGCCCTCATTGTCAGGCCAAAATATCGCCGGCAACCTTTTTCCCTCCTCTCCTCTGCCACCGACACAATCCGCCTGCCCCTCGGGTCGACATTTCCAGCTTCTTCGTCCCGTTGCCCGCGTCGTCGGACGCCGGCCCTCCGTCTTTGTGACGCCTCGACGAACTGCGGCGACGGCGCATTGCCAGGGCGTCCGGCGCCAAAGAAAACGAGTCGCGACGTCCCCTGCGACGGGCGGCTCCATCCTCCGAGCCCCGCCCTCACCGGTGAAGCGTGGCCCATTTAGCACCACCGCCAAAGGCCTCGTCGACCCTCACCGAGTCCGTCGCCCTTCTTCAGCCTCGACGTCCCGCCGAGCATTGCGCAACCCAATTCGCGACCGCTGAGGCCGATCCGAGCCACCGGCCCTCCGACCTCGTCGCATTGTTCGACACCGACTGTCGTCGCGCGTTGCGCGCCTGCCGGCCGCGAATCAGCAGCGCGGCCCTCCGCGGTTTGTCGTCGGAGCGAGGACCCAACGGCTTGCCAAGCCAGACGCCAGCAGTCGGGTGAGCATCTCGCGGGTATCGCATCGCATCGCATCGCGTCCGCGCCCGGTCAGCGACGAACGGCACCCCGACGCAGCAGCTCGCTTCTGGCCCTTTCGCCCTCTGACCCCCCCTTGCCCGCCCCGGACAGCAGTGTACGACGTACGCAGAGCAGGGCCAGCATCGGGCACAGGCACGGCCCCAGCAGCGCCCCCCTCCGAGCCGAGATTATACGCACCCGCCATATTTGCACAAGCCCAGGCCAAACTCCTGCGGCGTCCCAAAACCAACGTCGGGCCCGGGGGCCAGCTGGCAGCACCCTCCCAGCGAACCGCAGACGGCGAGTTTCGAATCAGCTGCCGCCGCTCGTCCAGGACGCGTCCCAGCTTTCGGCGACCTGGCAAGCTTTCAGGCTTGTGTCGTCGCCTCGCCTGTGGCACCGCTCATCCTCACCGGCTCCTCTCATCCCACACCCCTCTTTCGTCTTCTCTCCGCCCTCCGGCCCTCACCGGCACCGGTGACGCGCTGCGCCGGCCGCCTCTCCCTGCATCTTCCTATCCCCGACCCGCCATACAGCCAGGGCATCAGTCCCTCATCGGTGGCGATGGCGTCGGGGTGACTCTGGGTCGTCGGCTCCGCACACCCCCTCCCCCCGGGTTGAGGCGCACCTCTGGTTTGGGTCCCTGCCCCCTTGTGCTTCCATTCGGCTGCCGCCTCTCGCTGCTACTCGCTGCTGCGTCTCATTCCCATTCTCCTGCTGCTCCACCTGCCCGGCAGCGGCCGTCTGTATACCTTATTCAGTACCGTCCGGTCAGGTCCTTTTCCTGACCGGCCGTGTTCTACACACCCTCTCATCTGTCACTCCCTGTTCGGCCCATCATGGTAAGCGGACCCCCCCCGGTGCTAGTCCCTGCTTCCCGGTTGGCGGCAGACTCCATCAGATATATCACCGATCTACCCCCATCTCTGCCCTCATCGGTCTCGACCCTGCCCTGGTCATAGCACCTCCCGCCTCGTCTCTTTCCTATATCATCACCCTCGTCGCCGCCCCCGTTGCCCTGCGCAGGCCCGTCTTCTCTGCCATCAACCCCTTCTTCCTCTGCCGTCGTCACTCCCTCCGCCCCCCTCGGCCCCATCGCCCCCCTCGGCCCCATCGACCCTCGGCCCCACTGCCGACCTCCTACATCTCGGCGATCGGTAGATTGACTGTTGTCTAGGAGTCCCCTCCAACTCTCAAGAGGCGGCGGCCTTACTGCCACGAGGACGTCCCCTCCGACGTCCCGCACCAGGAACAAGCTCGCTTCTCCGCGAGTGGCTTTGACCCCCGCCAACTATCGCCCAACCAGCAGTTTATAGTCAGCCAGGCCGCCTCCATCCTCAACGTGCACCCCTCGGTGCTCATACACCTTCCCCGCCAACAGGATCCGCAGTACATCCTCGAGCGAGCGGCTTCGGTCCTCCACGTGCCGCTACCCGCCCTCCGGGACTTCGCACGCGCCCATGCCCACTTGGACAAGAGACCACGCCTGAACTCGGACGTGCCAATGTCTCCCCCCTTCTTCGGAGGCGTCCCGCCCCGGGACGAAGAGAAGCAGGCTCCCGTGGGCCCGCCCGAGCAGGACGGACCCGGTGGCCGTCGACAGTTTCCCGTTCTGCCCGAGAACAGCACCTTGCTGGAGTGGGGCGGCTCCGGCGTGGCTGAATGCCTCGCCAGCTTCTGTCAGCCCTCGTCGGGCTACGAATCGGATCCCGGTAGGTCCCCGGCGGCCAACCTGTGTCCGCGATGGCTGACATCGGGTGCAGGGTACAGCAGCGTGCCCGTTTCGGCGGCCTATGATTACGGCGGCAGGCGGCCGTTTCCGGCGACCATGACGTCTCCCGCCCAGGAGCACGGACACGTCCCGTTCGCGGCCGCGGCCGGGCCGGCAGAGCCCCCGACAAACCTGTTTGCCTGCGAGGACCCCGTCGTCGTGGCCCAATATATGCAGGCGTACCCCCCGCTGCAGCCGTCGAGGGCTGCGGGCGACCAACCCACCACGCGGCGGGAGGCCATGTTCTACCCGGACAGCGTGCCGAACCCTCACTTCTACAAAGCCGAGGACGGCGGCGCGGCCATGGCGCCCCCCAACCTTCGAGCCGACCCGCCCCCCATGGGAGGCCGCCCGGCCTTTCCGGTCGATGTGATGCCCGTGGCCGACTCGCCGGCCGTGAGCCGTCAATCCACCGTCATAGGAGGGGCCGCGCCGTCGTACGGCATGATGGCGGGCTACGGCGCCTCGGATTCGCTAATGCCGGACGGCAGGATGGGCATGCAGCTCAAGTCGCCCGAGTCCAACCTGGACGTCGTGTTCCCCAACCAGAAGGCGCCCCCTTCGAAGCGCGGCCCGTTCAAGGACCACCGGGAACGCCAGAAGACGGCCCAGACTCGGAAGATCGGGAGTTGCATTCGGTGCCGCATGCAGCGGATACGGGTAAGTCTACGCACGGGGCCGCCGCGCTCCCTTCGTCGGCGAAGACGGGCGACTGCGCCCGACCGAGGGGTGGTGACAAGTTGCTGACCTGGCCTTGCGGAACAGTGCAACGCCGACCCCGAAAACGAGCGGGGCATCTGCCTCGGGTGCAAAAAGGTCTCGTCCAAGATTTGGCGCCTCCCGTGTCTGCGGCTGAAGATCAGCGACGTGGTGCTCTCCAAGCCGGGACAGGTGGAGGGCTTTGAGTGGACGCTGCGCTGGAAGGACAACATGGTCCTGGAAGACATCGGGAACTGGGCGTCGGCCGAGATCAGGACCATCCGGGTGACGGAGGGTTACACCGGGTCGCACGTGGAGCTGCGGGTTCGCGAATTCGTCCCGCAGGACGGCGACCGGGTGGAGCGGTCGTGGGTCACGCCGGCCGGTGAGACGCGGTCGGTCCGGATCCCGCCCTTCGCCCTCGTCGACCTGGACTCGGCCAAGATGGCGTACGACACGTACATCCGGAAGGGGCTGGGCGAGTGCTTCAAGAGGCTCCTGGGGCAGCGGGAGAAACTCCTCTGGCGGACGTACCGGCTGGCCTTCCAGCTGGCCCGCGACGAGTCCCTCGCGCCCAAGGAGCGGGACCTGCTCGCGTCGACGCTACAGCTGTGGATGTCGATCCGCCTGACGACCAAGTCGTTCGAGATCGTCGGCGACGACACGCTGGGGATGCCGTCGGACATCATGGGCGACTCGGACCCCAAGATCCCCCTCCCGCCCGTCATGGGGGCGCAGATCGACTCGATCCTCATCCACCAGATCCTGTCCAAGCTCCGGCACAACACGCTCGAGAACCTGCAGAAGCTCACGACGGAGAACAAGCAGAAGACGTGGCTGACGACGTACCTGGTGACCTTTATCCTCCTGCACAACACGGCGCTGCTGATGAGGCATGACGCCGGCTACGCGCGCAAGCACGGGATGAAGGTGCGTCGACTACCCCCTCCTCCCCCTTCCCCCTCCCGTTGACCGGTCGTCTGCGAGCGCCCGCGACGACGGCGGGCTCCCCCCCCGCC
>Ga0247771_1000462_pt1 | contig 12787 bp, 10 predicted proteins | sample UWRJL197509C6_FD_179948 | JGI IMG/M metagenome (GOLD analysis project Ga0247771, IMG submission 179948) | Plant litter microbial communities from Arlington Agricultural Research Station in Wisconsin, United States - UWRJ-L197-509C-6 | ecosystem: Environmental > Terrestrial > Plant litter >...
CCCCCCCGCGGGCGGCCGGCGGTGACGATCCTCGAGATGATCCGAGGCGCCGCGGCGGCGCGAGGGCGCGTCTACAACAAAGACTCGGACGGCCTGCCAAACCCGAAACAGAGAAGGGCCCCAAGATTAGCGGCCGCCCCCAGCTCCGCATCAATGGTCGCGGCAGACCAAGGCAGAGACGACCGAGTCTCGCGACGTCCGAGGTACAGGCCGGCCAATCAGGCCGCCGCGACGCGCCTCGACGTCCAATTAATCATGTGCATGAAATCAGACTGCTACGACGCCAGATCTACCCCGTACTGTACCGACCTGCCGACGACCCACGACGCCGGGGAGGAGGGGGAGACCGGAAACCCCGGCCACCGCGCCCTTGACAGCCTGTCGTACGCCGTGCTCCCCGCGCTGCCCTACGCGGCGAGATTGACGAGGCGCCCGCCCACGTCCGCCCCGGGCCAGAGCACGCCAGACCAGACCATCCCCGAGCCGGACGTTTGACCACTGGGCCCGTTGCGTAACCGCGCCCCCCAGCCGCTGCTCCTCTGCTGGCCTCGATGGCGATACCGAGGCGATGGCGTGACCCGCGACCTCTCGTGCCTAGCGCGTCTCGTTGGCTTTAAATTGACTGCAGCAGGGCGTGTCCAATGACGCCGTCGGCGCCCCCTCGCTCCCCGGTCCCTGTCCGCGATATACCTCGCCGTCCTGGTAGGGCAGTCGAGCACGCTCCCTTTCGCTTCCCCGACGCCCGCCCCGGCGGAAGCCTCCACGGACGGGTCAGCGACATATTGACGCCGCCCGGCACGTCGTGCTACGCGGCGCGGTAGGCCCAAGATACGGCTCGCCGCGCGGTGGTCGTTGATTGCTGCCGCATGCCGTGGGACAGCATCCTCGCGCGGCCTCTGCCCGCAATATCTGGCAATCAAGCTGGGGCAGCAGGCCAATTGATGCCGCCCGAGGCTCAGCCCCGGCATGCATGTTTCGAATGCGGGCTCGCGGGACTTCGGCGGACAAAGGACCAGAAGGAGGCGCCCCCTCGAGGTCTATGGCGCGCCCCGGATCCAGGGTGAGACCCCTCGGGAGGCTCCCGGAGCCGTAGAACACACCGCCAGACGCCTCCCGGCCTCGCTGGGCTCCCCGTGATCACGAGCTGTCGCCAATGGCCCGCCCCGGAGACGACCGAGTCCGGCATTGACGACGACAGTACCAGGTTCGCCCGCCTGTTCCTGTCTTACTCTCACCCGGTCCGCGCCCCCCCATATGGCGCTCTTATGGCAACCCATTTGCCATGCTGCTCCCTCGCCCGGTGTGCAGTTAATTACTATCGAAGCCCGTCGTCGCTGCCAGGAAATTCGCCGAAGCCGTCGAGGTCTATATGCCTCCAAGCTATAAGGGGCCGTATCGTATTCCGGAGCGAACTCCACCTCTGCACACCATCACCGCTGTCAGGCTGTGATGGGGAAACGCGTACCTGCAGCCCCGCCATCTGTCTCGCCGCCGCTGGTAGGCCCGGCCGCCCGTACAAGACGTGCCAAACAGGCCTCGCCTGCGAATCGGTTGAAGTTGTCCTTATCGACGACTCCACCGGTCCACAGCCCGGACAGCTGGACGGGAACGTCGGTTGCGGGCAGTGGCACTGTCGTCTCCACGACGGCTCCGCGACCCAATGCGCTTCCTACGGGAGCGGTATTCCCCCAGGACGCCGATCCGTCGATCCAGTTTCGCACGACGCCATTGTTTCTCGGTATCCCGCGAGAACACCGCATTATCCGCTCGGCAGCCTTGCCCGAAGTAGTCAGCTCAGCTCCCCCAGGAGCCGTGCCCCTCCAGCGCCTTTACCCGTGCCGGTGCGACTCCGGGCAAGCCCATTCGCCACGGCGTCGGCGAGCAGGCGTCTTTCCCCTCCTCGTCGACTCGACGGCGGCTGGGCAGCAGGGGCCAATCGAGGCCCTCCGCAGGCCTTTTCCTGAAACCCGGGAGAGCGTGCCAGCACACCAGGGAGGGTAGGCCGGTAGGGTGGCTGGACGAAACAGGTGCTCAGGATAATCGAGCTTCGGCGGGAGCCAAGGTCGAATGAGGGGTAAAGGACCGCCTCAGCCTCCACCCCTCGGCGGAGAGGCCTCTTTCTTTAGCTCTCACTCAGCTCCCTCGAGGAAAGCGAGCTTCCCGCATCCGGCAGTGGCACGGCGTGTTCGAGGTCGGGCGGCGGGGGCGAGGTCGGTATCAACCGCGTGTCGAACCGCGTCTTTCGCAACAACCGAACCACGAGCCCAGGCCCGCGAGCCGTGTCGTCCCAATCCTGGGGTCCAGTCCCAGCCTGGAAACGGTGGCCGGCGGTGCATGAGCGGCAAGCCCCGGCCCCGCGGATGGGAAATGTTGGTTCACTTCACCTCCGATGCGGCTTCAAGGGGCTCCGTGTGCCTCGTCCAGCAGTCCGTCCAACAGCGACCGAGGCGGCCCTGGGCATCTCCAGAACCATGATATGTAGTCGGTCCTCTTAGCGCCCAAGCAGGTCATTGTACTCGACAGCAGCGTGGGCGTGTGAGGCGCGTCACTTGCATGCAAGCTCTCCAACACCACTACCAAGACGATCTGTCGCCTTTTGGAAGTGGGTGTCCAATAACTTACTCCGCTGCAGGACTCAGGGACGGTGTGCTACTGTGGGGACAACCATACAACCTCCCCCTGTCAGGCGGGGCTCGGCTTCATCAGGGCAGACCGGCGGCACGCTGTCCCGAATGTCTTCAGAACGCGAGGTCGGTGTCGCCCGCCGGTGGCTGAGCCGTCTATCCCCAAACAACGCCAGGAGTCGGGAAACGGCGCCATTGTTGTCGATCCGCGAGCCACACAAGGCCCGGCGGTGAGGGCTTAAGCCGCGACCCCCTCACGCCTCGCCGGTGTGGGGGCTAAGTGCCATCCCTCAACGGCGGGCCGTCTGGGAGGGTTGACACGGGAAGGGAAGGGGGTCCAACAGTTCGCGGCACCGGCCAATTGGGATTCCACGACGCGTGAGGCAGCTCGCAACCGTCGATGGAACCTCTGCTTTGGCCTCGACGTTCCTTTTTGCCGCTCTGGTGATATCACGCGTCAGGATCAAGCGTGGGGCCGGCGACGGACATGGTTAAACAATTGTGGAGCACCCCGCCTTCCGCAAACCAGCCCCACCGGAGTCGATCCTCCTGGCTCGAGTCCTGGGCGGAGAGCCTTCCCAGACCGGCGCTTCGCCTCGAACCACAAACCCCCGCGAAGACGGTGGCAGACATCACGAGGGTCACGAGGCTTCTTGGATCGGGGTTTCATGCCCCTTTTCCACCAGAGCACGCGACAATGCGATTACAATCCCGGAGCGGCATCCGCAGGGACCAGGGGTTTCCTTCTAGAAGCTCGGGACACATGACGGAACGAGCCCTGAGAGGCTAAAATTAGCGCCACGCGCGCCACCTGAGGCTGGTTGCCGAGCCACGACCACAAGAGAGACGTCGCCGCCCGACGCGGTTCAACCCACTGACACTGGCCATCGCGGGTCGCGAACCCCGGCTGCGCCTGGCTGCGACGCTGCATGCGCGAGATCCCAGGCACCAGCACACTCTGGCAGTCGGGTCCGCCGCCCTCTTGCATGCAGCTGTCGGTCTCAGTCTCGTCCTTTCCAGAACCTCCGGGCAACCGCTTTCGACGGCCTTCGGACGGCCGTCGTGCAGAACAAGCTCAGCCTCGTCGACGTGGAATAGCTCCCGCGACGAAGGTGCTGCCCCGGACGCGGACGAGAAGACCCTGGGCCGATTGACCCAGAACGTACCCCCGCCGCCCCTCGGTCCTCCTGTCGGCCGTGTTCGCAGGCCCGGCCGGGGCGTGAATGGAATAAGTACAGTGTCGTGCCGCCGTTGCTGGCGTCAGCCCCCGGCCTCTTAGACCCTGGAGCCTTGCGACTCCTTCCCCGGAATGGCAACTAGTTTGCGGCATCGGACAGCGGACCCGGACGAGGGATTGGACGGGTTGCGGAAATGCAAATGCCCGCCGCATGGACAGGCGTGCTTCAGCCCGCCATCCTGTGCCGTCCCCAATGCCCCAAAGGAGGAGGAGAGGGGCCTGTCGCCCCCCGAAAGCCGGTTCGAAAGGGTCTTCTTGCGGCCCTTGACTTCAAAGCGCCCGACCTCTGGATGCGTACCACGGAAAGAGTGCACTCAATTTTCGGAGTCTGTTCGCGCCCAAGCACCCCTCTCGGCGACCAATGGCGGCCCCCTGGGGCCTCCCGTCGTTGCAGCTCTCGCAGCCGACATGCGGCAAAGGCCTTCCCCGGCGTCGTCTCCGGGCTCTTCCCCGCGTCAGGGCACTCCGCCAAGACCCAACGGGCCGGGACCCTGCTAAATTGTTTTTCTCGCCGCCGAGGGGCCTGCGGACGAGAAGGGTTGGGCCGGCGTCCAAGAGCTCGCAGCCTCGCGTCTGCCGACGTTTCAAGCTGATAGATCGCGGAGGGGCCGTCACATCTCGCTTGAGCTCCTGTGGGGCGCCAACACGCGGGGGAGAGCCCGTTCTCAACGTCCAGACGCGCCGGAAACGACTCGAGTGGGTACACGGCCCAGAGCTCGACGCCCGATCTGGTAGCTCGCCGCTTGGCCCCATTCCCGGTTTGCCGCCCGAGGAGGAGAGAACAAGCTCGGTGGTGCTGTACGGAGTCGTCGGCGGACTCTCGAGTGCTGCCGGGCGGAGTATGGGCCCATCCGCGGAGAGACGACTCCACGGGTTGCTCGGTAGCACGCAAGAGGCAGCACGCCGAGCTCCCTCGATACCGGGTCCCATCCGGACTGAGGGATTTTATCAGACAGTCCTCATCCTTCGCGGGCCTCAGAGCTCGAAGCTTGAGCCTCCCGGGGAGAGTCCGTGTGCGGCCTCGGCGGCAGTCAACCCGGGAACCAACGAGGGATCAGACATGCAATGTCGGTCGGGCTTTTCGCCTGCAAGGCGGGACTCGTTTCCACCAAAAGTGTTGCTTTCCGTCGAAATGAACGCGCCGTGACGCGTTTTGGCGTTTGAGTGCTTTCTCCGCCCGTATCTCGCTCGGGGCCCTCAGCGCTTGGCTGACAAGGGCCCAGCTGAAGCTACTGCACGGCGGGACGAGGGCATCACACACTCGGCCGGCGAATCGGCCTGGAGAGCGCGCGAGACGCATCCGCCGCTCCACCCGGGCGTGCGAGGCAAAACGCCGCATCGGCTGACCGGTAACACGGCAAACCTCGGGGGCGCGGCGAGGACGACGCCGTTGCTCTCGCGACGTGGGAGCAGCCGTTTCACGGACGACGACTGAGCAGGCCCTGTCCCTGCCGGGCGAGGCTTTGAGATTGCCAGGAACGCAGTTTGTTTCGCTGACTTGGCCACAGCTCGAGCCCGGCTTTCCGGACCCCACGCCCGAGCTCCTGATGGGAGCGTCCTTCGCCTACTCAGACGGCTGCCGGGGGATAAGACGCACGACGTGCAAGGCATCCCCGGAGCGTCCGTGACAGGGCTGGAAATCCAAGCTTTCCCTCTTGGGCAACAATCCTCGATCAGCAGGGCCGGCGCTCCGCCAACGCTGCCGCCAGTCAAATCAAGCATGGTCTGGAGGTGCTCCGTCTGGCGGTCGGCCCAAGAAGCCGAAGCTGAGGGCCAGCTACACTGTGATTCGTGATAGTCATTGAATCATTGCGTGACGTTCAGATTCGATCAGAAGTCGAAACGCTGCCGTCAAACCTCTTTTCACATGTTCGTCCTCGTTCACACCCATTCTTCAACTCCTCACCGGTCACGGTAGGATCGCATGTCTGTTCGCCGGCTCGCGTGGCACAGACGGCCTAGACACGGCAGAGAAGGGTGGACCGAACGGCAGCCAACGCCAGGGAGGCAGGCCTCTCTCACATATCTCGCCGAAGCTCCGAGATCCATCACGTTTCGAGCGGCGCCTCGAGCTTGAGATTGAGCATGCTGTACCTGGAGGTCGTCCTCCGACGGCCCTATCACGCTCAACCAACAGTCGCGTTGGAACTTGCAAAGATCATCCCCTCGGCACCGAAAACGCGTCGAGCCACAGCTGCAAGCCACATTCCCTCAGCGTCCCCTATTTTCGGCCTGGCGCCGGCCGCCGACGCCAGCTGATTCGTCGCCTCGGGCCAGCAAAACCTGATTCTCCCACAGCCTTCATCTCCGGACCCCCACCATAAATTCTCCGACAGGTCTCGGAGCCATCGGTCCATCGAAGGAACCATGAGTTCTCCCAGCGCTATCCCACTTCCCGGGCACGACACGGACACGAAGAGAGCATGGGTCGCGCCACTCGCGGAAGAGGCCATCTTCCTTTCCCTGTAAAGCGGGAAGCTCGTCATTTCGATGCGCTGGCAAGCTATATCAGGGCTGCAGGTCAGCTCGCTCGAGCTGACGGAACCCCTGAGGCTCTCCGGAGGCTTCGCGAATTGGCGAATGAAGCGTCGCTTTCGCGTCTCGAGATATCCTCAATCTCATCTTCTGATCGGCAAACGAGGAACCTCAAAAGGTGACGAGGGCGGGCTCGACAGGATCGCCGCTGAAATCGTTGAATCTCATCAAATCTGAGCGCGTCCACAATGTCGTTCCAGAAGGCTTCCTCTTTGGGACTCGCCAGGCGTTTGCGGCCGAGCGACCATCCGTGCGACTATCACTCGTTTCCTGCCATGCTCCAGCTTGACCTCCTGGTCGGTGCTGCCTCATGGCGTTTGGGGCTTTCCTCGTTTTCTCTTCCGCTTTCGTGTCTTTCATCTCGAACAAGCTCAAGGGGCTCCTGGCCGTGCGGTGAGGTTGATCAGCGATCGCCCTGCCAACGGGCCCAAATGCCAGGGGTGGAAAGTGTGCCCAAGTTTGCTTTCTCGTGACACTGGGGTCTCCCCGGAACAGCTTTCCAGAGCACCCTTTCCACCAGCTCGACGCACGATTGGGGCTGCTGCTGTCTTCGGAGACACACACGCGGTGCAGTCGCCCGTGTGACATGTCCCTTCCCGCAAAGCATTCTGGAGATCACAGCTCCGAGTTTCGAGAAGCGAAGTCGCCTCCCGGCAAGGCTGTGGCGGCCGGGCTGTTTATGGGGTAGGATGACTCGATGATAGGAGGCTCGAGGAGCGCCGGCGGCAACGATGCCGTCTCCCGATATGGCGGGCTGGGCTGGAAGGCGGGCCATTGCTGCAACCGATTCATGTGTTGGCCCGTCAGGGGTCAGTAGGACAGCGGCTCCCACGCCTCGAATCAAACATCATGAGGTTTTAGTGATCTCAGCCAGTCCCTCGTGCCGTGCGGCCAGGTCCATAATGGACCGACGTCCGAGATGACGGGTCGTCTTCTCGTTTGAGTCGGAAACGATTTGTTTGCGTGACAGGCCCGAGCAGGCCAGGTATACCCAACACTGTGCGGCCGTTCGAAAAGGGCAGGGGATAGACGAGACATGCATCGCGCAGCCGGCTTGCCACGTCTTGGGGAAAACGCCGGGCGACAGGTCGGCCCCCGTCCCGTGCTATCTCATCTCCTTCCGTCGGGAAGCCGCCGCGGCAGGCAGTCAGCCGCGGGAGCTTCACGGGGCGTCGACGCCGGGCGAGGTGCGGTCGTCGAGGCCGCACCGCGGACGTTGGGAGCGCGTTGAGACACGGCTCGGGCGGCGTCCTGGTCTGGCACCGGTGCTACGCGACTGAGCGGCCCCGCGAGGAGACCTCCCGAGTGCTTCGGCAACGGTGTCGACGCGGCTGGTCCACGGCGAGTCAGTGGTTCGCCGGGCATGGCGGTGCAAACATGGTGTGCCACAGCCGCCTCGCGCCCGGCTTCCTGCATGACGACGGGGTCCTAAGACGGCAGCTCGAGGGCATCCCTGGGCTTCCGGATCGGCTGGCAACCTGGGCCCGTCCTTGGAACCATCAGGCCCGAATCTGCCTGGGCCGTGATGGGTCAACCGCATGCCACGGGGCTTCCAATGGACGACGTATCGCCCAGGGGAGACACCTCCTATGTTCCGTATGGTTGACCCTCGACCTAGGAGATGGCCTGAAGTAACAGAACTCTACTGGGAACCCCTGTATTCCGAATGTCGACTGTAGTTGGGACGATGAACACCTTTTCACCTAGCGACATACCTTGTCTCGGGCAGTACGGACATACTACCTCAATCACGACCAGAATACAGAATTACCATGGACTTCCGGCAAGCAGGAACCGGATACTCTACACGCAAAGTATGAATGCCTTGTTATGGTGGAAGCTGGTTGGCCAACATAGGCCTGAGTCCGAGAAGCGAACGGAGACAAATCCTGACGTGTCATTCACTTGCACTGCACACTGCCTGATCCTCTCCCACAAGGAGTGGCAGAGGAAGCCCCATGGCAGGCTATGCATCGACTTGATCACCAGTTGGGCAGCCAGGAGCAAACATGGTTTGAGACGACTCGGCGAAGCAACCTTGTCGGTCTCTGGTATTCGGGGTGTGTAGCGAGTAGCCGTCGGACTATTGCTTCTTGCTATGATGTTCTACGGATGTCAGAGAGACTGGGGCTTCGATTATCCGCCAGCCGCAGCTAGGGGTGCTGTCGCCTTGCCATTCATGGCTTTTCTTGGGCAGTGCGAGTTGGGAGGCCGCATCGTGGTCGAGAGACGAGTCCCCCCGAGCTCAATTCCGTGGGCACTACCCAGGTACACGATCTATATCTCCACCAGAGTTACAGGTCATCCTCAGAGTTGAAGATCATCCTCAGATCTATAGGTCATCTACAGAGTTGTAGGTTTTCTAGGAGCTATCTTGAGGTCGGGTAGATGCCACATGAAGCCCTCAGATGCCCCCTTGTTCGGTCCCGGAGTACGCCGCCGTCTCGACTTATTGCAGCTGGGGACCCGTGAGACGAGATATGGCCCTATCTACAGGGTAGATACCTATGTAACGTAACGAGACGAGAGCTCGTGCCTACTTGCGAAGATGGTGGTACCCCAAATCAAGCACATCCTAACCTTTGGAATCACGACCCCGCTGGTCGGACAGCGGGTTTCAGTTTGTAGTGTCAACCAACACCCCTAACATGATCTGCTACGCCAAGCAGTTATAGATGCCGACGAGGTAGCGTCCATCGTCACCTGAGCTTATAGAGCGAGGGAGGAGGGATCTCACGTTGGAGAGGGGGCGGAGAGCGGTGGAGCACTAGGGGCTCCTATTGTTACTATGCCTCTAGAGACACAAGAACTTGCTCCGTAACTGGATATAACATATCAAAGCGTCTTGGGCCGCCATACGCGGTCCACCGCTAAGTTCGATTACAACCACTGTATTTTGCCATCCAGCTGCTAACTTCCTTGACCTAGGATTCGGCCACTAGGCTTCGCGTGCCCGAGTCGTAACCGGCCTTAGGACCGCCGTAACCATCACACACTCACGGCGCCTGGGGCGCTCTTAGCACATCCCCTGTGAGACTTTCTAAAGGCTGACATGAGGGAGGCAAGCGGTTGAATGAAGCGGAAAACGAGGAGCAGGATGACCAAGACGGTCGAGATGGGGATGGTGATGGCCCAGAAGGTGCCAAAGTTGGGCTGGAGCGGGGCCCAGTCTCCCTGCATGTTGAGGATGGCGGAGATGGCGTTGATGGGAAGGAAGAAGGTCGCGACAAAGGTCAGCATCATGAGGATCTTGTTCTGCGCAATGTTGCGCTTGTTCTCCTCGATACCGATGCGGCCGTGCAGGATGGACATGAGCGACGTCAGCAGCCGGATGCTATGCTCGGCGAGATCCAGGTTGCGCTCAATGAGGTCGAGCGTCTGCCCAAAGTCCAGCTGCAGGTCGGCGGACGCCTTGGCGACGACGGGGGAGGCGGCGGCGGGCGAGGGGGGAGGGGACGCCGGTGATGGGTTCCAGGTGGCTTGTCCGCACTTGGCGCAGGAGGCGAGCTGTTGCCCGACCAGCATTTGGTAGCGCTTCAGCCGCCGTCGGATTGTGTAGAGGCGCCTCAGCACCTCCTCGAACTCCTCGGGCGTAGCCCAGTTGTTCCCGGTCCGGCCTTCGAGGCTCCATTGGATCGTGTTCAGGTCCCTCGCGAAGTAGGTTACGGTCGCCATCCACTCCGATACTACGACCCGGTATGTGTCTTGGAGAACAAGGAAAGGGGTGGGCACGCCCGCTGTCGACAAGGCGGCGGCATTTTGCTCCATGCAGGCGGTAAGGTTGAGTCGATTGGAACGCTGCGTATATATCGGGGTGGCGGCCGACGGAGTGAGCTTCAGCTGCTTGAAGGTCGGGAAACTTTTGCCTTGAAAAGGGGCGTCCACAAGGATAAGACCTGTTCGAACCCAGTCAGTCATTTTTGAGCTGTGGAGTAGAACCATGGACGATCTTACCCGTTCTCCAAGCCTCGCCCTCCCTCGCGTCAAACCAGGCGGTAAACTTCTGTTCGACAATCACCACCGGCGGGAAAGGGGCGCAGCTTGCGACCTTGTCCTTCCGCTGGATGGGGTACAGTACGCCACCAATCTTGCCGTTGGGCCAGTACTTCTTGTTGTCCAGGCTTTCTTCCTCCAGCGGGAAGTGACGCTCAAACTCTCGGGCGGAGACGGATTGCAAGTTGAGATGCTGCTGGGCGCCCACCAGGGATTGCGCCACGGGGAGCTGAGGCTCAATATCGGTATAGACGTAGATGGGAGCAGCATCGAGGAACGTCTCGAGACATTGCAGGTCAAAGACTCCGCCGCCTGATTGTTGACAGTGTTCACGAAAGAAGTCGATGAACTCCGTATTCACGTTTTCGACGATGAACAGTGTCGCCGTCGCGGAATCGGCGAGCGCGCTCGGGAGCTTCGCTGTGGCGAGGCTCTTGTGAAAGACTGGGGAACCCTGTGGGAGGAATTCCACCACATCGACTATGGCTAGCTTCTCTGTTAGTAACCGAGGAATCTGGTCTTGGTGAGAGGCGAAAGGCCGTGAACTTTACCCTGCTTCTGCGGACCAGATACGAGTGAGCATATGTTGGGGAAGAGCGCCTTGCTCCCCGGATCGCCAAATGTGGTCTCTAGATTTGATGCCATTCTCTCGGAATGAGTTGGATTAAACCCCCGACCCGCGGTACGTCCCCGCGACTGACAACGAGCGAGAAGATGTTGTCCAGGCGGCCAAGGGATCCAAGGGGCTCCCGCCTTGATAACATGGAGCCAGTGTTTTGGGGGCGGAGGCGCAAGCAAGGCATTTGGGCACAGCCACCGCCCCGGGCGTACCCGCTGCAGCGATGGTGGTAGCCTCACCCCCTTTCCGCTCGAAATCTGACGCAAACACGAAGCTACGTTGACCGACCCCGGGACTCGCTGACGAGGACTACTCTCCGTTGGGAAACTTACTTCGGTGTTCACACGCGGCCTCGCTGCAGGTCACGGTGTCCCCCGGTGTGGCTTACTAACGGACCGCAGAGAGTTGTGGTGCAGTGCTGGAGCCGCATCTGACGAAGGCGATTTCCACAAGGGGCAGCGAATCAGCTGCTGAAAATTGGTTCCTGGAACTCGGTTCGAGCCCGCAGTATATGCAGTAATACGGCTTGGTCTGCCGGGCTCGGAGACGTGTAAGTTGAAAGGCGTCACGTCATGCAGCACCCCGCAGTCAAACGACATCCAATATCAACCTCACAGTACCACGCATACAAATATCCTGCGAGGGAGCCACCTGAAGAAGCTCGTTAACTCGAAAGGCAGACACACTCAGAACCGCCCCGGAGACAACAGCAAGCATGGCTCCCAAGATTTTCTTGTAAGTCCACATCCCGCCACGTCCCCCAGCTCTGCTTCACGGATGACTTACACAGCTCAGGACCGGCGTGACAGGTATGACCGGCCACGAAGTTCCCAAAGGAAGACGTTGCTGACAGCAACGGAAGGCTACATCGGCGGGGACATCTTCGCCGCCCTGCACGAGGCCCACCCAGAGTACGACTACACTCTGTTCGTGCGCGATGAGGAGCGCGGCAAGGCCGTAGCCGATCAATATCCCAAGGCCAGATTGGTGTACGGAACCTTGGACGACGCGGCCATCATTGAAAAGGAGGCGGCCGCCGCCGACATCGTCATCCGTGAGTCCACGACGAGCAACCCCTGAGTCGCAAATCCCGACTGACGGCCCGCAGACACGGCCAATTCGGCCGATAGTCTCCCCTCAGCCCATGCCATTGCGAAGGGGATAGCGGCCGGCCACTCGGCCGACAAGCCGGGTTTCTGGCTGCATGTCAGCGGGACGGGCATTCTGGAATGGGTCCGTAGCCCGATCGGAGACACGGTCTCTTTCAAACCCCAGCCGCGTAGCTGACCAGAAGACGCAGTACGACGACACGAACAAGCGCTTCGGCGAGCCGCCGCTGCCGGGGCAGTCGTACGCGGACATCGACGACATCGACCGGTTGCTGTCGCTGCCGGACGCGGCCATCCACCGGGACGTGGACAAGGTGGTGCTGGCAGCCAACGACGCCGCGGGCGTGGTCACGGCCGTGGTGGCGCCGAGCACCATCTACGGCCGCGGCCGCGGGCCCGTTAACCGGCGCTCGCAGCAGGTGCCGGCGCTGGCGGCGTACGCCTTGCGAGAGGGCTACGCGCCTGTGGTGGGCACCGGCCGGCAGGAGTGGAACAACGTGCACGTGGCCGATGTGTCGGCGGCGTTGGCGCTGCTGGTGGACGCCGCGCTGGACCCGGCGCGGAACCGCGACCCAGAGCGCTTCGGCCCGCGCGCCTACTACGTGCTGGAGGTCGGGTCGCACGCCTGGGGAAGCGTGGCGGAATGGGTGGCGCGCGCGGTGCACGACCA
>Ga0247771_1000463_pt1 | contig 12786 bp, 12 predicted proteins | sample UWRJL197509C6_FD_179948 | JGI IMG/M metagenome (GOLD analysis project Ga0247771, IMG submission 179948) | Plant litter microbial communities from Arlington Agricultural Research Station in Wisconsin, United States - UWRJ-L197-509C-6 | ecosystem: Environmental > Terrestrial > Plant litter >...
GGCCAGCCACCTCCCGGACCCGTGCGGATCATTACGGAGGAGTAGCTCAGTAGATCTGACGTGGGATTCAGGGAGACACGCCTCCTGCTTCGCGGTCCAGCTGGAGCTGAACGTCTCTCCACTGGGATGATCCCGAGCCGCCTGATGTCCACGACGCGGTGCAAGACGCCGGCGCAACCGGCCGCCGCTACGATGCCGGCAACGCCGTCGGGGAAGAGGCTTTTTGTGGTTTGTGTTTTGGCCGCCACATTCTGGGCGATCACTATCAAAATGACATCAAATCCACGCCTTGTTTTCAGCTCGCAGACCCCCGGCCCGTGGCGCCTCTCGTGTTCCACCACCGTACGGAGTACTCCATACACTCGACACGGGCTCTGGCAAGACGAGACGAGGGTGACGAGATCAACCCAGTTCTTTCTCTGGTGTTCTTCAGACAGGAAAGTACCGCACCAAGTTCGTACGATGCTGGATTCCACCTGCTGCTGAGGCGTGAATCCAAAAACGCCCGATCTTCAGCTCGGATCTTCCGTACCTCCGTACATGGATGGAGGCATTTGGGGTTTGGCGAGACCCACCCCACCACGTATCCCGCAGTGGGATTTTTTGGCCTTTTTCTTCCGGGCTCACGAACAAGATTTCTCACCCGAAGGTATCCTCACGTGGACCCCGACATGCATATGGCAAACTAAGTTGACGGATCTCCGACTCGGACTTTGGGAAAACTCGAACAATAGAGAAGGAACTGGGGACGCCTCTACGCAGCATGGCCGAAACTTGCCGCATCACCGTCATGTGCAGCGGTAATGGGAGCAACCTTCAAGCCCTGATCGACGCAGCCGCCAGCGGACTGCTGCCCAAGTCCCGCATCGTCCGTGTTCTAGTGAACCGCAAGGCCGCCTATGCGAAAGTGCGGGCTGAAAAGGCGGGCATTCCGACCGACTACTTCAACCTGGTCCACGATGGCTTCCACGCCGCCGGTGACAAAGACCCCGCCAGGTTGAGGGAAGCTCGGGAGAAGTACGACGCGGCGCTGGCACAGAGGGTGCTCAAGGACGATCCTGATCTTGTCATACTAGCTGGGTGGATGCATGTATTTGGCGTGAGCTTCCTCCAACCCTTGGAGGAGAATCGCGTTATCACTGTCAACCTGCACCCGGCTCTGCCAGGTACGCCATGGAGAGTGTGATCTCAGGGACAAGGGAGAGGCTGACAGCGGTTTAGGGAAGTATGATGGCGCGAATGCCATCGAGCGGGCGTACGACGACTTCCAGGCCGGCAAGCTGGAGGACAACCGGACGGGGATCATGGTGCACTACTGTGTTGCCGAGGTGGACAGAGGACGGCCCATCCTGACCCGGGAGGTTGAGTGCCGTGAGGGTGAAACGCTGGCACAACTCGAGGACCGCATGCATGCCGTCGAGCACGAGCTGATAGTCAAGGCGACGTCGCACGTTGTCGGCGAGATAGTAGCCGCAAAACACACGTGAATATTCCCCTTTGCGGCCTGCCCGTAGATTTGGCACACCGTCCAAGCAACCCCTGTAACGCGATTGTCCGTCCGAGACGCTCGCGGCTTTGCAAATACACCCGGTGCAGTCTCAGCAGCTGGCATTGAATCTTCAGCTTTCATGGTAAGGCGGAATCCAGCTTCAAAGGACGATTGGTGTTGTTCGCCGTGCGGTCACTATCACATGCGACCAAGAGTGCCTGCGCCAAGCTTCACCGAGATTTCCGGCTGGCCTAGCGCGACTTTATCCCTGCGAGGAACCAACTTACGGCGGTGACGGTTTCTCCGCCAGCGTAGCAGCTCCTTCTCTAGTCAACCACCTTGCCTCAGCTCGTGAAGAACGCATGGTAAGCTTTGGGACGGTTCAGAACCGCTCCCTCGGGACCAGATCCGGACGAAGCATACGCCTGCGGTGGCTCTAGAGCTCATTCATGACTACAAGGAACCTCGTCTCAAGCCTTGTGAAGCCAACAGGACGGATATCCCGTGGCAGCGGCTCTGCCGCGGGGTGTAAGAATGTCGTCACCGACGAGCCATCCCGCCGTGCCCCCTTCCCGACGCATACCGTACCTACTACTCCAAGACGAGCCGCCACCTCTGGCTTCCAAGGGACAGGGGGTGCTGGCGTCTCTCTTGCACAGTCGTTCGACTACAAATCTTCACCGCGGGGAAAGCGACGACCACAGCAGCCGTTGGCTCCGCGAAGATGAGGATCCGGACTCGAGGCCACGTCTGGAGGAGCGGAGGCTTAGTGCGATCCTCGACACTCCGCAAATGCGGAGCATGCGGCTGATCGGCAACTCGAATCCCAGGTACCTCTGGGAGAGGTATTGGAAGACGGAGGAGCAGTTGAAACCCCTGAAAAAACCAGTGTGCGTCTCCCAACGCTCGTGGCTGGCTAGCGTCTTCCTAACGCGCTAGTAGACGGCGGTACTACGAGAGGACGAACGTGTTGGTCCAGCAGTATTTGTACATTGACAGGCTGCTGGACAGTTCGCTGCCACACAATCTCCTGAACGAGTACGACGACATGCCGGCGTCGTCATTCAGAGGCGCCGAAGTGCCAGCCACAATCTGCGAGGAGCTTGGGACACCTCAGTCGCCCGAAGTGATATCCACCTCAAACGGCTCGGCGAGTATGCCGGGAAGCACGGGACCTAAGAAAGTCAAGCGTACCCCGAATGACATCTATAGGCCAACGGAGACGACCCCCTTGTTCCCCAGTCCTGGTTGGGACCGCGCGGCGGACGCCGAGGGCGAGGCAGCCGCGGCCAAGCCGGATATCCCGTGGCTCGAAGACGAAGACGTGGACAGCGGTGCTCGCGTCGTGACTGTTGCCATCTACGTCAATTTTGCGGCCAATGCGCTTCTCCTCGCTGGAAAGATCGCCGTCGTCATGTCGGTACCGTCGGTGTCGGTGCTGGCCAGCTTAGTCGACGCTGTCTTGGACTTTCTCTCCACCGCCATCGTGTGGACTACGACGTGGTTGATCAGCCGCCAAGACCACTATCGTTATCCCGTTGGCCGACGGAGGTGGGTCCCGGCTTCGGCGACGCCCGAGTGAAGGCGGCTCGGTTCTAACCAGCATCCTAGGCTGGAGCCGCTTGGGGTACTCGTTTTCTCCGTTATCATGATCACCTCGTTTATCCAGGTCATGCTCCAGGCCACGCAGCGCCTCCTGTCACCGGACCGGGCAATCGTTGAGTTGTAAGTCTCCTGCGCAGCTGTGGGCCTCCATGTGGCTGACGGCAAGGAAGGGGTATCCCAGCGCTCGTTATCATGTTGGGTACCATCGTCATCAAGGGGCTCTGCTGGCTGTGGTGTCGGCTCGTCAAGAACTCGAGCGTCCAAGCACTGTGAGTGTGCCCACCGCCATTCTGCAAAGTCCCCGATGCTGACCCTTCCCAGAGCTTCCGATGCCGCGACTGGTAGCAACCCGTGGATCTCATGCCCATGTTGCCCAGCTGACGCTTTCTTCAGATGTGATATTCAACGTTGGCTCCATTGCCTTCCCTATAGGTAAGTACTTGTGGCCCGGGGCGCCCATAAGACCGAGTATCGACTGATGTGACACGTTCAAGTCGGCTTCTACGCCAAACTCTGGTGGCTCGACGCCTTGGGAGGCCTCCTCTTGTCGATGGTTGTCATCTACAATTGGTCCAAGACGTCCGCCCAGCACATCAAGCACCTCGCGGGGTTTTCGGCCACGGCGGATCAGAGAAATATCCGTGAGTAGTCTTGATTCCGGTGCCGAGCGGGCCTGACGGCGCAGTTTTGTACTTGACGATGCGTTTCGCGAAAACAATCAAGCAGATCCAGGGATTGCAGGCGTACCACGCAGGCGACAAGCTCAACGTCGAGGTGGATATCGTCCTCGATGCGAGCACGTCACTCAAGGACAGCCACGACCTGAGCGAGAGCCTCCAGTACGTCCTGGAGTCGGTGCCGATTGTGGATCGAGCCTTTGTGCACGCCGATTATGCCAGCTACAATCTGCCAACGCATATGCAACAGCAGGCAGCGTAAACGCCCGGTCCGGTCACGTTAGGAAGAGAGGATCGGATCGCAGGCGTGGACGGCGCCTTATCATCACCCCCGGCGATCAACGACGAGTTAAGAGCACCTAGTACTCGAACCCTATCCAGTCGGATTTGACAGGCTTCGGACCACGATACCTGCCAGACGGCGGGGCCTCGGGGGCCGACAGCGGCTGCCGCACCGCACCTTCCCTTCACGGTCAGCCCACAGAGGGCCAGGGCAGTCGAACGCCTCACCCAAACTGAAACTTTCAAACCACTAGGTCCCTGGTGGGCGTTGAGGAGCCCGCGTCATTTGAGGAACGTCAAAGTGTTGCGGTCGTCTTGTGGCGTTGTTCAAGTCTCGTCCTCCCTCGACGTCTCACTCGGCTTCAACGAGGCGCCTTTCGTAGGGGTGCATCGTGGAAGCCGTCCCCGGCCGTTGATCGGATCGTCTGTTCGAGTTATTCACCAAGTACTTCGCACCGACGATACCCCTCCTAGTCTTCGAGGTTGCTTCCACGTTGGGGACCAATTTCAGAATGCCTATTTCGGCATTGCCGGATGAGACCAGCCGGCTGCTAGGCTCGTCGCTCACCATCTCCTCGCCGATACTCCTGGTCAAGGAGCTCTTGGAGAATTCAATCGACGCCGGGGCAACGGCCGTCAATGTTCTAATCTCAGCGAACACGGTTGACAGAATAGAGGTGCGCGACAACGGACACGGCATCCCCACCGACGACTTTGATGCCCTGGGCAGGCGGGCACACACGAGCAAGCTCCGAAGCTACGAGCAGCTGAAGGGAGGCCAAATAACCACCCTCGGATTTAGGGGAGAGGCATTGGCGGCCGCGAGTACTGTCGGTAAGGTATCTATCACGACGCGGACCGACAACGACGTTGTTGCGACGGTTCTCTATCTCCACCAAGGACACGGCAGCGCCGGCGCTCGGGGAAAGGTCTCTTCTCCCGTAGGAACCACGGTAGTCGTCACGCGCCTGTTCGCTGGCTTGCCGGTCCGGGAAAAGTTTGCCAAGCAGGAGGCTTGTCTGACCGTTGTCAAAGTCAAGCGACTGCTTCACTCGTACGCCTTGGCCAAACCCCAACTTAGACTCACGTTCAAGGTTCCCAACCATCCGAAACTATCATGGTCCTATTCGCCTCTCCCCGGAGCGCAGCTCCGAGAGGCTATTTTGCAAGTCTTCGGCACAGAGTTGGCAGCTCAGTGTCAGGAGGCGACCATTTCCTCCGAGACGTCGGGCGAGATGAACACGTCGCCTAACGTCGTGATTCAGGCTTGCTTCCCTAGCCGCCAATCCGACGCTATCAGGATATCCCATGGCGCTTTCATCTCCGTCGACTCACGGCCACTTTGTAGCACCCGAGGCGTCGCCAAGAAGCTTCTGTCGGTTTATCGGCGACACCTCTTGTCATCGGCGGACACTGTGGAGACCCGGCAAGCGAGGGAGCCTTTCCTCTACGTCAGTATCAGATGCGTCGCGGGAAGTTACGACGCAAACATCGAGCCGTCCAAGGATGATATCTTGTTCGCCGACGAGACGGCACTGCTCCGTCTTTTTGAAACACTTTGCCAGGATGTACGCAAAGACGCGGTGGCCCGAATTGAGGAGGACCAGGAAGGGCGGCGTCCGATCTCGCCCCTCAAAGATCAAGTATCGCTTCCGGTTTCTCACCGTCCACCCGTGGCGGTGATGCTGGAAGAACATCCCGTCTGTTCGATCCTGCCCTCGGAAGCGAAAATAGTTGACGGGCCAGTCGATGGGGTAAGAGTCGTGGACTAGGAGTCAGACCGCCTGCGAAATCACGAATCGACCCGGGGGGATCAGCTGGACATATCACCATCTCTCTGTCAAGTCGGCTCAAGTCCCACGAAGCTCGGCCAGCGGCCAACCTGGATGGTCAACATGTCAGCGCCTGTCGATTCGTCGAGCGACGACGACGAGGAGGCGCTCCCGCCGGTCTATCGACAACAACCTCCTTCTGGGTCTCCAGGGCTTGAAGGTGGGCCCAACGATATATTGGGTGGTCTGAACCCCTGGTCCATTGCTAAGATGAACGCTCCTCGCAATGATGGTGGCTTGGGGACTCTCCTGACAGCCGGCAGACCGCCTGGGAGCTTGGTTCACGAAGCGCAGCCGGGAAAAGCGGTTTGGGAAAGCCATCAGGATACAAACGGTCATTTAGACGAGACTGGCTTGTCTCCTGGAGACATGGACCTTCCGGCCGGTCGAACAGCCGTCCTCGGTCCATTTCAAGACGCAAGTGATAGGATGGCCGAGGGCCCCTACTGCAGCCGCCTTTCAAGCCCTGCGAGAGAGGCCTTGCGAGCGCGTCCTGTAGCACTACCTCTTGTGCGGGATACAGCGCAGCGGTATGTTGAGTTGGGGACGCCGCCGTCGTCCGTCACCCGTACCCAACGTCGGGGCCGCAACTCGTCCAAGGTCCTGAGCCAGCCAGCACTTGACAGTCATGCCCGGCAGAAGAATCCTGGCTCCGATGATTTCCGGCAATTGAAGCTCTTCCCCGCCGCCACCAGGGGAATCACGAATCACAGCGAAGGGACCTCCCTATTTGACGAAGACATATCCCTGTGCCGTGCTGAGACCAAGCGGCCGGCGGTGGCCAGGAACCTCTCAGATCATCAAGGCCATCCGCTTCGGGTGCGGAGGGGAGGGCTCTCAACCCCCGGAGACCTCTCTCTTGGCAGTTCAGGGGCTCGCGGGACGAGGGGCGACGGGCCCACTTGGTTGCAAGTCGCTGCTCGTCGGGGAGAGGCGGCATCGGTGGCAGCTGAACCGGATAGCGTTGAAGGGCACGAAGACAATGCACCTGCGCGGACAGGATTGAACGAGGGAGACTCCCGTTCCTATCTCATGCGGCGGCAGAAATCAGTGGAACGAAGGGACAAGAGCGGAAGACCATCGCTGAAGCGGATGAAGACAGATATGCTTCCTCTAGAGACGACTGCGCGGCAGTGTCAGACACAGGACGCGGTGCAGCTGCTCCGGATCGGAAGTGAAGCTATCTCCTACGCAGCGTCGTACTTGTCGTGGTTTGACAGGTACATTTGCACCGGCACGGCGGAAAAAGGAATTGACATGTCCCTGGGCATGACGGATCTCGAGGAGATCGAGAATCGGCTGAGGAAGCTGCTGGTGCAGTGGACGGGGGAAGACGACGGCGGTGTGGAGGAGTTGCGGGTCGGGCTGCAGAGATGCTTGAAAGGAAAGCGAGTTGACATCTAGCCGGTATACGGGGTGGAGGATTGCCGGTAACTTGAGCTACGGTACCATGGGCTGGGTTGGAGTTTTGAGCTGGCTTACACCGTGAAAGCTACAGGGCGCTGGGAGACAAGTAGGGCTTTTGCATCGGGCTTTCCGATAGAGGATACTTGATGGACCATAAAGAATTTGTCGTACTTCGGCCGCCTAATGGTTGAGACGGCTGGTTTTCTCGTATTTCTAAGGAACCGACTTGCCCCCCGTGAGCGTGCGACGTGTCAGGCCAGCTCGAGGCTGGGCTGCAAGGCCCACCGTGGCACACCCCGGAGACTTGCATCATGATCTGCAGATTTCCCGGGAGTAAAGGGCCGCGTCGTGAGCGGACGGAAACGGTGCTTCGCGTCATCAATGCTACCTACGTTTCTACGTCGAGACAGCGAATTGCTCGTCTCACCTCGAGCTCACCTGATTCAGTTGTGCGGAGGACCAAAAGGGCTGAAGCCGTCGCTGCCACGATCTTCGCACAGAAAACATAGGTGGTAGGTACTGCCTATAGGAGGTAGCCCGTCCGTAATTGGACTCCCCGGCCGACTCGTTTTCCTTCGACACCTACCTAGGTTACGTTGTTCGTCTCCCTGCGCGACAGCTAATACGGGAGAGTCGTTCAGCCCTAGCGCGGTGTCCTATCCTCAAAATAACTCGGAAGTGGACTGGCCCGGGCGACTCTGCCTACAGAGTAGGTCGTTGGGTGATGGAATCTCGTGATTCGGCCTGGAACTTCGTATCAGAGGTCGTCCGAGGTGGTGCTACGGAGAATTGGTGTGTTTGCCGCTTTGCACAGCCTCATGCCCCTGCGTGGCCAATGCGAGCGCAAGACCAGTGCGGCGTCGCCTGTCACCGATCAATAGATTGTCTCTGCGGGGTTCTGGGGGGACCGACGCCAAATCGAGGCATCATGCCCTTATATCAAAGCCGTGATATCGCGGCATTCTCGTGCTGACCGGATCTAGTCGGCGAGGGCCAACGTTTGGCCGGGTTGGCCAGCTTCCCACTTACCTTACCAAGGTACCTACTGCTAATGTGCTTACTGTTCAAGTATGTAGGTTGGCTGAAAATGCCGAACACCTTGCACTGCGGAGGAACAGAAAGAAGACCACGGATAACAGGTACGAAGGAGAGAACAGTGCCCCGTAGCTCCGTGCCCAGTACCGTCCGAAGTCGATGGCCGGGAATGAGACGCCGGTGAACGGCTATACGGAAGACCAACGGTGGTGAAGCGCCAACCCCCTCGTTGCTGCCAGCCGCCGAGGCCAGGTTCCCGATCCGCGCCCGTCGTGTTCCTTCCCGAAACCTGCGGGCGGCAGAGCTTGGTCCTCCTTCAGCCGCCAATCCACTTCGGATCAGGTTCTTGTCTGTCGTCCCCTCTTTTTTCACCGCCGCAACACCAACCTTACTTCAATCGCTTTCTTCTCGTCCTTTGCTGCCTGCCCGGTTGCGAGCCAGGTATTTTGCGCCGCACACATCTCAACCCGGCTTGTCGCTCGGATCGGAAGGACGAGGGAAGAGACGGAGCCGACCCGAAATCAGCTGAGGACGCTCGAGCCAGGCTCATCGAAAAGCCGACCCCCGTTTCGTTTCCCTCCGCGGCAGAGCGCCCCCCCCAAGCCCCACGTCATAGCCTCCGTTTCAGACGCTGCGCTACCGGGCGCCAAAATATTGTCAGAGGACTTCAGCACAGCCCGACTCGATCGGCTTTTGCGCGCGCTGAAGAGACTCTCGGCTCCCGGTTCCTCGTAGGACTCTATCCCAAATCTCGCCACCGCTCAGCGTACATCCCGTCCGTTCGTCGCAATTCAACCGTGAAGAGTGAGGGAGAGCGCTCGCTGCCTCTGCCCTCACCATGTCGCCCGTTTAGGCGTCCCCCTGAATCTCCCGACGACTGCGCCCCTCCTCCCTCCCTCGCGAGGCGGACCCCTGAGCCGACCATGCCGCAGCTGGCATTTCAACAAGAGTTTGGCCATGCGACGGCTTGGTCTCGCCGCCGGATACGTTGTGGGGGGCATGCTAGGGGACCGGATGCAACGGCGCAACGGCCGACAAGCTGTGCGAGAGGGGCGAGCTTAGGGAGAGAGGCAGCTCTCGGGCTCCCGCAACCGACCGCGGCCGGCTCCTTCGACCGAAGCATGGCCGCGGCGACGGCTACGACGAGCTCCCCCGGCCGGTCGAACCTGTTGCGACTTTACGGTCCTGCGTTCTCGAGGCTAGTCCGCCATATGGCCTTCTTCCTCGTCGCGGCCGTCCTCGTGCGCCCGGCGGCCGGCGCTCGCGTCGACTTCGCCAACTGCCTGTCCGACACATACGTGAACAACAAGAACCCGGTGCTGCTGCAATGGGTACCCGCCTACGTCGACGCCTCCTTCGACTCGCAGAACGCCAACCATACCCTCCGCGTGACTATGTACGGCAACGTCACCGGCGCTCGAACCGCCGCTCCCCTGCCACCTTGGGACAGCCCGGACTGGGAGGATCGCAACAAGACCGACGGCAAGATTTTGGCGTTGCCGGAACCGTCGGCCGAAAAGCCCAAGCTCACCACCCTCCACAGCCAGATCGACTTCCTCTCGTACGAGCCGTGGAACGCCGACGCCGACTTTTGCAACGGATCCTTGACCAATGCTTCCTGCCCTTTGGCGCCGGTCTTCAACAAGACCCCAATGTACGTCGCAGAGGCGGGGCACCTACGCTCGCTCGGGGCTCCCACCATCGATCCGTCCGTACTGACATGTCCGCCAGCCTCTTCCCGTATGACCTTCCGTCCGTGACTCTGAGCAACGACCTCTACGCGCCCTACGCCTTTGCATCTCTGTCCGCAACCTTCATCATCAAGTATGGTGACGAGCGCGTCACCTACGTCGGCTGCCTTACGGCCACCGTGACCCCCGACCTGGGCGGATTGGCGTGGATGCCGACATTCATGCCGCTCATTGTTCTGTTGGGCGTGGGCCTCGCCACCATCTTTGCCGCCATCTACAGCCCGTGGGGCTCTACCGACATATTCCACTGGTCGTCCAACTACGGCCGGGATGCCGACCTGTTGCGGCTCGTGACGCCCGGCTTCGGCGACTGTCTACAGTACATCCAGTTCGTCGTTCTGACCGGGAGCCTCACCCTCAACTTCCCGGGTTTCTTCCAGCCAATAATCAGCCGTGCGGCCTGGTCCTCCCTCATGTTTAACCAGAGCTTCGTGAGCAAGACGCCCGGGCGGCAGAGCGTTGTGGACGGCATCTACGTCACGGATGGGCAGTACGGCCTGGAGGACGTTGCCCAGCTCGTGGGCATGGGGCACATCGAGGACATATGGGCCGGCATGATGGTCTGGCTTCTCGTCATCATCGCTGCCACTTTTGTGGTCTGCCAGCTCGGCTTTGCCTTCCAGTGGCTCTACCGCCATGTCAGGGCCATATCGGAGGAAGATCACCGCGCCAAGAACATCCCCTTCTCCCTGGGCAACGTCATCCGCATTGTCTTCAACTACTTCCTATTCCCTATCGTGGCCCTTTCCACGTTCCAGCTCGTCGAGGCCAGCAAGTCGCCCGTGTTCGCCGTCGCCCTGGCCGTCCTCACGCTGGTCGTCATCGTCGGCTTCGCCGCCTGGTTGCTTTACCTCATCGTCTCTACTCGGCCCCGGGCCGTCTTGTTCGACGACCTCCCGACGGTGCTTCTCTACGGGCCGCTGTACAACACCTACTCGGACGAAGCAGCCGCCTTTGCTCTCATCCCGGTCATACTTGCCTTCGTCCGCGGCATCGCCATCGGGGCTGTCCAACCGTCGGGTATTGCGCAGATTGTCATACTGGCAATATGCGAAATCATCCAGATCCTCACCATACACGCCTTCCGGCCATTTCATTCGCAGTCGTCGATGAACGCGTATCACACCCTCTTCTCGGCTCTTCGTCTCGTCACTATCCTGTTGATGATTGCCTTCATAGGCGCATTAGGGGTCAGCGAGGGATCAAGAGGGTGGATCGGCTACGTCATCTTGCTGATCCACGCGGGTGTGCTTCTCCTCGGATTCTTCCTGAACGCCCTCCAGACCGTCGTCGAGGTTATCGCGCGGCTGGCAGGCGCCGGCGGTGACGATGTGAGGGGCCAGACCAGAGGCGGGTTGTCCAAGATTTTCGGGATGCGGCAACTCTCCAGAAGGGAGGCGCGACGAGGGGCGGCCCCGTCGCGGCAGAGCGAGCTGTCCAGTACGGCGATATTGGACGCCGAGGAGGCATCCAAGGGGGGCTACGTCATGCCGAGCGGCCGTGTCAGGAGCGAATCGGCCGGGAGCGTTGGCGTCATGCTCAACCGCGGCCAACGCAGCTCGTCGGCCTTGGACAACAACAGCGTCGACGTTCCCTTCGCCCCCGGCCGGCATCTTGACAGCGGCGGCAGCTCGTTCACGCCGACGACGCCCGGCGAAGTGAGCAACTTTTCATTTTTGCCCTCTCCGGGCCTAGGACGAAAGCCCGGGTCGGCCATGGGGGTCGACGCTGCGGACCCGTACTACCGACCCCCTAGGAGGGCGCGGCGCCCGACCGTGGACAGAGACAACATGTCGTCTCCCGCCGAGCGCACTCGAGGCTCCTGGGCCAGCAACGAGTGGTCGTCCGGGAGACACTTTGGCCCGACGAGCGGGGGTCCCCTCGGCGGCGATCCGACCGAGGCGGAGGGGCCGACGGACGGAGACGCCACGCCGACCGCCTACTCGCACCCCCCGATCAGCCCAGCCCCGAGGACAGACTATTCCACGCGCGAAGTAGACTTCTACTACGGCGTTCGGGGGCAAAGACTGAATTCCGGTGCGCCGAATCGCAGGCTAGGTACCGGGCCCGCCGACCCCACCAGCCCCATATCGTCGGCTGCCGGCTGGTTCCGAGGCTTCTTCGGCGGCAAGAGCAAAGAGAAGGGTAAAGGGTTTGAGGTCGTCCGGAGTTCGCGTATGCCTCCAGCGATGAGAGCGAGAGGGGGGGACCTTGGTGACGAGGCCCCGCCCGAGGGTATTCCTGTGGCAATGGGCGTCATCAGGAACGGCCCGATCGAATCGGACGACGAGGATGAGGCGCAGCGGAGAAACACAGCCCGCGCGGGTGGGGGTAGGGGAGGCCGGTCTGAACTGCTGGACGCCGAAGGCAACCCGCGTGACGAGGCGGTGGACGACGGCGAGGCGGTCCGGGTCTCAGACGCGCCACCGACGCTACCCGGCATCGATGCCGGTGAGAGTATAACACTGCCGAGCCGCATCCAGTCGAAGGCCAGCCGGCACGAGGCGCGGAGAGAGGAGGGCGACGACTCTGGCTTTGAGAGTCTGCCGCCAGTTCCCAACTTGCCGCGCAAAAGTTCGCGGCGCAACTCGGGTACGCCATCGCCCAACCGCGGGCCGGTCGTGCGTCTGCCCCCGCCTCAAGAGACGCCGTCTTTCCATGGACAGCAGCACTTGACCCCTTCGGGCCGGCCGGCCCGCCTACCGTTC
>Ga0247771_1000464_pt1 | contig 12781 bp, 9 predicted proteins | sample UWRJL197509C6_FD_179948 | JGI IMG/M metagenome (GOLD analysis project Ga0247771, IMG submission 179948) | Plant litter microbial communities from Arlington Agricultural Research Station in Wisconsin, United States - UWRJ-L197-509C-6 | ecosystem: Environmental > Terrestrial > Plant litter >...
CGCCCACGCCAGGGCGAGGCCCGCTCCTAGACGACAGCATCGACTTCCCGACCGCGGAGCTCTGGGAGATTCACGACATCTGCTCCGCCGCGAGCCGTCGGTACCTGCTGGACTTCCGGGCCCACGTTCGGCTTTCGCGCCAGACGACTCCCAGGCCCGCCCCCGGGCAAGCCGGTCCGGTCCGCCGCGGCCGGGGCACGCATCGCGCGGAGCCCTACGGTAATCGCGACCGGCGGACGCGCGAGGTCGAAGTCCCGCGGCCCGCGGCGTCGCTGATGGACAACACGCGCCGCATCCGCTCGGCGTGGCTGCAGGGCTCCGGGGGCGACCCCGACGGACTGGCGCTGTCGTCACGATTGTGCGAGCTGGCGAGGCAGCTGGTGCGCGCGGCCGAGGGTGGATACGACAACGAGGCCGAGGACCTGGAGCCGGGCGAGATCGTGGACGAGGAGGACCGCCGGTGGACGGCCTTCACAGGCGCAGTCGAGGCCGCGAAGGACTACTGTCTTAGCATCTCGGACTTTGGGGCCGCGGACGAGATCGAGCGGTTGGAGACGGATGCGCAGACGGAGCGGATGCGTCGGCAGACCACAGCGGTGCCCCCGACAAGCCCTAGCGATGTCTGGGGTGGGGAGATGGATGCCTAGTATGGGGTATTGCCGCCGCCGGAGATCGTGGACCCGCGGAACGAGAAGTAGACGATCTTCTAGCAGACCCTCAGCTTTGGGTTGGTATTCAAGTACCGTCTATAAATGAACCACTCCGTACATCACCGCGCAACTCTCCATAATTCCGCGCTTGAGATATTGCTTTTCAACCTGCCCCCCCGAAAGCGCCTTGGCCCTCTCATATGGCCCTGGTGTTGTGGATGTCGAGTAGCAGGATGTCCTGGGCTCCGATCTTGACGAGCTCGTCCATGACCTGGGCCGTCTGCTTCTTCTCCACCATGGCGCTGACGGCCACCCAGCCCGGCTCGTCAAGCGAGGTGATGGTCGGCGCCCGCTTGCCGGGGGTTATCCTGATGGCCTTGTCCAGCGCGACGCGGGCGACGTTGTACTGGCAGAGCATGTACCTCTGCGCCGTGATGACGCCGCGGATGCGGTCCGCGATCAGCGTCACCATCTCGGGGTTGCTGGGCTTCTTGGACTTGATGAGGATGGCCGTCGACTCGACGACGGTATCGATGGCCTTGAGGCCCGCCGCCTTCATCGTCTCGCCCGACTCTGCACCGTGGTCAGCCGGGGGCTCAGCGGGCGTCAGGGGAAGGGGCACGTGCCGACCAGGTCCACAATGCCGTCGGCGACGCCAAGAGCGCACGCGGCCTCCACGCTCCCGCTCAGCTCGGTTATCTTCGTACGCGGCGCGGAGAGGAAGCTGCCGCCGTTGCCGTTGACGCCCACATCCTCCTCGCCCTCACGCTCCAGCGCGGCGAAGAACTCGTGCGAGAGGTGGACGAAGCTCGTACATATGTTCTTGCCGATGAGGTCCTTGGAGGTGGTGTAGGGCCCCTTCTCGGGGACCTGGACCTGGAGCTTGCAGGAGCCGAAGCCCAGGTCCAGGACCTCCTCGCAGCCCTGGACGTCCCCGTTCTCCCCTAGCGACGCTCTCCTCGCCCGTGCGACCGAGGCGTCGTGTTCCTGGACCTGGTCCCTGCCCGTGATGCCGAGGTCCACGCGGCCCTCGCCGACGAAGGTGGGGATGTCGGCGGCGGGCAGGAACACGAGCGCGACGGGGTGGTTCTTAACCAGGGCGATGTCCAGCCGGTTCTCGCGCTTGAACTGGATGTCGGCCCCGCGGAGCAGGTCCAGCGCGGACTGCTGCAGTCGGCCCTCTGCAGGAGTCCGTCGTCAGCCTGCCGAAGGGGGCACAGCGGGGCGGACACGGCCGTGACCTACTCTTGGGAACAGCAAACAGGAGCCGCCCGCCTAAGCTGTTTTGGAGAATTAGCTTCTCTTCGAGAGCGTCGGCCGAGGGGAGAATAAAACTAGGCATGTTCAAGACGGGTTGCGAGGGGGAGACCAACGAGTTGACCAGATCCATGGCGGCCGGGCGAAGAGACGGCAGGACGTCTCTTATAACGGGCTTGTCCAATCTGGGGATGCCGGTGCCACCTGGTCGCTCGACGGCAGTGAAGACGGGTTGGGCTGCGGCCGGGCACTGTAGAGATCGATCGGGTCGACGTCGGATCCGGCCACACGGGTGCCGCACCCGTGGAGTCACAGCCGAAGGGGGGGAGGGGCGGAGGGTCGGAGAGTCGAGACTCAGGCTGCAGCCGGTCAGCTATTCAACTCAATCTGACTCGTCGAGGACGTCAGCACGGAGAGCCAGACTTGCACGTTCGGGCGCGGGTTGCATATGAGATGCAGTGTGGGACGTCTAACGCGACATCTGCGTCACGGAGCTCCCAGAGCTTTTCCAGTCCTGTATCGGACCTCCCGTTCCGCACGGGGCGGCACGCCAGTTGCTGGTTGGTTTTCGTCACCCGCCCTGCAGCCAGGAACAAGCTGCTTCGCCGCCCTTGGGCTCTCTGTCCCTCTCCCGGCCGGTTGCTACTATCGGCCGAGATGCGTTTGTCAACAAGCAGACGAGGTCCTGAGCTGGAACAGCGCCGCGAGCTCCGGGGCGAGGAGGCTTTTCGATGTCGCTGCAACGGCCCCACTTCCCCGGGACCGGCGCCGCGGCCAGCTGCTGGCGACGTCACTGATAAGGCTTATCGGGACTGCCACAGTGGTTACAATGGCTGAAGGGACAAGCCACATTTGTCAATTTGCGCGACGACATCACCGTCGCCAGTAGCACCGTCGCGTCGCATCGCATCCCGTTCAACATTCCATCCCGGAAAAGCGGCATCGCCATGGAGCAGGTATGCACATATCGGTAAAAGGCCGCTGCTGATAGGCTGGTCCGCGCATCCACGCCTCCGAGTGCCCATCCGATCCTCTGACGCCGTCATGGCCGAGTCCTCGGGACCACCACGCTCTCTACACGACGGTGCCGAACAAGCAGTCGCTCGCTCGCCACCGCATCCACCCGAGAACACTGAGACGCACCCGCTTGGCGGTGTCAATGGGGATGCGACGCGCCACCCCGAAAAGAGGGTGTCCGAGGACAACGATTGGGATGGCGGCTGGGACGACGAGGACGAAGAGGACGACGAGGACGAGGCTCTGGTCCTCGAAGACGACCCCGAGGAGCTGGCGACCTGGTCCGGACATGCGTCAGTCAAGGGCAGCTCTGAAATAATACGAATGCTGCTGCTGAACTTCAACGCCATCGGGATGACGTGCGCCCCCAAGTCCACCTTGCCCCTACCGGACCCAAGCTGACTTGGTGACCGATAGCTTTACCTGGGGAGTAGAGATGACTTGTACGTCCCTATCCATCCTTGGAGGGCCCTTTTGAGACCAGCGCGCCAACACTACCTCAACAGACTGCACCCCCTACCTCCTCTCGCTGGGCCTGACGAAAAGCCAAACGTCCATGGTCTGGATCGCAGGACCCCTCTCCGGCCTTGTTGTCCAGCCCATCGTCGGTGTGCTGTCCGACCAGTTCCGCTCGAAATGGGGCCGCCGACGGCCCTTTATCTTCGTCTGCTCCTGCATCGTGTCGTGCGGTCTCGTCACTCTTGGCTTTACTAAGGAGATCGTCTCGTTGTTCGTCTCGGACCCCGACACGTTGCGGATCCTCACCATCGTCCTGGCCGTTATCGCCCTCTACGCCACCGACTTTGCTATAAACGCCGTCATGTCGTGCTCGCGTAGCCTCGTCGTCGACACCCTCCCCATCCAGAAGCAACAAGCCGGAGCGGCGTGGCAGTCTCGCATGGCTTCCGTCGGGCACATCATGGGCTACGGCGCGGGAGCTATCGACCTCGTCAAGATCTTCGGCCCGACACTGGGCGACACGCAGTTCAAGAAACTGACGCTCGTCGCCTCGGCCGGGATCCTGTTCAGCTCGTGCGTCACGTGCTGGGCCGTGACCGAGCGCATACTGTTGGTGAAGCTCACGCAAAAGGGGGCCGACGGACGCCGCTTCAAGGTTTTCCGGCAGATCTGGTCAACGCTGCTGACGCTCCCCCCGCGGATGCAGGCCATATGTTGGGCCGTATTCTGGTCGTGGATCGGCTGGTTCCCTTTCCTGATATACAGCAGCACCTGGGTTGGCGAGACGTACTTCCGGTATGACGCCCCTACGGATACCAAGGATTCCAAGGACGCGCTGGGCGATATGGGCCGAGTGGGCAGCGCTGCTCTCACGGTGTACTCCATCGTCACCTTTACCGGGGCTTGGGTCCTACCCCTTTTCGTCAGGAATCCGGACGACGAGGGCGGCGATGCCACATCATATCTGCCCGAGAGCATTGCGCGCTTCCTGGAGCGGTTCGAGAAGGTCAAACCCGACCTCCTTACCGTGTGGATCATCGGTCATCTCATGTTCGCCGGAGCAATGTCGCTCGCTCCGTGGGCCGCGAGTTTCCGATTCGCAACCCTGCTCGTCGCCATCTGCGGCATACCCTGGACCATCGCCATGTGGGCGCCTACCGCCTTTCTCGGGGTCGAGGTCAACAGGCTCACGGGGGCCACCACGGGGGAGAGTGGCGGAGCATCGTACCGCCGACTCTCGGCCGGCAACAGCGTCGAGATGGCTGCCATGTCCGCCGACCGCGGGGGACCTGCCGACAACGGCACCGACGAGGCATGCTCGTCGGGCGAGCTGAGCGGCGTGTATTTCGGCATTCTCAACATCTACACGACGCTCCCGCAGTTCGTCGGGACATTCATCAGCACCATCGTCTTCGCCGTGTTCGAGCCCGGCAAGAGCCCCGAGCTCGCCACCGAGGCCGACCCCTCGGAGCACCACCGCACGGACGGGCCCAACGCCATCGCCATCTGCTTGTTCATTGGAGCCGTCAGCGCAGTCGGCGCGGCGTACGCCACGAGCCGGCTGGCGCGACTCTCGGAGCCGGCGATCAGCGATTCGAGGTGATTCTGCGAGGCAGCAACGCTTCCTTCATGCCCGAGTGAGTGAGCTCAGACGGAGATATATGGAGCAGTCACGTCAGATGCCACGTCGTAAGTCGCAGCGCCTCGGACCGGGCCCTCTTCGACATCGCCCTGACCAAAACGGTTGCCTCCAGCAATGCCGCCGTGTGCGACGCGCAGAGCCGCTTCCTGTTCAACAACCGCCCGACCTTCGCTGCGGCGGGACGCCGAGTCGCGGCCCTTCGGGTAGGCCCTTCGGGTACCGCTTCGTGCCCGATATCGACGGCACAGCTACGCGGGAGCTTCTACCAGCTCCTGGCCTCGCGCGGCGCGGCGCTCAAGATGGACATCTTCCGCGGGTGGTACCACTAGCGCCATTTCGGGCCTTGGCCGCACTGCCCGAGCTGATGCGGTTTCTGGCTATGACGGCCGAGGGGCAGAGGATCAGTCGAAGGATCGCCGAGGCCGGCAGGGCAAGGTACTTCAGGCCTACGAAGCCGTCGCGTCTATTTGTATCGGCCATGCTGGAGTTGGCGTCCGCTCAACGATGAGTCCTGATCTGTGGGGGAAGCCTGAGCTCAAATCATTTGACTTGGACCCAGACTGATGTACCACTCGCGTTCTGGAGTAGCCGGCCTGCCAGACCTTAGCCTGGGTAGAGGCACCTGGACCTAGATGAACAAGGGATCAAAGAGTTCCTTAGATTCAGGCTACGACCATTGGATATCCTGCTATCCGACCTCAAAGTAAACACTGCCTTCCTTTGCTGGGATATTCGCTGTAAACGTATGTGGAAATGTTTTTCTCTCTTCCTTCCTAAAACCATTCAAGACTGTTGTGGCGTCTGAAGATGGTTACCTCAGTCGACATCCAGAGAAGAAAGATCTCTAAGCCTCCCTGACCCAAGAAACGCCTCGAGTATCCCCTCCCGCCGAACCGCGTTCCATTTCCACCGCAGCCAGTCGGCCAATATGTCTTCGAAGGAAGTGTGGTGGCGATTGGACCAAAAACCCACCGCATGAGCCGTGCCTTGCTGGTATGGTGACCCATATACCGTCCGACTTCTTCCTGAACGGGAAAGATACGGTAGTAGGGGCGGATTTGATGTGTGATTGCCGACGGAGGTCAAGACTTGAACGAGGTGGCTTGGTGGAGGTACGTCGAACCAGACCGGGTCGGCCGTTGATATGTCTCCTGTAGTTTCCTCCGACAAGACGTCGGCGTCCATGGCTGTCTCATCGTTGAAGTCGAGGGTGTCCGGTTCGAAGAAGTTTTGATCGACGTGCCCGCCAGTTTCCACTTCCGCGGCAAACTCGGCGCACACGACCTGCTCAGAGGCAGGTTGCATTGCTTGCTGTGTCTCTCTCCCGCCTTGCCGCACACCCGGCAGGGCTCTAACCCAACACTCGTAGCAGTGCTTGTTCCAGTTCTTGCATTTACGACAGGGCATAAATGCGTGTGAGGGTGGATTGAGGGCCTTGACCCGCTCGGCGTCGCCCACAAGCTCGCGGCCAAATATATCTTCATACAGAGAATCCATCCTGGGAGCGGAAACAGACGTGGATTGATGGTGACTAGTAAAGAAGAACACAGTAATTAAGGTCCTGCCTGAGGGGCGACTTATTCATTTTATACATGGGGAAGTGAGTAATTACTCACCTCGGTCCCAGCAGCATTTACTCTGGTAAAGGTAAAGCACAAACTTTAAACTCCGCTGGAAGGCAGCTCTTGGGCTTGCCATAGAGCCCACTATTCGCGCAGCCTCTAACCCTATTAGGCTTGTCGCCCGTAGTTATGGACTGCGCCTTCAAAAGAAACGCCCACCGTCTTCTCAACTCCAGCTAATTCTGCCTGGCAAATTACCTAGACGAGCCCACAAGACAACCACTCCGTATCAGCAACTTCCTACTACCATCCTATTGAAACAAACTTTCTAGGTCATCTACAAAGTTCTAGGTCATTTACAGAGTTATAGGTCATCTACAGAATTATAGGTCATCTACAGAACATTGGGCCATTTATGAACCGCCTGTGGGTACCCTGTTCTCGAAAGGTGGTGAGGGAAACTTTTGAAGGCGTCCTCTGTACACCAGCAGAATCTCCACCAACACCAGCAATGGCCAAGGCGCCCGTAACGAAGGCGAGGTAGCGCCTGAGAAGGCTTGAGTAAAAGCGGGCGAGTCACCACGTGGTGATGCGGGGTGCAGGCGTTTATATATCCTGGCGCTTGTCACTTCGAGACCTGGCATACAGGTTCGACGTGGAGTGCGGAACGGACGTCCTTGAGCTCGAACCCTCCCGTCAGTCTGGCTCTGGATTGCAGCAGCGCCTATGGCTCTTGCTGGTGACTCGGCTCCCTGTGGATGAGGAGGAAGGGCTTTTTGAGGTAACCTTTCGCATGGAGCCCGGAGTCGGATGGGTACCTCGAGACCCAAATCAGTCCCTGGCTACTGCGTACGGTTTGGTCCTTCAGCGGAGAAGCGATAAACACTTCTCTTGTATTGCAATTGCGGAAAATGGCTCGTAAGATGTAGCATAGAGGGAATATAAGGAATGGAGTAAGTGGTAAGAGTCGTTCGAGCGTTGCATTGTTACTCTTGTGTAGCGAGACCGGCAGTTGGTATGAACCCTTACCACCTACCCAGGCTTAGCCTTGGTAGCCTAAAACAAAAGGGTTTTGTTTTGGGCTGCCTTGGCTGGAGTTGCTGTGGTTCTGGTTGGTAGGGAATGGAGTGGGAGGGAAAACCAGCGACGTTGTACTTGCATGAGATCGGCGCCGCTTGAAACGTGGGATCATCCCACGCGGTCACGCCAGACCCGGCCCTTGGGTAATGGGGAAGCGCCGGGCATGAATTATAAATGCGCCGATGGGCCACTGCCATCCCGCGCTCGGCGAGCTCCCGAATTCCGACGCCATCAACATCGTCATCCAGCTAGCTTACTTGTCATCATGCCACTCTTCGCTCGTTCCCAGGGGCGACGCACGGGGGCCGCGCCGCCGTTCCTGGCCGCCAACGTCCTCGTATGGCTCTCGGCCGTCATCGTGCTGGGCATTGTGGCCTACTGGTTCTCCCGGGACCCCCAGCCGTCGCCGATAGTCTTCATACTGGTCACGGTACGTGATCCGCCTCCGACTCGCGAGCCCTGCTGATCGCGCGCAGTCTATCCTCACCGTCCTTGCCGTCCCCGCCGCTTTCCTCCTCGGGGCCTACCTGCACTACGTGCTGCTGCTGAACCTCGTCCTCTCGTTTCTCTGGCTCGCCGTCGTCGTCTTCGCGGCCTGGTGGTTCTCCGGCGCCGGGAGCGCGCAGGCGCATGCCGTGGAGGCCTTTAGCTTCCTCGCCTTGTATGTCAACGTCTAGCGCCACGGGCGGCCACGCTAACCGCTGCAGCTTCGGCCTGCTTTTCAACATCCTCTACAGCTGGTGGCTGGGGTTCTCGGTTGAGGACGCCCCGGCGCCGAGGGTGACTTCGACGGTGTGATACCAGAGAGGTTGGAATGCACTGGACCTGGGGCTAGAGAGAAGTAGGTAGGTATGTTGTCAACTTGCAAGGGTGGGGGCACGGAACGGTGGAACGTCACTGTAGGATATCCACGAGTTGGCACACTATCACTGTAACATGACCCCAATCTGCACTCCGCCTTCCCATTTGGTGCACACGACCTCTTGCGCTTTTGCTCAGGCTCGGCTCAGCTTCGGCTCAAAGCCTCGCCAGAAATTGTCAACTTCAACCGAGAGAGCCCAAAAATGGCCCCTTCTACGGATTGTCCAGAATTGGAACACCTTCTAGAACAGCATCTACAACCAAAACGTCTACGCTGGGTGATCGGTCTCCTGCCATCTGGAGGTGCTCACACTTAAGGAGAAGAAAAAATGTTATACTGGTTGCAGTTGGTTTCGTGCAGAACGGAAAAACGACTTCTACAGTGGCTCTGACGCTGATGTCTGGAGAGGACATATTGCATCTATCAGTGGAGACTTGGTTCTACCTAGTGGCTCAGCTTTGCATCTCCTCCTCTCGCCTCTATCCACATCCTATCCTGTCCTCTCTTCGCTCCCCTCCCTGTCGCTCTTTCTCTCACCTCCCTCCCATCACGGCCATTTCCAGTTTGGAACGCCCACATGATGAATCCTCCGCCAAAAACAAGCCGCCCTAGAGCTCGCTCCCATCAGCAAGCCATGGTACGCAAAGATGTTGAGATTATGGGCTGCGTCAGTACGCGGCTCCATCGACCGAGTCGCCCAAGCCGGTCCTTGGCCCGGCAGCCGCGCAGGCTGGTGGTGTTGGTGGGGGCCGCGCTTCATCGTGGCCGGCTCCGTCCTCCTCGGGCTGGAGCCTGGTGAATACACCACGGTCAGGTTTGTATGCTCTCCAACCCTCCCTTGCCTCCTCAGCGTCTGCCCTGCACCAGCGACGACGCGCACCCTTACGACCCATTGAGAGCCTAGACCGCAGCCTCAGAAGCGCCAGAACGCCGAGACGCACCATTTTTAGACCCCAAATATAGGCCCCACCCCACGTGGTAGAAGGACTTGTTCCGATTTGCCAGTTCCACACCGTCACACGAGAACTCACCGACAAGGCTGGAGGACCCGGATCCTTGCGTACGGTACCGTTCATCTGGAATATTGGAGCTGGAACGATACGTGGGGCCCCGCTCGGACGCGCCTCGACACCCCTACGCGCCGAGGCAGAGTGAGGCTCCGTCAAGGGCGGCGGCGGGGATTGGAGGACTCCCGGGCGCGGCTGGACGCCTGTTTGTGCAGATGGCCGTGTCCTTGCGCCTACTATCTTCTTCCCCTTGGGCCGAACATTGACCATTCCATCTCTCTCGAGGAACATGTTCTCTTAAGGGGCCTCTCCTGCCCGCCTGGGCGACCTGGAGTCAGATGTCGTGACATCACCGAGGGCGCAACGAAAGCGGATCGCTTTTGATGACCCAGTAACGGCTGTCTCGATAGTGTTCGTACCTTGTCAGCCCGCCTGCGCCTTTCTCCTCCTTCGATACCCAGTTTAGCGTTCTATACCAGATACCAGCCGCGCCATGCAAGGAAGGCGGACCGGGCCGCGGGTTCGGACATGGCTCGTTTACCGGCTCGCGGCCTGCGCTGTGTTCCTCGCCTGCGCCGCCGCCGCCGCCGACGACATCAACGGCGGTTGGCCGGTCGACCTCGGCACCGACTGCTCCGAGAACACGACGTGCGGGCAGGTGCACCTGGACCACTGGGACCGGCCGACGTGCATGGTCCGGATCCAGGCGCGGCAGCGCAAGGACCGACGCTTCGCCGAGACGTACGCGTCCAGCGCAGAGTACTTCCAGCAGCTGCCCGACGGGAGCCTCGCCAACACGACGGACCAGATGACGCTGACGCTTAAGGGGTGCAACGAGTTCTGTGGGAGCGGCACCTTCTACTGGGACGCCATCCCGCGACTCACGACGTGGATCATCCCCGTCGTGCTGCTGCTGTCCAACATCGAGCTGTCACCCATCGACAAGCACCGCTTCATGACCATCATCCACGCCGTCGGTGATCCCATCGACTCCCTCTGGTCCCTGCTGCACAAGATCTACGTCTGGCGCTGCCTACACGCCATGGGCATCAACCGCTGCGGGCCGCGCGCCCCGAACCAGAGCTGGTGGAGCTACACCAAGACACGATGGGCCGAGAGGTGGCGGCGCTGGCGTCGCTGGTGGCGGCGCTCCCTCCGGCACGTGAAGCATCGCTGGCAGCGCTTCGCGGCGGCTGCTCAGAGATGGGTTGGCATGGGACAGCCCCGCGAGGGCAACGAGGCGGCGGGACGGGGCCCGGGCGCCACCGACGCCAGCAAGAAGAAGAAAAAGCAGGACGAGGTCGACGATGAGGAGGAGTTCAACGAGCCGCACGACCGCGCGCGCGTCATCGCGACGGTGCTGGCCGGGTTCGAGGAGATCAGCGGGGCCTACATCACCACGGAACTGCAGTACACCATGGTGCTGGACGAGCTGGGCGGCATCGGCCCGCTCGAGACGCAGTCGCCGGGGGCGTGGCACGAGTGGCGACACTGCGCGCGCATGCTGGCCGACGCGCGGACCAACGAGTTCCTGCGGACTCTGCTGGCCATCTTCGTCTACATCTTCGGCGTCCTGGCCGCGCTCGACGACGCCGTCGGCGGCGGCAACACGTCCAAGCCCGGCGGCCGGATCGGCTCCGCCGTCTTCCTCATGTGGCTCGTGCCGCTGGCCCTGCTCAGCAACGTCGTCGGCACCTTTACCAGCCGCCGGACCTGCCTGACCATCATGCGGCTGTTCGTGCAGAGGGCCAAGGCGGCGGTGAGGCGGGAGGAGAGGCTGAAGGAAGACGCCCGCCGCAATCGAGAGGCCGGGGAGAGAGGGCGCGGGAAGCAGCCAGCGGCCGCGGGCGGAAGTGTCCCGGAACAAGAAGATCGCGAAGCATCGCCACCGGTTAGGGATAGCGGGCAGAGCTTCCGGCTCTCCAGCCCTATGATTTCGGTTGGCCTATCGGCGACGCTGGGCGCCGACGACGAGGTTTTGCCGCCCTCGACACCGTCTCCCGACGGGTCAAGCATCCGCGCCAACCGCTCCGACTCGGATGTCCCCCCGGAAGGTGGCTCGACGCGTGCCGCTACGCCTGGAATCCTGTTGTTGAACCCGTCTGCCAAGCGCAGCGCCGGGTCCTCTTCGCGGCCCGGCGTCGGCCAGCGTGCCAGCGGGTCCGGATCTGCGAGCGGTGGGACACGCCGTAGGAGTTCCGTCACCTTCGTGTCGGGAGACGAGGGTCCGCACGGCGTCGAGCTTCGGCCCAAGCGGCCCAAGCAGCACCAGAGGCGGCGGCAGCAGTCCGGCGAGGACTACGCCGACGTCGACCCCGTGACCACAGGCTACTCGGCGCCCAGCAGCGGCGGGTGGTCCACCGGCGGAGGCTCCAGCGCCGGAACGCTGCCTGCAAGCGGGAGCATCAGCAGCATGAGCAGCCGTGCGCCGCTCCTCGGGCCGCAGTCCCCGGACTTCCGGAACTACCGCCTCCGCCGGTCCAGCAATGCCGGCCCGTCCACGGCAGCGGCGAGCCCGCTCGGCGCCGCCGACGCCGGGCCCGCCGCCGACGCGGACGGCGACAAGGAACTCTTGATGGACTTCACGTCGTGGGCCGAGTATTTCAGCGCGCTCCACTGGCTGGGCGCCGTATACACGTATCGGCCGTGGAAGATCGGCTACCGGTCGGTGCACGGCAAGTCGCATTTGCCCTACGCGCCCAACTGGTTCCTGTACCTGCTGGCGCTGTTCCCGGTCATCGTCAGCGCGGCGGGCGCCTTCGTCATCATGTGGTGGGCCGTGCCCGTCGGCTGGAGCTGTCGTCACGTCTGGGTCCTCGGCCTGACCGTCGCCTGGCTCCTGAGCAACACCATCACCATCTGGCTGCACAACGACAAGATCCCGACCGACGACGCCGAGAACGGGGTGGGTGTGGATTTCAACGAGAACTGGAATTCGGGTGCCGCCCCAGACTCGGCCCGGGAGCCGCTGCTCGATCCCATCCGCGATCCTCACAGTCGCGGCCCGAGCCCGAGTACGGGGGCCGCTCGTGCCGCCGAGTCATCGCGTAGCAGCGTGAACGATCAGGGCGATGGAGCACATGCAAGCGCTGAGAGCAGACTTCTTCGCGGCTCCGACGATGGCGACCTCGGGACTAGCGACAACCTAAGCCCGCCCACCGACATACCGCAACGACCACCAAACAACCCCTCCAACCAAGCCCGGGGCAGCGGCGCCGCCGCTTTCGAAGCTCCTGCCATCTCGT
>Ga0247771_1000465_pt1 | contig 12780 bp, 9 predicted proteins | sample UWRJL197509C6_FD_179948 | JGI IMG/M metagenome (GOLD analysis project Ga0247771, IMG submission 179948) | Plant litter microbial communities from Arlington Agricultural Research Station in Wisconsin, United States - UWRJ-L197-509C-6 | ecosystem: Environmental > Terrestrial > Plant litter >...
CCTTCGTCCTCCGTCCCCCACGTCGAACTGCCGCCGCCCGCCGTCGGATTGCATCGTGGCGAGGACAGAAAGACACGCCAACCCCGGAGGGGCCTTCCCCGGCTGAGCGGCCGCCGCCGCGGCAAGATGTCCATTCCAACTAGAAGCCACCCCCTCGTCCCGGGGGATACGTCCTCTGGGTATCACGCACATGCACTCCTCCCGTCTTTGTTTGGGCAGCGTCGCCGCCCTCGCTTCCGGCCAACAACGCCAAGCTCGCCGTCCCAGCCATGCTCCCAGTGCGGGCTGGGCCCCCCAGCTAGGAAATATGCCCGTTCTCCAGGGGCAGCACCTGGCCCAACGGCCCCTCCAGCACCCTGCGTCGCTTGGACTGCGGCAGCCCTTGCGGCGGCGGCGACGCGCCGTTGTAGCCCGCTGCCATCTCGTTGGTCCTCTTCCGGCCGTCTAGTGTCGCCAGCAGCTGGAGCTGGCTGCCCTGGTGGTTGATGTCGTGCAGGTGCGTGAACACGGCGTTGACCTGCGAGTTGAGCGTCTGCACGTCTTGCTGCAGCTGACGCAGCTGCTCCGAGTTGGGCGCCAGGTGCTCCAGGTGGCCCATGATGGCCTCGCACACCTCCTTGGTGGTGACGTTGTTGAACTGGCTGTCCAGCGTGGTGACCATGGTCTGGATCGTCGAGTACTTGTGGTCGAACTCGTCCTTGACCCCGTTGATCGACGTCTGGAGCGTCGACGACAACATCTTGACGTCGCGCATCAGCTGTTCGCTCTCCGGCCCGACTCGCGCCGCCGCCGCCGGCCGTTCTTCTAGCTTTTGAATGCGTTCCCTCAACGACTCGTCGGCATTGCGAAGCTCGTCCACCATCCCCCCAAACGTCTTGGCCAACTTCCCATGGGATTCCTGGAGGATGCGGAGCATCTGGGGATCCGTGGCCGCCGTCCTCGCCTGCTGCTGCTGCTGCTGCTCCTGACCTTGATGAGACGGCGCCGGCGGTGGTGAGGTTGTTTGCTTCGTCAACATGCTGTTCAGGGCCACGGACAGGTTGGTTATGTTTTGTTTGGCACTGTCCAAGTCCTCCAGCAGCCGCGGCTTCTCAAAAGCAAAGAAATCGGCTGCCTGGTTGAGGTTGTCCGCATCAAAATTGGCCAGGGTCTCGGCGTGGTCCTGGACCTTGTTGTCCAGGGCCACAATCTTGGGCGCCTGAGCGTCTACTACACCGCGGGTCTGCTGTAGCTGCTCGCCTTGCCGGGCCACCTGGTCTGTCAACTTGTCGACTCTGTCGAGAAGCTGCGCTATATCGGCCTTGTTGGCAGCGTTCTCGGACCTTAGTTGCTGGGTTTCCTGCATCTGCCCGTTCAATCCCTCGATATCCCGGAGCAGCTGCGCTATGACGGCCTTGTTGGCAACCGTCTCGGCTTTTAGGCGCTCGTGTTCCTCCTTGAGGGCGGCCATATCCCCTAGTCGTGCCGTCGCGATCGTATCGGAGATCCCTCGTACCTGACCCTCCAACGTCCCAAGCCTCTGCTCTTGGGCATGGTCACCAGTGGCGTTATGAGCGTCCTTCAGCAGTTTCTCCTTTATGTCCTGGAGCGGTAGGGCTTCCAGTAGACTCTTGACAAACGTATCCATGGCCCTGTCGTACTTCTCCTTGAGTTGGTCGTAGCGCTTCTGGGCTGCATCGAGCTGCTTTTCTTCGACGCTGGCCATCAACCTGTGGCGGTCGAGAATTGACGAGAACTCGGTCTGCCGTGGTAAACTTCGCTTAAGTTCCTCGTCTCTTTTCCTCTTGAGGCGTTCGCAGCTGGTCAGGTCTTGGGTGGTCCGGCACAGCTCCATCTGCAGCTCGCCGACTCTGCGCAGGAGCTTCGACAGGTCTGCATGCTGGGTGCTGCTGGTAGTCGGGCTGGGTCTCGGTCCTGCGGCGTTGTTAGACCTTGGGGGAAGATGGGCCGACAAGAACGACGGCGGGGAGGCGACGGCGACGAACCCGAAGACAGGGGCTGCTCGGAGCGGACGCGCTTGACCGAGGTGTCAATCCTGGGCGCATGTGGCGGGGGCATGTCCTTGCCGTGATCGCGAGGGGATCGGGCCCGGTTGGCTTCGCTAGGTTTGTAGTAATAGCCTCTCCGGCTCGAGTACTCGTCCGACGACGACCTGCGGCGGTCTTGGAGCTCGGATCGGTAGGAATCCATGACAGGGTCATGAAAGGGTCGCGTTGGGTCAAAGGCGCTTGCTGCTCCCTTTGAGCTGGCAATTCCGGCCTAACAGGTTGGAAGTACCTATGACCCGACCCGCCGCTCAGTGCCGTCCGTCGACGGCGGACTCGGGCGTGTGCAACCGAAACGTGAAGGCGCCGTGGACGGAAAGAGTGGGAAGAACGAATGAGAAAGGGGTCGCCGGCCAAGCGCCGTTGAAATTCCGGGTTCAGCTCGGCGTGGCCGCGGGATTCACCGACCTCCGATTGTAGGAGGGGGGGTTCCTAACGGACCACAACGCCACTGACGCAAGGCGGTACCCGGTGAGCACCGGCAAGACTGCGTACTCCGTAAGGGGTGGCAGTGATGACTTCCAACGCGAGGTAACCGTGGGGACGGCACGGGAGTTACGCGAGCGAATTTGGCGGTGGGCATGGTTGACGCGCTCAGGCTACCGACAGTGCAATTTTTAAAGTGGCTACCTCGGTACGGGGAGAAATGTACTGGCCCTTCGCCAGGGCCGCGGATCCAGGACGCGCCGCATTTCCCGTCGGAGGCAAGCGCTGCCACGAGGGAGTTTCCGCCCTCCGCCGTGCGTGTACTCTACCTCCTTGCAGCAAATTTTGCGGACGGCCACAGCACACTCCACGCACCTCCCAGAAGGCCCCGGACCTGAATATTGTATTGTACATGTACATACGGCGATGCGGCAGGTGCTGCTGCTTCTTGGTAGGAGAAACAAGTTAAAAGCCCTGACGTGAGGCATACTCCAGCAGAAACTCTCCAACCTAACTACTATCTGGTTAGCACTGATAATACCTGAGGCGTGTCACTATTGCACGACAGGTTGAGGAAGCTCGAACACATTGAAAGATGCTCAGGTCGAAGAACCTGCGTAGGGAAAAACTGGTACCTCGACGAAGTACCCACGCTGTGATAGGCTCTTTGTGAAACGACCAGCCGCCGATTGGCCTGGGGGGCCGCTTCCGTTGTCACCCCGAAAAAAATAAAGCCGCCCGCAGGTAGACTTAGGTAGTGGTACTGCTGTACCAGCCTGTAGGCACGGAGCTGCTTCGTACGCGACTGATCCGCTCTTGGGGACCCTCGCTGCTCACACCAGCAGTTATCTGTCGCAAGAAGACATCCCGGTGTCGCCGGCGCTAAGACAGCGGCTACCAAGAGAGCGCCAACATCAACACCATGGCTGCGGTAAGAATCTACGCTTCTCTATTGTTCCGCATCGCAAGGCACTGACGGGTGGTTGGCAGCCCGTGATGACCGTCTCGGAGACGAAAGAGCTCCGAGGCATCAACCTCATAGCCGCCCACTCCCATATCCGAGGCCTCGGCGTCGACAAAGACACCCTGGAGCCCAGGGCCGCGTCCCAGGGCCTCGTCGGCCAGGAGCGAGCGCGAAAGGCTGCTGCCGTTGTGCTGGAAATGATCAAGCGGGGCAAGATTGCCGGCCGCGCCGTGCTCATCGCAGGCCCGCCCAGGTATGCCGGCGGCGCATCTCGTCCGGGGCCCTACGCCGGTAGCTGACCGTTTCTCGCGCAGCACGGGCAAGACCGCCATCGCCATGGGCATGGCGCAGTCCCTCGGCCCCGAGGTCCCCTTCACCTCGCTCGCCTCGTCCGAGATCTTCTCCCTGGAGATGTCCAAGACCGAGGCCCTGACGCAGGCCTTCCGAAAATCCATCGGCGTGCGGATCAAGGAGGAGAGCGAGATCATGGAGGGCGAGGTGGTTGAGATCCAGATCGACCGCAGCGTCACGGGCGGGGCCAAGCAGGGCAAGCTCACCATCAAGACGACCGAGATGGAGGCCATATACGACATGGGCAGCAAGATGATCGACGCCATGACCAAGGAGCGCGTCATGGCCGGGGACATCATCTCGATAGACAAGTCGTCGGGCAAGATCACCAAGCTCGGTCGCTCCTACGCCCGCTCGCGCGACTACGACGCGATGGGCGTCGACGTCAAGTTCCTGCAGTGCCCCGAGGGCGAGCTGCAGAAGCGCAAAGAGGTCGAGCACACGGTCACGCTGCACGAAATAGACGTCATCAACTCGCGCACCCAAGGCTTTCTCGCCCTGTTCTCGGGCGACACGGGTGAGATCCGCAGCGAGATCCGCGACCAGATCAACACCAAGGTGGCCGAGTGGAAGGAGGAGGGCAAGGCCGAGATTGTGCCCGGCGTGCTTTTCATCGACGAGGTGCACATGCTCGACATCGAGTGCTTCTCCTACATCAACCGCGCCCTCGAGGTCGACCTCGCGCCCATCGTCATCATGGCGAGCAACCGGGGCCAATCACGCATACGCGGCACCGACTACAAGAGTCCGCACGGCCTGCCGCTCGATTTCTTGGACCGCGTGTCTATCATCACTACGCACGCCTACACCGCCGACGAGCTCAAGCAGATCTTGTCCATCCGAGCACAAGAAGAGGAGGTCGACCTGACCCCCGACGCCCTTGCTCTCTTGACAAAGATTGGCCAGGAGACGGGGCTACGATACGCCAGCAATCTCATCACCACATCGCAGCTGGTGAGTGCGAAACGGCGCTCAAAGCAGGTCGGCGTCGAAGACGTCCAGCGGAGCTTCAAGCTCTTCTACGACCCGGCCAGAAGCGTCAAATTCGTCGCCGAGTCGGAGAAGCGCTTGATCGGCAACGACGGCAGTGTCGATTTCGCCGTGACCAACGGCAACGGCCATGGCGATAGGATGGACATCACCTAGGCGCCGGTGGATACTAGTGGCGTTGGGGGACGGCAAAAGACTTGACACGACGGGCCCGATTGGCCATAGATAATTGTACCATAGGCAGGCGTTGATGGGTCGCAGATATCCCTTCCGGACGCCATCGGCTTGGGCCGCCTTCGCTGTCCCCGAGCGGTATCATTGACTACTAACATCATCTTTCAAAACCGTGCAACCCGCGTCCAGCCCCCCTCGTCGCCGACCCTGCGGAACTCGACGCCGTCGTTGAAGTACCCCGCATCTTGCCACGACTTCATGGTCGGGCCGTCGAATGGTCCCTTTCTGTCCGCATCTTCCCGGCCGTCTGTCCACCGGAACTCCCAGTGCTGAGCCGTCTCGCCCTCGGTAGCATCGTCCCCGGTACCGGATTGCGGGGGGTCTACCCAGTCTTCACCCGTCTCGCTTCGATATTCTCTGACGAGCATCTCGCGTTCCGTATCGTATATGTCGGGGTAGTCCCGCTTCAGCAGCTTGTCCGCTGCCTCCGTAATGGCGGCGATGGCACCTCGAATGCGGACCTGCTCAACGTCCTCGGGTTGCTTGTCATGGTCCACGTCCATCTCGCCGTCACCAGCCTTCTGCTTCTTTTGCTTCCATTTAGGTACCTTTTTCGCCTTTGGCTTGACCTGCCCCTTAGCCAGCCTCGCGAGTGCCTCCAATGCCGTCTCTCCCTTGTCGAGCCGTGTGATGAGAGCCACCAGAAGGTCGGACGTGATGAAGCTGTCCTCTTCCCTCCGTTGCTGACGGAGCTCCTCCTCTCGCTTCTCGTGCGCGGCCGCGGCCCTCCTCATCTCCTTCCTGCTGACCCCTTCGAGCCAGCGGTCGTGGACCGCATCGGGGTCGACCGCTTTCCGGATGAAGTTTCCCGACTCGTCAAAGGCGCCTTCTTCGTATTCCTGGCGCATGTTGAAGGCGTCTATCTTGGGCGCGTGCTTCTTCAGGCCGCCGGCGCCGACCTCCTCGTCAACGTCCTCCTCTTGTTTCGCGAGCTCAGCCTCCCCTTCATCGGAACTGGACTCCTCATCCAACCTGACGTGTCCCCCACTCCTACTCGTTTGTTCTTGGCCCTGGATGTCTTTGTGGTCGAGAAACCGAACACTTTTGTCTTTTTTCCCTCGCTCGGCGGCAGTGGCCTCGTTCGAGCCTCCGGGTTCGGCGGCGTCGTCGTCATCCTCACCGAAAATGTCATCGTCGTCGTCATCGTCATCTTCCTTGGCTGCGCCGTTGGCAGTGTCTCCCTTCAGCCGTGTATTGTAGTTGTCAAGCTGGTCCGCCAAGTCGACGTCGTTGTCGGCTCTTTTGCCCTTCCCGGAATCCTTGCGCGATTCAGCGCGTGCCAGGAAAGTGTCGTTGTCGGAGTCCGAGTCGTAGCCATCAATGTTTACGGCGCCGCGCTTCGTCGCCGCGCCACCTGCGCCGATGACGTCCGCATCCAAGACGTCATCGTCGTCGCGCGTCTCTGGAGCCAGGGCGGAAGGGTTGCGGAGATCGAACTTGACCTTCTTGCTGGACTGCTCGTCATCCTGGTCAACCCGCTCGCCGTGGTGGCTCCGAGCAAAGGTTTCGCCTGCGCGCTTGGGACGAGCTGCCGAATACCTTGATGACATCTTCCACCTTGGATTTGGGTAGCCTCACAGGTCGTCCAAAAGCTGATCGCCCGTCCCGGTACCTCTGGGAGGGGCAAAGTGGTAGTCAGAATTGCGGGTATCCCAGCTCCAACTCGGCCTCAAGCACACTGGCAATAAGACATCAAATAGGCAAGCAAAATAAAATCAGAAAAATTGAAGAGCTTTCAAAGAACGGTATCGAGGAGAAAGACAGATTTTAGCTTGTTCGCTATCGTTCCCATCGTTTTGCTCGCTATTTTGTCCATTGAGCGGGGTGTGGTGGAAACATCAATCCGACCGCCGCAGAGCCTCAACCTAAATTGAATACTCAGGTTGCCTTGCCTCATGACACATAGTGGGGCCGCAGCGGAGAGCTTGGACCAGCTCTGTTACAAAGCTGCCTTATTGGCTTCCTACCCACCTGAACGCGGCTTCGTCATTGCATCACCTGCCTTCTGCCTGTGGCGACGGACGCCGTTCACCATCCCAGCTTGTGAAACTCTTCTTTCATAGCGACCTCAGCGTTTTGGGGAAATAAATCTATCGGCCCTTTCCTTCCCCGCGGAAGCAGACGGCGGCATCACAACTCACCAGGCATCGTTCCCGGACGCCCTCGGCTCCTTCTGCCCAACAAGCTCAGAAGCCAAGATGGTACGTCGCTGGCTTCGTCAACGCGGCCAGTCATCGACGAAACCACTCACTGACTGCTTTCTCCCAGTACTCGACCGGATTTGGCTACGAGGGCATGCGGCGGCCGGCCGTGCAACGGTTCGACGAGTACTACCGTTGCTACCCCATGGTGATGGCGCCGGGCGCGGATCGCCCGGAACTCAACTACGGCTCCAAGATCCTACTCCCCCCCTCGGCCCTTGACAAGGTTTCGAGACTGCACGTCCAGTGGCCGCTCCTGATGGAGCTGATCAATGGGAACCTGGAGCAGTCACGGCACTCCCACTGCGGCGTTCTCGAGTTCGTGGCCGAGGAAGGCCGCGCATATCTGCCACAATGGGCAAGTCCCCCGGTGCCCCCGATATCGGTGGTGGATGCTAAGACCTTCCCGACCAGATGATGCAAACCCTATTGCTGGATGTTGGCGACATGATCCAGATAAAGTCGACGTCGCTCGAGCTCGCGCGCCTAGTCAAGTTACAGCCCCAGTCACCTGCCTTTCTGGATATCAGCGATCCCAAGGCCGTCCTCGAGAAGGCATTCCGAAACTTTGCCGCCCTCACCAAGGGTGACGTCTTCAACTTTGAATACAATGACGAGATCTACGAGGTGGCGGTTCTCGAGGTCAAGCCCGAGACGGAGAAGATGGGGGTCAGCATGTTGGAGACGGACGTATCGGTCGACTTCGCCCCGCCCGTCGGCTATGTTGAGCCGGAGCGCACCAGGGCGAGCGGTACGAGCACGCCCCGGAGCGGCCGGGGCGGTCTTCCGACCGGCGGGCTCCTACACAACCAGGGGAGCATGGCACAGGCCATCAACTACGATTCCATCGCGCCGTCTGCGACGGCCGCGGCCGCGTCCAACTTCCTCGGCGAGGGCGCGCGTATCGGTGGCAAGAAGAGCAAGACGTCGACGCCCAAGCCCTCCACCCCCGTCGCCGGTGCTTCGTCCAACAACCCGGCCGGCGTCACTCGTCGGCGGACGAATGGCCCCATGCCTCTCCGCCTGCCCCCCAACAAGCTTTTCTTTGGGTACGAGATCCGGCCCGTCCGGACGCAGGAGCAGAAAGAGGCCGAAGTGGAGAGTTCCAAGCGGCCGCATTTTGCAGGTCAAGGCCAGACCCTGCGGGCCGCGGTAAAGCGAAAGGGGGACGGCGACGAGAAGCCGAGGACCTTGGAGAAGAAGCCGGACGGGGGACGCCGGTTGGACGGGCCGAAGGCATAAGTGTGCTTTGGGTTGGCGTTTGCGGTTTGCGTGGCTTGGGAATCGAGAGACACGAACGGCAGTACAGTCTGAAAGGACTCTCGGCGGCAAACGAGTGGCCCGCATTGTGATGGCGTCGTATCCTGGGAAGATTTCGGCCGGAATACCGACCTAGACAGCAGAGTGCTTATCGCAGAGTCGTACGATGGCCGGGGGGCATCGGTGCCTTAGTACAATACTTGCAGGGACTCTTCTCACCTACGCCGGGATAGCAATTTTCCACGAGCTTGTCCTCGGTCCTCGGGCGCCAGGGCCTGGAGGGATTGCGCCCAAGTTTACAAACCCACACGCCTCGTATATTGGTCGAGGGCAGCGAGCGGTGAGCACGAAATACGGGACAGCACACATCGGACCTGGCACACTGTAGTCTGCAGAACGCGTTGTGATTTAGAGCTGGAGCTCGACTCTCTGTTAGAGCCGGATCCGGACCAGACATCCAGCCAAGTCCAGGTCCCATCCTCCGATTTCTTGCTTTGTAGGCATGGACTCACAATCCACGCGGAATATTGCCGAGAATGTTTGCCGTAGTGGGAAGACGGACGGCGGGAGGACGGAACCGAACGAGGACTGTGCAAGTTGCAGTGATAGCCATGGTACCGCGGCGAGAGATTCGAGACTCTCGGTCAAGTTGCAAGCTGTCGGGTCAAGGATATCAGTCTCGGAACGCGATCTATGTGACGGAAAGGCGCAAGGTTGAAAAGAAAATTTCCGTACTTAACGGGCCCCATAGGTGGACTCTCGAGACGACCAAGACCAGACTCCGATAGAGCACCGATGGGAAGTCTGTTGCCTTAGGCGAAGCCGTCATAGTCATTGTCGGCCTGCTCCATTTCGCCGTTGCTGTCGTCGGTCATGGCCTCGGTGTTGGCGTCTTCAGTCTTGGACTGCCGCTTTGAAGTCTTCGCCGTGGCGCGGGCGCGAGCGCGACGAGCGGGCTTCTTTGCCTTGGGAAAATCGTCGTGCTGTTCATCCTCATCGGTATCTGCCTTGACCTCGGCCTTGGTCTTGGCCGGCTTCGGAGCCGCCCGCTTGCGCTTGGTGGCGACCTTTGCACCGTCCTCTCCGTTGGCGACATCGCCCTCGTTGCGATTCTCGGCAGCTGAGGGGTTTCCAGCACCAGGGTGGCGTTCTTTGAAGTCCTTGTAGATCTTCTTGCTCCATCGCTGACTGCGGCATGAGTTAGCATCAACGAAGACTTCATCGGTGACGGTCAGTGACTTACGTCATGGCGTCCTTGGAGAAGGTGTACCCCCATTCCTGCATCTTCTCGGATGCCATGACCCAGTTGGGCTTAAGATCACCGTTGCACGTAGAGAGCCACGCGGCCATGGTTAGGTCGTGCTCGGCGGTCGGGTCCCACTGGGTGGGCTTGCCGGCCTTGGAGGGCATGTCGACGAAATGACTTGGGGAGGAATGAGTGGTCGTTCTGGATCTCCTGCCGAGTGTGAGAATGGCGAGGGCACCCGAGTGCGGTACGAAAGTGCTAGGCGTGGGAAATGGGAGGGGAGTTTGCGGGACGGAGGCTGTGTGATTTGAGACTCGAAGTGAGGAAACTCTCAGCTGCCCTGCTGGGGTTTCTTGCGAATGGAAAGAGGGGCGAGATCGGGACAACCTTTTGGGAAAGGAAATTATCGGCACCTTCGGGCGCTCTCGAAAGGCAAACGCCAGGCGGGGGGTAGATGGGGATGGGCGAACGAGAACTAACTCACTGCGGAAGGCGGCCGAGTCGGTGGGCAGGTACTAGTAACTATCCACTGGCAGTTTCTGAGGTGGAACAAAGTTGCCCGACGACAACCTCTGCGCCCGGTATGTTTGGGAGTGGTTTGCGAAGGAGAAACCCGGAAGAAACCGAATAAAAGATTTCTCACGGCCGGCGCTGGGTTGGAGGTGCCAGAAATATCTTGAAAATCGATAAACGCCGCTTGGCCAAGCCGCCTTGGGCAACCTGGAGCTTTTGGAAATACGTAGAAGGAACGCGAGTCTCGCCGGACGAATACACGGTGACATTGACGAAATTACTCTGGTGGCTTTCAGGGCCTCTTTCAGCGCGGCGTGGGCGGTCATTTTACGCCGCCACGGCGTCTCTCATATCATAGCAGAAAGTGCTTCTCGGATTCTGATATGTCAAGGTTGCCACGTCCATGAATCCCCCTCACCGGGCCGGATCAGCGACAGTGCCTCCTATGTACAACGCAGTAGACTGAGAGGGGGTAGCATGAAATCCATGATGGGATTGGCAACGCAGTGCCGAAGACTACGGCAGGAAACATGACAGCTGGGCAGTGCCGCCAGTGCAAGTCCTCGTCTGAGCAACCGACGAGGGCCCGTCCCGAGTTATGCCGGTTCCCTCTTCCCTCGCCCGATTCCTTATATTTACGGTCAAGGGGCTTGGCAGTGTCGATGGCAGTGTTGCAGTATCGACTGAGGAAACTCTCGCTCATCCAGAGTGGCCGTACGGACCAAACTCGCCATCGAAGTACGGATCCGGCTTAAGAAACGGCTCAGGATCTTCGTCATCATAGTCTTCGCTCTTGATGATGTCGGCGTTGCCTTCTTCGACCTTCGTACGCATCCCTTGGGCTTTGATGCGCTGAGCCTCCTCTTCCTCCGAGTCGTCGACGTTGATGATGCCTGCGTACGGGCTGAAAGCCGCAGGACTCGCATCGGCAGGCGACTCACTGGCCTGAGGGACACCCTTCTTCCCCTTGGTAGTCGCCTTGAGAGACTTCGTAACCTTGGAAGGCGTCTTCTTGCCAGTGCCAATCGAGTCGCCAGCAGTGGCCCCTTTCTTGTTCTTGGCCGAGCGCGGGGTGGTAGAGATGTCGAGATATCCGAGCTTCCGCCTGACTTGACGGAAGCGGACCTGATCATGTAAACCCCCGCGGTTAACAACCCGCAAGCTTTGGGCGGAGGGTTAGGAGAGGGGGCAGGGGGGGTCTTACGCTGGCGACCCTCCCTGACTTGTACCCCAGGTCGGCCGCAACCGCCTCCCCTATCGAGGTATTAATATTTGTAATACCCGACAGCTTCACCTGGATTCAGGTCCAAAGACATCGTCGCGGGAGCAGGGGGGAGACGTAGCACCTACAATCCACCTCAGGGTTGTTGGTCATATGCTTGAACACGCAACAGAAGAGGGCGGTATCGCGCTCCGTCGCGCCTCCGGCTGTTCCCTTGGCCGGCGTAGTAGGGTCGGCACCCTGGCCGTCAGAATGCTCGCCGTAGTCGGCCATGATGAAGGAGTGTGAGTTAGTCCTGCGGCTCGGCATCAGCATTCTTTCCCGATATGACGGAGCTTTTCGTTGGACGTCAGGACAGGGCGCAGCTCCAAATCCGGAAAGAGACAAGGAGGAGTGGATCTGGGCAGTGAGACGATGATTCAGGAGGAAAGATAAGTATACGCTGAGATTGAAGTTTCTGGGACATGAAGGGACCAGTCAACAAAATCGGCCGATCGGAGGGGCGTTGCTGGGCCAGGGTGGGTAGGCACGTTGAATGAAACGCACTTGCGCAAACGAGTGTGAATGATATGGCTGTTCCGTGGCGGGAGTTTACATACCGCTTGACCGAGAGAGGTCGTTGTGGTCACGGATGTCCTCTGGATCCACCGCGCCGATCGCGAACCGAGGTTGGGTTTGGGCTGGTCGGAAAGGCAAGTGGCAAAAGTTTCTGAGGCGGAGCTCCCCGAAAACGATCAGGATATGGTGGGAAAGGTGGGGAATCTTTGGAAAGGGAGACGGACAGAAATAAACCCACGGTGAACCTGGAACGGCGGTGACTTTCCGTTGAGATGGCGGCAGACGGCCCCGGAGGCTGCTGGAAGCGTCTAGTCCTGCCCGGATGAAACCGGCCAGTCCACTGTCGACGCCAAAACTCAATCTCTGTCAACTACAATGGGGCGTTGGTTCTAATCGCTGCAAGAAAGTTGGGGACGAGGCTCGCGAGGCTGTTGGGTCACGTGGATGCTAATGGCTATGGACAAGGGGACCTGAGATGCAGTGCAAACTCAGCCACACATCGATCACTGGTGCATTATGATAAACGAAGATAGCAACCTGCTCGCTGGTCGCCAAAAGGTTGGTATTGTACACTTGTTCCCGGAAGCTCCAGGCAGCTCGTCCAGTTAACTCCAGACCGGGCCTTGACAAATATAGAGTAGGTAGGTTGGCAGCACCAGCACTATGGAAAGAGTTATGCGCACACCGTCTCGGTAGGAAGAAGAATGAATGGAAGAATTCCGTGAGCTAGTTTCTAGGCGATTACGTACGCTTTGAGAGCCTGAAACCCG
>Ga0247771_1000466_pt1 | contig 12772 bp, 10 predicted proteins | sample UWRJL197509C6_FD_179948 | JGI IMG/M metagenome (GOLD analysis project Ga0247771, IMG submission 179948) | Plant litter microbial communities from Arlington Agricultural Research Station in Wisconsin, United States - UWRJ-L197-509C-6 | ecosystem: Environmental > Terrestrial > Plant litter >...
CTACAGCTACGTCGTGGGCACGTACCCGGCCAACATCCTCCGCGTGAGCCCCTCGGGCCGGCCCATCACGGCCTGGTACCCGCCGCGGACCACCAACACCACGGTGCACGGCTACACGGGCATCGCCTCGGTCGGCGACACGCTGCTCGTCGTCGACGCCAACGGCGTGCCCGAGGAGGAGAGCGAGGGCGACAGCCAGCTGTACCGCTTCGACACCACGCGGCCCACCGGCACGGCCGTCCTGATCCCGCGCACGCCGGCGGGCGCCAAGCTCGGGGCTCCCGACGCCATCCACCTGCCCGAGCAGTACAACGGGACCGTCTTGCTGCTCTCGCGCAACTACGTCGGCGTCGACGTGCTGCGGTCGCGCGACGGCTGGCGCACCGCCGAGCAGCTCGGCACCATCCACTCCGACTTCCCGGCCTTCTTCCAGCGCATCATCCCCTCGACGGTGCAGATCGGGCCTGACAGCCACTTCATGGTCGGGCAGAGGTTTCCCGGGGCCATCGTCCCCGGCACCAAGGGCGGGAACCAGAGCGACTTTCCCTTCTTTGACATCACCGCCCAAGTCAACGCGCTGTTGGCTTAGGACGGTTCGTACAGTAGAAGGGGGCGAGCTCGTAATCTTGAGTGGGTAATCCAAACCCCGGCGCTGGAACTGGTCCCTGTTTTTGCCTTCTAGAACATGATATACCGATGCCTGTTCTCCTGGAACCGCCTCGCTTAGCCCTGGAACCGAGAGGAGACGCAACTGCGCATACTTAGATAGCTACCTACCTAGGTACCTAGGATTCTACCACAGGCAGATTAGTATGCAGGAAACGAAAAGCAAGTAGAAAGCTGCCGGGCGCAACGAGAAACAGCATTCGAGACGCCATGTTACCCATATGAATGTCAAGGTCCTCTTACTATTCTCCCGCGTCACCGTCCGCCTCCCGCTGCAGTCCTCCGCTACCCAGCCACCGAACCAACAAGAAAGGACCCTCACATTTCAATTCCAGAGATTGCAACGGAGCTCGACTCATGATAGACCAGGGAGGCTGTATTGGGCCCGGCCATGCGTACTGCCCGCTCAGGGGTATCTTCACGAGAACCGGGAGTCCCTTGTTACAATTTGCCGGACAGCGGCTCCCCCGTCGCCCGACAACGCCAGACATCGAGTCGTCCGACTGGGCCTCCAGATTTCAAACGACAGGGGTTAGAAAGTGCCTGGTAGCGATGATGAGAAGTGTGTGGCGCGACGCACTTGATGTGGAGGCATATACCCATGCTCATCGCTCGCACCCGACTCAGACGGCCTGCTTCCTCGTACGGTCTCAGGACCGAGGCATGCTTGTCACGACTCTTTACCAGGGTTCGCAGCTGCCCCCGTGGAGCTCGTTTCGGTTGTCGCCTCGACCCGGGGATGTGGCTGTGGCTGTCGGTGCCAGTCGACAAATGGCAGGCAACTAGGGCGGCGCACTAAGTCAGTCCGCCGGCCCAGACCGAGAGCTCACCTGCGATAGCGCCTTTTCTCGAAGAGTTTAGCGTGCCTACGCCGACTCATGTCGACCTGAGCTAAGTCTCAGTGTGCACCACCGGCCATGGGAAGTTTTTGCATGTCGTCGGCTCGGATTGGCTGAAGAAACGGGCTAGCAGAAGAAGCGCAATGATTTCGTGCATGACTCGCGCGATCCCTGGGATAACGGCCGACGCTAAGGCTGGGGAAGGTCACCCCCGGAGTCACTTGTGGCAGGCGATCCGGGGCACCCCGACCCGAAACAACGGTGCTTCGCCACTTGCCGATAGCCGCGGTGGTCTATACCACTGCCGACACCCCCCAATCGTGTCTTCGGTTGCAGCACATGCCATCTGAGGTCATTCATCGTTTTCACCTCGACCCGATCTTTCCATTCCCGACGTGGCAGCCGACCAGCACCGGGCGATATCATGGATGAAGCCGAGGGCCAGGGGCACCGCATCGTGGTATCGGTTTCCGTGCTCGCAGCGCTTTCGACCGTATTTCTGGCCTTGCGATTATACTGCAAGCTTGCGCGGCACCGCCGGCTGTGGTGGGACGACCATGTCCTAATCATATCTTGGGTGCGTTGCGACGGACGGAACGACGATGGTCTGGGTCGGCTAACCCACGGGTCACAACCCAGGTCTCACTGATCATCTCTATCGCCCTGTCCATCGTCAATACCCGGCGCGGGTTCGGGAGGCATATCTATGCCGTTCCTCCCGAGAACCTACCCGACATGGGGCTCACGAGCACCGTGGCAGGCACCTTCTCGATTCTCGCCGCCGTCCTGAGCAAGACGTCGTTCGCCATCACCTTGCTGAGGATCCTGAACGGCTGGATGAAAGGCTTCGTCTGGTTCATCATCATCTCGGTCAACATAGCCATGGGCCTGAGCGCTCTGTTCGGCTGGGTTCAGTGCTCCCCGGTGGCCAAGGTCTGGCAAATCGATCTGCCCGGCAGCTGCTGGCCGCCCAATGGTATGTCAACCTCACCCATATCTTATCCGTGGGATGAGCAGCTGACCGAACGTCCTTCGGCCAGTGTATTCTAATTATGGCATGGCTGCCGCCGGTGAGAGATGACGACCCAATCGTTGAACGGGTTGAGAGCTAACGACGGCATAGCATACTCTGGCGTGATGGACATTGTGCTCGCTCTGCTCCCATGGAGGACCATCTGGGCCTTGCAGATGCATAACAGGGAGAAACTTGGAGTTGCGATTGCCATGAGCATGGGAATCTTGTGAGTACTCGAAGGATGCACTCCAAAGCCAGGGCACCGGGGCTTACATCCCGAAGCGCGGGCGCAACGGCCCTTGTAAAGACAGCAACAATCCCGCTGCTGTACTCGGGCGACTTCACATGTACGTCTTACCGCCCTCACTCGGCACCCTCCCGTTCAGAGATTGGTTGGCCTGACCACTGTAGATTACGGCTCGGAGCTGGTCATCTGGGGCACAGCCGAGTCGGCCGTCACCATTGTTGCCGCGTCGATACCAATGCTCCGCACGCTGTTTCGGGAAGTCAAGTCAAAGGCGGGCTACGGGTCCAACAACGTCACGACCAAGAGGTCGAAGATAGGCCGGACCACGGTCGTAGTGACGGCGGACCGGACGGCACGTGGAGAGGACGGCCATCACGTTTCTCCCTCGAACAACAAGGGGGATGACCGAAGTGACCGCAGTATCCTTCACGTCGGGGGCAACGCCATCGTGCAGACCAGCGAGATTCGGGTCGAGTCGCATGGACGCGTGGAGTCTGACTCCGAGTATGCGTACGAGTTGGATCCTGTTTGACTGCTCACAGGGCAGTCACAGATAGCTCCTCCGCCGCAAAGGGTATAACACCGCATCATCCCCCTTGGATTTATATGACACGCCCTTTGAATCTGACGCTGTGGTGGAAGGGATGATTTCGTGTATAGTTCTTCCCAGGGCTCTCAGCCGCAAGGTCATCGAGCTCAGGGGTCAGGGTTGTCTGAGGTTTTGAACAGTGCTTTTCGAGCATGCTAGGAAGGCTATATAGACCGGGTATACGGGATTTCTCGCACGGGATGTAGTATGAATCACACAGCTGCCTTCCTTGGGCAAGCTTGTTCGGTGGGCATCGCCATGATGCTCAAATTAGGCCGCCGCGTACATGACGCCTCGGACGGAAAAGGCGCTGGCATGGCAGCCGTGGCAAAACGAAACTCACCCTCCTGGATAGCAAGTAGGAATGTGAATACAACGGGTGGGTTGGAGGAGCCTGCGTCATAAGCGAGTCTGGCCTGAGATAAATTGAACGGTTCAATACGCGACATAGGAGAGTGGCATGCCATCTAGCTGCGAGATAGGGGAACGCTGCACTATATGGACGGGCGAGATAATATCATGGACGGGATTAGATACCTGCAGGCGCCACGATCAGCGGAAGGGCCACCATCGCCGAATCGCCTTGGACATATCAAGCTAGCAAAGTGGTTGGGCGCAGAAAAAGCAAGTCGATGTCAGCCAACACGAACAACCTCTTCCCATGTCTCAGTTGTTTCTCCCTAAGAACACGTATAAAGCCGGCCATCCCCTCCTCCCCGGGAGCAAGCCGTCGCCTCTGCATCCTCTGCCACACCAGTACACAACAACCGCCTCGAAAGCTCCCCGGGGCCCGTACCTCTTCGCACCCGGCTCAACATGGCAGCGCCCGAAGCCCCCACCGAAACGCCCCTCACGGCCGAGCAGGTCTTCGACGACCTGGGGCCCTCGTACGAGACGGCTTTCGCCGACCTGCCCGCCCAGGCCGCCAGCCTGCAGTGGCTGCTCTCGCGGATGCCCGGCCCTGCCGCCGGCGGGACCCGCGCCCGCATCGTCGACCTGGGCTGCGGCACGGGCCGGCCGGTGGCGAGCACGCTGGCCGCGGCCGGCCACGACGTGCTGGGCGTCGACATCTCGGCGGCCATGGTGGCGGCGGCCCGGGAGCGCGTGCCGGCCGCGCGCTTCGAGCAGGCCGATGCGCGAGAGTTCCTGCGCCGGCCCGGTCAGGCCGGGACCTACGACGCGGCCACGGCCTATTTCAGCCTCATCGCCGGCGTCACACAGGCCGAGATCCGCGCCGCAGTCGCGGGCGTCTTCGCGCTGCTCCAGCCGGGCGGCCTGTTCGTCTTCGCCACGGTGCCGCTGCCGGCCGAGGAGCTGCCGATCCGCTGGATGGGTCGGCCCGTGGTGGTGTCGAGCCTCGCGCCCGAGGAGGCCGTCGCCTGCATCGCCGCCGCCGGCTTCGTGGTGGAGCATGACGCCCAGAGCCGGTTCACGCCGCGGGCCGCCGAGGCGGGCATCTGCGGGGCGGACGACGTGTGGGGGGAGCCGCACTTGTTTGTGTATGCGAGGAAGCCGGAGACGGAGTGAGGACGGAACCGGAATCAAGGACATCCCCGGCCTGGCAATAAGAGCCACGCTCAACCTTCTCACCCCCTAACTCCCGCATGCCTCCCGTCAACGCCCGAGTTTCGTGTACTACCCGCGGCGCAGAGTTCATGCTGGTATTCAGTTGGACACATAGTGAGCGACATATGCCACCTCCATCAGGCTGCCGGCACCACCGAGGGTCTGGCTGTTGGGCGGGCCGGGCTGGAGATCGTGTGTTAGCGCTTGAAGATGTATCCAGGCAGGAACAGCCCGCGGCAAGAGCCTCACGTACCCAGAAACCACCGACCGCCACATTCAAGATGAAGTACAAGTTTGAGCGGGCCAGAGTGCTCCAGATGGCCTGGTTGTTGATGGTGGAGCCCCTGATCTGGAAGAACTGCCTCCCGTCGATGTACCAGGTGATGGACTCGTCTCTCCAGCTGGCCGGGGTCCGGTCCCACCGGATGCGCCACGTGTGCCACCCGTTGTCCGGCAGAACCGTCGAGCCGCCGAGGCCCGTCGTCTCCCGGCAGGGCCCGCCCGACGCCGTCGGTCCGCAGTGCGCCGTGCCGTAGCCCCGGGGCTGGCCGTTGATGGTCTCGAGGATGTCGAGCTCGCCGCACGAGGGCCAGGAGCCGCCGCGGCGTAGGACATCACCGAGCACCCAGAAGGCGGGCCACACACCCTGCTTGCGGTTCGTCGGGTTCGTGCCGAAGCGGATGCGCGACTCGGCCAGCGTCACGCGGCCGGCCGTGGGCAGGAACACGTAGCGCGACTCGATGCGGCCCGACGTCCAGCCGCCCCGCGCGTCGCGGACGGGCGTGATCTGGAGCGTGCCCTGGCCGGAGCACTGGAGGTTGGCCGGGTTGCGCGTGTAGACCTGGGTCTCGTTGTTCACGCCGAGGTAGCCGGTGATGACGTTCCACTTGTCGTTCTGGTAGTCGGGGAGCACGCCCCGGGCGTAGGGAAAGACGGATTGCCATCTCAGGGAGTAGCCCGAGTACCCAGGGGCGTTGACGGCGGACGCCAGGGAGAGGCAGAAGGAGAGGACGGCCAAGCACGTTGACCACATCTTGGATATTTGTATAAACGAGTGACTGAAACACAACGCAAAGGATACAGCAGATTACAAGCCTTCCTCTGTTTCCATCACGACAGAACCGGCCGGGCGGTCTTTGTATCTACCTGACCGTGTTCGGCCGTTTTGGTCGCCTGCCCCTGAAAGCACGGAACGCGCCCGACCCTATCCTGTTCAGGCCACCCGAGAGACGTCTTTTTCGATAGAGGTGCGAACCCCTGCAGCCAAGGACCATTTAGCGCTTCTCGAGCTCCCCCGATGCCGAAGGGCATGAATCTCGGCGAATGGGAGGAGTGGTTTTTAAGATTAAATTGCCAGTGCGCACCCCAGATCGACAACTCTCAGCCGCTCAGCCGCAACTTCGATGGCTGAGCACATCAGTGGCTGAGCGCGTGTGGATTCGGTTCTTTACCAGGAGGCTCCCACTGTACCAGCAGGGGTGAAGTAATACGGTAACGACGTCGTTACACCGCCAATCCGGTTCTCAGTTACCATCAACTACGTACCGCACACCTCCCCGTTCCGGAATAGTTGGCGTTTAAGGAGTACAGACTTATTAGCGACCCCTTTCAACGACTCCTTCAGTCGCCGGCTGCTACAGTAACATCGACGGCTACTCGCCCTCCCGTTCCGAGAACTAGTACATGGCACTTGGTGGTAGTCCGCTTCTTTCGCCCGCTTGAGTCTCTGTCACACCAGGCCGGTTACATCACCTGTTTCCAGGACCCATGTCTCGAACCAGGTGCTGCAAATTGTAAACCGGGTGATGGAAACGGGCCGCCGCCAACCGCGGTTAACTCGGTTCCACAAACGGTCCGGTTGCCAGTTGTTAGTAGCTGGGCAGCCCGCCCGAGGGATCAGCGAGATAGGCTATCACTGACCTAGCTCTTTGGAAGTTGGCGAGGGATACGATGAGTGCATGTGCACAGTGGCGCGCCCGACGACAAAACTCTGCCAGGGTATTGGCAGTCCATGGATAGGAAGCTGGACCGGAGCAAGGCCTTCCGTTCCGTGGGTTTGTACGGAGATACCAGATCGTCTTCAAAAGACAGGACGCTAAGGTACCTAAACTTAGTATAGCCCATGGATGACCTATTAGTCTCGTACGAGCTAATCTCCAACTATGAGGATGGCCTATGACTCCGAAGATAACCTAAAACCCTGGTAGATAACCTACAGTTCTAAGGATGATCTATCTACCTAACAGAGCAGACGGGTACCCAACATCCGTTGTGTGCGATCCTCGGTTTTCCGGGCTGAGCGGCGTGGGCGCGGATGGGGCTATAGCCCATGGGGTGAAGGCATACGGTCTGCGGAAGTGGACTCGGGGCAGGGGGTTCATCATAGAATTCAACGCCGCCTTTGCGTGTTTTCAGGCATTTCTCCATCAGAGGTCGGCCAGATCAGAATGCCCGGGGGCCAAGGGCGTGCCGGAGAGCGCCACAGCGCAGGTCAAGGAACGTGGTGCCAGGAGGGATAAAACTCTGAGGTGGGGACTCCATGCCGTCCAGGAAGACCAGAAGCGAACCTCCGTCTTGTATGGAGGTATGTGGGTTCTTGCCGACGTCGACGCTGTCGAACAATACGATAGCTACCGAGGTAGTCCCTGCAAAGCTGACTTAGGGCTGGGGAACTGTATGTGGTGACAATACCTATTATGACCCGCCGCTCGGAAACGAACATGATGATAATCAAGAGCACATGAACCAAGGCTGCGGAGGGTCTCTCCTTCACCCACCCTGGAATAAGGTGCTGCCCTGGACCCTGATTTAGTGAGGGCGAAGCACTGTGGACTTCACTGATAAGAAACCTGGGATTGTCCAATTGCGGGGTTGTGGGGAGACCGAGCTCGAAGCTCCCCAAAATATTGTGCCGGGTCTGACTCGACTCGCAAACACCATCACTCATCGGCAGCAACTCCTCTGCGTTTTCTCGCCACGAGCTCGACCCGCTCTACCACGTCCCCAAAGGTAGTAAAGCGGTTCCGGAAACACGACCAGAGCGAACCAACTGCTCCCCGGCAACGATGGCGTCGTTCCAGTCGTCGCCGTCAGCGACGGGGAGCGACGACGCGAGCAAGATCGAGGTGCTCGCCGAGGCCATGTACGACGCCGTCCGCGACGAAGGCGAGAGGCTCTGGACCCAGGCCTCCCTGGAGGGGCTCGACATCATCCCCGAAAACAACATCATCGTGCTGCAGAGGGTCATCCAGAAGCTGTGCAACGCCTGGCTCTTCCGGCCGCTGCGCGACGGCAGCCTGGGCCTGTGCTGGAAATGGCGGAGCGAAGAGGATGCTAAGAAGTACGACCGCCTCCTCCCCGTCTCCGCGCCGGAGGCGGGGCTTCCCCGGAGCGGCGAGCGACGGCTGACCAGTGCCGGCGAACAGGTACCGCGAACTCACGTCGGCCGAGCACCGGCTCATCTACGAGTGCATCGACGACGCCGGCGCCGACGGCATCTGGCGGGGGAAGCTGAGCCAGAAGATCAACCTGCACCAGAACGTGCTGAACGCCGGTCTCAAGTACCTCGAGACTAAGGGCTACATCAAGGACATGAAGAGCGTCGAGAAGCCCGCGCACAAGATGTACATCAAGGCCTCGCTGAAACCCTCGGAGCGCGCCACCGGCGGCCCCTGGTTCACCGACTCCTCGCTCGACGAGGCCTTCATCGAGCACCTGCTCGACTGGATCTTCGAGTTCGTCAAGCGCGAGAGCTCCTTCCTCCACAAGGCCGGCGACGGCCCCGGCGGCAAGCAGCCCAAGAAGGGCGTCGTGCGCGGGGCCGAGCCGGCGCGGGGCAAGAAGCGCGGCGCCGACGCCATGGCGGCCGACGACCAGGGCGCCGGCGCCGGCGTCCCGCACGCCGCGCGGGCCAAGAAGCGCGGCAGGGACGGCTACCTGCCCTACCCGGCGGGCTACACGGCGTACCCGACGGCCGAGATCATCGCCAAGGTGATCGCGCAGCGCAACGTGACCAACAACACGGTGCTCAAGGAGAGCGAGGTGCAGATGCTGCTCGACGTGCTGGTCTACGAGAACGTGGTCGAGCCCGTGGCGCCCCTGCCCGGGTCCGACGTGGGCTACCGCGTGGCCAACGCGGCGCGGCTCGACGTCCACCCGCGGTCGCGGCAGGGCGAGGACGACGTCAAGGTCCAGCTGGGCGCGCCCCTCGTGGAGAACGGCTTCACCGAGGTGCCGTGCGGGCGGTGTCCGGTGTTCGACCTGTGCGACGTCGGCGGGCCCGTGAGTCCCGACAACTGCGTCTACTTTACGCGGTGGCTGGGGTTGGAGGTGGAGGACCTCGGCGCCAGGGTTCCCGCGGGCACGAAGTAGCCGGGGCGGGCAGGAACCAGTCGGACAAGGGATCACGACCATGATACTTTAGCTAGGCGTTGGGGAATCCCGTCAGGGCCGTTACGGCCGGCCTGCATAGGGACCAATCGCAAGATACGGGGCGGCAGTGCTTGATCGCGTTCACGGATGCAAAGATACCAGAGGGTCGCCGCGCGAGGTGCCACCAGAAGTTCCGAGTCAATTGAGTACCTGAGCGTGGTAGCTTGCTAGCACTAAGATGTTGCCCGACCCTCCGCCATTTTGAAAGACCGTTGACCCTCCACTGAGTACCGCAACGCGCGTCCCTGATAGCCGGCCGATGACATGTTTACAGAGCACCGGAGTCGACGATGGTGGGCTTCTTGCTGTACTGGACGGTGCCGGACTTCGAACCGCAGGCCTCGATGGCCTTGACGATCCGCAGGTCGGCCTCGCCGACGACCTCGCCGAAGACGACGTGGCGGCCGTCGAGCCAGTTGGTCACGACGGTGGTGATGAAGAACTGCGAGCCGTTGCTGCACGGGGAGGACGGATCAGCCGTTGCCGAACCGGCGGCCGTTCGGGGCGGGGGACTTACGTGTTGGGACCGGCGTTGGCCATCGAGAGGAGGCCGGGCTTGGTGTGCTTCCGCTGGAAGTTCTCGTCGGCGAACTTTTCGCCGTAGATGGACTTGCCGCCCGTGCCCTAAAGATTCTCAGTCCGGGTATCTCGCGGAGGGGTAGCAAAAAAACTGTCATACATTGCCGCGGGTGAAGTCGCCGCCCTGGAGCATGAAGTCCGGGATGATGCGGTGGAACGACGAGCCCTTGTAGCCGAAGCCCGGCGCGCCGGTGCAGAGGTCCCGGAAGTTCTTGGTGGTCTTGGGGACGACGTCGTCGTAGAGCTTGAAGTTGATGCGACCTTTCTGGACTGCAAGCAAGGATTAGCGGGGAAGACGAGAGCGACGGATCGGCAGGAGAGAAGAGTTTTCCTCGACCGCGGCGGCGGTCGAGGCGGTCGTGTGGCCCGCGGAGAGCTCGGCATCGGGCAATTGATCGAGACGGGGGGCGGGAAAGATCGGGGACGATGAAAGGGCGATGGGGAAGGCTCTAACTCACCCTTAACCTCGCGGCTCGGCTTGCCGGCAGCGTCGAGGACGGGGCCCTCCCACTCCAGATCAAAGTAGCTGGGATTCCGCCGCCGTCAGAAGGAGCTCCAAACCGTCGCCGTCGCGCATTGGGGGGCGGGATCAACTCACACGTTCGACATCTCGAAAAGTCTTGATGAGGCGGTAAAGGTGCGTGCGGTGCTGTGCAAAGACGGGTTGGAGATGGCAGTGGCTCGCGATGTTGTTGGACGGAGCTGGGAGAGAATTGAGCGAGGGGCCGCCGAAACGAAGCAGTTATGGCGGGGTTGAAGGAGGGGTCGGATCACGGCGGGTCGCATTTTCGCAAACTGGCTGGTGCAGGGTTAGCGCCGACCAATCACCGGCAGGAAAACCGGGGAGCGTGGGGAATGATCCACAATCACGTGACGAGTGGCGACGAGGGAGGTGCCAGGGGCGGAGAGCTTCACAATTGGAGGCACTTGCTGCTCCAATTCGTACCAGCGCCATTGCCTAGATGCTCCTTGAGGCACCTAGATGGGTAGTAGGTAGGCTATGTGAGAAGCCGCAGCAGAGTTCGCGGCTCCAGACAATGCCGTCGGTCCATTCGGTGGATGGTTTTCGGCCGGCGAGAATGGAAAAGGGGTGTTCCAGAGCTCCGTCTCGGCCCTCCCTCACCGCGAAGGCACGCAGCGTGGCTGGCTGTCCTGCAGCTGCAGTGCGCCTCGAGCACGAATGCAGGAGCCGAAGCGCAATTGGCCGAGGCGGAAGTACAGCCGGCACGGCACTCGGCGAACCTTGGGATGGAAGAGACTCGTCGGCCCAGGACAGCACCGATGAGGGACACGCCGGGGAAACCGAGCGTGTTCCTGACGGCGACGATGAGACCGTTCCGGGGAAGCTGTCACAACTATGTGATCATTCGGCGGCGGCGACAGCTGGCCGAAGTGGCCGTGATAGCGGCCGGTGGGAGTGGCGGGACGGAGACAAACTGGGCGACATACCTTTTCCGAGAGACCAGATCGATGAAAGAATTATGGTACAATGAAAGGAGAAATCAGCAGTGCTGTTGTCTAAGACGTCGAGGGAGTGTGGCTTTGGGCTGGTCAGAGGAAGCTGGAAGAAAGAATCTGCGGGATCTGAGCTCAGGGGAATCTCGGAAGCTTAGGCCATCTTTGCCTCAGGCGTCAGTTCGTTCCTCACAGCCCAAAACTCAGAGATCCCAAGGAGCGGTCGGTTTCCAGTTTAATGTTCTACCATTATCGTGAAAGACATCAGTCACCTTGGCCCCCTTGAGGAAACCGGAATTGAGACGCCCGTTCGAGGACCGGTGGGCGGACTCGAGGGCCCGGTGGACCGGCAGCGCGAAGAGTCTCTCACGTGACTTGAGGACATTGACATCCCGGATTTTTGGGCGGGGCATTCGGGCCCAAACCTCACCATCCGCGATCTCTAAAGATCCTCGAAAGATCCGTTCGATCCCTCGCCTAATCCTCCGCTGATTGCCGTCCTCGCCTCGGCAGCCGTCAAGATGGATTTCAACAGTCTAAAAGACGCCGTCTCCAACCTAACCCTGTACGACGTCAAGGCCGGCGTGCGCAAGGTCCAGAATGGCAAGGGCCCTCGTGGGGGTTGGCGAGCGGGAGCGACAGCTGACGTGCCTTCGCAGCCGTGATGAATTACACGGAGATGGAGTCGAAGGTCGGCTCGACCCCCGTCGGTCGCCCCCGGTCGAGATCTCCGCTGACCCGGCGGTTGTAGGTGCGGGAAGCGACCAACAACGAGCCGTGGGGGGCGTCGTCGACCCTGATGCAAGAAATCGCCAACGGCACATTCAACTAGTCGGTGGCCCCTTCCCCCCGAGGGCCCCGCGGGCTGGCGCCTCCTGACATGTCGCAGTCAAACCCTCAACGAGATCATGCCCATGATATACCGTCGCTTCACCGAAAAGTCGGCCGAGGAGTGGCGGCAGATCTACAAGGCCCTCCAGCTCCTCGAGTTCCTCATCAAGCACGGCTCCGAGCGCGTGATCGACGACGCCCGCTCCCACCTGACGCTCCTCAAGATGCTCCGGCAGTTCCACTTCATCGACCTGAACGGCAAGGACCAGGGCGTCAACGTCCGGAACCGCGCCAAGGAGCTGGCCGAGCTCCTCAGCGACGTCGAGCGCATCCGCGCCGAGCGCAAGAAGGCGCGCTCCAACAAGCAGAAGTACACGGGCGTCGAGGGCGGCCAGAGCTTCGGCGGCGGCATGTCCGGCGCGGGCGGCAGCCGCTTCGGCGGCTTCGGCAACGAGTCGTCCTCGTCCGGCGCCAACTACGGCGGCTACTCCGGCGGCGTCTACGGAGACGGAGGCGGCTTCGGCGGCGAGTCCGGCGGCGACTACCGAGAGTCG
>Ga0247771_1000467_pt1 | contig 12766 bp, 8 predicted proteins | sample UWRJL197509C6_FD_179948 | JGI IMG/M metagenome (GOLD analysis project Ga0247771, IMG submission 179948) | Plant litter microbial communities from Arlington Agricultural Research Station in Wisconsin, United States - UWRJ-L197-509C-6 | ecosystem: Environmental > Terrestrial > Plant litter >...
TTTTGTAAACACCGCCACAACATTCCGCCACATTGTGCACGTCCCACCTGAAGGATAGGCGATATCGATCACCGCACGGACCAGCATGGCTTCGCTTTGTGCCACGAAGGTGAAAGGCAAGCGTCAACTTGCTTCCCTCCCTTCCTCCGAGTTCCAATCAATCGGGTCTGAAGGCCCAGCACCGGCGCATCTCAAGCTCTCCATGGCCATGTCAAACAAGGTGATACTTCTCTGAGAGCTCCGCTATGACAACACTGACCTCAAAAAAGCCTATCCCCTCCAAGGAGGAGAAACGGGACTACTACCACGGGCTCCCGAGCGCACCGTCCCTCGTTGCCCGGAGCGACGCCGCCGAGACGGAATGGGAATACCGAGGCGACAACCTGTGGTACGTTCCGTCAAAGAAGTTAGTACCCGTCGGCCGCCATCCCATCGTGGACGCCATCAACAACACATCCCTGCGCGATGATGTCATGGAGATTCTCGACTCCCGTCTTCCCGGATGGAATTGCATGGATGTAGTGCGGATCGGCCTCAGCTTCGGACCCAAACCAGTGATCCTTTGGATCGGGGTCCACCCAGGCTCGACGACATCCGAACTTGGCCTCGAGGTTGCTTAGGAATGCTGCCTCGTGCTCAAGACCCACGGCCTCAACGATGTCCGCTGCGAGATACGGGAGACTGACGTCAAGGCGGCCGCCGCTCATCCTACCGTTATCCCGACACTTGGCATGTCCGAAGTCAGCGTGGCGGGGACACACTACCCAGGGTTTACGGAAGCTATAGGGCAGAGCATTGCCCTAGAGACGGACCCAGCCCGAGAGGCCAGTCTCACATGCTACATGGCGCTCGGCAAGGAAAGGAACGGCCCTTCGGACATCTACGGGTTGATATCCCGCCATCTCCCCTTCCAGAACGACTGCAATGTGTACAAGTCTACCACATCCGGCCCGGCACATCACATCATCATGCCTGGGGACGCCACACTCGAAGACGCCCGCAAGAATGTCGAAAATGCTCTCAAGACCTGGGAGAATCAAATGACCTATGTTCGGGACAACGCTGCCGAGTTGGAGTTCGTCAAAGGGCAGCTTCAGATCGCGGAGAGCTTCCGCCGGCACCTGATATCACTCAAGAAGCCGGAGAGCCGACGCATCGGCCGCGTTGTGTACTCGCCCGCTCGGTTGCCCGAGGCGCGTACCCAGGCCTTCGGTGGCTCGGCTCATTCAAAGAAGGCGGAATGGCTTCCGGACTACGCTCTCGTTCTGCTCGACCCTGCCCGGTTCAAGTCGCGCCTTTGCGACTTAAACAACACCATGTACCTCGAAGACAACCAAGGCCTCGTGAGTCTCAACCACCAGATCTGCGCCAAGCCGTTCAAGTTTCCAGACAACAACGGGCCTCTCCGTCTGCGAGGCGTTATCCCGGCTGCAGAGCTTTGCCTGCCAACGTCGCGCAATGGACGCCTGGCTTCTGTGGATGGCGAATTCATCTTGCGAGTTGGGAAACGCGGGCGGACCACAGGGCTAACGTGGGGTCAAGGTAACGAGATTGAAAGCGTCACCCGGAAGATGGTCAACGGCCGAGACGTGAAGGCTTTGCACTGGCCTGTCATTTCTGTCGGTCTGGGTCCGTTTTCGGATGACGGCGACTCGGGCGCGGCCGTCTTCACCGCAGACGGGCAACTGGTCGCAATGATGGACGGTGGCTGTAAGCACCTGCTTCCGCGGTTCGACATCACCTACACCACTCCTCTCGAGTGGGTCCAGGAACACATCAAGAAGCACGCCTTCCCGTCGGCCTCCTTCGTCTGACTGCAGATGAGAGGTATTCCTGCAGTGTCCTCTTGCCGTTCCTGCAGTGTGCGGTCGGAGTCGGCGAAGATGGCACCTAGATAGCATAAGATTTGCCCCCGGGATTCTTCGGGGCTCACCCGGTGCCGCCACTTTAAGGGTGTCACCCTTGGTGAGCTGGGTGAGCCGTACCCACAGGCGGGTGAGGAGCTGGGTGAGCTGGGTGAGCTAGGGTGAGCCAAGTCACTCAACTTATTATATAAAGACGGACGGCCTGTCGTTGATCCGTACGGGGTCTGATTTCCGCCCCTAAATCCCTAATCACCGCCTCACTACGTTATGGGCATTGAGCTAAGTTCTGTCTCACCGCCTGAAAATTGTTGTGCATGAGGTTTATGTGAAGGCATTCGTGTGAAAGCATTCGTGCGAAGATATATACGTTAGCGAAGGTACTCGTATGAATGCTTTCACAGGAATATCTTCGTATGAAAGCCACACAAAGCCTTTACAGTGGCCCGCTTACGAGTTGCCTCTTGCGTCGCTGCCGCCGCCGCCTTTCCGCGCCTACAGTTTCACCTAGCCTCGCAGGCCTAGCCGGCATGTCCTCTCTCTGTCCTCCTTCTGAGACCTACGTCCCCAAGCCAGCCCCCCCCTCCTCATCGCAGATTGAATATCTCTTCCGCGCCCCAAGTCCTCCCTTTCCCAAGATCCGCAACGGCTTCGCCTTCCATCTTTCCGTGCACATACGCCTCCCCAACAAGCACGTACGAGCCCTTTGGCGACGCCTCGCGCAGGACCACGGGCACGCTGCAGCCATAGAGGATGCAGACAAAATCGCCCTTTTTGCATCGCGGCGGGCCGAGGCCGAAGAGGTTGTGGTCGTGCTCGTCCGAGTGGCGATGGCCCTTTTGCGTTCTCTCTCTGTCCGGCAGAGACTTTTCGTCTCGGCCCTTGGCTAGTGGAGGGAGCCCGTTGGGGCCAGGCTTCTCATGCAGGGCCCCAGCCCCGTTGATCGTGGGAACGTCTCCGTGTCCCTTGCCTGCGTGGGAAATCTCTGTCTCGTTCTGGTTCTTTACTGACGCTTCGTCGTTCTCATCGGCCTCGCTCTTCTCCCCCGGGAGGTGGTCACCGTCGTCCGCCCCGTCCTTGTCCCCCGCGTTCTCAGCTCCGCCATCGGGCTGCCTGCGCACACTGTCGTAGTCCGATTCGGCATCTGAGTCGTCGCGGTGCTCCCCTAGCCGGACGGTGTTGTACGTCTCGCTCAGCATGGTGGCGTTGAAAAAGGTCCGGTTCCAGGTCACGTCGCGCACACGGTAGAGGTACTTGCGCAGCAGCTCCGAGTGGCCCTGAAGCAGCTCGCCGATGTTCAAGTCGCCGTTGTTGAAGGTGTCGGCAATCTCCAGGCAGCGCATGCAGGCCCGCTGGTACCACACGGGCGGGCTTTGTCCGTCCGAATCGCGGTCGGCCACGAGGGTGCGCCAGATCTGGTCCGGCACCTTGTCTTGGTTCTGGATCCCGGCCCAGGAGCCCATCTGCAGCGACTCTTGGAGGATGACGCCGGCCGTGTTTCGAGCCGACACGACTTCGATCCGGGCGAGCTTGAAGCCTCGGACCGTGAGCGTCCGCTTGGCCCGGCGGCTGTGCTGAATCCACACCTGCCGCTTTCGGGGGGAGGCCGCATAAGGGAAGCGCCGGTCGGCGGGCCCGACAATGCTGATGCCGTTTTTGCGGCCGCTGTACACCTCGGCCGGGACGCCGTACTGGGAGTCGGACAGCAGCGGCATCCAAGACGGCATGCCGTCCTCGTCGTCGGCCTGGTCGATGTCGTCGGCATGGGTGGCGGGCTTGGACGGCAGGTCCTTCACCGGCATCGCCCAGGGACGGCAGATGATGTCGAGGGAGCGGGACGAGCCGATGCAAAAGATGGTAAAGCTCCGGTAGACTTCCAGCGGCGCCAGGCTGTAGTCGACGACGAAAGTGCGCGGACCGCCGCCCGGCCCCCGCGAGTAGATGCCCGAGTTCCGCGACGTGTCCCGGGCGATGGAAACCAGGCCGTAGATGAGATCGCGCGGGTCGCTCGTGTCAAAGGTTGTCAGCGACGTCACCAGGGACTCGATGTTGGTCCGCGGGCTGCGGATGCCGCCGTTCGCGTCCCGGAGGAACAGCTTGCTGGTGGCTTCCAGCAGGATGTAGGCTCCGAACGACGTGACGTCCCCGATGGTGTTGGGGCCTTCGCGCCACTCCGAGTAGTCAAAGAGGCTCTTGATGCTCTCCTGGTTCGACGCCAACAACGACACGGCGTCGGCAAAGTCGGACCAGTGGACCGTCTCGCCGCCGCAATGGACGGTTGCCGAATCGGCGAGCGAGATCTCCTGCACCACCCAGCGGCGCGAGAACCAGCGGTCGCGCATCAGCTCGGCCAGCGCATGCCAGTTGGCGGCCTGCTGCTTGTCCTTGACGTAGCGGTCCAGCACGGCAAAGTCCATGATGCTGGGGATAAATGCCATGGCGCGGTCGCTCTTCCCCTCGGCGTCGCCCTCGCCCAGCCACACACACACGTTCCTGGCGTAGTGGTAGATCTTGGCCATGTTGCTGAGCTGCTCCGACTTCTCGATGTTGTTGTGCTGGTCGATGCACAGGTTGTCGACCCACAGCGCCACGGGGCGGTCGTGGCGCCGGAGTCTGAGCAGCGCCCGGAAGAGGTTGTCGCGGATAGGCACCCGGATGGCGCTGCGGGCCTTCGAGCCCCAGTCGGCCTCGTCGATGCGGCCGGGCAGGCCGTCGAGGAGCAGATAGAGCCGCCCGTTCTCCGAGACGGGGCCCCAGTGGTACGACAGGGCCGCGTAGTCGCGCATGGCGCCGCCCTCCCACGATTCCGTTTCCAGCGTGCAAATCAGCGGGTAGTAGGGGCAGTCCTTGGGCGACGGCATTAGCACCAGCAGTCGGATCTCGCCGCGCTCGAGCGGCCGGTAGACGTCAAAGTCCTGAAGCGGATTGCCGGCCAGATGGTCCTTTTCCTCGGCCGACGGATTCGCATCCTGGGTCGGCTGCGTGGCCCTGGCGCGCTGTCCGACGCGCTTGAGCCAGTTACTCTCCAGATACCTCTCCCATCCCAGGACGGTCCGCAGGTCTCGCGTCCGCGCCGCCTTGTCCCTTCGCCACCGCGCGTTGGTGACCCAGTCTTCGAGCACCTTGACGTCCCGCAGCGCCATGTCCAGCTCGCCCAACACGTCGTCCACTTCGGATTCGTCCGAGTCGGACGTCAGCGTGCTCATCGTCGACCTCCTCTTGCGCAGTTCGTGCCCGCTAGGCTGGCTGTGCGTCATGCGCCGCAAGGTTTGCCTCATCTCGCGACGCTGTTTGATCCTCGCCTTCTGCGCCTTCCATTCCCCATACCCGTCGTCCAGCTGCTTACTGTCTTTGGTATCCATGTCTTCTTGTGTTCCGTCGTCTCTCCGCTGTCCGTCCCCGGCTTTTTCCTCCAGGCTTGCTTGAAACGTGCGCAATCTCGCCCTGGCTAGTTCGTGACGCGACTGGCAGCTGTCTCTCTCCTGTTGTGCCGCCTTGATTTGCTCCTCCAACGCCACCAATGCTGCTCTCCCCGTCTCGTCCTCGACCATAGTTAAGGCCCTCTGAATTTCCTCGATTTTGCTCTTGCTCTCCTCTTTAGCCGTCCATCCCTTGTCATTTGTGTCGTCGTCTGGCCCCATGGCTCCGTTTGCACTGCTGTTGTTATCCTGGTCGTGCCCGTCTTCCGTGTCTTCCTTGGCCGGCAAATCCTCGCTTCCCGCTGGCTCCTCTGCCTGTGCCCCGGTGGACAGTCCCATGTCGGCAATCAGCTTTTCCAAATCTCGATGCAGTTCGGTTACTGTTTGGCCGTGCTCTTGCAATCTTCGGGCCTCCATGTCAATCGCCTCCCGCAGTCGCGACATCCGGTGTTCGCCGTCCAAGCGCGTCGACAGCGGTCTCAGCTCGCCTCCGGGAGACATGGCCTTTTCGAAAGCCTCTTTCACCTCGGCAAGAAGCGACCATGCCTTGTGGAGTGGTGATGTGTCGGGCACGTCGTGTGCGTCGCGCAGACGCCGCCGTTGGAGCACCTCGGTGGCCTCTTTCTGGCATTTGGCCCGGAACTCCTCTTGCTCCTTGACCAACCCTTCTTCCTCCGCCTCAAGCCAGGCGATCTTCCCGTTTAGATCATTGAGCCGCTCGACGGCGGAGACGAACCCGGGTTCTCGGAAGCTGAGCCGATCCGATTTCACCTTTGCTCTCGGAGGCAGTTTCGGCAACCGGGAGTAGCCGCCTACCTCACTCTCCTCGGCTTGGTGGTGGTGGTGCTGCATCGTTTCTACCAGGCGTCATCCTTCAACGAAACCAAGACACAACCCGGACCTGCCGCAAGCTGATCCTGCGCTCGGCGACTTGTTTTGAATGCCGATAGTGGTAGGAGGAGGTTGGGGACGGACCCTGGAAATCGACCGAGTGCCATGCAGCGTGGGATGATGCCGAGGTCTTCAGTCGGTATTAAATGGTCGTTCGCTCACGCCCCTCCCCTCCCCCCGAAGCACATGGGGTGATTGGCGTGAGACATTTTACTGTCGGCACGGTTGGAGCTGATTCTGCTGCCGAGCCATCCGTGGCCATGAATCATTGGCTCCGTTCAAGGGGGCTTGCGACTTGCCGTTGGTGCAGGAGGCTAACCCGCGGCTGGTTGGCTGGAAACTCGCAGTCTTGCATCTCCCACCGCTTTTCCCACGCCCCAGTCTGCACTTCTTCTGCGCAATAATTTGTCGCCCGGACAGATCGAAAGCTCAGCTGTCACATTTCGGATGCGGGCGCTCGGTGATTCTGATTAGAAGTTCCCCACAAGCGCTCCACCAGAATTTTCCGAGGTCAGCGTTGCGGCTCTATTTGTGGATATCTTAGTCACAGTTAATTGCAAGAATCCCGCACGTTAGACATTTAGTCACCTTCGATGTAGGCAACCTACAAACGTTGATTGAACAAACAGTTAGTTAAGCGAGCAGCCGTTGTAGTCTCAAGTCAATTTCCTGTCTAGACTGCACCCCCTATAATATACACACCTGGGGTAGTCGTTCTACCATTGCGAAAAACTCATCAGCGCCCTTTCCGACAGTTTCTCACGCCTGTAAGTCAATTGCCAGGGGAAAATAGACGTCATAGTCAACAGGTGAGTCATATCGCCTTCATCGATGCTTGGCCGGTTCTCCATAACATGTGAGATGGCGGGCCTATCAGCTTTCGGAAGCCAGGCAAGCAGCGGCCAACCCAAGGCTCACCTGGCTCACCCTGCCGCTCACCGCGGCTACCCAGGCTGGGTGAGCTTAAGGCGGCGGGCTCACCAAGCTCACCCGGATTGGTGGGTGCGGGTGAACCGAGGTATCCCCAGCGGTAAATCTCAGGGAATGGCAAATCAGTGGACACGTTGAGTTCTCATGGGAGAGTTTGGGATGGGTTGGACGTTGAAGGAGGAACTCTGTCTAGCACTCTATGCCGCTTGCAGACCTAGATACTAACCTCCCGTTCTCTCACATGCCTTGCATGCGCTCTTGCGGCCTGATTACCCTGATATGTCAAAAGGAACTGAAGCTCCATCTGGTCAACCGAGTTTGGCCTCCTTGCCGGTGCGTGCGCTACCTGAGTGCTGCCGACACTCGCGGTTCTTGCTCAACCAAGAGAGGTGGCAAGTGCGTGACAAAGCCGGGTGGTGCGACTGAAACCGCTGTGGCTCTTGCACAGGAACCTCAGCCCGGATGTGCAACAATAGCGCCCTTTGTTGCTGGGGCCGGCAGACAATCAGCCTTCGCGTTCCTTCATCCGCCAGACGAGTTAGTCTTTGGGCGTTTGCCCTAACATCCCATTTTTTGGAAACAAAGCCCTTGTTGGTATAGATACCCGTTTCCACCAGCCTTGTCTGGCGGCTAGCATTGCGAGATTCCGAGCGCTTGAGCTTCAAACCATACTTCCTACCCTCTGCCCACGTATTGAACATCCCCGCGTAAGTTAGCCATCCACCCCTATCAACCAATAACAACACGCCCAAACGACGCCGTAATGTTACCCTTACTACAAGTCCTGCTCGCCTGCCTCATCGTGGCGGTGACCCCGGTCTACCGGGCCGTCGTCTACATCTACCCTCGCCGCCGCCGCCTCGCCGCCGCGGCGCGCCACTGGCTCCTCCTATCTTTTCTTGATAACGGCGCGCCCGTAGAGCTACAATGCCCGCACGGCGACCACACCGCCGTGCAGGAGACGGCGCAGTTGCTGCTGGCCGACGGGTCGAGCCTGGTGAGGACGGCGCTGGCGCCGTTCGGCATCGCCTGCGCCGCGCTGTATTGGCACTTCCCGACGCCAACCACCGACGTCTTCGCCGCTATCATCGCCGTGTACGTCTTCGCTCTCTTTCCCCGACTTGACACCCTGCTGCGCCCCCTGCACGGCGTGCCGGGCCGTGTGGGCGCGGCATTCTGGTCCGAGGCGGCGCGCCGGTGGGGCCCGGCATTCCGCGAGGCCTACCGGCTCTCCCAGCAATACCCCGGGCGCACGGTGGCGCTGGTAGCCGTGATCTGGCACCACCAGTGGATGGGGTCTTGGCTGAGGACTTTCGCCGCTGTGGGGCCTATGCTGGAAGCTTTGGCGGAAGTATTGTACAGCGTTATGCGCTGGCCGGAGTGCGAGCTTGTTCGCGCTCTTCCGGATCATGTTAGAGATGTAGCGCTCGGACGGTATTTCCGCCCGGACGGGTTTCACTCTAGATACTAACCGGAACCTGCCTGCTTCCAAGTGTACAGTGGCATGGTGCCTATCTGAAGATGGTTCGAATGCACGTATGCCTATCATCCCCCTGGCTGAGGATCCGCTCTATGCAGAATGGCGGTTGCTTGTCCCGTTGGATGTGTCGCACTGGCGAGATGCAGTCACCGTGAGTTCAGGAGCTCAAGTCCGAGCCCTCCAATGAGACCGCCAGGGGACGGGAGGAATCGCGGAGGTGCAGTTGGTGATTCGGTAGGGCCGGACAACCTCGAAGGATCACATCTTTAAGCGAGATTTTGGTGTCCTCCCCTAGGTGGGCTGCTCGTACAAAGTTCCCGCTACTCTGTCTGGTGCTTTGCAGGCCCTTTCCAACTCGCCTTGGGCTCCCGATCGCGGCATTTTTGAAAGTAACAAGCGCGACTTTTCACGACTCTGGGCAACTCTCGCCGATAATATGGCTGGACCCGAATCTGAGGTGGCTAGCTATCTGGAAGGCCTTGCCGCTGAGCTTGGTGAGACGGCACGACAGCTCAGGCAGGGCGATTTCTCCCTTGACAAAGACGCGAAGAAGCGGAACCAGCTGATTGAGACCGCCAACAACCTCTTGACGACGGTCCAGCAGCCAATAGACCAGTTGATGGGCTACGCTTACATCTTCCCTGCCCTGGCTGCTGCGCGGCTTTTCGTCGACTGGAAGGTGTTTGAACATGTCCCTGCCCAGGGGTCCATATCATACAGTGCCCTGGCCGAGAAGGTCGGCGCCGACGTCTCCCTCATCAGTAAGGGGCCAACTCGCCTGGTGACGGTTAGTTGGGGCAGTTTCCAGCGGGCAATAGCTGATACTTGGAGACGACAGCCCGACTTGCATGGACGCTCGTGTCTACCGGCGTTTTAAAGCAGGAAGGGGCGGATCGCGTGGCTCACTCGCCCATGTCAACTTTGTACGCTATGCCCGACAGCCCTCTAGCGGCCACGCTTCTCTTGGTGTGAGTATACAGCCCACCTTTTTGACCGCCAGATGCACCGCCTGACACCCACGCCCCAAGTTTCGACTCCCACCTGCCCGCCATCGCCTCCATGCCGGAGTATTTCCGCAAGCACGGACGCAAGGAGCCCACGGCGCGGCACGAGACTCTCTGGTCCTTTGCGCTTGGGAATCCCGGAGACACCGTCTGGGACATCATCATGCGCGACCCCGTCAGGATGCGGGCGTTCATGCTGGCAATGCAGCTTCTCGAGGCCAACTACTCTTTCCTCGGGTCGTACAGCTTGCACTGGGCCGTCGCGCGGGCTGGCGAGGACCCGAGTCGCAAGATGGTGGTGGATGTAGGGGCTAGCAGAGGCCACGCGCTCAAGGCCATCGTCAAGGCGACGCCCGGGCTGGTGATGAGCCGTTGCGTTCTGGAAGATCTGCCCCAGGTTGTCGACACCGTCAAGGCAGAGGGGGACGAAGACCTGAAAGAGGCAGAGCTGATAGGCATGGACTTCCATTCCGAGCAGCCGGTCAGGGGTGAGTAGAATCAATCCGTTACCTCTCTGCTGGCTGACTCATAATAGGCGCCTTTGTGTATTATCTACGCCGCTGTCTGCATGACTACAGCGACGACGAATGCATCGGAATCCTAGGGCACATCGCGGATGCCATGGCTGAGGACAGCCGGCTGCTCGTTGTAGAACAGATCCTGACGAACCCGCCAAGCCACTCCGGGGCCGCCTTGAATATCTACATGATGACCATCTCGGGCATCGAGAGGACAGTGGAGGGGTTCCGCGCCATTATCGAGGCGGTCGGTCTAAAGATGCTGAAGGTGTGGGAAGATGACAGGTCCGACTTCGGGGTGATCGAGTGTGCCAAGGCATAGAGAGACATATCAAGCCTTCGTAATGAGTACTCATAAAGTCCATTGTCGCTAATGATACACCGTTTTTGATGTTGGTCTCGTTGGATATTTGGGATTGAAAGGGCGGCCAGTCACTTGGCAGGGATACCAGGTCTGAGCTGAGACCTCTACGGGAACGTACAAGCCCAACGAGTACAGCAATTACTGGTTCTGTCGCACGCAGAGTACAATTAGCTACAGTCGTAATGTCTAGAAGAAAGCAGATTTCCGTACAGGCTAGGCTAGGTGCATCGGCGGGAGTGTACGGTTCGAGATCGTCTTGAAATCTTTCAGGAATGCAACTCAACCAAGAAAGGAAAACAGTTCGTCTACCTAAGGAGGGGAACAGAAGCCGGGAAAAAGAAACACTGCACGAGCTACCATTCGAGGCCTCAGTCGCTATTGTTAGCGTTGTGGCTGCTGCTGATTAGGATTTGGCCCCTGAGGGTTTGGCGGCCCCTGAGGGTTTGGCCCCTGGTGGTTTGGCCCCTGAGTGCTTGGCCCCTGAAGGGTTGACCCCTGAGGGTCCGGCCACTGCTGCCCGGGATTCGCAGCCCCAGGACCCGGCCCATAACCACCAGCCCCGGCAGGTGGAAAGTTGGTAAAAGCCGGCACTTGCCCGGCGGGCTGTTGGCCGGAGGCTGCATACAGGGCTTGGATGCTGTCCTTGAACCACGGCTGGTTGGTTTGTTGCTGTGAAATCTGCTGTGGCTGTAGCGAAGTCGTCGGCGGAGCCGAGACATCGTTCTGCCCTTCGCCGGGCCGTTGACTAGGAGGGAACTGGCTGGCCGACATTTGCAGGTGGCTCGGGTCTGGGTAACCCGTCGGTCGCAAGGCGAGGGCAGGATATTGGTAGCTCTGCTGCTGCTGCTGAGGGTAGCTTTGTTGCTGCTGCTGTTGTGGGTAGTTCTGTTGTTGTTGCTGCTGTGGGTAGTTCTGTTGCTGCTGCGGCTGTGGGTAGTTCTGTTGCTGCTGCGGCTGTGGGTAGTACGATACGGGCTGCTGTCTGTCTTGCTGTGACGGCGGCAGCGGCTGCTGCGAGTCGCGGAGAAAGGCCGCCGCCTTGTCGACGGGCGGGACGATCACTCCGTCAGAGCGCTCCTCGTCCGCCCGCATGGCGCGCAGCTTGGCCTCCTTGGCGCGGCGGGGGGCGTAGGTGCCGTAGACGTCCTTCATATAGCCGGTGAACTCGAGGTAGGCGCTGCGCACGATCTCGAAGTGGCGCACCACCAGGGTGACGACGGCGTCAGGCTTGAGGATGGCCTCGTGGCTGCTGCCCTGCGCCTCGAACTCGGCCAGCGCCAGCGCCGTTTGACACGCGTTGCGGATCTGCCGCCCGTTCCATCGCGCCTTGGGGTAGGCGTGGTAGTGCTGCACCGCGAAGCCGCCGATGCCGACGGCGTCGATGTTGATGACGCGCTTCTTCTTGGCGAAGCGCTCCGCGATCATCTCCAGGTTGATCTTGAACACGTCGCCTGTCTTCACCGCACTCAGGTCGGGATAGTACAGACTGATATGGATGCGCGACGTGAAGGCTTCGTCGAAGTCGCCGACCCGGTTGGTCGTCAGGAAGAGAATACCGGCGTAGTATTCCATGACACGCAAGAAGACTTTTAGGGGCATCATCAGCATACACCATGACCAAGTTGCTGCACATATTGGATAGGGGATGACCGACCTGCCACGAGTCCATTTCTCTTAAAGTCCAGTTTCGTTCTCTCCGAGAGGAAGACGTCCGCCTCGTCAAGGAGGAGGATGCAGTCCCACCGATTCGCGAGGGCGAAATTAGTCTCCAGTGCCTTCTCAACCTCTGAGGCGGTTGTCCCGAGATCGCCTAAACAGCCACAACAACACCGGCCAGGTTAGTCACAGATTTATACAAATATAACATGCATGGCAGGATTCCACTTGCCACAGGTGATTTGGAACAGCGGCTTTTGGAAGAGTTCCGCTACTCCCTCTGTTCAAGGCCAGCGATTAGCACAGGACCAGGGGGGGAAATGGACGCCAGGGTTGGAAGGACGAACCGGCTGTCGATGTTTTCCCAACACCAGGTGCCCCGTGAAGAAGCAGAATCAAACCCTTTCCTGGAACAGATGTCAGTCCTCCAAAAATACCAACGCCTCGAAGCGTGTAAAGTGATAGTACCTTTGCCTTTGACTATGTCAAACTCCTCCCTCTGTTGCGTGGCCGACTTCTTGTCCCGGAAATGCTGCGCAATCAGGGACACGATCATGGGACGGTGCCACTCCTCGAGAACGAGACGGTCAAAGGCGGTAGGCGGGCGTTTCTTATCCCCGCTGCCCTGTGGATGCTCTTCTC
>Ga0247771_1000469_pt1 | contig 12746 bp, 13 predicted proteins | sample UWRJL197509C6_FD_179948 | JGI IMG/M metagenome (GOLD analysis project Ga0247771, IMG submission 179948) | Plant litter microbial communities from Arlington Agricultural Research Station in Wisconsin, United States - UWRJ-L197-509C-6 | ecosystem: Environmental > Terrestrial > Plant litter >...
CCCCGTGCCCTCGCCCCCGCGGCTGTCACACCGAAGCACGCCTGCTAACGAGAACAGCCCCCGAAACGTCAAAAGAAGCGCGTCGCGTTTTCCTGGGCCTGCTGTGCGTGTGGTACTGGTGGCATCTCCATCAAGGTCGAACGTTGCTCCGGCTGTCAAACGCCGCGCTGTGTCGAGTGCCCGGTCAGCAAGGACTACACGTAGCGGCCGGCGACGTCTTGAGTAGGCTACGGTGGGCCGATCCTCCGGCGCTCCTCGGGGTCCGCAAACTGATGAGGACGCAGGCGCTTGGAACTGACAGAGCCCTTTGAACGGTCCTACGGAAGATGGCGGCATCCGCCACCGACCCACTGCCGGCCGGACCGTGTTCCGGCTACCCGTCCTGGCCGTGGCAGACGAGAAAAACGTATCGAGGATTCAAAGACAGGCATCTGACAGATCTCAAACGCCGATCCAATACTGTGCTTGAGGAGTTGGCCGGAAAATATCAACGTCGGGAAGACGGGGAGGAACACGAACTGAGGACACAGGATCAAGTTCTAAACACCAACGATTCTCCGCGTTAATTAATGGGGTGGTGAGGTTCGTGGCCTAATGAGTGACGAGTGGGAGAGAACAAGGACGCGGAGGAGTTGGATTTGCACGGGAGCTAATTAGAATGTACAGGCACTCACTTCAACGTAGCCCTAAAACTCGCTCTATGAACACTAGAGAAAATCTAATTAACCTGAGCATGAGTGCGGAGCCTCGGGTGACAGCCTAGGCAAGGGTGATCAAGCCTCGCGGATGAATACCGCCGGAACTCGCTACCCGGCACTCGAGAGGCGCTTTCAACCCTACCTTTGGCCTGGCAGCCCCGGGCACCTAGGTTTACCGGCCGGCTTACTCCGGTCACGAGCTCGTGTAACCCTAGTTTGTTGGTGCATTCAGATCGCGGGCGAATCCTACTGAAGACAGCTCCCAATGCAAGGATGGATGCGGCGTGCTGAAGACGATGTGATGAGCAGTTCAAGAGCAGCTCAAGAGGCCATCATTCGCTTGGATACGGTGGCTGAGAAGCTAGAGAACAGGGTTCTGTTCGTTCGACCTTAAAATACCCAATAATCGATAGAGATTGGAACCATTCTGCGCCCGAGTCATGACATAAGGGTACCCACCCTCCCGGGCCACGCCGCGCCCGTCCCAACCATTATGCCAGCTGCGGCGGGGGAAAGAAACCGCGCCTCCGCATCAGGGATCTCGCCTGCGCCGTTCCTCTCCTCTGGAGGTCGCCTGTCTTCCCGCCGGGCAGGACGCGCCTGCCGCCTGTGATGCTCCCCAGCCCAAAGTCGGGGGTTCCGCCGAGCGAGCCGAATATGTCGCCGACGTAGTTGGTCGGCCTGATGCCCGCCTCGAACGTGCCGTCCCAGCCGGCCAAGATGCCCTTTACGATCTCGACGCCGGCGTTGAAGATGTTGTCGACGGCGATGACGAAGCCGTTCTGGTCCACGAGCCGCAGGTTCTCGAAGGCCGAGACGCCGGGCGGCTGTCGGTCAAAGTCGGAGCCTGGCCGACCGTCAGCAAGGGACGCGGGTCAGGGCCGACGGTCACGTACCGGTGCGCATGATAATCATCCTAGAGAAATCCACCAGGCCTTCAATAGCCATGCGGACCATGACCTCGAGCGTAGCGTTGTCCTCCTGGGCCGTCATGCAATATTTACCCGTCCCGTTCGTCCAGATCGTCGTCGTGTTCTCAAAGGCTTCGCTGAGCAGCGTTCCGGAGTAGTACACGTCGCTGGTGGCCGAGTCACACTTAATGACCGACGGCGGTTGCGTGGCAGCGATGTAGGCCTGGCCTTCCGGGGCGTACTTGGCCCGGTACTCCTTGGCGATGTCGTTGTCGCTCAGGTTCGCCTTGGCCGCGAAGGCGTAGACCGTGTCGCGCAGGGCCTCGTTCACCTCAAACACCTCGGTTCCGTACGTGATGACGGGGTAGTCGGTCGGGAAGAAGGTGCCGTAGCCGAGGTAGCCGGTCGTGAAATTGTCGGGCATCTCGCGGGCGTCGAACTCGTACTGCAGCGCCACCTGTACCGCGTATCTGGCCAGGGCGACGCTCCCGAGGGTCCCGAGCTTGGGGTTGACCCCTGCGATGCCGCCGACCAGGAAGTAGGTCTTGGTGAAGTCGAACCTGTCGGACAACACCACAGCCGTGATTGTGGCCGCGGCGTTAATCTCCGATTCCCCCGTTGTCACTTGGCAAACCGAGTAGTCGGGCACGCAGTGGATGTGCGGGAAGAGCATCGATAGACCTGGTGCGGAAATGTTCACGGCGAGAAGATCGCCCAGGCCGCTGGACGGCATTCTCTTGTACCAGATCCCGGCCTCTGGGGTGAACTGCCTTGCGTGAGCTGGGGCCGACCTTGACCGCGCAAGTCTGGGCTCACCATGCTGATCACGAAAACCTTGGGAGCAATCTTGCCGGTCCTCTTCTGCGCTGGTGCAGCAGAAGCCGACTGGACCGCACTGAACGCCAACCCCCCCACGGCGAGGGACCGCAGCACTTTCATGTCTTACAGGTTTGGATATCCAACAGCTTTCGACGGTAGGAAGAACCGATGATGTAGAGACCCGATCGGTGTAGACACTCACAGGGAAACGTTCGACTCAGGAGAAGCAAGACGGGAGAGATGTGGCCAGTAAGGCGTGTCTCGAACGGGAGCTGAACCCCAGGACTCCGACGAACCGGGGAGAGCTCCATATATGAATGTCTCTGATGGCCCGAGGTAACGATAGGGAACGAGAAGTAAGAACCGGGAACTGCAGGCTGCTCCCACGGGCAGAGAGCCCTCAGGATGGACTGCACCTTGCATGCCGTCTCCGGTGTGGCCTCGCCCGCGATAGCTCGCGATATGACCCCCATTGGCTGCTTCGCGCGAGCAAGCGGCCGATACTCGCGGCCGGATAGAGTGTAGGACCGGTGGTGTCCCGCCGGGATAGCGAGGGGGGCCGGGGAGACAAGGAAGACCACACTAGGCGTGCACGTCTGCGGCATCTTGCCGAGGTTGCTGTGGCGGGGAGGACGATATCCGCGCGCCCAAGCGGCGACAGTCCCGTCAGTGACGTATTGAGCAGCAGTTCCAGGTTCTAGAAGGAATTCGATGCGGGGGAACCCGTAGCAGAGAGGCGGCGGCGAGCCCGATCTTCGTGAGGACGGCAGAGATAAGGACAACGGGACCGGGCCCTGACGGCGATTGGTTGAGTGGTGAGGCGAGCTGGACTTGCTCTCGCTACCTGGAGCCTCGAATCGGACCTCCACCTGCGGACGGAGCACCGCAACTGGCGAAGCGTTCAGTGAGGTGGGCAAACTGGCGTGAAGAGGCCGTATGATGGAATCCCAGGCCGACAAGTCCAGCCCACGGAGGTCTACGTCCATGAAAGGGGGTTTCGAATGTTCGGATGAGGTTCAACGGTCCGAGGCGGCTGCGTTCAGATGGCTGGCAACGGTTTCGCCAACGGCAGGCCCTGACATGACTACCCCCCATCGGGCAGGTCGACAATGCCAAGAAGTGCTTGTCGTCGATAAGACTCGCACGAAGCTGCGCGGGGTGCATCCATTCACGGTCCGCAGCTCCGAGCCCTCGAACCCCACTCCCTGAGCTCCATCGGACGGGGTCCCCAACGAAGGATTGGGACATGTACCAACATGGACGGAGGGAGGCTTGTCGATCCCGCGATCCGCGGGAGCTCGGGCTCTCCGACTCGGCAAACGGCGGCACCCCACGTTGACGTCGAGCATCTCGTCAGGTGATCCTTGGGGTCGAGGCGCCCGCGCTGGACAAATTGAGGAGAGTGAACCCTCCCATGAGCCATTGAGCGCCACGACCATTGCCGCCCGGGTTTGCAGACACACCAGCGCCTCGTGAGGCTGCGGGTCGGGAGCCCGTACTCGACGCCGAGGCTGCCGAAGAGGCTCGTGGATTCTCTCAGGGTTCGTCGTCCTTGACGCGCCAAGTTCGGGACGCGTGAGAAGCTTCAAGGAAACAAGAAAGCTTGCAACTACAGCCGCTGCTCCAAGCGTTTGCCAGGGGCCATTGAACGTGCGACCCAATGGAAAGCCATCTCATATACCATTCTCGCGGTCTTCCCACCGAACGCGGTTCGCGCCGGGAGCTGTGGGGAAGCTCGCATGGTCCGTGCGCTGGCGGCACAACGGGTGGGTGATGTCTCTCGATGTTGAGCTCGTGACAAAAGTTGCCCCCTTCGTCGACGAGGGATTGCTACTTCTAGCGCTGGGATACGCGCAAACCGGAGCACCATGGACCCCGGCGGGAGATAGGGACGGCGACCACCATGTCTCTGATCCCGTACCACCCTCGCGAGGGTCGCGAGATCGTACTGTGCGTTGACACCTCGGCTTGGACGCGTCGCTGCCGATCGCGGCAAGGGCTGGATCGGATGCTAACGGGCGTTCGCGTACAGGCGTCACCGCAATGCGATCGTCGTCCGCGACACGTCGTCGCAGCGCCTCGAGATCCGCGGCCTGAGCGAGTGCCCGACGTGCCATCAGCCCCTCCGGTCGTCCTCCCCCGACCGTCAGTTCGACAGCAACAGACACCACGAGGGCTATGTCGACCCGGACTACTTCCGCATGCTACAGGCCGAGGGCCGCAACCCCCGCGGCGACGAGCGGCCGGCGTCGGGCCTCGTGGGGTGGCGCGTCTCCTCGGGGGCGTCGCTCTCCGACGGCGAGCCGGCCGACCTCGAGGACGCCGAGTTCGTGTCCAGCACCCCGGCCGTGCCCGACGGGAGCCGCATCAGGAGGGAGGCCTTCAGCCCCCACTACTTCGAGACCTTCTTCGTGGAGGAGCGGGAGCTGGGCCGCGGGGGCAAGGGCGTCGTCATGCTCGTCCGCCACGAGATCGACGGATGCCACTTAGGTGCGCTCCGGCAGAGCCGGCGCGGCGGTCGGGGCTAACACGGGGTAGGGCAGTTTGCGTGCAAGCGCGTGCCGGTGGGCGACGACCACGCGTGGTTAGAGAAAGGTGAGTCTCGTCTCGGCGGCGGCGGCGGCGACGCCGGCTCTGACGCCGGCAGTCCTTATCGAGGTCGAGCTCCTGGCCAAGCTCTCCAACCCCAACCTCGTCTCGTACCGCCACGTCTGGCTGGAGGACGTCAAGCTGCACCGCTTCGGTCCGAGCGTCGCCTGCGTCTTCATCCTCCAGCAGTACTGCAACGGCGGCGACCTCCTGCTCTACGTTTCGGGCGGCCAGCCGAAGGAGACCACCAAGGAGGAGTTGAAAGCCCAGATGCGGCGAAAATCCAAGGGGCACGCCGACAAGCCCCAGAACGTCCACCCGAGCCAGCGACACCTGCCCTTCGAGGAGATATACTCGCTGTTCAAGGACATCACGTCGGGTCTGGCCTACCTCCACGCCGCCAACTACATCCACCGCGACCTCAAGCCGAGCAACTGCTTGCTGCACCGCGAAGGGCGGAACCTCATTTGCCTGATCAGCGACTTCGGCGAGGTCCAGCCGGACAACGTGGAGCGCAACTCGACGGGCTCGACGGGGACCATCTCGTACTGCGCCCCCGAAGTGCTGCGGAAGGACAGCACCGGCCGGTTCGGCAACTTTACGACCAAATCGGACATATTCTCGCTGGGCATGATACTGTACTTCATGTGCTTCGGGCGCCTGCCGTACCAGAGCGCGAACGCCGTCCAGGAGGAGCTGGAGGACATCGACCTGCTCAGGGCGGAAATCACCGACTGGAAGGGCTTCCAGGACGAGCGGCGCGAGAGGCCCGACCTCCCATCGAAGCTGTACCAGCTGCTGAAGAAGCTGCTGTCGACAAACTCGGCCGAGCGGCCGAGCGCGAACGAGGTGCTCAGCGTCATGCGCAACGAGTCGAGCCTAGACGGCGTCGCGCGGATGCCGGGCAGCCCGTCGCTCGGGCTAGCGGGCCGGAGGATACAGAATCTAGACTCGCCCGTGCCTCCCGGCACGCCGGTTCCGGGTCCGTCGCCTCTCCCCTCCGTCTTCCGCGCTCGCGTGCTGACCGTACAGATCCGTCCAAGCAGGCGCAGCCCCCACGCCCGAACCAGGACGATCCGCACGGCACTTTCGCGCCCGACGACGCCTCGTCCCAGCCGGCCCTGCAGAGCGGTCTCCAGAAGCACCCCAACCCCGGCTCGCCCCGGTACCGGGCGCCCCACATCTCGGCATCTCGCAGCCAGGACGGCTACGGCCGATCGTCCCCTGACCACCTGGACGCGGGCGCCTCGAGGCAGCCCTCGCCCGTCGCGATTACCACACCACTCCTCATGCCGCCGCCCACCACGTTCCTCGGGGACGTGCGCCACAGGGGGTCGGTCGCGCAGCACCACGCGAGGCTGTTCCTCGCGCAGCACGCGGAGCCGGCCGAGTCCCTGCTCCGCTTGGGCCTCTTCCTCGCCAAGATGGTCACCCTGTCCCGGCCGTGCTGGCCCTACATGGTCAACTGGAGGGTCGGCGCGGCCCTAGTGGCCGTCGCCGGCATGGATCTGGGGATACCGGTGCGCAGGGGGGTCGCGCTGCCGAGACAACCACCCACGAGCGGCCCGCCCGACAGGGACGAGGGCGCAACCGCGTTTGGCGGCGGGCGGCGGGACTGGAGGGTGAGCGCCGTCCTCCTGGCCGTCCACTTCCTTGTTTTGGCCGCCGTCTCCCGCTGGGGCGCCCTCTGCGCGTGGGTCGACTGGTGATATCAACCGCCCTCCTGCGACCGGCCGTCCCACGCGGGAGCCGCTGCCCGCCGCCGGATCTCGCGACGCCCGAGGGTAGCGAGGACGGCATCGCGTTCGGCGGGGAAACCGGGACCCGGGGGAGGCGACGAATGGCTGGCGGCGCTGGGTCCCTTTTCGACGCACCCGGGGCAGGCCGCCCTCACGATTTTCCATTGTCCTTCGCATCCCCTCGGCGTCCGGCCGCGCCGTATAGTGTGGCGTGTCGCGTCTGACAGCGGCGGCCGGGGAGGGCGGGTTGGGTGGTGGTCGGCATTGATGGGTTTCATGTATCAGATTTACGACGGCCGGCCCGGGAAGGCATTGATGGTTCACATTCAGGAAAACTGGATCGGAGAAACGAATCAGGGGCAAGAGATAAATCAAACGGGTGGGAGAGGGGCTATATGGGGGCGAGGGGCGGCCGCCGTAGCGGTGGTCAGTTGACCTGAATCTGTTTGGGGCCGCCAGGGACGACAGGTCCTGTGGGGTTCCCGGATGCCTCCAGGACCGCATCCTTCTCTCGCTTTCTTATCTCTGGAGCTCCCTTGATTGCCAAGGAACGGATTGACCGGCGCGAGCTGGCGCCCTGCCGGCCGCTGAGTGGACGTCGGGGGACGGAAAACTGGGGGCGGAAGCCTGGCACTTAGATGGGATGGAAGAAGTCGGAGAAGACCAGACCCACGCGGCCGTGCCCGCAAACGTGGAGGCGACCTCGTGTTTGCCCTGTCCGCGGCTTTCCCTGAAGGGAGGAACCCGAGGTGCTGGACACGGCTCGGATCTGGAGTTGATCTCCGGGCCCCCCCTTTTCCTCGGTGGCCTGTTCTTACCCAGCCTCTTGGCAACGGCGCCCGGCTCCCGCGCACCCCCTCAACTCTATAACCCGGAGTCGGGAAGGGAAAGGGCGCCGCACTGGTCAGCAGTTTGTCGGCTTTCGCGCCCCCCTCGCCCCCTGTCGCCCCGGCACGCCCCTAGCATAAGAGGGGAACTAAAGACCCCGCTGGTTCAGCCCGTACCGCCGACTGGACGGCTAGTCGGTTGGCTGCCCCAGTGGCGCCCCGGGGACCGAGGGCGAGGAGGTGGAAGAACGTAGGCTCGATGCGCCCGGTCGTGCCTCGACGCCCGCCAGGCCGCGCGTGTTAAGCTCGCTGATATGGATGAGGTGCTTCGGCGGCCGCACACCGCCGGACTCGCGCCCGGCTCGGCCAGAGGCTGATGTGCGGTCTCCCGTCGAGGGATGGCCCCGAGATCAGCAGTCATGTATAGTGTACAGGCCATACCCACTTGTTGCATCGACGTCACAGCCTCGACAGTTGCGTCTCTCGAAGAAAAGCAGCAGAGGGCTCCCTCGAAGGACTCTCTCTCCTTAGCCGTATTATCCTATTTGCTTGCCCTCCACGATGTCTTCTGACGCCGCGGACCGCTCCGCGCGGGCCTCGCGAGCATACTAATATGCCGCCCTGCCCGCCGCCGGAGCCGTTTCCGACCCGGGTCTGACCTCGGCCGCCGTCCTTCACGATCGGGAAACGCCACTCGAGAAGATAATAGCGTACCCGCCCGAGAGTCTGTTCGGTCTCTACCTCGGCCTCGGTCTGTAGCGTTCCCGTTGTCCTATCCTCAGCAGAGCAGCGTTGCTGGCGAACGCGACTGGCCAGCGTCGACACACCTTCTCCGACATTGCCCCGAGAACAAACACTATTCGCCGCGCCAATCCTAGACGAAAACGTTCTTCGGCTTGCTCTTAAGCAGACACAGAACTTCAACCTCCCCCAACATCAAATCCGTCCTCGTCATCTTCAAGTGTCTGCCTGTCCGAGCCTACCGCACAAGCACCAGCCGTCAGCACACGCCGGCGCATAGCACGACAATACCGAGCCCCTGACGTGTGTCGATCTGCCACTGTGTCATCAGCCCGCGAGACATCCCTCGAGCATCGAGCGTCGTCTCCTCCGGATCTGTCCTTGTCTACTATCTCGCGCCGCCATACGGTCGAACATCACTATACGAAGCCGCCGCCATGTGTACGAGAAAAGTCTTCTACCACCACCGCTGTGGCCACAGAATTACCGAGCTCACCGAGGCCTGCGGAGACGTCGAGTGCAAGTCGGTCTACGACGACTCCGTCATCACGAACAAGTACACGTGCATCTACTCGACGTGCAGCTTTTACGGCCAGTTCTGACACCGGGGGCCGCGCCGCCAGGCGAGACGTGACACGGCCGCGAGCATGGTTGGCGAAAGGGGCAGAGGAGTTTCGCTTGGGCGTCAAAGAGCGGGCTGAGGGCGATCCATCGGCGGGGACGATGCATAGGGACTGGGAGCGAGCTTCAGGGCACCGAGGTTTCTGGGCAGCAGGATAACCACTCACATTCGCTTGGCAGGATACAGCGGAGGCGCGGTCATACCCTTTGGGACTTGCGACGGAAACTGGTCTACTACTAGACATTGGGCGAGGGGAAAGACTGGGGTGATCACGGGGTATTCGTCTTTCACGATAGTGGCGTGGCACAGGGGTACCTGGCCAAGTGTGCAGTCACGGGCCCATCACTTGTTCATATCGGAGGAAGTACAACAAGAGGCAGACGAGTTTAATCAAGGTGGCTCTTTCTCGAACCGTCGAGATCAACCTAAGTGCGCCGTCAGCATCAACATCCCAGGAGAGGGGAGCCGAGTGCCGAGGAGGTGAACTTCCCCAGTACCGGAAGCGAGGACCTCTGCAGGTTTGCCATGTCATCTCCCACGCGCCCCTCAAGCATCACAGCGTAGGACTCCGTCCCGCCGAGCGGAAGCCGCATTAAGGGTACTACTACCAGGGCCGTCCCGGCGTGGGCAGGCATCCCATGTCGTGAAGTGCCGGCAGCTGGGCCCAAGAGCCTTGGGCCCAGCTGCCGTGGTACCGCGAGGGGGTGCCGCGATGGCGTCTCCCAGCGGCGGCCGATACGAGTCGAGTCTACGCAACTCTGGACCCGCGGCGGGGTCCCGTCGCGATGCGTCAGACGACCCCGGTCCCCGGCCCTGCCAGCGCCCTCCTTGGCGGCCCTCGATACACACCCCAATCTGGCCATCCAAGCGCGCAATACCGACGGCGCACGCATCCCTCGTGTCCCTCCCCACAGCTCGGCAGCCAACCCCATGCCCTCCGCGGACGGCGCGCCGGCCGGGTGCGCCACATCTGCAGGACCGGGCCCGGGCCACTTTGCAAAGGCATGCGACGACGGTTATACCAGGTTCGCTATGCTGCCGCCTTGGGCTCTTTTCCGGGCGCCCCCTCTCGTTCCCGGTCCAGAGCAGAGCACGAGGAGGGGGCGAGGGCCGCTTCCAGAAACGGCGGCCGCCCCAGGCGGGGGAGCGAGCTTAGCCCTTAAGCGGCCGCTGCTAAGCTGAGGGGTCGTGCGGGCCCCCGACGGCGAAGGGCTCTTCTTGGGACGAAAACCGAGCCGTTAGCTCTGGGCGTGCCGGATTCCTTGGGCGTGAGTAAAGGTGGGCCTTGTTGTGCGTCGTCTTCGGAGCGGGGGCGGCGGAGGAGGCTGCGAGGCTGTGGCGTTGGGGTGATTCACGTGAGACGCAGCCTTGCGCGCACGGTCTACCCCTTAAGCGATTCGAGATCAGCAACCTGGCCTCCGAAACAGTCAAGTCGCTAACTACGATGGCTGTTAGCTGTACAACCGACGGAGAAGGGCAAGGCTTTTTCAACAACGGGAAACTGGCTCGACCGCCCCTGTCGGACGGACAGTTGCATAGGGCTGATCGCAGCTCCAATGCTGCCGACGGACCAGGCTTCGGCGATCAAGCGAGACATGTCATTTCCGCGTCTGCACCCAGGACCAAGTTGCATCCAGCTCTGTTAGGCTCTCTGAAGAGGGAGGCAGGGCCGGCGCCTTCTTGCTCGGCGCAGAAGGGCTGAGAAGGCACCTCCTTTGCGAGACCTCCACCTCCACTCCAAGTTAGCTCTTCTCTAAGGACTCTAAGTAAAATCAAGTGGATTTCTGCGCACCGCTAGCCAGGCTATCGATGGCCGACAAGACAGGTGTTAGGCTAGCCACCTTTCGGGCTGATCATCCGGTTTCGCGGGTCTCAACAGCTGACCGCGTCTAGCCAGGACGTTTCGGCGATGAGGGTTTTAATCCTCGCCGCCCTGCCGTGCGATGGATATAACGGCGCGATGGAAGTAGTGAGAGAGGCGAGCAACTCGATCGTCTACATGTCCACAACGCCCGAGCGCCTCACTAGAGCATCTGTCGATAAGCGAAGCTCGTCCCGTCCCCGGGAGCCGCAGTGCCGATCCACCAACCACAGCGGGGTGCCAGGGCGGAAAAAGTGCGTTCAGATATTAAAGAAACCGGCGCTCGGCGAGGCAAAAACACTGAGCCGGTGTTAAATGAGGATAAAATTTGAGTCCTACCTGTCATGTAGTAAAACCCTTGACTCTCGGTTGGTACAAGGCTCGCCTCGCGCGCGAGGCTGCCGGCATCAAGATGCGCGTTCCCCTGACCAGCGCGGCGCTCGCGACGGCGGCGGCGGCCGTGACTTTCTCGGTGCCCAGCCGCGTCGGGGCAGGCGGCTACGCGTACGCGCCGCTCGACCCGGCGCCGGTCGGCATCTCGTTCGAGTTCTTCGCCTTCCCGTCCTACTTCACCAACGTGACGGCCACGAGCCAGTGCCTGGCCAACTGGAAGGACCTGACGGGCGTGTGGCCGCCCGTCCGCATCGGCGGGACGACTCAGGACCGCGCGAGCTTCGACGCCGCCTCGCCGGCCTACGTGACGTACTCGGTGGCCAGCCCGGCCGACGCCCCGCGGACGCTCACCTTCGGGCCCAAGTTCGCGACCCTGGCGGGGACGTACGCGGGCACCGTGGTCATGGGCCTGAACCGGGGGAAGAACAACCTCGCCAACACCATCGCCGCGGCCAAGGTCGCCGTGGCCGAGATGCCCAACCTGCTGGCCATCGAGCTCGGGAACGAGCCCGAGTGTGAGTGGAATCCGTGCCGCGCGTCGTGCCCAGATGCTGAGCGTCCGCAGACTACAAGAAAGACGGCCAGCCCATCGCGGCGGGGACGTGGAACCCGGCGACGGACGCGGCGTCGCAGAACAACTGGGCCCTGGCGGTGGGGACCGCGGTCGGGAGGAAGAACATCATCCAGGCGGGCAACTCGAACGATGCCCCGCCGACGTGGGGCGCCGAGGAGCTCATCGCCACGCAGAACTCGACGGTTAAGGAGTACGTGAAGAACTACGCCCATCACAACTACCCGGGAGGGAGCGTGACGAGCCTCATGAGCCACTCGGGCATCTCCAGCAACCTGCGCCGGTTCGACGCCGACATCGCCGCCGCGCTCCGGACGGGAAAGCAGTACGTCTTTGGCGAGACGAACTCGGGTAAGCCCGGACCAGCAGGACCGCGGACGACAGGGCCTCTGCTGACAAGAAGCGTGTTGTAGTATCCGGAGGCGGCGCGGCCGGCGTGTCTCCGACCTTCGGGGCCGCGCTCTGGACCATGGACTACTCCCTCCGCGCGACGTACAGCAACATGTCGAGGACGTACTTCCACCACGGCACCGTGGGGAACTGCCAGTACTGCTTCTGGGGAAGATACAGCATGGGAGCGCCGTATTACGGTGCCACCGCGGCCGTGGCCCTGATGGCAGGGGCAAGCCATCTCACGGCCCTGGATACGGGCCGGACGGCCTACGGCGCGTACGCCGCGTTCGGCAGCGGCGGGGCGCCGTTGCGGGTGCTTCTGTACAACTCGGATTATTACGCGGGCACCGGCGCGAGGTCCAGCCAGTCTTTCGTGCTGACCGGGCTGAACGTGTCGTCCGTCAAGGCGAAGAGGCTGACGGCCGCGGGCGCAATGGCGAGGCAGGACCAAGGCGGGACGATAACCTTCGGGGGGCAGATTTTCGGTAATGGCACCTGTGTCGTGAGCGGCGCCGAGACGTTCGAGACGGCAGTGGTGGCGGACGGCTCGGTAACCCTGAGCGTCAAGGCGACCGAGGCGCT
>Ga0247771_1000470_pt1 | contig 12738 bp, 10 predicted proteins | sample UWRJL197509C6_FD_179948 | JGI IMG/M metagenome (GOLD analysis project Ga0247771, IMG submission 179948) | Plant litter microbial communities from Arlington Agricultural Research Station in Wisconsin, United States - UWRJ-L197-509C-6 | ecosystem: Environmental > Terrestrial > Plant litter >...
GCACCTGCTGGCGGCGCTGCACGGCGTGGACCTGGCGGCCGACGACGCGGCGGCGGCGGCGCACCCGGCGGACGCGGCGGTGCTGACGACGGTGCTGGAGGCGCACGACGAGCTCGGCGCCGCGCGCGCCGAGGGCGACCTGGCGCGCCTGCGCGCCGACAACGCGGCGCGCATGGCCGAGAGCCACGAGGCGCTGGGCCGGTTCTTCGCGGCCGGCGACGTCGAAGGCGCCGTGCGCGAGGCCGTCCGCCTGCGCTACTGGGTCAACATCGACGAGAGCATCCGCGGCTGGGAGGCGGGCGGCGACGTCAAGCTGGTCCACTAGGGCACGGGGCCGGGTTTGCATCTGCGCCGTGGGCTTGAGGGCCGGCAAGATGGGACGGGCGCCGCCTTTGGAGGTCGCGGCGAGGAGCAGCGATGTCACGGGATCCTCGGGCGGGCACTAATCTGCGCATTGCGGGTTTCCGCGAAGGGACATGGCGGATATGTCCGAGGGCAACAGCCTCGGTAGTGGGCCTCGGAATCAAGATACCCAGCAGCGCCGTCTCCTGAGCTTCGCGTCTGCAGAGCAACGTCGGTTCGCGAGCCACGGTGTTTACGAGTCCGTAGCGGCGGCTCTGGCGAGGACGAGCCGCCGAGGACACCGCCCTGGAGGTGCACGGCTCCCTAGTCGCAGCGTCTGGCGATGCCGTCGAGAATAGATTGAACACCGCGCTTGGGAGAGAGCTGCTGCCAGACGTTGAGAAGGCATTTTCGCGAGCGAAACTAAGTGTTTCGTCCTCGAAGGCGGCCGGGCCATTGGCGCGCGGCAAGCGAATGATCCCCAGACTACACCCCGGGGTCGACAGCCGCAGTGGACGGCTTCAGGGCCTGACGCGACCCCTGTCGGCGTCGAGCCACAGCGGCCGCCCCAGTGCTTCAGGTGCCAAGCTCGCGGGACCAATCAGTCGGCCGTCTCAGGCCTCAGGTCTTCCCCTTTCGGCAATTCCCTTAGCGACCGGCAAATCATCGACCACAACGGACCCGGCTGGGAGCCCTCGACCGTTTCGGGTCGGCTTCGCGGTCGGTCCTGGCCCCGATCCCGCCGCCTCGGACCTCTGTGCGCTCTCGGGGCGAGGCTGGCAGGTCGGGCTGCCCCACGCCAAGCTTGAAACGCGGCGTGTGAGAAACGGACGTCGTCATGGAGAGCAGCAGGCCTCGGGTGGAGTACGTACGAGCTTCGTTGTCCGCCCCGTCGGCCGCGTGTTTACCAAGGGGCGAGTCTGCCAGCAGCGTGACGGCAGGGGATCAGGCCCGTCCGGCATTGAGGTGCCAACGTCGGTCCATCGTCTCTCGCCGACCACGGGACTCCCAGCGGCGCCCAAGACGTCCGTACTGCTCGACGGGGATGTTCCACGCCGACGAGCTTGGTAAGAATCAGCATCCCATGTCCCATGAGAACGGTCTTGCAGGGACGCAACGGGCGTTTCTTTTCACCGCTCTCCCCGGCCGCGGGGATGGGCCCGCTGTCCCACGACAGCTTCCCACTCCTTCCCCAGATCTCGCCCGCTCCGGCTTAGCCCGCCAGATGTTTCGTCTGTCGCCGTCGATTGTTTCATGCCAAGTATCACCTCTCTCTTCGTCCGATAATAGACGCGGCGGGGACACGTCTAGGGCGTCTTCTCCCGGGGTGCCAGCCGCTTGACGGCCCTCGCCTTGTCGACCACATCGGTGCCCTCGTCTCAGGAAGACACCTGACAGTCCAGTCGTGCAATGTCGCGACCGCCGTCCTGGGGTTGTTCCTTCGGCCTCGCCAGGGGAGGCGGATGATGTGTCCAGGGGTCCGTCCAGGAGCCTGGTCGAATATCGCCCGGCCTCGACGACCGCGGGTCGGGGTCGAGGATCGCGGTCGCCTCCAAGTCGCGAAGCATCGCGGACCCAGAAGTATAAGAAGAGGCTTCATCTTCCCGCTGGGCAGTCTCCATCTCGGTCAGCATCAGCACAACCTCCCTCGGTCTCCTTTCCTTGTCAGCTCTTCCGTCTCTCCGGGCCGATTGATTCGCGCCTCTTTCCTTCTCAGCATTAGACTTGAAAGCATTCACTCGCACGATTGAGTCGTGAGCATCGTTCCTTTACCCCTTAGATCGCCATCACTACACCCGCCCGTCCATTCTCAAAATGCTCGGCAAGTTTCTCGTTCTCGCCCTCGCGGCCACTCCCCTCGTCGCCGCCCACGGCAAGGTCGCCGTCATCACGGGTGACAAGGGCGGCAACACGACGGCCCTGGCCATCAAGGGTGCCGTCGTACCCGGCCCCGGCCCGAACTCCAAGGTACGCTGCTCCTCGTCGTGGTGGAAGTTCCCGCTGACAGCCCCCCCAAAGACCGAAGTCGACACGACCGTCTTCAAGAAGACCAACATCCAGACGGACGGCCTGGGCCGTACGACGGGCTCGGGCAAGAACAAAGTCAATATGCTCTCGCAGGCCATGGCCCTGTCGGGCGACACGCTCCCGCAGGTCTCCCCCGGCGGCTCCCTCTCGGGCGTCTTCCACATCGTCACCACGGACGGGGCCGGTCCCATCAGCGCCGTGGTCGACAGCACGGCCACGGGCAAGTTCAGCCAGGGCACGCTGCTGAAGACGACGACCCAGGTGCCCGGCAACAAGGGTAACATCAAGGCACCCAAGAAGAACGCCCGGGACCTGGTCCAAGGCGCCCTCGAGAGCGTCGGCCTGGTGAAGCGCGCCGCCAAGAACGTCAACCAGGACTTTGTATGTTTCTTTCTCCCCTGCCCGGCTTGGCATTGACACTGATACCGTGGACAGCCCGTGGCCTTTACCGTCCCCGAGGGCACCGTCTGCACCGGCACCATCAACGGCATCCAGAACGTCTGCCTGGCCAAGATTGCCAACGCCAACAAGAACGGCCCCTTTGGCGGCGTCGTCGCCTTCCAGATCGCTGGCGGCAACGCGACCGCCCCTCCTGCGAAGCGGGCCGTCGATTTTACCGCCTAGAAGCGGAAACGGGGCCAGACAGGGGGGGGCGACGGCGCGAGTGGGCTTGTCTTTGATAGCGAGCATGGCACGTCTTGGGGACCAAGGATAGAACTGTACATAGAACGACGGAAGAGGAGGCTGAGGGAGGTTGATGATACACTTGCACGCTCGCTCAACCCTATCAAGAGCATTGCACTGTTATTCCAAGACCCAAATCCGCTGTGCTTTTCCGTTCCCCCAAGTCTATAATATACTGTAATACTAACATGTAAATGACCACAACTTTTCAAGGTAACTGTACATGGAAACGCCTCAGCCCTCCAAGAAGCTGCTCCCTTGTTTGGTCTTACTGTATCTGCGCACCGGCGGCGGCACCGCCAACGGAGCAGCAGTCTCGTGGAAGATGTTGACCTCGACCGTCTTCGTGATGCCTGACCCGCTGCCGCGCTTGCTGTTGAAGCTCTGCAGCTCCACCTCCTCCTTGCTCTCCGACTGCCAGCCGCTGCTCGTCCCCTCGCGCCCCGCCGCCGAGTCGGCCTTGGTGCGGTTCGTGGCCGACGACATGGTGACGTTGAAGCTCGACGTGCTGTCATTGTCGTCCAGGTCGCTGAACCGGGTGGACAGGACGCGCGAGGGCCGCTTCTTGTCGGCGCCGCCCTCCAGGATGGCCGTTGGGGACGAGCTGACGCCCGCGATGGTCGGGTAAGACTCGGGGAAGACGAGGGCGCGCCACGACGATAGGGAGGACTCGTTGGCGCCGTAGATGATGGCGTCGACGAGGCCCTGGACGACGATACACGCCTTGTCGACCGTCTGTAGGGCGAACGGCGCCGGCCTGCCCGTGGCCGCTTGGTAGATTCGGATAGAAGTCGGCAGCGCCCAGATGAGCATGTAGGCGATCGGGTACATGAGCATCAGGCGAGCAAGCTTCTTGAGCTTCCGGGTGGTTCGCGGCTGCCGACCGGCGTACGACCCCTGGAGATTTCCGGTGGGAGGACGGTCCACGGCACGGGAGCGGGAACCGGACGTGGGGTAGCCTGAGGATTCTTCGTCCTGGGACGAGATGAAACGGTGGGCTCGGAATAGGACGAAGTACAGCCGAGCATACAGAGCCAGCATGCTGAGAATAATGACCCATCTGGGAATGAAGTTGACCAGGAGGCGGACTTCGTCCGAGGTGAACCAGCACCCTGTGCACGGCGCCGTCAGCGGTGGAACCGAGCTTACGGGGGGCCGCAGTGGCGGTAATAGTGTACGTACAAGCACCAATGTTCCCGTAACCCGCGGTGAAGAAGCCGATGGCAGCCCAAACAATGGAGAATATCCAAGGCAGGGAGCTCAGGAGCAGGCGGTGATCCTGCACCCAGCCCGATGCTCGTTTGTAATCCGCCAGGATGAAGTATGTGCAGACGGCGATGACGAGGACCCAGTAGTCGGTTTGGATCACGAAGACCTGCGTCATGAAGCCGTTGAAGCTGCAGAAGCCGCGCTGCTCCGGAGCGCCGATGTATCTCCCGTTGATGTTCATGGCTGCCGATGACAGGAAGTTCAAGGCCATGACGCAGTCGCTGATGGCAAGCCCCCTGCGACGGGTTAGCCGGTCAATTTGGCTTCCGGTAGCCGGGGAGGCTGGGAACGACGTACAGGATGAGCTGGTGTCGAAAGCTCCTGAGGCTCTTGAAGCACTGGGCGGCTTCCGTGTCAGCGGACAACACGCCTGGGGTTGAAACATCTTCCGTCTTACCGCAAAGCTCAACATGATCCATCCTGCCCCCAACGCCGACAAGATTGAGACGACAAGAATGACGGTGCTCTGAACAATATTCTGGCTCGTCGAGGTTGGCGCGGCGAGGGCATCTCGCGGAGAGATATCAAACTTCCAGCCCATGTCGCCGGCGTTGCCCGGACTGGGCAAGGGAGACCTCGGGTGATTCACAAGCTTGCCGTAGCGGTCGTTGGGTCATCAAGAAACATCGGGGCTTGGCTTCAAGCTCTACTTCGAGGTCGTCGTCCTGGAAAAGACTCGGCAGGAGCCCTGCCCGCCTGCGGTGTCGACGACCGGTCGACGTTCTTATCCATCACGAGGCGGAGGGGAGCGAAGCCCAACAGTACGAGGGTCCCAAGCTATTGGGACGGGATGCAGTGATCTGGGGAGGAAGGGAAAAAGAAACAGTCTTATCAGCGGCTGAAGAGACGCGAGATGCCATCATTGGTTCCGTGGAAAGTTCGGGGACCGCTGTCCTCGGAGCGGGCCCGACGCCGCTGATGTCGACGGCTGCAGCTGGCCTTCTTTTCTGGCAAGAGAAGGCGTTGACGGGACGGACTCAAGATAAGCTCACGACGAGAGGGCAGTCGGGATCTCATATATCGAGGACCGCCGGAACGGGCCGCCGTCGAAGCGCGCGACGAGGTGCCATACATCGCCGGGTCGATACCGGTTATAACGAGCACCGCGTTGACGCACCGAGGGACAGAAGAGGCCCTGAAGATGCCGGAGCCGAACGGCGATGCACTGGCGTTGAGGTCAGAGCCCTTCCCCCATGATGCCAAGCTTTGGTGTATCGCTCGCCGTTGAACCCCTGAAGCCCCCACGCGCTACCCATGGGCCGGCGTGGGGTTTCTGATAGCGAGCCGAGAGGAGAACTCGTGGGGGCCCATGCAATTTGCCCAGCGAAACCGAGGTTCTTCCACTCCCGAGGGGAGCTCGGAGATGGGGAATAGCTTCATTCCTTCGATAGCAGACAGCTGGGAGTACGGCGTAAAGAGCGAGGAGGAAGCCTTGATGGCGGACATGAAGCCGCGGGGGCAGTGGATCCTTGACCCTGCCACTGTTGCGGTTCTCTTGTCTGCCATTGAGGTTTTGATGCGTCTTGCCAAGGCCGTACCGGAGAAGAGCCAAGTCAGTGAAGCGGGAGGGAGTCAAAATGAGCCGAGATGCTCCCAATCGCTAAGGGACCGAGATTTCAACTCGAAGTTGGCGCTTTTCTCGCTACCTTCCATCCATGCTACTGGGTAGGTATCCATGGAAAGGTTAGGATCGGGTCGGGTAGGTCTTGCTCGCCCGATCGCGCCTCGGGACAGGAATAAAGTCCGCCCGGCCACAGTGGTGACTGCCCGAACCTGACGCGAGAACTCGCCAGAAGCAAATGACTCGGGTCTCCCACCAAACAACCCGCTCGACCACATCACTCGCCTTTGTCTGGCCTCCGGGGACCAGGTACCGAGTCCCCCATACCTCCTCAATGCACGGCGAGGCGCTCACCGAGGCAGCGAGCGAGGCGCGCTGCCGAAACTTCCCGCCACAGCAACCAGGCGCCGGCTGGATTCCCCTTGTGACAATGGCCCGGCCTGTTCACACGGCGGAGGCTGAAACGCATAAACGGCTGAGCGGGCCTTGCCATTGAAGCTCAGGCCATGCGCAAACAGCAGGCGGAAAGGGGCTGGGGGATGGGCAGGAACAGCACCTCCCTCGGTACGGAGCAGGTATCCGGCACACGCGCCGTACATCGTCAGACGGGCAAACAGTCCGAAGCCAAACACGGCGGACGCGTCCTCGCAGGCCCACTCCATCGCCGGCAACCGGGGCATTCTTTCCGACGCGACTGTTGTTCCCCTTCCTCCGGCCCGCCGCGGCTCCCGAACCCTCCAGCTCCCCGCCGCTCGAGATTGTCGGGGTCCGAGCACGCTTGGGCGGCAGGCGAGACCGGGTTTGCTCGACGACCTCCCTGCCCCCAAGCATCCAGGAACCTGGATCGCCAGCGCCACGCCGCCCGTCACGTCTCTCGTGACTCGGCGTCCGGAACTCGCGACGGCGAGCAGCGACGGTCGGGCTCCGTATCGGCGTCCATCACCCGCCTAGCGCCGCCGAGAAGCGGCGTCAGCCTCTTTATGCCCGCATCCCTACGGAGTAATTGCTCTGGATATAGCAAAGCGACAGCAGAGGAGAAGGGTCCCCCTTGGAGGAGCCAAGGCCCGGGCGTGGCTTCCCAAGCGTCGCACGGACTTTGGTTTCTGAAATTCGCGGCGCCTCTCGCCGAGGATCATGGGACGTTCCCCGCAGTTGGAGCCCGTCACGACGCACGCCCAAGGGACCGAGAACACCGAGATGCGACATTTCTCGCCGGGTGAGGCATCGCCCCGTTGCCTCCGGTCGGCTGCCGGGGCCCTCGTCCGTTCGCCAGGGCCCCTCTGCCCGGGGGGGCGTACCCAGGACGCTTGCTCGGACCTGCGCGTCGACGTTTGCAGAAGCGTTGCATTCCGCCGGGGCGTCGGCATCAGTCGATGCGCCACGCATCGGTGCAGCTGCAGACCAGACAATTACAGCCCTGCATCCGGTCCATTTCGCTTCGGCCGTCGTCTATCGACCGGTCAGGGACGACGAGGCGTCGACCGCAGCGGCCGCGGCGGTCCAGGCCGAGGACGTGTGTCGTCGACCAGGCAGAGGCGGGCCCCGCGCCATATCTCGGGACCCGTGGCTGGACCCAGGGCTGTGTTGCAGACCGGCGCGGGGGGGGTGTGTACAAGTGTACAAGTCCGACTCGGCCGCCGCGGCGCCCATTGGTCGAGGAAGTCCGGTACGCCTGTTCCTTGTCGATTTCACCCAGATTCATCTCGGTTTCCCGTGGCACACGGCTCGCGCCAGCTACGAGCCCGTCCAACCACCGAACCCAGCAGACGCAACGCTCCCGATACCCGTCGAGCCCCTGCAACGTCAACTGCAACAGCGGCACGACAAGCTGTCGTCGCCGCCTCGAGACGGCCGCGTACCTGTCAAAGTACAGCACACCCTGCAGCTCCGTTGGACCCGGCATCAATGCGTTCGCTGCAGCTCGCTGCTGAGCGCTCATGGCGGCGCACCCACCAGATCGGCCCTGCAGGTCGTGACGCTCGTGACTGGCTGGCCGTTGCAGAGGGAGCACCCAACGACCGGCTTCAGGTCGCCGCCGCCACGAGTCACGACCGTCACATCGCGCCGTTCGAACCTTCGACGCAGAGGTGCGATTCGGACTTCTCTGCAGCCTGCGTCATGATCACGTCCTCCGCCCCGGACGAAACGGGTCGTTCTGCTCGCCCCGAGACGCGCCGCCGCCGCCCGCCACCTCCGTCCCATCTCAACCACGACGGCCGACGCATCACGACGTGCAGAAGAGGGGGCCGAGCACCGGCGCCGCGTGTTTGCGGTCTACCCGGCCGCCTGCCCGTCGCTCGAACGGTCGCGCCCGCCTCTGACCGAGTGTCCATCGCCGGTACGGCGATACGACCATGAAACGCGACAGCTTGGGCCCGACCGAGCCCTGATGATGTGCAGAAACTTGTTTAATGCGCAACCGGCTGCGGATTTGCGGTCCCTGCGAGTCGACGGCCCCCGGTCCAGCCGCCTCTCGTCGCCCGGAACGCCAGCCTTGGCCGCGCTGCGTGGTGGCGTGCTCGTCAACCGCCCGGCCGGCAGCTTTTTCCACTTTCTTGGTCGACCCCCGCCCGCGAGCGCACCCCCGTCCGGCGGCCGCGGCATCTACGGGAGCAGAACCGCGAGGGGGGAGGCGAAGGGTGCGGAGGGGGGTCGTTAGGACGAGGACAGCCGCCAGCTGGACGGGGGAGGTCCAGCCCGGGAGGGGTATAGCAGTGGTGGCTATACACCATTTACCCCCTCGTCTATGTCTCGAGAAGCCACGAGGAAGAGGGCGACCTGCAGCGGTCAGCCCTTGCCAGCACATCATCGTCTCAGCAGGCCGCGGACCCCACGGGTGCGGGTCATCCTCCACCACGACGGGCGGCTGCCCGGTGCCGCCGCCGTACCGCTCCTGGTCCTGGTCCTGGTCCTCGCCGTCGCCACGGGGGGTTCCCGCGGGCGGAGAGTGGGGGGAGAGACGTTCCGCGACGGCCGCTCCCTCGCGACGGCGCGCGTTTAGCTCGACGGCCCAGTCGCGAACCTGGATAAGCCCTGACTAACTGCTTCATATAGGCAAAGCGGGGAGGGGAGACCATGACGCCGTCCGACGCGCCGGCGGAGCTACTGCACAGCTTGCTCTTCTTGGCAGGACCTTCCGGCCTGGGAGGAGCCGTCCCCGTTCCTTGCGCCCCCTCTCTACCCCCCCTCGGTCGGGGCGGAGGAAAGCCACGCCACGCCATCGGCGTCAGCCCTGGGCCATCACGAGGGCGCGTAGGACGAGTGCCAACCGGAGAGGCCATGAAATGCTGACGAGACGCCGCAGCTCGGTGTGAAGCAGGGGCGATAAGGTGGCGTAATATGGGAGCACGCCTCGTTCCACCATCGCGTCCGTCGTCTGCCCGACGGAGCGGTCTGCCCTCTCCTAACCACCGGGTGCTGGTCGGATGCGGGAGGCCCCGTCGGCGGAGATGCCTCTCGCGCCCGCACTATATACATCGGGTCGATAGCAGGTTAGCAATGGCGTGGGGTTCCCGGGGGGTCTACCTCGGCCGTGACGCCGTCACAGCCCCCGTGACCAGCCCAGATGGGGCCTGTGATTCTTTCCATTCTCCTTAGCAAGCCCGTTATACGGAGGCGCCTCCGCGCCGGGGCGCCAAACAGCAGAGACGCCAATATAGGAATCCAAAGAATCGTGCAATCGGGTACGCGGGGAGCGGTGGGTGCGGTACTTTCTCTGTGTGGCTATTCCCTTGCTATGGAATGCATGCCCCTGTCAGGACATGAATGGTGACGGCCGGTCGCGACGAGTTGCCCCGTTCGCTGGTTACCTAGCTATCCCTCCGCTCGCCAGTCGGCAGTGGCTCTCTCGTGCCTCCAGAAGGTCGCTCGGCTCCACTCATCCCTCCCTCTCCGCCCGGGGGTTCCCCCTGCTGCGCCGTATAGCACACCTCGCCGCCTAGCTTCCCGTCGTAGCGGCTCTCCCTAGCCCACCCGAGCGCAATCTATCTGCCCGGCCGCCCGTGGTGGATGTCCAGCTCTCTCAGCCCTGGGGCGCCCAGGCGATGACCAACCAGCTCGTCATCCGCCTGCCCCTCGTCGCGTCTCGCCACCCACCGGGTCCCGACCCTTCCTGTTCCTCCCGATCAGGCCCCTTCATACCGGCAGGCTCTCGTTGGTCCAGGGAGTCCGCCCGCGGCGGAGATGGCACGGCGAGAGAAGACGCAGAATTTTTCCATGCGGCCAAGAAAGAGGATCGGGGACAGGATCGGCGCAGCACGGGTCCGTGGGTGCTGGTGAGGGATGCGGGGAGTCGAGTCCGGGGCCTGTAGTCGATGCCGTCGGTTGCACACTGCGAGAAACGATCGATGCTTGCGTGAAAAAGGAAAGTCCGCTTCCAAGAAACTCCTTGGCTCCCTCCTTCCGGTGGGTGTTGGATACTCCTGTTTCGCTCCGAAGCGCCCTGAACTCCTTGCCGAGGAACTGGCTGTTTTTCCGTCATTAGTGGTGGTGGTGGTCGGGGTTATCGACGTCTCCGTCTCGTCTCCCGAAAATGGAATCCAAGCTAAGAAAACTGGTCCGAAGGCAGGTTGGCGGTTGGCGGCGCCGCCGTGAGCGCCGCCGTGGACGCCTGTCGGCGGAAAAGAGCGGTACTCGCGAGTTTGGTCCGGGATCCGTGGTGCTCTGGGCCGCGGCTGTATCTGTACAATGTGGTCCCCTATCGTACAGCTCCGAAGCTCCGGGGGTCATTGCGGAGGTTAGGAGCTAACTGTAGCTTCCGCCGTAGCACAGAGGACAGGCGCCGGGCTCGACGATGTAGCGCTCGTGCGGGCCGCGGGAGCACTTGTGCTTGCGGTTGCCGTCGACCGAGGTGCCGAAGTAGTGGGCGCCCGGGTCGAGGCACGACGTGTAGATGTGATAGTTTTTGGTGAAGGTGCACATGGTTGCGATGTTGAGGGCCGGAATCCTGCGTGGTTTGGCGTGTAAGTGGCCGGGCCTTGTGGCGGTGCTGGGTGGAGAGCTTTCGTGCCGTGTTAGGTGGGGTCGGCCCGGATGGTGGAAAGACGGGCGAGGTCTCGACTTACATGGAAAGGGGACGAGCGGCAAGGGGGAAGGGCTCAATGTTGAGACAAGGGGAGAAGCGCGAGGGTAGGAGGACAGAGACGACGGCTTCTTATGAGGGCGGTGCGTGCGGGGGGCCGGAAGCGAGGAGAGGTGGTGGTGAGGGTTGTGGTCGGCTTCCACGGCATGCCTCGTTTATATGTGTGGCAGCGTGGTTGGACGAGATGGATCTCTCAGGCCCGCGAAGGGGTGTGTCGTGCTGCCTCGGGCCTGCTATAGGGACCCGAGACGAAGTAAGACGATGGTTTTGAGGGCAGGCCCTGGAAACGGGCCGGCCAACTCTGAAGCTGGCAGCCCCGGCAGCAGCTGATGCGTCTTGGGAGACGTGGAGGTGGTGGTGGGCGGCGCTGCGTCGAGGAACCGCGGCGGCGTCACTGGGTGGGCGTCGACTGGTCCAGGACGGTGCATTTAGGCTCGAACACGCCCTCGGAGCACCAACCAACTGGCAGCAGGACAGCTGAGAGGGATATAGAGGATCGAGGTCAGCAGACCCCTGGAGAAGACGAGAGGAAAGGGCAAGTGTACAAATAGAAAAGCGGGCAGAGATGGGCTGCTAAAGTAGAAAATAAGGCAGAGGAATTATAAGGATGCCGTGGACGTGAGGGAGGGTTCCCCCCTGGCTCCCCACGTCTGAGAGTATTGCGCGGGAGATTCCCGCAAAGAAGGAAATACCGTTCCCTCGACCCTCCGTTTCGACCCTTCGGAAATATAGGCCCACGGGCCTAAGAGCTGTGACCGTGCCGTCAAAGCTCCGCCGGTCGCCGCGTAGCCGCCGCCCGCCTGGCCCGTGGGAGCGAAGGGCAAGACGGCACGCCGGGACCGCTGCCCGAAAGCGACCTCCTGGCCGTCCGTCGTCCGTCCGTCTCCCTTGGGCGGCGGGCCCAACGTGCGCGCCAGACTCGACACGCAGCCCGGGCGGCGAGCTTGGCTTCCCGGGTTGCGGACGGCGTCCCTTGATGGCTGCATTGGTTTGACATGTGGACCCGTATCAGAGCCCGCAGGCTCGCAGCCCCAGCAAACGTGGGCTTGCTGCGAGGGAGATCCCATTATCACCACACCCTCCGGCGGCCGACGGAAGCTCTCCCCGTGGCGCTGCCAGACGGCTACGCGGCGTCGAGGCTTTGGCGCCAGGGCGGGGAGGGGTCCGCCCCTGCGAATATCAGGCATGTCAGCCCAAGGCATGGCGCACCACCATTTCAAACGTGGGCGTGCGTTTCTGGGGGTATGATGAACGGCCGCGCCTCCAAACAAAAACTAGCCCGGCGCGTGTGTCATGAGTCGGCGGATCAGCAGAGGAGGGTCGATTGGCGAGCCGACGGAGATTCGGACAGGACCAAGAGGTGTGTGTGCTTGTTGCCCCTGGCCGCCGCACAGGCGCTCCGTCGATGGGTCGCAGGACCCGCAACACAGACATTGGACGTCTGACTTGAGCGCTGGTCTCGGCGGCACCAGACGGTGTCTGTGACTGTGCGACCGTCGCTCCTGTCGCATCACGGAAGCCCAGAACGTCAAAACGTCGGGCGCGGTCGCGGTCCGACCGTATCGTCCGAGGTTTGCCGCGAGGGTCGCTACCAGCTGCCTCTCCCAATACGCCATGTCTCGACGGCACGGCCACGCCGGCGCTGGGCGGCTCGATAGCGCGACCGTCTGTTATAGGATCTTTAGCTTTGCGAACATCTCGCGGCCCTGTAGCAGCGTGGCGAAGACGCGAGGGCGGGCGGTGTGCGTCACTTTCGAGGACGGCCGGAGGGTGG